>Ga0105046_10009440_pt1 | contig 15253 bp, 10 predicted proteins | sample MAT03_FD_78385 | JGI IMG/M metagenome (GOLD analysis project Ga0105046, IMG submission 78385) | Freshwater microbial communities from Lake Fryxell liftoff mats and glacier meltwater in Antarctica - MAT-03 (megahit assembly) | ecosystem: Environmental > Aquatic > Freshwater > Ice > Liftoff...
TCGCGTTACGGGCCTGCAACTTGATAATAGTAGACACAGAATTAATCAGGCCATCGCGCGTGGAAGATAAATCAACGCTGCCCGAGGCTGAATATTCAACTATATTCTGTTGGTGATAAGCAGGGGTATCCGGATGGGCATTCTTGTGATTGATTGAATCACTGACTTGTTGAGCAATGTGCGAAGGATCATGCTCAATTACTTTGGTGGACATCTCTCTCCCTTGAGATACTATAAATGCGGAAAATACTATGTAGAGGCCTATAAATACGCAGCTGTGAGGATAAAGTCGCTGTATGAGCACTGCCCAGATCGTGAGGTAATTGTAAACATATAAACCGGAATAATATACCAGTTGATAAATACTGTCAAGTTAAAGCTGAATAAATCTGCTATTTTTGTTCTCTATAGGCCATTGCAAAATAAATTGGCTCAACCGGATGTCAACCCCGGCCGCGAAGGCACACGAAGAAAAGCTTTTCTTCGTGTGCCTTCGTGGCTCATTTAAATTTGGGATTGGCCTATAGCAAGAGTTTTGCCCGGCAAACGCTTATTTTCGACAGAGTTTTACCTAAGTTACGCTTTTTCCGTCTTGCTTACCACCAGAGTTTTCCGCTACGTAACCCATTTCCTCCCCTGCTATACTCCACCCAGGCGAAAGTATACCAACGAGCGCCAAGCAGGTACACTTTTTACAGGAGCTAAAGGTGACTGCTTGTGCTGCTCGTGAGTATATAAAGTGTAAAAGCACCGGCCAGACCGCATTTTCAGCTTTCAAATATTCACTTTTACTACTTAGCGGAAGCGCCGCCCGTTTCATGCTTTAATGGGCCAACAAGCAGTGCGGTTGAACAACTGCCCATGTGATGGACAAACGGAGGCAAACCATGAACCTATTACGCTTAATCCATGATCCAGACCAAATTAACGAGCAAGCCATGCTGGCCGCCAAAGCCAAGCCAGCCTGGCGCCACAAAGCAGCCAAAGCGCGCCCGCTTGGTTGGGCGAAACAGCACACACTTTCCTGCCATGCGCAATTACGCACCATGCAACGCGGGCTGCGCCAGGCCGACATCCATTATGTGTTGTGCTATGGCACCCGCTATTACGCCGCCAATGCCATCATCTATTACCTGCGCGGCACTGATATTCCACCCGAACACCGGCGCGGCATGGCGCGCTTGGAAGGTACGGCCATCTTTACGGCGCAAGCGCGGCCGTGGGTGATCACGGCCTGGCGCAACAAAAGACATGGCACGCGCAATCTGCACCACAAGTTGGGCCAGATCTGGCTTCAACTAACGGGCAATGCCGACTGTCGATTGGGTAGGCTAGACAGGCCGGGAAAGGGCCACGCGCACCCGAAATGATGAAACGGCTTTGGCCCTTTCCCGAAATGCCCAGTATGACTTACCTGATCATCAATCAATAAGGAAACCACCCGCATGAACCGCTTTCAAAACGCTTTATTCGCATCACTCAGGCCACATCTGGTCGGCGGCGAGCCGGCACATAGCCATACGTTTGCCCAAGATTCTACGACCGGTTTTGCTGGTTTGGGCAACCAACTGCGCCAAGGCTTGCAAGGGCGCACCTACGAATTTGACCAAGTGCAGGAAGAAGTGGCCACCGAACAGCGCGGCCAAATCTGGTTGGCCGGACGCCATGCCGATGATTTACACACGTTGCTTGCCCAGCTTTGTCAACCGCCAATCCCCAGCGGGCCGCGCGTCACCAATCCGCGCTATGAAGGCTTATTTACCCTTTTGACGCTGCCCGACGAAACCGTAGCCCAAGCAGCTGATGAACGTACGGAGGACGCGGCGCGCGGCTTTACACCCGCCAACGATTACAACGCAACCCACCAAGAAGCTTGGTCGGAATGGCAAACGGTGGACTTGCTGAACGAAGCCAGCCGCGCCGACTGTGTGCTCTACATCTGGCGGGCGCTGGCCGGTTGGCAAGCCATTGATCAGCAATGGTGTACGCGGTTGCGCAGCCAGGGCGTCACTTTGTTGCCCGTCGCGCTGATGGGCCAGCCATGCGCAGCGGATTGGCCGCAACAAGCGGAACAGGCGCGGCGCCAGTTGGGCATTCGCCCTGTATTGATCAGCGTGCCATCCCCACCGCTTGAAACTAGCGGCCTGCCGCTCGCCAACGATGTGACTGAATTGCTCGATCAACTATTGGCGCTTCGTCCACGGCTAGCCATTCCACTGGCCCAAGCGGTGGCGGGCCTGCGGCCAACGATTTTACGCCGGATTGTGCGCCAGGGATCGCTCTTGACGGCGCTTTTAGGGGCCGAGCCTGTGCCGCTGATCGACTTGCCGTTGCAGGTCGCCATCAGTTGGAAGATGGCATTGCAGATCGCCGCGGTCTATGGTCGGCCAGGTTTGGACTATCGCAGCCGCGAAATGATGGGTACGTTGATCGTGAATCTACTGGCGCGGACCGTGAGCCAACAATTACTCAAATTGACACCCTTGATCGGCTGGGCGCTCAGCGCGCTGGTTAGCGGCGGCAGCGCTTGGCTGTTGGGGCAATCGCTTGTCCGCTATTACGAACAGGGCAAGGTTGTCGATCTGTCTGCCAACCGGCAATGGCTTACGCAAGTGCAGCCGCATTGGCCCTTCTTTCGCAAGCCGCACACCCCATCTACAGCAGAACCGCGGGTTGAAACGATTCCGCTTGCGTCCGCTGTGGTTTTGGCCAGTGAGGAGGAAACAGCCTTATGAACTGGTCATTTTCTGGGCGGAAGGGGGCCAAGCCACCATCGGCGTCTACCGCGGCGCGGCCCAACGCGGCAACGTCTGGCGCGCCAACGGATGCGGCGCTGCCCAATCGTGCGGCCAAAGACCCGATACCGACAGTGGCGAACAACCGGGCGCCAAACAAGCTGCCGACGGTTTTTTCTGGCCCAGCCTTTACCCCTGCCCAACAAGCTATGACAAAGCATAAGCCGGCGCGCACCAGAACGATTTTTACACTCGACGCCGTGCGCCGGGCATGGCTGGCCATCAAGCAGGCGGGGGGCGGGGCTGGTGTGGATGGCGAGACGCTTGCCCAATTTGGGGCCGCGTTGGAGATAAACCTGGGCGAGCTTTATCAAGCGCTGGCCAGTGGGGGCTATCGTCCTAAACCTGTGCGCCAGGTGCTTGTACCCAAAGAGCAGGGGGGCTTACGACCCTTGGCGCTGTGGGCACTGCGCGATCGGATTGCCCAACGCACGGTGTATGAACTGTTGTTGCCCCAGTTTGAGCCAATTTTTCTACCCTGTAGTTTTGGGTTTCGGCCAGAACGTCGCGTGGAGGATGCCGTTCAACAAGTCGTGCGCCATCGCAACACGAACCTGCGTTGGGTGGTAGACGCCGATATTCAGCGCTGCTTTGACGAGATCGACAGCGATCGGCTGTTGCACTTGCTGCGGGCACGGGTGCGCGAACCGTTGCTCTTGCGCTATGTGGCGGCCTGGCTACACGCCGACATCTTGAACAGCGCCGATGGCATGCCGCGCAAAGCGGGCGCCAGCCAGGGCAATGTGCTATCCCCGCTGCTGGCTAACCTCTACCTGCACGAATTCGACCAGGCGCTAACGCGCCAAAATCTGGCATTGGTGCGCTACGCCGACGACTTTGTCATCTGCTGCCGGCGCAAAGAAGAAGCACAGCGCGCCCAAGATCAGGTGGTTCAAGCATTGGCTGGCTTAAAACTCAAGGTTCATCCCAATAAGAACCAAATTGTCCATTTCGACCAAGGTTTCGCTTGGCTCGGCTACTTTTTCATTCGCAACGAGTGTTATCGAGTGTAGTGGATTGACGATTGACGATTTTCGATTTTTGATTGACGAGATCCCAGGATGGCACCACGTGATTCTTCTGCCGCACCATCGAAAGCAGGATCGAGATTGCCTGCCCACCAATCTTCGTCAATCAAAAATCGTCAATCAAAAATCGTCAATCGAAAATCTAAAAAGGAATCCTAGCATGACCATCATTCATGTTCGTGAACAAGGCGCGGTTGTGCGCCGCGATGCAGAACGTATTGAAGTGACGGTGACTGAAAAGCCCGCCGGGCGCAAAAAAGTGCTGCTCTCCGAGCCAATCCACACGGTTGAACAGGTGAATTTATATGGCAACGTGCAAGTAACGACCCAAGCCATGGCCCTGCTCTTTGCACATGACATTGAAACCATCTTTCTCTCGCTGGGGGGACGTTATCGCGGTCATGCGCTGGTCAATGGTTCGCGCTTTGCGCGCCTACGCCATCAGCAGTTGCGCATCTCGGGTGAGGAACGTGCCTCGCTGGCGATCGCCAGCCAGATTGTATTAGCAAAAGTGCAAGGGCAACGGCAACTTCTAGAAGCATTGGCCGCGCAAAGTGTGGGGGCACTGCCGGCTCAATTAACGCACGCCGCCCACGGTATTGAACAGATGCAGCGCGAATTGCGCCGTGCCAACACGCTCGACGAATTGCGCGGTTTTGAAGGCAAGTCGGCTGCCTATTACTTTGGCGTGTTGCGGCAACTGCTCGACGCTACCTGGGGTTTCAACGGGCGTGCGTTCTACCCACCGCCCGATCCGTTCAATGCCCTGCTCAGCTTTGGTTACGCCCTGTTGCAAAAAGATATTACCGCCACCATACAGCAGGTGGGGTTGGACCCCTATCTGGGCTGCCTACATACGGTTGAATATGGCCGTCCCTCTTTGGTGCTCGACCTGATGGAAGAATTTCGACCGCGTATTGTTGACTGGGCCGCGCTCGATCTAATCCTGGCGGGCAAAGTAAAACCAAGCGATTTCACCTTTACCAACCGCCCCGAACGGCCGGTCGAGATCGGCGAAAAGTTGTTGCCCGTCGTGATTGCCGCCTATGAAAGCCGTTGTGATGATCTGATTTTGCACACGCCCAGCCATTCACAAAATCAGTTGCGCCGCTGCTTCGAGCTCCAGGCCAGAATCTACGCCCGTGTGGTCAGCGGTGAGCGCGAACGCTATGAAGGTGTGTAGTAGACAGGGAGATAGGGAGACAGGGAGATAGGTGATATTACGCAGCCCTGAAATGATGGTCATTAACGATGTAATGCAGTAAACGTAGGCTGAGCGGGTGCCCCTTGGGCGCGAAGCCGGCTTCGCGCCCAAGGGGCACCCGCTCAGCCTACGCTCGATGACCGGTTTATTTTGTGAATCACCATAATTCGAGGCTTTACAACGGCGCTGCGTCACAGGACTTAATAAGTGAAGCATACCTGTTTCCCTATCGCCCTCTTTCCCTATCTCTAGTAGAAAGACGAGGTCCAGCCGATGAATTTCTTTCAAACAAGCAAACCATCCGGTCCAATCTGGCTCTTCTGCGATGGCGGTGCTGGTGAAGTAATTACCCTGAGCGAACGACCACCATCGCCCACCAACAACCAGCCAAAGCGCGCGGCGCAGGTTACATTACAGGCCGGCTGCGGCGCAGTGGCCCGCAATGCCGAAGGCGAAATTTTGCAGTGGGCCTGGCGCAGCTTGCCGCCGATGACCAACAACGAGGCCGAGTATGCCGGTCTGTTGCTTGGGCTGCAATTGGCCGAGCATCTGCGCTTGCGGCATGTGGGCTGTGTGTTGGATAGTGCCGTCGTCGTGATGCAGATGCAGGGCAAAGCCGCCGTCAACAGCCCAGGGCTGCGTCATTGGCATCGCCAAGCCTGCGCCGCCGTGCGCCGTTTCGACACGGTCGAGTTTCGGCTGATCCCGCGCGAACTCAACTACCTGGCCGATTCGCTCACCTGGCAAGCACGCCAGCCGTGGGCGATTACACAAGAATGGTTAATGGTAACGGCTTAGCCCTTGCGTAGCTAGGCAGACAGGGAGCAATGAATGGCATCCAAGCATTTAACCCAACCCGCTGCAAACCTGTTTGCGCCCAGCACCCGCCGGCGTAAACAGTGGTTGGCGGTCTGCTACGACATTCCCAACGATAAACGTCGCTTGCAGGTGATGAAGACGCTAGAAGGCTTTGGTCAGCGCGTGCAATACAGTGTCTTCGAATGTGAAATCAAGCCAGGCGATGTCATGCGCCTCCAGCGCCGCCTAGAAGCGGTGATCGACGAAGCGGTCGATGACATTCGCTTCTATCAACTGTGTGAGTCGTGTATTGGCAAAGTCGTGCTCCTCGGCAAAGCCAAGCGCCATCAGCATGAAACGTGGAAGATTGCGTGAGGGCGTGGGGAAGCGGGCGCGATCTAAATAGGACCTACGCAGTGACTCCTGGGAACGCCGGCATCCTGCCGGCTGCCGCCAGGGATGGCGGCGCTCCCGGTGGGAGAGCGGGCGCGATCTAAAGTGTAAAACCGACCCGTGAAAGGGCCAACTTAGACCCAAACAATGCCCTTTTACACATTCGCCCCATCTACCGCGCCAGCCGTGCTATTGTACCAGCATGTCGGTGCGTACGCTTTGTAGGAATACTGCTTATAAAAAATGAGGAACCCAACCATGCTTCACATTGTAACCAATCTCTTCAAAATTTTGTTTACCTGTCTCGTGGTCACGCTGATATTGCTGGTCATCGCCATCGCCGCTTTGCTCTTCTCGTGGCGCAAGGCAGAGGCAGCAACCGTGCCATTATCCGTGCCGGGCAGCGAGATCATCGTTGCCATAGACCAGAGCGGATCGATGTCTGATTGTGAAGGCCAACCTGGCTCTGATCCCCAATTGTTGCGGCAAGATGCGGCGCGCCTGCTTGTGAGCTATCTGGGCGCCGATAGTCTGCGCACACCCTACCGGGTAGGCGTGATCGATTTTGGCGGCAATACGCGCCAAGTTGCGCCGCTGACCAATGTGGGTGACGAAGCGGCCCGCCGGGATCTCGTCCAACGCGTCAGTTCACCACCCGAACCGATTGGCTGGACCGACCCGTTAGAGGCGCTGCAAGTCGCGCGGCAGATGTTGCAAGCGTCGACGGGCCAAGTACAGCGCACAGTGGTATTGCTAACTGATGGGGCACCTGCCTGGCCAGGTAAGAGCAGCAGCGACGATCTGCACTATCAAGAGCAACTGCGCCAAGAGATCGGCGCCTATGCGGGTGAGCAGATTACGCTCTTTATGGTGCTGTTGCGGGGTACACCCAACGACTGTAACCGCAACGTGGCCGACTACTGGCTGGCGCTTTGGCAGGAACTGGCCGATAGTACGCCCCAAGGGTCGCTCTATCAAGTGGCCAACAATACCGATCTACTGCCTACCTACCACGCGATTGTGCGCCAAATGGTGGGGGCAACCGACAGCCGTCAGTTGTTGGGTGCCGCGCCCATCAGCACTGCGCAACCGGTGGAAGCACCTGCTGTAGTCGAGCAGACGGTAGAAGGCGTGGTGTTGACCATTCTCAAGCAAGGCGATGTGACGGTGACCCTCTTTAAGCCAGATGGATCGCCGGTGGCGATGGGTGAACAGGGTGTTAGCATGGTAGAGACAACGCAGGAGACGATCTACTATCTGACTGCGCCCACGCCGGGTCATTGGACGGTGCGGATTGAGGGGCAAGGGCAGGCTTCAGTTTTTCAGGATCAAATTGGGCTACCCGAACCGCTGGCCACGGCAACCGCGACGGCAACCGCAACACCGCTGCCAACGCCTACCCCAACGCCTACACTAACGTCTACGCCAACGGCCACGCCAACACCCTTGCCGACCGCGACGCCATTACCGACGCCATTACCGACGCCATTACCGACGCCATTACCAACGTCATTACCAACGTCATTACCAACGTCAACACCATCGCCGACATCGCTACCGACAGCCACGGCCACGCCAACCGTAACGCCAAGTGCAACCGCTTCACCGACTACGACCGAGACGCCTGTCCCGACTGCGACCGAGACAGCCACCGTGCTGCCAACGGCTACCAATACCGCAACCGTGACGCCAACGCCCACGCCGGTGCCGAATCGTGCTGGACGCACACGCATACTCTGGCCGGCTCTGATCCTGCTGATGGCCATCGTGGGGACCGGTGGTGTGGTCGGTGCCCAGCGCAGTCGCCGTCCCTATCTTACTGGCGAATTGGTGATGATGGCCGTGCCAGCCGACCAGCTGGAACTGGCAATGCCGCGCGATTTGGGGGGTAAGCGGCGCACCAAGTTTGAAGTCGGTGCCAAGTCCACAGAACGCGAATGGCAGCTGCCGGGCTGGGGTGGCGCACTCCAACTCCAGGCTACCCGTGATGGCGGTGTGCAGCTGGAACCGACTGCCGGCGATGTCGCTGTCAACGGTCGGCCCGTGCTGCGTGCCACACGGCTGCACGACGGTGACCAGATCCGTTGCGGTGAGTATCTAATTCGTTTCGACAATGTTCGTTTGAGTTTGTGAGTAATCCACTTGACCCAAGGAACCCAATCAACCATGAACCCTAGCATGCAATCTCAACCCAAGAACGGTCATCCAGCACAGAATGGCAATATCAGCCACGCGCGCGGTAGCATCGGATCATTGCCCACCGAATCATTTTCCAACTTCAATCTGTTTAGCCCCAAGCAGGCACTTGGCCAAGCTTTGCAACAGATGGTGCAGCCGCGGCGCGAGCCAGGCAAAGGGGCCGATCGGGTGCGGGCGGCGGTGCGCATCAAACGCCCGTTGATTGTGATCGGCGCCGGCGGCACAGGTCGCTGGGTCGTTACCATGCTTAAGGCGCTGTTGCTGAAAATGTTTGGCACCATTCCAGAAAACGTCGTCTTGATCGCATTTGACTCTGGCGCAGAAGTGATCAACACGCGCGATGAGCAAGGACGAACGGTGCAATTAGAAAATGGCAACGAATTCTTATCGCTGGGTAAGGTGCCGATTGCTGGCATCAAGCGCAACCCAGCCTACCAAAGCGAATTGGCCAATCGTCTGGGTGAGGGTTTGTTTAAGATCTATCGCCAGTCGATTGTCGATGGCTGTTCACAGAACCGCATCGAAGGCATCGCAACGCTCTATTATCACTTTGACGCGGTTTTCAGCGCACTCGGACGCGCGATCCAACGGGTAACGGCCCGCAATAACGATCCTGATGAAACCGGCGAAGATGCCCAAAAGATCAACATCGTGCTCATCGGCTCCACCGCCGGCGGCCAAGGGTCGGGGATCTTGTTGGATTTGGCTTTGCTTGTGCGCGAATTGCTCAGTATCCAAGGTGGTTGGGAAGATACGGCCCAACTAACCGGTTTCTTTTCCCTACCAAGCGCCTTCAACGATGTCAAGGAAAGAGACAAGCGCAACATGGCGCCCAACACAGTGGCCTTCCTGCGCGAGCTAGAGATGTTGCAAAGGGGCGAGCGCATCGAGATGCAATACCCCAATCGTGTGCTTGTGCGCAATGTCGATGCCCCATTCGACCATGTTTATGTGTTGGAAGGGATCGACGAGCGTGGCTTTGTCTGGTCGAATCAGCGCGATGTTTGTCACATGGTGGCGCGCTGTATTGTCTTGTTGACCGCTGGTCAGGTGGGGATGGCAGAGATTGCCTTTGCCCTCAATCAGCAAGCGGTGCTGATGAACACCAGCCGCACGGGCTACCGCAGCTATCTCGCTTCGCCCGGTCTTTCCGAACTCTACTACCCCGGTGATCGCGTGCTCAATGTGGCGTTACTCCGCCACCTGTATGCCATGCTGACAAGCGCCTTGCAGCCACCACCAGACGTAGCCGAGGTGGCAACCGTGACACCCGAAGCACCGGCCTGGACGCTGGCGCAATTGGTCGCCCAGTTGCAAAACGGCATTGCCAGCCGTGTCCAGATCCAATTACCAGCCGATCTGCGCGAAGGCGATGTCGCCCAGATTCCGGTCAAAGCCCGCGATTATGTGGTGCGTCTCAAAACAAAACGTGTCTACGAATTGCTGTTTAGCCAGCTCGATCAACAAGCCAGCAAAGTGCTTGCCCAGTACCAAGCAACCAATCAGCGTTGGCTGGATCGCCTGAGCAGCGTGCCTGCCTTGCCGCTGATTCAGCACGCGCTGCGCACATCCATGCGCCAACTTTCGGCCCAGATCAGCCTACTGCTGCAAGAGCAAAAGACGGTTGCGGCAGAAATTGAGCACAAAAAGCGCGAAGCAACGGCCGCGGATGTTGCCATGGTGCAGGCGGTCGAGAGCTTCTTCTTTGGCCGCAAAGAGCGCACACTCAACGCGGTCAACCACTTTGTAGATGAAGCGGAGCAGGCCGTGCAACTGGAAGTGCGCGAGCGCGAGTTGACGCTGGTGCAAGCGATCCTCCAGCGCCTGGCCGCGCAATTGGAAGAATTTCTCACGCTGATCGACGATATTGCGCTGCGCTTGCAAGCATTGGCCCAACACAGCCAAGCGGAAGAACAACGGCTGCTGGCTACGCCTATGAGCCAGAATGTGATCAACCTGGCGGACGCCGATTTGATCGATGCGCTCTATCAATTTCATGCACCGGCGGCCGTCGTAAGCCTGCAAGCGGCGCTGGTCAAAGCCAATGGCTGGTGGCAACTGGGGCAACAAGCAGACGAAACACTTGTCCAACAATTTCAAGCGGCCGCGGCACCCGCGTTTCAAACGCTGGCAACGCTTAATGTTGAGGATGTATTGCAACAACGCTGGCCGGATCGTAGCGCTACGGCGTGGGTCAATCTGCTGGGGGAAAAGGCTGCCGTGGCTTGGAATGTGGATCGTGCCAAATTGCCACCCGGTGCCGAATCGTTGGCGGTCTTCCTAACCCTGGGTGTGCCCGACGCAGACAACAGCATCTTTAGCAAGAGTGGGCAGACCTGCACATCCACCGGCGACCCGCAACGCATCATCGCCCTGCGCACCGTCTATGGCGGCGCGATTGATTCGCTTAAATCTTTGGCGCGCTGGGAAGTGGAATATCAGGCGGCCATCAAAGCCAACCTGCCCATCCACCTCTTTGGCAACTTTGAACCCAACAAAGAGCGTGTGTTGAGCCTACTCGGGTTGGGTTTACTCTTCGAGTTCTTACGGCGCAAGCAGACCTGGTTTATCTATCAGCCCGAAGATGTGCTGGACAAAGCGCAGCAGGTGGCGCAAGGGTTGGAAAAAACCATCGAAGCGCTTACCAGCAACGCCATGCTACTGGGCGAACTGGAGCGACGCGTCCACAGCAAAATTGTTGCGATTGGCAATGCCCAAGCGGCGCTGTTGATCCAGCAGTGGCTAGACCAACAGCAGGCACGCGATGAAGAATTGTTCACGGCCGTGTTACGTGCTGTACGCAGCTTTGCCGACCAACTGAAGGCATAAATCCTTGGTGGGGTTGGTAACGATGTCGCCCTTAAACAGGTACACAGGGAGACAGGTAACACGCGGTTGGCCCCTGTCTACGCTTCTATCGCTACGCCTAAGTCATCATTCAAAAATAACTTGTAGATTTATCACCCTGTAAGGGTCTCGTTGCCAGAAACGGGCAGACCCTTACAGGGTGACAATCAGGAACTTATTTTTGGATGATGACTAAATAGTTATGTTTGTTGGAGCCTACCCATGAACGCTTATTTAACTTTTAACCAAACTTTTGCGCAAACTGTGGCTATACAACCGCCACAATTCGCTGTGCAACGGTCACTCTTATTGGCGCAGGGGGCTGAAGCAGTGGCTGTGGCGCAGCAGGCCATCACTGTGAGCCGCGATTGGCTGCGCTTGGAACCATTGCCCACTTGGTTTGTAGATGCCGAAGAACCCAACGCTTGCACCGCGCTCGTGGCTGGCTGCAATGCGTTGGCGGATACACGGTTTGTCCAACAGATGCAGCACCAGGGCTATACGATCAAGCAGCGCGACGAAATCAATCTCTGGTTGATTATCGATCTCAACCCGGCCAATCGCCAGCTGGAGCAAACCGTAGAACAGATGATGACCCTGGTGGAGGAAAGCGCCCAGCAGGTGCGGGCCAGTTTAAAAGTGCAGCTCACGCCCCATGCGCTGCTTTTGTGTGAACCGCAACATCAAGCGCGGGCGGCGCAGTGGGCCAAGTGCTTGCAAACTGTCTGTGAGAATCGGGTTTATCTTTGTGGGCCTGTTAATCAGCAACACTTACGCGTTGAAGCTTGGTCTTTGCTGGCGGCCGAAACATTAGCCGCACTCCTCTGGAGCGAGCGGTCTGCGCCCGGCATCACCGGCTGGGCAGAAGGCGCAACAGGTTGGCTGACCGCGGTGGGAGCTGTTGGCTGGCGCGCACCTACACCAGAATTGCAGACCTGGCTGGCAATTCAAGCGCTTGAACAGCAGATCGGCCGGCTGGAAGCGCGCAGCCCAGAGGCTTCACAACACAGTTGGCTGCGTCCGATAGAGAGCCTGATGCGCGCCATAACCGCCCAGGTTGCGCCTGTTCCACACCCACAAGGGCAACTGCCGCGTTGGCCGCGTTGGGAACAACTCGCCCTGTTTGCCGATCGACTTCCGGCCTTGCTGCAATCCCTCTGCGCGCGCCGCATGCCGCAGCAGCGCGCCGCACGCAGCCAATGGCTGCAAGCTGAGCTGGAAGGTTGGGACGCGGCGCTCACTGCGCACTTGGGTTCCCAATCTAGTGAAAGAATGGGCGGCAGCCTGGCTGACCTGCAAACTTCGATAGGGCAAATCAAGCAGAGCTTGCAAGTGTCAACCGATGCGCTCGACGACCGACTAGAAGCCATCGCCGCCGAGCTGAGCGAGCAGGAGGCGCGCTGTCTGCATGCTTACATTGCCCTGCAAAATGTTTGCCGTCAGTTTCCGCGCGTCTCATTTTTCGGAGTTTTGGCCGCGTTAAGCATGCCCTGGCGTTGGTGGCGCTGGGGAGCACTCTATCTTTTGGAATTGCCCGAGCGCGGCCAACAACTGCTCCACACACAGATCAGCAAAGCCGAGCTGCTTTGGGCGCAGGAAAATGCACTGACGATTCGCCAATGCTTGTTGGCGATGGGCCAAAGCATACGCCAACAGGAAGAATGGCGCAACGGGCTACAAATTCGCCTGGACGCCGTCAAGCGATCGGTTGCCGAACAGCAGGCGACAATCGCAGATGGTGTGTTGTGGCCTTGGTCTGCACCGCGTTTGCAGTGGCTGGCGCAACAGATGGCGGCAACGGCAGCCGGCTGGCCAGCGCAAACACTAACCCTGGCGCAACTGTGCCAAGCGGACACTGATCTGCTCTTTGCCACTTTGTGGCAGCACGCGCGCGCGCTCACCACCATCCTGTTAGACTGGTCGCCACCGGCGTTGGTCGAAGGCGCATTGCCGGAACAGTGGCAACGCCGGCAATGGCTACAACAATTATGGTATGCAGCAACACCGCTTTGGCCGGGGGAGGAACTGCGACCGCGTGCAGAATGCGTCGATTGGCTACTGTTGCCCACTGCTGAAGAAAGCGTGCTGGCCAGCGATCTGCCCATTGCAATGCGCCAGGGTTATTGCCATTTTAACGGCCTGCTGCTTGTACGCGAGATTGCTGTGAATCTTGGGCCAACCTAATTGACATAGGACTTACGCAGTGACTCCTGGGAGCGCCGCCATCCCTGGCGGCTGCCGCCAGGGATGGCGGCGCTCCCAGGGATGGCGCGGGTACCCTCTGGGTGCCCGGTGTGTAAGTCCTATGTCAACGGAGCGACGCTTGAGATTTTCGTGTAGGGAACTAGAATTTATCTCGCGCACAAAACCCCCAAGCGTCTAAAGCGTACATACATCTTTCACCGTGGCCGCTTTTTTGGCTTGCCTGCCTGCTTGCCGCGCACTGGCCGCTGATGCAAGAGAATAAAGCGACAGGTTATGTGAATTTGGGTGGTGGGAACCGCGCACTTTAGCAATAAATCAAATGGGCGGCTGTAATCCAGTCGCCCATGCAGATGATTACAACGCACAATCAATGGCGCGTTCCTATCCAACGTTTTTGGCAGCTGAGGGTGAATTAGAATCAGTTGCGGCTCGCCCTGTTCTACCGCTTGCCAGATCAGGAATTGAATTTGGTGCAAGCTGGCATAGATTTCGGCGTCGCTTAGCCCGGCATCCGGTCGATAGGATATTTCTAGCTGAGTAGCGTCGAGGTGGTGTGCGGTTGGGTGTGGCATTGCAACCGCGCGCACAATGGCTACATCGGCCAGCTCGAATGACAACGGTGCGCTGACCCAGCGCGTTTCGGCGTGAATCCGTTTTTCGACAAAGAGCTGCAACACGGTTTTGGCAGCGGGAATATAAGCCAAAGGTCGTTTTTCCAGATAACGATCAACCGCGCCGATAAAGCTCTCCAGGCGTTGCAAATCGACGCTGTCGGCAAGAATAACGCCAGCCCGAATGTACTCATTCACCAGGGTATTCCACAAAGATTTGGCTTGATCGACGGGATGACAACACGCCCGCAAAAGTTGGATAAATGGGTTGATCCAGGGCGTATCCTGCGCGCGCGCAGCGCAAAAACGTGTCTGTAGTTCGCTGGATGACCAGACGGGCGGTGACTCAAATATCGTGATGTGAAGCCTGTGGGTGCGGGGCGCCGGGTGCTCGTTGACGGGTGCCAGCGTAAGTGCGGCCAACATGCGTAATTGTTGCAGAGCTGTTTGAATTTGGTCGCGCGTGGGTTGATCTTCACCGAGCAGGGAACCCAAGACTATCAGTAAGTCATCTTCTGACAGCTCTGCATAACTGGAGAGCTGGGCCTGGCGGATTGTTTGTTCTGCCATTGCGTCAAGAAATGCCAGCAGGACGATGCGCGTTACACAGTTTTGTCCCAACCAGAGCGGCCAGCGCTGATCAAGATAGCCTCGATGACGATAGATGATCTGTAGACTCGATTCGAAGGCTGGCACAAACTGATAGTCGAATGGATCTTTGTCTGTGGCTTTGCGCAAATATCCGTGCTCAATCAACCAATTTTTGCATTTTGCATAGGTTGGACGCGAGAGAACGGGGCCCAGTCTGCGTTGCAGATCGACATGCTGCCACCATGACTCTGGATAACTATCATGCTGGCCTGGTTGCTGCGCCAGTCCTCGCCAATAACGCTCCTTCTCGGCCTCCGAACGGTAGCGTTCTCGGGCTTCAAAGCGGATTGTTCGTCCATCAGTGTCGGTATGAAACGAGAGAATATCGAGTGTATCTAACAAAGCTGGTTTTAAGGCAAACTTGGGCCAACACTGGGCCAAGCCGTAGAGGAGAGCGCCGGGTAGGCGGCAATTCTCCTCTACGCGCCGGCACGCTGCACGGCTATTTTGCCACGCTGCACAGATGAGCCAATCAGTTTATACTGCACGGCAGCACATAAAGTAACCTATTTACACCTGAAA
>Ga0105046_10009444_pt1 | contig 15250 bp, 16 predicted proteins | sample MAT03_FD_78385 | JGI IMG/M metagenome (GOLD analysis project Ga0105046, IMG submission 78385) | Freshwater microbial communities from Lake Fryxell liftoff mats and glacier meltwater in Antarctica - MAT-03 (megahit assembly) | ecosystem: Environmental > Aquatic > Freshwater > Ice > Liftoff...
AACCTCGGGAGCACTGTGAACCCCGTCGCCAGAGGGATCCCTTTTGGAAGCCGATCACCCCGGAAACGGGGTCCTTATTGCGCGCCTCTCCACATGCTGGCTGAAAAATCAGTGCAAGGAGTGCCATTGAAGGGACGGCTGGAGGAAATTATTGAACTATCGCTCAAATTCCTCGCAAGTCCTTGGTATGTCTACAAAAATGGTGAGGCCAGTACTCGTCAAATTGTGCTCAGATTGGTCTTCTCAGAGCCACTGCGGTACTGTCGTAAAGAAGGTTATGGAACTCCGAAAACATCCTTTCCTTTCAGGATGTTAGGGGGAATTTTAGGGTCAGAAAGTGAGATGGTGCTGTGAGAGAGGATTGAACTCTCGACCTCACCCTTACCAAGGGTGTGCTCTACCACTGAGCTACCACAGCCGCCTTTTTCCGAAACGTAACCCCGGGCGTTACCCCGAGGGCGGCAGGGTTCGGAAATCCCCCACCTTAACAACCACTTCCGTCTTCGTAGCCGTCCCTTACCAAAGGTGTGCTCTGCCACTGAGCTGCCACATCACAAAAAGCGTAGACCCGAGGAGGCGAGCACCGACAAGATCAACTGAGCGCAAACGTGGCGACGTGCAAGCGCAATCTGGACCGCCAGGCGGCCATGCGCTAGAGAGCTGTCATGACCGACGCGCCCCTTTCGCCCCCGACCCCCGCGGCCGCAACGTCGAAACCGCCAAACCCGGAGCACAGGGCCGCGCGGGCGGCGGCGGCGCTGCGCGCCAATCTTGCGCGGCGCAAATCCCAGAAGCGGGCGCGCGAAGCCGCGTCCAACGAACAAGGATAGCCCCCGACGATGGACAGCATTCTCGTCCGCGGCGGCCAGCGGCTGAACGGGCGCATCGCGATCTCAGGCGCGAAGAACGCCTGCCTCGCGCTGATGCCCGCGGCGCTGCTCACCGACGAGCCGCTGACGCTGACCAACGCGCCGCGGCTCTCGGACATCCGCACGATGGCCCAGTTGCTCGAGTCGCTCGGCTGCGAGGTCGCGTCGCTGCAGGCCGGCAAGGTGCTCGTCGTCGGCGCTCAGGCCATCGCGAACCACCGCGCCGACTATGACATCGTGCGCAAGATGCGCGCCTCGATCCTCGTGCTCGGACCGATGCTGGCGCGCGACGGTCACGCGGTCGTGTCGCTGCCCGGCGGCTGCGCCATCGGCGCGCGGCCCGTCGACCTGCATTTGCGGGGGCTCGAGGCGCTCGGCGCCGAGCTTGACCTGCGTGACGGCTATGTCCATGCATCGGCGCCCGGACGGCTGCGCGGTGCCGTCTTCGACTTCCCGCTCGTCTCCGTCGGCGCTACCGAGAACCTGCTGATGGCCGCGACCCTCGCACGCGGAACCACGGTGCTGAACAACGCCGCCCGCGAGCCCGAGATCGTCGATCTCGCGCGCTGCCTTCGCCGCATGGGCGCGCGGATCGACGGCGAGGGCTCGTCGCGCATCGAGATCGAGGGCGTCGAGCGCCTTCACGGCGCCACCCATCCGGTCGTCGCGGACCGGATCGAACTCGGCACCTACATGCTCGCCCCGGCCATCGCGGGCGGCGAAGTCGAACTGCTCGGCGGACGGCGCGATCTCGTGGCGGCCTTCGCGGGCAAGCTCGAGGCGGCGGGCGCGACGGTCACCGACACGCCCGACGGCCTGACGGTGGCGCGCCAGAACGGACCGATCGCCGCCGTCGACGTCGAGACTGCGCCGTTTCCGGGCTTTCCGACCGACCTCCAGGCCCAGATGATGGCGCTGCTCACCCTCGCGGACGGCGTCAGCCGCCTCGAGGAGCGCATCTTCGAGAACCGCTTCATGCATGCGCCCGAGCTTGTCCGAATGGGTGCGCGCATCGAGGTGCACGGCGGCGCCGCGACCGTCACCGGCGTCGCGGGCCTGCGCGGCGCGCCGGTCATGGCGACCGATCTGCGCGCGAGCGTCTCGCTGATCCTCGCCGGACTCGCGGCCGAGGGCGAGACCCGCGTCGCGCGGGTCTATCATCTCGACCGCGGCTACGAGCGGGTGGAGGAGAAACTCTCGGCCTGCGGCGCCCGCATCGAGCGCATCACCGAGCGGGCGGCATGACCGACGCGCGCTTCGAGGACGGCGTCGACACGCCGCTGCGGTTGCGCGCCGAAAGCGCGGAGGATCTCGCGGTGATCTCGGCGCTGCTCCAGGACGCCGTAGCGCAGGTCGCCGACGTCGCGTGGACGCCGAAGCACCGCCGCCTCGCGGTTCTCGTCAACCGGTTCCGCTGGGAGGATGCAAACGCCGCCGCGCGCGAGCGGCGGCCGTTCGAGCGCGTCCGTGCGATCCTCGCCATCGACGGCGCGCTGGGGGTCCGCACGAACGGCCTCGATCAGACCGACCGGGACATGGTGATCTCGCTCCTCGCCGTCGCCTTCGAGCCGGGCGAGGACGGAACGGGGATCGTGCGCCTGACCCTCGCCGGCGACGCCGAGATCGCGGTCCCGGTCGAGTGCCTCGACGTGACGCTCGCCGACGTGACGCGTCCCTATGCGGCGCTCTCGGGCAAGGCGCCCGGCCACCCGGACTGATCCCGCCACCGGTTTCCCGGAGCTTGTAAAGGCCGCGTGATCGCCGCCGCGACGGTCGCCCGCCGGCTTTGGCTCCGCGGTCCGCCGCATCGGCTTGTGCAGACGCGCCGGAGCGGCGCCGATACTCGGGCAGGGCGGTCGGGCAGGGCGGATGGCCAGCGTGGTCGCCCAGGGTCACGCGGGATCGGCACATGTCGTCGCGCAGCGTCCCTGCTCTCGTCGGCTTGCGGCGGGGCCCCCCGCCGCCGCACCGCGCGCCGCAAGCCGGCGTCAGGCATTTCGCATCACCTGCGCGGCCCCGTTGCGGCGCGCGTGGGATCGCTTGAGGCGCCGCGCCGGGGCGGCTATGTGCGGTTGACAGGAGCGACCCATGCCGATTTTCCTCTCGACCGCCGACGCCGATTTCGACCTGCGCTTCGCCGGCCTGCTCGACGCGAAGCGCGAGGCGGACGCGGGCGTCGATGCGGAGGTCGCGGCCATCCTCGCCGAAGTCGCCGCGCATGGCGACGCCGCGGTGATCGAGATGACCGCACGGTGGGATCGGCTGACGCTGACGCCGCAGACCCTCGCCTACAGCCAAGGCGAGATCGACGCCGCGGCGGCGCGCGTCTCCCCGCAGGACCGCGCGGCGCTCGAACTCGCCGCCGCCCGCATCCGTGCCTATCACGAGCGCCAGATCCCCGCCGACGCTGGGTGGACCGACGCTGCCGGCGTGCAACTCGGCTGGCGCTGGACGCCCGTCGCGGCGGCTGGTCTCTACGTGCCCGGCGGTCTCGCCTCCTACCCGTCCTCGGTGCTGATGAACGCCATCCCTGCGCGCGTCGCGGGCGTCGAGCGGCTGGTGATCTGCGCGCCCACGCCGGACGGCGTGGTCAATCCGATGGTGCTGCTCGCGGCCCGCCTCGCCGGGGTAAATACCGTCTACCGGATCGGCGGCGCCCAGGCGATCGCGGCGCTGGCCTACGGCACCCAGACCATCCGCCCCGTCGACAAGATCACCGGTCCCGGCAACGCCTGGGTCGCGGCGGCCAAGCGGCGTGTTTTCGGACGTGTCGGCATCGACATGATCGCGGGGCCCTCCGAGATCCTCGTCATCGCCGACGCCGCCAACGACCCGGACTGGATCGCGCTCGACCTGCTCGCCCAGGCCGAACACGACGCGACGGCGCAGGCGATGCTGATCACGACCGACGCCGCTTTCGGCGCCGAGGTCACCGCGGCGATCGACCGGCGGCTGGAGACGCTGGAGCGCCGCGCCATCGCCGGTGCGAGTTGGCGCGACCACGGCGCGGTCATCGTCGTGCGCGACTGGGACGAGGCGGTCGCGCTGTCGGACCGCATCGCTCCCGAACATCTCGAACTCTGCACGGCGAACGCCGATGACCTCGCCGCGCGCGTCAGGCACGCCGGCGCGATCTTCATCGGGGCGCTGACGCCGGAGGCCATCGGCGACTACGTGGGCGGCCCGAACCACGTGCTGCCGACATCCCGATCGGCGCGGTTCTCCAGCGGGTTGTCGGTGCTCGATTTCATGAAACGCACGACCACCGCGCGCATGACCCCGGCGGCGCTCGCGGCCATCGGCCCGGCGGCCGAACGGCTCGCGAGGTCGGAAGGGCTGGAGGCGCACGGGCTTTCGGTGCGCGCGCGACTGGACAGGCTCAACGAGGGATGAGTGCGATGGGTGCGGACGAACCGGGACGCCTGATCGAGGTCACGCTTGACGAGACCGGGCTTGCACGACCGACGCCCGAGATCGAACAGGAGCGGCGCGTGGCGATCTTCGACCTGCTCGAAGAGAACCGCTTCGTTCTGCCCCGTCGCGAGGACCGCGCGGCGCCGCCCGGTCCGTACCGCCTGCGCCTCGCGATCCGCGACCGCCGGCTGGTGTTCGACCTCACAACCGAGGCGGGCGACAGGGCGGGCGAGTTTCATCTGTCGCTCACGTCGTTCAATCAGGTGGTCAAGGACTATTTCCAGATCTGCGAGAGCTATTTCGATGCGGTCAAGCGCTTGCCGCCCGCGCAGATCGAGGCGATCGACATGGGTCGGCGCGGCATCCACAACGAGGGCTCGCGCATCCTGCTCGAGCGTCTCGCGGGCAAGGTCGACACCGACATGGCGACCGCACGGCGCCTGTTCACGCTGATCTGCATCTTGCATTTCAAGGGCTGACCCCGCGTGACGTCGATCCCGACATCGGTTCTGTTCTGCTGCGATTACAATGCGGTCCGCTCGCCGATGGCTGAGGGACTGATGAAGAAGTTCTACGGCAAGCGCATCTACGTGCAGTCCGCGGGCGTAAAGAGCGAGCTTGAGGTCGACGGCTTCTCCATCGCCGTGTGCGACGAGATAGACGTGCATATCGAAAAGCACCGTGTCCGCAGCTTCCACCAGATGGAGGAATGGGGCGACAAGATCGACGCCTATGACCTGATCGTGGCGCTCTCGCCCGCAGCACAGCGACAGGCGCAGGAGTACACCCGCTATCACGCCATCGACGTCGAGTACTGGCCGATCTTCGACCCCACGGGCCTCGGCGAGACCCGGGAGGCCAAACTCGCTACCTACCGCCAGGCCCGCGACCAGATCCGCACCCGCATTCTGGCGCGTTTCGGCCCGCCGGACGAAATCGCGGGACTTCCGGCCTCCCTGTCGTGACCTTGGCGGAATGCATCTCACGCCTTGACCCGGCTTGGTCATGGAAACGGGCGGGGATTGGTTGCATGCGACTGAAATCGCTGTAGAGTCAAATTGCGAAGCATGACATTTCCAACGACCTCGGACGCACGCATGGGTGAAACGCTGCAGCCGGTCGCGACCGGGTTCAACCGCGCTCTGCGCATCGAAAGCCGCCCCGACCGCCGCTCGTGGGGGCGGGGCTGGCCTCGCAGCCGACGCTGTCGCGCTTCACCGCGCTGAAGAACGAGCGTGTAAACACGTCGATCTTTGGAGGTTTAATTTCGCGGTCCGCGCAATCTTTCAGGTGATCGCGGCCATGCGTGACATCGACCGTGACATGGGTAAGCGGTATCGCCTTGCGACAGGCAGAGAGCCGCATGGTCATTGCGGTGCAGGCGCCAAGCGCGGCTCGACGCCATCCTCGTTGCGCGTCTGGACACTGCCGCCGCCGTTGTCGGAATAAATTGACTGCCCCTTGTCGTTCAGCAGGGCAGCCATCCCGTACAGCCGTTCGATCAGCACGCGGCAGACAGAGCTTTCGTCGCCCAGCCACAGCGGTGTGCCGATGACGAGTATGCCCGCGGCTTTAACCTTTTCCCGTAGCTTCGGCCAGTCATCGGGGTGCCAGCGGTGTTCTGTCATGTCTGGCTGCACACCGGGAGGGATGGCGTGGTCGAGCATGTGCAGATGCTCCACAGTGACACCGGCGCGCCCTTCATGTCGCCCGACACGCCCAGCAAAAGCCGGGTGTGGCGCGTATTCGCAGCCCGTTTCAGCGATGTTTTGATGAACAGGGCCGAGAGGTTTGAAAAATCAGTCGTATTTTCGGCGCAAAGTCGCGCCTGCTTGACGCGGCTGCGGGCGAACCTCTGATGGCGCGCAAGTATTTGATTCTACTGTTTTCGGCGGCCCGTTTTACGTCGTCTCGCGGGCCGACCCCCGCTGATCGACGTGACCGGGCCGATTGCTCCAGATCAAGGACGGTCTTCGCTCGATGCTGTCGAGTGCGTCGCACACACCGAATCATCTGAAGGAATGGAGATGAAATACGCACAGAGTTCGGCCGCAAAGTGTCTGGTCCCGTCTTTGGCGCTGCTGCCCTTCATCGTGCTCACCTTTGCGATCACGTGGGGGCTAATCGGGTTTTACATCTACTTCCCCGAAACTGCCGCCGCCAGGTTTGGCGGGATCAGCGGGTCGCATCCGTTCTTCTTTCTGGCCACATGGGCGCCGGCGATCGCGGCGTTTGCGGTCGTGTTCTTCTTTGCCGGGGCGGCAGGCGTCCGGGCGTTTCTGTCGCGCCTTCTGATCTGGCGGCAGTCAGGGGGGTGGATCGGCTTCATCCTGATCGGCCTGCCACTCGTCTTTGTGGCAGGATCGTTGATCAAGGGTGGTCCTGTGTTGGCGCCGCTGCCTCCCGAAGGGGCGGGCGCGATGGTCGCCATCCTGTTCATGATGCTGGTTCTTGGTCCGATCGAGGAATTCGGCTGGCGCGGCGTGGCGCAGCCCCTGCTGCAGCGTCACATGGCGCCGATCTGGGCCGGAGCGCTGATCGGAGCCGTCTGGGGCGTCTGGCACCTTCCGGCGTTCGCCCTGGCGGGAACCGTGTTCGGCGGCTGGGACTTCTGGCCTTTCTTCATCGGCAACATCACGCTTGCGGTGCTGGTGACACCGATCCTGAATCGATCGCGAGGCAGCCTGCTCTGGCCGATGCTGTTTCACTGGCAGTTGATCAACCCGTTCTGGCCCGATGCGCAGCCGTGGGACACATGGATCCTCGTGGCCGTCGCGGTGGTCGTCGTGTGGTGGAACCGCGACAGCATGTTCACCCGCCAGGGTGCTGTGACCGAAGTCGTCCCGAGAACGGATGCAGCGACGCTCAAAGCGGCGGCGTGATCCGATGCGCGCGCTCCTGTCCATCGCACTTACCGTCGGGTTTCTGGGGATGACCGAACCCCTCGCCGCCGAAGACCACTTCGGCCTCAGGGCCGACATGCAAAGCACGCTGGACGCCTTCCGCGACCGATACGGTTTTCCGGGCGCGACGGCGGCAATCGCCCTGCCCGACGGGACGGTCATCACCGCCGCGACGGGGTTCGCCGACATCGAGGCGGCGCGCGCAATGACGCCCGAGACGAGGATGCTCGCCGCAAGCATCGGCAAGACCTTCGTGGCCGCGACTGTGCTGGCGCTTGAAAGCGACGGGTTGCTGGCACGTTCGGACTTACTGTCCGATCACCTCGGCGACCGCGCGTGGTTCGGGTCGCTGCCGAACGCCAGCACCATCACCATCGGCCACCTGCTGCGCCACGAGGCGGGCTTGCCGGATCATCCCAACATGCCCACGTTCCAGTCAGCCGCCGCGGCGCGCTTCGCAGTCGGCGATGCGGCCTTTTCGCCGGCAGAGCTTCTGGGTTTCGTCGTGGGCGAGGCCCCACGTTTCAAGCCGGGCGCGGGATGGGCCTACAGCGACACCGGCTACATCCTGCTGGGGCTGGTGATCGAAAAGGTGACCGGGCAAACCTACTACGAGGTCGTGCAGCGAAGGTTCCTTGACCCGCTCGGCCTTGACCGCACGGCGCCATCGGACCGAAGGGACATCCCCGGCCTCGCGGTCGGCTACACGGTGCCGGGCAATCCGTTCGGCCTGCCCCCACGGACGGCGGATGCGGACGGCGCCTTGCTCTGGGACCCTGGGGTGGAATGGACCGGTGGCGGGCTGGCCTCGACGTCCCGTGACCTCGCGCGCTGGGGCCACGTGCTTTATGGCGGCGCGGCGATGGACGCGTCCTATCTGGAGCGGTTGCTCGACACCGTCCCGGTTGCGCCGGATGCGCCCGACATCCGCTACGGCGCGGGCGTCGCCGTCTATGCCGAAACGCCGCGCGGCACAGTCTACGGCCATGGTGGCTGGATCCCCGGATATGTCTCGAGCCTGCGCCATTACACCGATCTTGGCGTGACGATCGCCTTTCAGATCAACACCGACGCCGGCGTCGTGGACGACAGCGGCGATCTGGCGCCTGCACTGGAAGCGGCGCTGGCCGCTCTGGCCCTCGCGCGTGCGCCATGATCGGGCGGCGCGTTATCCTCACGGGTTTGGGCGGCGTCGCACTTGCGGCGGGCGGCTAGACCACAGGGGCCTACCACGCCGCGCTGGCCGGGGCGGATGCCCGCGAAGTGACCCGCTTCGTCGCCGAGACGCCCACATGACAACGAATGGAGCACCATCCATGCCCTACACACGCGTCAGACTGAACAGCTTCGGCGGACCCGAAGAGATGGAACTGGAAACGGTCGACACGCTTCCGGAGCCGAAGGACGACGAGGTGCGCGTGCGTGTTCTGCTCACCAGCGCCGCCTTCACGGACGTGATGATCCGCAAAGGGATGTATCCCGACATCAAGGAAAAGCCGCCCTTCGTGCCGGGCTATGACATGGTCGGGACCATCGACGCCCTCGGCGCCGGTGTTTCGGAGTGGGCCATCGGCGACCGGGTCGCCGATCTCACAACGCTCGGCGCCTATTCCGAATACCTGTGCCTGCCTGCGCACCGGCTGACCGAGGTGCCGGGAGGTGTCAGCGACGAGGACGCGCTGGCGATGGTCCTGTCGGGCGTCACAGCCTGGCAGTTGCTCCATCGCGTGGCGAAGGTGCAGGCTGGCCAAAGGATCCTCGTGCATGGCGCGGGGGGCGCGGTGGGGACCATGATGTTGCAACTGGCGCGCGACGCCGGGATCACCGCCTACGGCACGGATATCGCGGCCAAGCACGATCTTATCCGCAGGTTCGGCGCGACGCCCATCGACGCCGATGCAGACGAGGCTGCGCTCGCTGCTGCGACCGATGACGGTGTCGATGCGGTGTTCGATGCACTTGGCGGTGAGAGCCTTTCGCGATCGCTCCATGCGCTCAAACCGGGCGGTATTCTGGTGGCCTTCGGCTTCACCAACGAGGTGCTCGGGCGCGGCGGGTCGATCCCGATGGATATCGTCAAGCTCCAGCTGTGGGACTGGCTGCCCAACGGCCACGCGACTGCCTTCTATTCCATCGGTGCGATGCGGCGAAAGCACCCCGAGAGGTTCGGCCAGGATCTCGCAACTCTTCTTGGCCTGCTGGCAGAGGGAAAGATCACCCCCGCCATCGCCGAGGTGCTGCCGCTGGCCGAAGTTCGGGCTGCCCATCAGCGGGTCGAGGCCGGGGAGGTTTCCGGGAAACTGATCCTGAGGGTAACGAGGCAATGACTCGCCAACTATTTTTCATTGTCGCAGTTATCGCGCCGCTTGCTCTGGCGAACACAGCCACGGCCGAGTCCCTCGTCATTCGCAACGTTTCCATCGTCGATGTCGAGACGGGGAATGTGTCGGTGGGACAATCCATCCTGATCGAAGACGCGATGGTCGCAGGGGTCGGCGCCGGTTTGAATGTTCCCGACACAGCCCGCACCTTCGACGCCGAAGGCCGCTACGCGATCCCCGGCCTGTGGGACAGCCATGTTCATGTTTTCTCGTCTGAATCCGAGCCTGACACGGCGCTGCCCCTTTACCTGCTGAACGGCGTCACCGGCATCCCCGACATGGGGGCACTCTGGCCAATTGATCAGCAGATGGCCCTGCAACAGAGCATCGAGACCGGCGAAACGCTTGGCCCCCGGCTGATCCTGTCGGGACCTTGGGTCGATGCGTCGCCCGGCTCTTGGCCCGGCATGTTCCTCGCAGATATGCCCGAGGCGGCACGCACTGTTGTCGACCGGATCGCCGAAGAAGGCTGGGCGGCGGTCAAGGCCTATTCGATGCTGGACGAACTCACCTATCTGGCGGTTGCCGCGGCGGCTCATGCGCGGGGCCTGCCGCTGGTCGGCCATATTCCGGAACGCGTCGCGCTCGGCACGGCCATCGACGCGGGCCAGGCTGGGATGGAGCATTTCGGCCGCGGGACGATGGCCTGCGCGACCGGCGAGGAACGCATGCTGGAGGATATGCGGCGCGTCATTGCCGACGGGGCCGATCAAGCGGGCATCTTCGCGGTCATGGCCGGGCAGAACCGGATCACTCTGGAGACCTGGGACGAAGCGCTCTGCGACCGGGTGCTGGCCCGGATCGCCGGGGCGGGGATGCGTGTCAGCCCCACGCTGGTCGTTGCCGATTTCTACACCGGCAACTGGCCCAGCGCCGACGCGCCCCGGATGCGAATGATCCCGGCACAGGTGCGCGCGGCGTGGGGGCGTCCAGATTTTCGGTTGGAGGCGATGACGGACGAAGTGCGCGATCTTGCGGAAGAAAGCATAGCACTTGATCGCCGGACTTTTCTGATGGCGTTCAGGGCCGGCGTGCCGATCCTTGCCTCGACCGATGCGTCCTTTGCAAACCCCTACCTGTTCCACGGCTTCTCGCTGCTGGATGAACTCGACCTTTACGTCGCCATCGGCCTGACGCCGCGCGAGGCTCTTTACACCGCGACCGTCGCCCCGCCGCGCTTCTTCGGCCTGACCGATCAGGACGGCACGATCGCGCCGGGCCGCCGGGCGGATCTGGTGCTGCTGGACGCAGATCCGCTCGAAAATCTGGCGACGCTGCGCCGGCCGAGGGCGGTAATCGCGGGCGGGCAGTTGCTCGACCGTGCGGCGCTCGACAATATGGAAACCGACCTCCTCAGAAAGGGAGAGTGACGTGTGGATCCTTCTGGCCCCTCGTTCAAAAGTAAGGTCCGCCGCGCCATGACGACAGTGGCGCTGGTTCCTGTCGCGGTTCTTCTTTTAGCGGGGGTGGTGCTTGTCGCCCTCAGCCCAGGTCGCCCGGCCCCCTTGCGCGATACCGATGGCCGGCGTGATCCCGGGCGGCATCTCGGAACGGATGGCGATGGACAGTGGCGGCGTGCCACAAGGCATGTTCATCCAGATCGCCGATCCGAAGAATCCGGTGCTTCCGTTCCTGCACGGCGGCGTGGTTTTTCCTGAACGCCACGCATCCCAGCCGACTTGAACGTCATTTTACCGTGGTCTGGTGGGAAAACCGCGGAGCGGGCATGTCGTTCTCCAGCGACATCCCGCGCGAGACCATGACCATCGATCAACTGATCGCCGGTACGGTCGAGGTGGCAGAACACTTGCGGGACCGGTTCGGCCAGGACAAGATCCTCCTCCTCGGCCATTCGTGGGGTAGCTATCTGGGCATTCAGGTTGCCGCTGAAGCATCCGACCGCTTTTCGGCCTATGTCGGTATGTCGGCATGGGTCAGCTCGTACATCAGCTCCATTCCGAAATGCTGGCCCATGCCTGCATGACCCGTGCCTATCGCGCGCGGGACGATCTGGCGATGGTCGGGCGGCTGATCAGGGTATCTTCATCCATGGCGTATCGCTCCTTCGGGAGTTTCTGGCAGGCTTGATCTCCCGCCACGATACGCCGTCTTCTCAGGCCCCATTACCCATTTTCAGCCAAAGCTCTTTTCAAGAAGGCAACAGTTGCTTTGGCCAAACTGTGTTTTACCTCCAGAACGTGCGCCAGAGGGGCGCCGTGACCCGTACAATCTGCCGCCTTCGGGTCACGGCTGCGCAATAGCGGTGTGATCCCCGCACAAAATTCCGGGGGTTGCCACATTTCGCACGCCCTGTACCATTTCGGAGTAAAAGATCGATGGGTGATGACGTGACCGATGTGAGCAGAAAATCAAGCCCAGCGCGCTGGTCGTTGCGGGGGGCCACGTCTGATGCGCACCAGCGTCTCGATGCAGGCATCGATAGGCTGTCGCTCTCGACTGGGCGCGATTACCGAATCTTTCTGCGCATGTCGCATCCGGGCTCCGCAAGCGTCGAGATGGCTCTCACGTCGTTCGGGATCGTGCAGACCATTTTGGACTGGGCCGAACGGATCAGGACTTCGTCGCTGGAGGAGGACCTCGCAGGTCTCGGTCAGCCTGTGGCTCAACCGCTGTCCAATCTGTCATTTGACAATTTGCCGCAGGTTCTGGGCGCTGCTTATGTGCTGGAAGGCTCCCGGCTTGGCGCGCGCATCCTGCTCGCCCGTGCAATGGAAAGCGACGATCCGGCCATTCACGACAACACGCGCTACCTGCGCCATGGCGCCGGTCGTCCGTTGTGGTCGACATTTGTCGAAGTCCTCGAAGACCAGGTCAAGACCGAAGCCGATCGCGATCAGGCAAGACTGGGTGCGCTGAAAACTTTTGACGCCTTTCAGCGGGCGATCGACCTTGAGACACCGAATACACGGAGAGACGAAGGCGAAGCCGCATGACCGAGACTGACAAGAACATAACAGACTATGAAGTCGATCTTACGACCTGCGACCGGGAGCCGATCCATGTTCTCGGCGCGGTGCAGTCCTTCGGTTTCCTGATCGCCGTGTCGATGGACTGGGTCGTGGCGCGGGTGTCCCAGAACGCGACGGATTTCCTCGACGCCGGAGTCGACACTTTGCTGGGCAGCCCGCTAAGCGATTTCTTAGGCGCGGAGATCCTGCACACTCTTCGCGGGATGACCCAAGGCCTGCGGGGGGCGGATAGTGTCGAACGGGCCTTCGGCGTGCCGCTCTTGGCGAGTCACGTCAATTTCGACATCGCCATGTACATCTCGGACCAGTTGATCGTGATCGAGGCCGAACCCTCCGAACGCGAACAGATTAATGCCATTGCGATCGTCCGGTCGATGATTGGACGCCTTCAGGCGACGCAGGGAATGGACGCGCTCCTGCGCGAAGCCGTCCGTCAGCTGCGGGTATTGACGGGGTTCGACCGTGTGATGACATATCGGTTCGATCACGACGGGTCGGGGGAAGTCGTTACCGAGGCATTAAGCTCGTCGCTGGAACCCTATAAGGGGCTCCGGTATCCCGCATCGGACATTCCAAAACAGGCGCGTGCGCTCTATCTGCGAAACGGCCTGCGGCTGATCCATGATACGACGGATTTCGGTTCGCGTATCGTTCCCCAAGTCGACCCGTCCGGCAGGCCGCTCGATCTGTCGATGAGCGTCCTGCGATCGGTCTCTCCGATCCATCTTGAGTACCTGTCCAATATGGGTGTCCGGGCATCGATGTCGGTTTCGATCATTGTCAGCGGAAAGCTCTGGGGTCTGTTCGCATGCCATCATATGGAGCCACGGCGTATCTCGTTCGAACGCAGAACAGCGGCTGAACTGTTTGGCGAGATGTTTTCTTGGCTGCTCGATGCGCGCGAACGCGACCTTCTCTCGGCGTATGAAGACAGGGCACGCGGCTTGCACGACAGGTTGATGAGTGCAGTTGCCGCCGACGGCGCCACGATGGATGCCATTCTCGGCCAGCTCGATCCTTTGTCCGATCTGGTGTCGGCGGACGGGATCGGCGTCTGGATCGACGGTCGCATCGAATTGCAGGGCTCTACGCCATCCGCGGAAGAATTTACCGGCCTCGTACGACACTTCAATCGGGTCCCCGCCGGACAGGTGTTCGTCACGAACGAACTCGGCGAGTTCTATTCACCGGCCCGGGACTTCATCGAGCGGGCGGCGGGTGCGCTTGTCATCCCGATCTCGCGTCACCCGCGCGATTATCTGATCTTCTTTCGCCGCGAACAGGCGCGAACCGTCACTTGGGCGGGCGACCCGAGCAAACCCGTGACGCAGGGGCCCAGTGGCATACGGTTGACCCCGCGCAAGAGTTTCGAGGCATGGCGCGATATCGTCCGTGGGCAGTCCGCACCATGGAAGGTTTCCGACATCAGGGCTGCGGAATCCCTTCGTGTGACGCTTCTGGAAGTAATCCTGCGCATCACCGATGCGAGCGACCGGGAGCGTCGGTCGGCGCAGGACAGGCAGGAACTGCTGATTGCCGAACTCAACCACCGCGTCCGCAATATTCTCGGACTGATCCGCGGGCTCGTCACTCAGACGCAGGGAAGCGCCGCGACCGTCGAGGAATTTACGTCCTTGGTCGGCGGACGCATTCAGGCCCTCGCACGCGCCCACGATCAGGTGACGACGAACAACTGGGGGCCCGCCTCATTGTCCAAGATGATCAGACTCGAAGCACAGGCCTACCTGAACGATCAGGTCTCGCGAGTGCAGACCTCCGGCCTGCCCGTCATGCTGGAACCGACGGCATTCTCGACCGTCGCGATGGTCATGCACGAACTGATGACCAACGCGGCAAAATACGGCGCGCTGACCGAAATCTCAGGCTACGTTACGATCAGTTGGGACTGGGACAAGCTCGGTCGCCTGGTAATCAAATGGCGCGAACAGGGCGGCCCCGCCGTGCAGGCGCCCACCCGCAAGGGGTTCGGCTCGACGATCATCGAGCGGTCTATTCCCTACGAGCTCAAAGGGGAGGCCGACATCAACTATGTACTGACCGGCCTGCAAGCGCGATTCGTCATTCCTGCATCCTATGTCACGGTCGTCCAGTCCGAACCGGCCAGCCTCTTGACGGAAGAGAAGGAAGGATCGGCGCCGTCGAGCACCCTTTCCGGACGCGTCCTTCTAGTGGAAGACAACATGCTGATTGCGCTGGACGTCGAGGACATGCTCCTCGAACTCGGGGCGGAACATGTGAATACCGTGGCCTCCGTGGAACAGGCTTTGAGGATCATCAAAAGCGATCCGCCGACCTTCGCCCTGCTGGATATAAATCTTGGCGCTGAAACGAGCATCCGAGCTGCGGAGGCGCTTTTCGACCTCAACGTGCCGTTCATCTTCGCCACCGGTTACGGCGAAGGCGTGCCCCGTCCCGCAAAACTCGGAAACGTTCCTGTCCTGTCCAAGCCTTACACGATCGAAACCCTCCGGAAATATCTAGGCAGGCTGCCCCAACCAAGGGCCGCCGACATAAGTTGAGCTTGAACCTTTTCGGGCGCCGCACGGTTTTGAGAACGGCGCCGCAATAGTCGGCCACGGAGGCGCCCGGAATTGGTCGGGCGCGGCGGTCGAAAATCCCGCCAGCGACAAGTCTTCGGTTCGTGGAACGGTCCGGAGGCGGAAGGATGTATG
>Ga0105046_10009447_pt1 | contig 15249 bp, 12 predicted proteins | sample MAT03_FD_78385 | JGI IMG/M metagenome (GOLD analysis project Ga0105046, IMG submission 78385) | Freshwater microbial communities from Lake Fryxell liftoff mats and glacier meltwater in Antarctica - MAT-03 (megahit assembly) | ecosystem: Environmental > Aquatic > Freshwater > Ice > Liftoff...
CGGGGTTGACACCGTTGCCGACAATGCGGATTTCGCTGCCGACGACAGTGACGCCGGTGGCGCTGTTGAGTTGCCAGAGCCCGACCGCTGCTCCCCCGGCGAGCGCCACATCTTTGATCGAACGCATGTTGTTGGCGGCGTCCCAGATGAACGCTTCACCGTCGAAACCGGAACTGGCGCTCGAACCGTTGCCGACGATGATCGACCCATCCGCCGAAACGGCCTGGGCGCTCGCCTGCGCATCGCCGCCGGGCAGATCACCGATCGAGACCATGCCGGTGGCGGCCGTCCAGCGGAAGGCGGCACCGCCCTCTTCGCTCACCGAGTTGCCGACGATCGTGGAACCGTCCTGCGAGATCGCCATCGCTTCGCTGTAGGTCGCCCCGCCCGCAAGATCGCCGAGCGAGACCATGCCGGTCGCGGCCGTCCAGCGGAAGGCGAGCGCGGTGGTGGAGCTTGCGCCAACGGTGCTGAGGCCGACGACGATCGAGCCATCACCCGAGACGCCACGGGCTTCGGATGCGCCGGCGTGTCCGGGGAGCTGTCCGAGGCTGACCATGCCGCCCGCAGCGGTGTGGCGGAAGGCGCGCCGGCCATCGGCGCCGGAAATGGCCGTGCCGTAACCGACGACGACCGAGCCATCGGCGTTGACGGCCAGGGCGTTGCTGATCCGCGGATCACCGGCGAGATCGCCGAGGCTGATCGGGCCGGCGCCGGCATCGCGGAACGCCTCGAAAAAGACGCCGGTGTTGTTGTAACGGCTGAAGCCCACGGCGACCGTGCCGCTCGCGTTCACGGCGTTGGCCACGCTGGAGCGGTTGGACTGATTGAGGAAGCCCAGCAGTACGCGGGTCCCGTTCAGGAGTTTGTAGGCCTCGGGCTGCGAACCGCTGGCGGGCGAGGGGGACTCGCCGACGATCGTCGAGCCGTCCGTTGAGATGCCCCAGGCATAGCTCTCGCTCGGACCGCCGCTAAAACCCAGGGGCGAGAAGGTGATGGTTTGAGCGCCCGCGAGCGACGCGAGGAGGAGGGTGGCAGGAACGCACAGCAGGACCGATGGGGCGGTGGCACGCATGACAAACATCTCCATGGGAAGGCGCAGCGCAACCGCGCGCACCCCCCGATCTCTTTCTCAAATTTCCGGGCAACGGACGCTGGTTTGTATTATTCCATGGGATTTTTCCCAAACACGCCCCAAGCTCAAATAACGAAAAAGCGGACGTTTGATTGGGTTGATAACGCTCCCGATTTTTACTCCTTGGTCGCCAGCGGCGTCCTTTCCGGTCCGAACTGGTACCATCACGCATGGCTCTCGCCTCGCTTTTGCTCTCGCGCAATCTCATCACCCGGTCGCAGTACGACCAGGCAATGACCGAACAGCGAACGTCCGGGCACCGGCTCGACAAGGTTTTGCTCCGCTTGCGACTGATCGAGCCGGACTCGCTCATGAAGTTTGCGGCCGAAGAGTTCTCGATGCCCGTGATCGATCTCTCGGTGACCCCGCCCGATCCGGCGGCGCTGGCGGCGCTCTCGCCAAAGTTCGTGGCGACTCGTTCGTGCGTGCCTGTGTCGCTCAAGGATGGCACGCTGGTCGTGGCGACCAGCGACCCGTTCGATGGCGGGCTGAGCGATGATCTTCGCCTGGCAACGCGGCGTGCGATCGCGCTCGTGCTGACCGACGAAGACGACCTTCGCCAGTTCATTCGCACCCACTATGGCGTGGGCTCGGCGACGCTCGATGAACTTTCGGCCGGGCTCCCGGCGCTTGAGTTGCAGCAGGTCGATTCCGACGAGGCGGCCGAGGATGCCTCGGTCATCAAGCTCGTCAACGACCTGCTTCTCGAGGCCGTCGCACAGCGAGCCACCGACATTCACATCGAGCCCTACGAGCGTGAACTCGCCGTGCGCTACCGCATTGACGGTGTGCTCGAACGGATCAGCACACCGCCGACGATTCAGCGCTTTGCCGCCGCGATCGTGAGCCGCGTCAAGATCATGGCGAATCTGAACGTGGCCGAGAAGCGGCTGCCGCAGGACGGGCGCATCTCGTTTCGCGCTTCGGGCAGCTCGGGTGGGGCGCGTCAGGAACTTGATCTGCGCGTGTCGATCATTCCCATGCTGTTTGGCGAGGGTGTGGTCATTCGCGTGCTCGATAAATCGGCCGTGCAACTGGGCCTGCCGGATCTCGGCATGCCGTCGCCGGTGCTGACGCCATGGATGGAGCTCATCGGCCGCCCGCACGGCATTCTGCTGGTGACGGGGCCGACTGGCTCGGGCAAGAGCACGACGCTGTACGCCTCGCTCAATCGGATTGCCGGCGAGGACCTGAAGGTCATCACGGTTGAAGACCCAGTCGAGTATCACGTGCCGGGCGTGAATCAGATTCAGGTTCACAACAAAGTGGGGCTCGACTTCGCCGCGGGCATGCGCGCCATTCTTCGACACGACCCCGACGTAGTCATGATCGGCGAAATTCGCGACAAGGAAACGGCGCAGACGGCGGTCCAGGCCTCGCTCACTGGTCACCTGGTGCTCAGCACGCTCCACACCAACGACGCGGCGAGCGCTACCACCCGGCTGCTTGATATCGGCGTCGAGCCCTACCTCGTGGCTTCGAGTGTCGAGGGCATTCTGGCCCAGCGTCTGGTGCGCCGCTTGTGCGATGCGTGCGCCGTCGCGCTTGCGATCGACGAGCATGTGCGTGCCTCGCTCCCGGCGGACTTTCCGCTGGCCGAGACCGACACGCTCCGCGCCTCGCGCGGCTGCCGGGCGTGCCGCACGACCGGGTATCGCGGGCGCCTGGGGATCTACGAACTGCTCCGCATGAACGATCAGACCCGCGAGCTCATCATGGCGCGGGTGAGTGCCAACTCGATCGCCGCGGCGGGCGTGCGCGACGGGACGCTGACCACCCTTAAACAGGACGGCTTTGCCAAGGTCAAGCAGGGCAGCACGACCATGGAAGAAGTGTTGCGGGCCATTTCGGGCTGAGATTCGGGCTGAGACTCAAGTTGAGGCTCGGGCTGCGTCGAGGCGGCTGAACGGCCGGCGATTACTGATCGTGGCCGGCGTTCTTGGGCAGCTTGTGGCCAGCATCGCGGAGCGTCCGCTCGCGCGCCGCCAGTTCCAGGTCGCTGTCCACCATCATGCGGGCGAGTGTTTCCACATCGGTGCGGGGCTTCCACCCGAGCTTGCGGCGCGCCTTGGAGGCGTCGCCCAGGAGCAGGTCAACCTCCGCAGGACGCAGATAGCGCTTGTCAAACTCAACGTGCTTCTTGAGCGACAGCCCGGCGTGATCGAAGCAGAGCCTGGCAAACTCTTTGACGCTGATGGTGCGGCCCGTGGCGACCACATAATCGTCGGGCTTGTTCTGCTGGAGCATGAGCCACATGGCTTCGACGTAGTCGCCAGCGAAACCCCAGTCGCGCTTGGAATCGAGATTGCCGAGGAAGACCTTGTCCTGCAGGCCCATTTTGATCCGCCCCACGGCGCGGGTGATCTTGCGGGTGACGAACGTTTCGCCGCGACGCGGGGACTCGTGGTTAAAGAGAATGCCGCAGGAGGCGTGCATTCCGTAGCTCTCGCGATAGTTCACGGTGGCGAAGTGGGCGCACACCTTGGCGCAGGCGTAGGGCGAACGCGGGTAGAACGGCGTAGTCTCTTTCTGCGGGCTTTCAAAGACTTTGCCGTACTGCTCGCTGGAACTGGCCTGGTAGTACCGGACTTTGGAGCCGGTTTCGATCTGGTATTCGTGCACCGCTTCGAGCAATCGCACCGCCCCGGTGGCCACCACGTCGGTGGTGAAGACTGGTTGATCGAACGAGACGCGAACGTGCGACTGGGCCGCGAGGTTGTAAACCTCGTGCGGGTCAACGGCGCGCATGAGTTTGGAGAGGGTGGTGCTGTCGGTCAGGTCACCATAGTGGAGCACCAGCCTGGCCCCTCCGCTCCCGGACTTGCGGAGCAGGTGGGGGTCCGTATACAGATGATCCAGGCGTGCGGTGTTGAAAGACGACGAGCGGCGGATGATGCCGTGGACCTCGTAGCCCTTGCCCAAAAGCAGCTCGGCAAGGTATGAACCATCCTGACCGGTGATACCGGTGATGAGCGCACGCTTGCTGGTGGAAGTGGTGGAAGTGGAGGAAGTGGGGGGGGTGGCGGGCTGAGTGGCTCGGGGATGGCTGGGCACGGAGCGGGGTCCTTCGAGGCTCGGGTCGGCACAGAGCGCGGGCCGGGGCAGAGGTAGGGGTAACGAAACCCATCATTGGCGCGGCGCAACGGGTATGAATCGGCTCTTGGGGGTGGCGGCCGAAGGCCGGGCTGGCGCACGGGAAACCGGGAAGAACCCCGTCCGGCCGGTCTACTCTGGCGATCCATGGACCACTTTGTCTACCGCGATGGCGAACTTGTATGTGAAGGCGTGAACCTGACGGCCCTTGCCGGGGAGGTCGGCACGCCCACATACGTGTATTCAAAGGCGACCATCGAGGACCACTACGCCAAGCTCGCGGCGGCGTTTGCACCGTTGAAGGCGTCGATCTGCTTCTCCGTCAAATCGTGCTCGAACCTTCACATCCTCAAGACGCTCGTGGCCTGCGGGGCGGGGCTCGATGTCGTAAGCGGGGGCGAGCTGGCGCGGGCCCGGCTCGCTGGATGCCCGGAGGACAGGATTGTCTTTGCCGGCGTGGGCAAGACCGACGACGAGATTCGTGCCGCGCTCGCGGGCACGCGTGACAATCCGGGACCGATCGGTCTCTTTAATATCGAGAGCGAGCCGGAGTTTGAGGTCATCGCCGCGGCGGCGCGGTCGATGAACGTCTCGGCAACGGCCGCGCTGCGGATCAATCCCGAGGTGAATGCCGGCGGTCACGACTACATCAAGACCGCCAAGCGCGAGAGCAAGTTCGGGGTTTCGATCGAGCATGCCGAGATGCTCTGCGAGCGTTTCGCCCGCGAGAAGCACCTGCGACTTTCGGGCCTGCACCTGCACATTGGTTCATCGATCAACACGGCCGATCCCTACGTCGCGGCCATCGAAAAGACGCTGGCGCTTATCGAGAGGCTTGAAAAGAAGGGCGTCAAGATCGACACGCTCGACCTTGGCGGCGGGTTCGGGGCCGACTACCACACGGGCGATGCGCCCAGTGCGGCCACGTTTGCCGCCAAAATCGTGCCCATGCTGCAAACGCGGGTGAATGCCGGACTGCGCGTGGTGCTCGAGCCAGGGCGCACGATTATCGCCAGCGCGGGCATACTCCTGACACGAACTACGTTCATCAAGCACGGCGGGGGCCGCAAGTTCATCATCGTCGATGCTGGCATGAACACGCTGGTCCGGCCGTCACTTTATAACGCGTTTCACTTCATCTGGCCGGTGAGCGTGAGCCCGCAGCATGAACCGCCCCGCCGGGCTGAGAAGCTCGATCTGCCCGGCCTCGAGCCGGCCGATGTGGTCGGCCCGATCTGCGAGAGCGGCGATTTTTTCGCCAAGGAACGCCTGCTGCCGCCGGTCACCCGGGGTGAACTGCTGGCGGTGTACACGGCCGGGGCGTACGGGATGTCGATGGCGAGCCGGTACAACAGCCACGGTCTGCCTGCCGAGGTGCTTGTGAGCGGCACCAAGGCCCGCGTCATTCGTGAGCGCGAAACGTTTGACGACCTTGTGCGCCACGAACTGCGCCCGCGCGAGGTCTCGCTGTAGACGATCGTGGCGGCCGCCGGAACCGGATTGGTCTCCCGCTTGGTGTCGTTGCGCCGCCCGTGAGTTCACCTCGTACACTACTTCACATGCCCCAATCGAGCACCTCGCCCAACCCCTCGCGTTTGCCGCCAATGCCCCGGATCGGCGTGCGGATTGCCGGCACCGGCTCGGCCATTCCCTCGCGCGTGCTCCACAACACCGAGCTCTCCAAGCTTGTTGAAACTAACGACGAATGGATCGTTCAACGGACGGGTATCAGCGAGCGGCGGCTGGTCGATTGGTCCAAGGGCGAGAGCAATCTTTCGCTGTGTACCGACTCGCTCCGCCGCGCCCTTGAGAGCGCGGGGATGCAGGCCAGCGAGCTCGACCTGATCATCGTCGGCACGATCACCCAGGACATGCGCTGCCCATCCACGGCGTGCATGGTGGCGCAGGCCCTCGGCGCCGGGCACGCCGGGGCATGGGACCTTGGCGCGGCGTGCTGCGGGTTTGTCTTCAGCATGAACGCCGCCCACGACATGATCCGGGCGGGGTCGCACCGGGCCATCGGCGTGGTCGGGTGCGATGTTGTCAGCAGCATCATCGACTATCACAACCGCGGCGTGTGCATTCTCTTCGGCGATGCCGCGGGCGCCGCGGTGCTGCGAGCCACCGACGACGAGACCAAGGGCATCATCGCGCAGGTGACCAAGGCCGACGGTTCGGGCTGGCGCGATCTGTTCATGCCGGGCTGGCAGGCCCACATCGGCCCAGAGCAGGACGCGGCCAGCACGCGCACCAACTGCCTGCAGATGAACGGACGCGAGGTTTACAAGTTCGCCGTCTCAACCTTTCAGGAGGTCATCTCCGAAACGCTCGCCAAGGCCAAGATGACCTGCGACGAAGTAGACATGTTCGTTTGCCACCAGAGCAACGCGCGGATTCTTGAGGCCGCCCGCGAGCGCTTTGGCATCCCCAAAGACAAGCTCTATGTGAACATCGACCGCATCGGCAACTCCTCGGCCGGGTCTGTGCCGCTCTGCCTGGATGAACTCGTCAAGGCCGGCCGGGTAAAGGAAGGCCAGAAGGTGCTCATGGTGGCGTTCGGGGCGGGCGTGACGTGGGGCTCGTGCCTGTGGCAGCTCTGAGCGACCGCGAGCGCGCCGCCCGGCCGACTTCATGCTTTTTCAAATGCGGAGTCGAACGCGCGCCCGCTGGGTGCGAAGTCGAGCTTCTTGACAAACTGGGCTGCTTCCATCGCCCCGTGCCGGCGATCCATGCCGCTGTCTTCCCACTCCACACTTAGCGGGCCGCCATAGCCCGCGCGGTTGAGCGCGCGGATGATGGCCTCAAAGTCGATCTCGCCCCGACCCGGCGAGCGAAAATCCCAGCCCCGCCGGGCGTCGCCGAACGAGATGTGCGAGCTCAGAATACTTGACGTGCCGTCGAGCGTCCGCTGCGCATCCTTGACATGGCAGTGATACATCCGGTCGGGGAATGCATCGATGAACTTGGCCGGATCAATCCCCTGCCAGATGAGGTGCGAGGGATCGAAGTTGAAGCCAAACGTGCGGCGGTTGCCCACCGCTTCGAGCGCCCGGCGCGCGGTGTGCACGTCGTAGGCGATTTCGGTGGGGTGAACTTCGAGGGCGAAGCGAACGCCCGCCGCGTCGAAGGCATCAAAGATCGGGTTCCAGCGGGCCGCGAAGTCGGCGTATCCCGCATCAATATCCGCGGCGGTGGTGGGGGGGAAGAAATACAGCATCCCCCAAATGCTCGAACCCGTGAAGCCGTTGACCACCTTCACGCCGAGTTTACTGGCAGCTTTGGCCGTGTCCATCATCTCCTGCGCGGCTCGTTGACGGACGCCTTCGGGCTCGCCATCGCCCCAGACTCGGCCGGGCAGGATCGACTTGTGGCGGTGGTCGATGCGGTCGCAAACCGCCTGGCCGACAAGGTGGTTGCTGATGGCCCAGCACCGAAGGCCATGCCGAGCGAGCAGGTCCTGGCGTGACTGGCAGTACCCGGGTTCACCGAGCGCTTTCTGAACATCGAAATGGTCCCCCCAGCAGGCAAGCTCGAGGCCGTCGTAGCCCCATGAAGCGGCCATTTCGGCGAGGGTTTCGAGGGGAAGGTCGGCCCATTGGCCGGTGAAGAGCGTGCAGGGGCGGTTTGGCATAGGAGGCGAGGATATCAGCCGGGCCGCGTTGGGACTGCGGGCTCGTTCCTCTACCTTCCTCTACCATGGTCGGCTATCGAAGCCGCCAAACTCCCAGTTCGATTCCCTGTCATTTGCGGCCCCACCGCAGGCGGCAAGACCGCGCTCGCCTTGGCGGTGGCCCACACGCTGGCGGCACAGCATGCATTGACGGCCGAGATTGTCACCGCCGATGCATTTCAGATCTACCGGGGCATGAACATTGGCACGGCGAAACCGTCGATCAAAGAGCGCGGCGGGATCGCCCATCACCTCATCGATATTGTCGACCCGGCTGAGCGGTTCTCGGTGGAACAGTGGCTGAGCGCAGCCGAGGCGTGCATCGAATCAATCCGCGGACGCGGCGCCGTGCCCATCGTCGTCGGCGGAACGCACCTGTACATCAAAGCCCTGATGGAAGGGCTGTTCGAAGGACCACCGCCGGATGCGGTGCTGAGAGCGGAACTTTCGGCGCTCGATCCCACGGTTCGCCGCGCCGAACTCGAACGGGTCGACCCGGGCGCGGCCGCGCGAATCCATTTCAACGACGAGAGGCGAACTGTTCGCGCTCTGGAGATCTTCAGGCAGACCCGACGGCCGCTTAGCCAATGGCAATCGCAGTGGGACGCGGGGACTTCGCGCCGCGACGCGGTGGTTGTGGCGCTTGAGTGGCCGGTCGAAGAGCTCAATCGCCGCATCAACGCACGTGTGAAGCAAATGCTTGCCAGCGGGCTGGTTGAGGAGGTGCGCGGGCTGGTGCCAATCCTCGGCCCGCAGAGCCGCGAGGCCATCGGATACAAGCAGCTTGTCGTCGCGTTCGATGGTGGCGTGTCAATCGAAGCGGCCGTCGAGCGAATCAAGATCGATTCAAGACGCTTGGGGAAGAGTCAGCGAACGTGGCTCCGGCGCCTCGGCACGCTTCCGGGCGCGCTCTCCGTTGCAGGGCCCAAAATAGGGGCTGCCGGCGGCCAACATGAAGCCGCAGATGAAGTCATTCGAGCGCTTCAGGTTCCACCAGTTTGACATTGGACGCTTGATTTGGTGGCTGTTCCACCGGATTGCGGCCGCTTCAGGTAGGCCAAGTCGCCCCATTGTTGTGAAAATGGGTGATTCACGACTCTTTCACTTGCATTTTATCCAGATGTGGGTATTTTCCTCATACTGAGAAGTTCCTGCTGTGCTTCTCTCAAATCGTCGGTCGCCTCGCCCAAAGGCTGAGTCATCCCAATAGGGAAGGAGAGTGCCTCAATGGTTTGTGGCCTCGTTTCGCGTCGTGCCGCGCATATCGCGCTGGCTCTGCTGGTCTGCATCCTTATCCGGGCGGTTCCCGCCTTGGCGCAGGCGCCGTCGATCCAAGCGGCCTCATGGGGATATTCGGGTTTCAACCTGCGAGAGGTTCCACCTCTTCCACCAGGTTTGAGTTATTCTTCGCTTTCTTCGGGAAACTACCACTGTGTCGCGCTCCGTTCTGACGGCCTGATCGTCGCGTGGGGCAATCCCAATGGCGGCGTCTTGGCGGTTCCGCTGCTTCCCAAGGGCGTGACGTACACGGCCGTCTCAGCGGGGTCCTCCCACACGCTCGCGCTCCGTTCCGATGGCGGGATTACCGCTTGGGGTAGCAACGCACAGGGCCAGTGCAATGTGCCAGTCCCGGCCGCCGGAGTGCGATACACGGCCATCGACGCGGGCTATCAACACTCAGTCGCTCTGCGTTCAGACGGGCTCGTCGTGGCCTGGGGGCTGAACACGAACGGGCAGTGCAATGTTCCGTCGCTCCCGGCCACCCTGTTTTATACCAGTGTTGCTGCGGGCGAATCCTTCACGATCGCGCTCCGGACCGACGGAACTATCGTCGCGTTCGGTGCCAACAACGTCGGTCAGCGCAATGTCCCTTCGCCGATGAACGGCGGCAGCTTCGTGGCGATTGCCGCCGGTGGCAACCACGGCTTGGCCTTGCGATCAAACGGCACCATCGCGGGTTGGGGTAGCAACGGCTACCAGCAAACGGTTGTCCCCGCGCTTCCTGAGGGCGTGACCTACACGGCCGTAGCCGCGGGCCATTTCCACAGCATGGGCCTGCGGAGCGACAACTTCATCACGGCATGGGGCCAGAATTTTTACGGTCAGACCGATGTTCCCCAGTTGAACCCGGGGGCCTTGTTTATTGGTATCAGTGCCGGCCATCTCCAGAGCATGGCCCTGTATTCGACCGGCGTCCCCGCTGGCACGGCCTTCACCTTTAACGGGCACCTTGCCACGGCGAACGGCTCGGTCAACGGATCTGCCGACCTTCGTTTCAAGCTGTTTGATCACCCGACCACCGGCATGCAGCGCGGCCCCGCGATCGAACTCGCCGCGTTTCCGGTATCCGACGGCCTGTTTACGGCCCAGCTCGACTTTGGACCCAACGCGTTTGATGGCAGCGCCCGCTTCCTTCAGATGGAAGTTCGCACCGGCAACCAAACAGCGTTCGTTCCTCTCAACCCCCGTCAGGCTCTTACCCCCACCCCATACGCCAGCTTTGCGGCCCGCGCTGGCTCTGCCGATGTCGCCGTGACGGCCCAGAATGCCCAAGTTGCGACCTCCGCCGAGAGCATTGCCTGGGGCTCGATCATCGGCATTCCCGCTTCGATCATCGATGGCGGACCGTGGACTGTGCTTGCTGGTGGCAATCTCGCCGCTCCCGATCGCGCCGTCGCGATCGGTGGCAACCAGCCCGCCGCCGGGTTCCGGTTAGATGTCCTCGGGAACATCAAGTGCGTCGGGCTCACCCAGACGTCAACGGCCGCTCTGAAGTCAGACGTGATGTCCCTTGAGAATGGTCTTGATCTCGCGCTCAAACTCCGGCCCGTTCGGTTCACATGGAACCAGTTGGCGGACGCGTCGGTCGTTGGCAAACGCGACGTCGGGTTCATCGCCGAAGAAGTTGCCCTTGTTCTCCCCGAGGTGGTTGCCCGCGACCCGCGTGGTGCCGTCACCGGCCTCGACTACGGCCGCCTCACCACGGTGGCCATCGCCGCCGTGAACGCTCAGGAGGTCAGACTCGAACGCCACGAGCGGGCCATCAAGAACGCCGAGAGCGAGAACGATGAGCTTGCCGCCAAGCTCCGTGCCCTCGAATGCCTGGTTGCGCAGCTCAAGGCCCAGATCGAGAAGGGCGAAACTGCCGGGGGTGCGAAGTGAGGTCATCGCTTTGGCTGGCTGCTCTTGTGATTCTGGCCAGCCTTGGCCTGACGAGCTCAGCGAACGGACAGGTGTTTCTGATTTCCTCGGGCACCGATGGCGGCGGTGGGATCTCAACTGGTGGTGGCTACTCGATGCTCATCTCCATGGGCGAGCCCAACGCCGGGGCGGTAATGATCGGCGGGCAGTGGCTCGTTTCGCCGGGCTTTCTGAATCCAACGAACTCGCCCAACCCGGCCTCGCGCTGTCCGGCAGATTTCAACAACGATCGCGAGAATACTGCCGACGATCTCGCCGACTTCATCGGCGGGTACTTCGGGCTCCCACTTGATCCGCGCTGTGATATCAACCGTGACGGCAATATCGATCCTGAAGATCTGACCGACTTCATCACCATCTACTTCGCCGGTTGCTGATCCGGGCCGTCCGCTATTCGTGCGGTGCGGGTGTGCTCGCCGGCAGGGCCGGGGCCCGACCGCAGTGCGCGGAAGAACTCTCGCAGCAGTTGACCGCATTCGGCCGCCAGCACCCCTGTGATGGGCGTGACACGATGGTTGAGGCGCGGGTCCTCGGTGATTCGCATGAGCGAGCCGCAGCAGCCCGCTTTAGGATCGGCGGCCCCATAGACGAGCCTGCCGATGCGACTGTTGACTATTGCTCCGGCGCACATCGCGCACGGTTCAAGCGTGACGACCAGCGTGCAGGCCGATAGCCGCCAATCGCCGATCGATTTGCTCGCCGCGGCAATCGCGAGAAGCTCGGCATGGGCCAACGGGTCGCCGTTGGTCTCGCGCCGGTTGGCCCCTTCGCCCAAGATTCGACCCATCGCGGTTTCAAAGACCACGGCGCCCACGGGCACCTCGCCATTGGCCGCCGCGGCCGCCGCGAGGTAGAGCGCACGCCGCATCATCAGCAGATCCTGGTCGGTCGCGGATGGTGGTGAGGCTTCGTTGCGGGCGTTCGTCGCGGCCATTGGACAGCTCCCACCATCAGTTCACGGACCCGTCGCCGGTCCGCCCGGAAGGTCCTCATCGTGCCATACCGACGCAGGGTCGGCCGCCCCGGCCACCTTGGCCGCGGGGAGAATCCGCAGGAGCAGCACGCCCATCTCGTAAAGCCCGTACATCGGGAACATCAGCAGCATCATGCTGAACGGATCGGGCGAGGGCGTGAGCACCGCCGACAGCACCGCGCAGACCGCGATCACATGCTTGCGATACTTGCTGAGCATCGCCGGCTTCACTATCCCCGCCCAGCCCAGGAGCAGCACGATAACCGGGGTCTGGAATGCCGCAGAAAATGAGAGCCCCATCATCAACAAGAGGTCAACCGTCTCGGCGACGCGGGGGACCTGCTCAATGAGCGCGGCGGAGGCGAGGCGCGAGCCCATCACCAGTGGCACGCCGCCGGTGAGCGTCCCATCGGGCCCGGCAACCTGGTCCTTCATGCCCATGCAGATGCGGATCTCGTTAAGATCGGTGTTCACCCACCACTGGCCGGGCGTGGGGCTCGGCGGGTCGGCCGGCAGCAGCAACATGGTGGGGAGCACAACCGTCTCGGCGACGGGCTTGATGAGCACGGAACTCTGGCCGATGTTGGCCCCGAAGTTCACCAGGAAGATGAGCATGACGGGGAGCATGACGTAATAGGCAAAGGCGGCACCAACGATGCTCAGGACCCCGCTCATGGGGGCCAGCAAATAGGCGAATCGCCGCTCGTGCGAGTAGAGGCCGGGCGCGACGAACTTCCACAGCTGGAAGACGACCCATGGGCCGGCCACCAGCAGGGTGAGCACGGCCGAAACCTTGACGTAGGCGGCAAAGGATTCGAGGAGGCCAGTGGCCTGAAGATGACGGGATTGCCCGGCCCCGTGCAGCGCGTTTATGACCGGGGCGGTAAGAAACTCAAGGATCTCTTGTCCGAAGTACAAAGAGACGCCGAAGATGGGCACAACCGCGATCAGCGCGTAAATGACACGCCGGCGTAGGTCCTCAAGGTGTTCGCCAAGGCCCATGACAGCGTCTTTATTGCGGCGTTCGATAACTGGTCCAAGCAAAAAGGGCTCCTTCAGCGGGAGCGTACGCGAGTGTTGAGCGACGCGGTTTTTTATGACGGAACCACCCACGCCGGCGCATCTGAGTGATCCGAACGATCGTGTGAGAACCTTTGCCGCCAACGCGTCTGGCTCGCCCACCCCCCCCGGCCCCAACCCGCGGCCGGAGGGTGCGGCTGTCGGTCGCACGGGCCCCTCGCCCGCCTTGGTCCGCCAAGCCATCGCGGGCGATCACCTGGCGCTGCGGTCGCTCTGGGAGGCCAATCGCCGCTGGGTGGCCGCGGTCATATTGGCCCATAAGCCCGCCAGCGCGGATGTTGACGACATTCTTCAAGATGTCGCCGTCTCGGTTGTGGCCAAGGTCTCGTCGCTTGACGACCCTTCCAACTTCCAACCATGGCTGCGTGTCGTCGCCATGAACGCGGCGCGGCTGGTGGGTCGGAAACTGTCGGTTGGCCCCCGGGTGGTCCGGTTTGAGTCCTTTGATGACGAAGCTGGGGCTCTTTCCGCAGGCACGACGGACGGAGCGTTCGCGTCACGATCGGCCGGGCCGGCGCGACAGAATGAAGTGGGCGAAGAAGCCGGCCGTCTGATGGCCCTCGCCATGGAAATGCACCCGGACTATCGCGAGCCCTTGCTCCTGCGTTGTGTGCACGAACTTTCCTACGCGGAAATCGGATCGATTCTGGGTCTTCCCGAGACGACAATTGAGACGCGGATTGCCCGGGGTCGCAAAATGCTCCGCGAGCGTGCTCTGGCCATGAACTCAGTCGACGGACTGGGTGGGCAAACACGCTCGGCCTCGGTGGCCGTTCCCAGTGCGGGAACGGGCCGATCCGTCCGCCTTGCCGCATCGCCCGACGCGGCGAGTTAACCGATAACCGTTGGGCAATCGCCGATTAGCCCGCTTGGCCCGTATATGTGCACCCGACTTGTGCACCCGGCACGATGAATCACTGACGGAACGGACGCGCTCGCGCATCTCTTGCTTCTGGATGGCAGTTGCTGGATGGCAGTTGCGGGATAGTGATGGATCCTATGAATACTTCCTTGAACACTCCTCCCAACGAACCGACGCCCGCCATCGATCGCGATGTGCTGATCGCCCGGCTCGTTGATCGCTGCGCGACGGATGCTGACTGGCTGGCCGTCCGCACCGTGGCCTTGGCGGACAGCTCGTTCTGGGGCGATGTGGCCTCGTCGCAGCACCACGCGTCGCTTCTTGTGCAGGCCTCATCGCCGGCGCAGCAGCGGGCGAACCTGACCGACCTTCCCACCCTCGACGGGCACGCCGCGCTCCCGCGCCTTGAGCAGCTTCGCGGCTGGCCGGATCGGCTTTCGTTCTCGCGATCATCACGATTGGGTTGGGCCATCGCCGCCTTGGTGGCCTTGGCCTGGACGACCCAGCACTTTGTGCCCGCCCGCCCCAGTCTGACGGCGGTGCAGCCGGGCGTAACGGCTGGAATTGCCAGCGTACTTACTCCCGATGAAGCGCTCTCGACGTACCTCGAGCAGGGCCGCCAGCAGGGCCGCGTGGTCGGAGAGATGCCCCAGCGGGTAGTGATCGAGTCGCGCCCGCTCGCCGATGGCAAGGGGTATGAGGTGTTGTACCTTCGGCAGATTCTTGAGCGCGCCCACGTGAGCGATGTGTATCGCGAGAGCACCGGCGAGGCCGGCGAACGGATCTTTGTTCCGGCCAGCCCGCCGGTAGTTCGCACGGGCCGCCTTGGGCTCTGAGTCTGGCCGTGCAGCGCGTGCGGTAAGTGATGAACTGACCTTGATCGCGGCGTAGGTCGCGTGAACTTGTGATTGGAATACGTGGACGCCGGATCGATGGCGTCGAGTTGTGAAACTCTCTTTCGTGGAGTATGCACTATGAAGTCGTCTTTTCGAGTCGCAGCTATTGGTATCGCGGCCCTGACGTTGATCTCGGGTATGGCTCTGGGCCAAGGTGCCCATTCGCCGGTCACAACGGTCGTGCTCATCGACGGAGGTAAGAAAGTTGAACTGAAGCTCGACGGCGAGAAGGTCGTCAACGCGAAGGTGGACGGCAAGGCCGTTGACCTCAAGAACGTCACCAGCACGAAGGATCAGCTCCGCATTGTCGATAACGACGGCAATGTGCTGTTCGAGAAC
>Ga0105046_10009448_pt1 | contig 15248 bp, 9 predicted proteins | sample MAT03_FD_78385 | JGI IMG/M metagenome (GOLD analysis project Ga0105046, IMG submission 78385) | Freshwater microbial communities from Lake Fryxell liftoff mats and glacier meltwater in Antarctica - MAT-03 (megahit assembly) | ecosystem: Environmental > Aquatic > Freshwater > Ice > Liftoff...
AAGACCGCCCGGGCTGGTCGGAACGAGAGATCAAACTCGATGAAACGGGCTTCATCGCGGTCGAGGCTGACAGTTCGGATGAACCACGCTGTGACTGGTCCCGTGTCTGTGAGGTCTTTGCCTGCAAGATCGATTTATTTTCGTATGATGAAGTTTGTCTCGGCTTCCGCTTCAACCCAGAAGGCAACTATTGGTGGGTTGGGGAAAGTTATACCGGCTGCCAACTCCTGCTGGACGAGTTGCCCCGCCGGTTTCCCGGCATCAGGACCGACTGGTTTTCCGAAGTGTCAGTTCCCGCCTTCGTTGAAAATCGCACGACCCTGTGGGGTGAGACCTTGCCGCCCGTCGAACGGCCGAAGCTACCCAAAAGACGTTGGCTATTCTGGTAACTTGGCGCGATCAAACGGAGTCGGGCTGCATCACCCTTTTCTCAAGCTGTCTGAAATTTGTCGGGCCGGCCCTTGTGGCCGTGCCGGAATTTGCGAAGGCGGCGCGCCCACAAGGGACGGCCCTACAAAATCAATTGGGCTCAAACAGACAATACACGCTGCGAAGAAATTTTCCGGTGAAGCGGCGGACCAGCAATCCGACCTTGCTCGTCGCAAACGGGCGGTTCTTATTCGGCGCATCGCCTTCGCGTTTCTGTGCGAGGGTTTCGCCTACGCTTCACATGAACCCCATCAATCAAGTCGGATGTCGCCCCGCAGCGGCGAGTCACCGTCACCGCCGGCCTGATCCCGCTTCGCTCCGTCGCGAGCGAGCCTGAATTTTTCTCCATGCAACCTTCTCCTGTTCCCCGTACGCAACGCACGTTAATCGCCGGCCTTGTCGTCGTGGCCTTGGTCTGTGCCGGCGTTTTCGTTTGGTGGCGTCAGGCGAGGGCACCCGGGGCGGACGAGGTGACCACTTTCCTCAATCAGACCGTGGGCGGCGACCGGGTTTTGTTTTCGGTCGGGAAACTGGAACCCCTGGCGCAAAGTGCGGCCGGTTGGAAAATGATTGTCGGGGCGAAGGCGCGGACCATTGAGCCGCTCTACGCAAAAATCGATTCGGCGGAATATCTGGCCCGTACGCTCCGGCTCGATCCGGCGATTGCGGGCGAAGCGCAGCGCTTGTTGGCCAACCCGGGGGCATCGGCCCAACCGGATTTTCAAGCGGCCGCGCCCTTTCCCGCCGATCCCTATCAAGCCGTACTCCTCCAAGTGACCGCGCCCGCCGGCACCGCCTTGGTTTTCAATGGCGTGCTGGATGCGCAGCGCGAGGGCGGCGCTTGGAAATTCGTCCTCGTCTCCGGGGGCTTCGAGGGCGGTGGTGCGCAAGGCGCGGCTCGATTTTCCTTCGGCAAAAATTCCTATGCAATCGGTGACGTGGGCGACGAGGCCCGGCTGCACGCGCTCCTCGCCGATTTCGAGGCTTTCGGTGGACGCGTGACCGGTATCAGCCGGCATCGCGAGTCCGCCCGTGTCGCGGAGCGCCGCAAGGCGTTCCTCACGCAGATCGCACCGGGCCGGGTTTTCGGCGGAACGGCGCTGGCGGCCGCCTCCCTCCATGAAACGCCGCTCTACCTCGAGATCACCGAGCGTCCCTCCGAGAACGAAGTACGGGCCATCGTGCGAAACGACAACAGCTGGCACATCGCGCGTGAGTTCCAAGGCACCTGGAGTGCAGATGATAAATTCGCAGATCCGGTCCTGAACCTCACCTCGCTGGCCAGTGACGCGATTCGCAATGCGGGACCGGTGCTCGAGGCCACGCAGGTCTGGAGGTTCGCCTTGCACCTGGATGCGCGCGGTGAACTGACGGAGCAGAATCGTTTCTTTAAATATCGGCTCCAACCACTCGCGCCCGAGCAGGTGGCGGCCGTGCAGGCCCGGCTGGAAGCGGAATATGAACGGGCCGTCGCCGCCACGGAGCCGGGCCTCCTCTATCTCGGCACCGCCACGGCGCGGACTTCGAACGCGAGCGAAACGGTTTTTTTGCGTTTCAGTCCACGGCCACCGGGAAACGAATCCGTCGAAGCAACCCTCGAGTCCACGACCCGCGCGTGGCAACGACCGTTGCGCGGCGCGATCCTGACCAACGCCCGTCGCTCGGACGGTGCGCCCATCCGCCTGCAAGCTATTCCCCAGGAAGCCACCGCCGAGGCCCTCCCCGGTTCCGTCCTGCGCGACCCGGGCGAACTGAATCTTCGTCTCGGTCTCGAGCAAGGATCACTCGTCGGCGGGGATGAACGCTTCACGTACCGACTCGCAGTGGCCACGCCCGCTGATCTTCAGCGTCTCGAGGCCAGCCGCCTCGAACGCGTGCGCCAGCTTGATCGCGTTTTAAAAGACGGAGTCGTTTACGACGGAGCCCTGCGCGAAGATCGCCGCTACGTCTTCAAGACCCGTCTGGAGTTCACCCGCGTCGACCGCTCGACCGGCGTGATCACGGCCCGCGTCCGTTCGTTGAACCGCTTGAACGTGTTCCGGGAATTCCTCGGCGCGTGGGAGGCCGGCGGCGACTCGTTTGTACTCAACGCCACGGACGGCGGGGAACCGGACAAGAATTTCGGTGCCAATGTGCCATTCTTTGTCACCCGCGAAAACACCACGCTCCGACTGGAACTCACCGGAAATTCGCTCACCGGCACGATTGCCGGTGACCCGCACTGGGAGATGGATTTTGCAGCGGACATCCTTCTCTCCGCGCCGACTGAAGCCAGCGGGCTGCCGGCGCTACCCAAGAACGACGGCGCGTATTTGCTGAGCAAGGGAAGCTGGGAAGCTCTGCCAGCGAATCACGGACACGTCGTCACCGAACCGGTCCCGGACGCCAGCGAGGAAGAAATGGCGGCCCTGTCGTTGCGCGCCCTCAAGAGCAACTGGGGGGAAGATCCCGTGGTGAACAGCAAAAGAAAAGTTAAGGACATGGTCTCGTATCTCGAATTCGACGGAAAAGATCAGCCGCCCGTGGCCCGCGAATCCGCGATCGTCCTCCTCTTCGTCGGCCCGGAAACAACGGGGCAACCGGCGTTGGAAGTAGCGCCGGCAAAAATTCTCAAGGACGGCCAGCGGCGGATAAAACTCGCGGGAAATTCCCCCACGACGATCCGGCTCGGAGATCAACGAGTGGCCGCCTACGTCCGGCCTGTCGCACCCAACGCCGTGCTGCTGACCACCACAGCCGCGACCGCACCCGGCACCTACATCGTCAACGCCGGCGTGGGCTATGAATTGCTCCGAAACTAAAGGATCGTGGCGAGTGCCTGCCGCTTGGATTTTGTGAGGTTTTTGCGGCGAGGCCCCGTCTCTCTGCGCGAGCTCGCAGACCCAAACCGGTTTAACCGCGACGCCGACCGAGAGCCACCAGTCCCCCGCCGCCGAGTTATTCCCCGATGGAGAAATACCGGACTTCACCGGGCTTCATGTTGATCGCGATGCCAGCGATGATAGTGGCGTGCGGCTCGATCTCCGGCCAATTACCCCGCCCGAGATTCAACAACGCGATGCTCCGACCGGTCAGATTCTGCTGATACCGCAATTTTTGGTCGGTGGTGAGCAGGAGATCGAAGCCGCTCTGCTCGGCCAAGGCGAGGAGTTCACCGTTTCGTTTGGTGGCCCACCCTTGTTGAAACGCGCGCCGCACCTCGTAGCCGACCAGATGCGTTTGCAAAGGCTGGGGCACGCCCTGATCAAACAAGATCTTCAGACTGAGAGGGCGCGAGCCGGACTTCCGCCGCCGCCTCGAGTTGAGCTCGTTCGATCCCATCATACCATTCCAAAAACGGCTCGATCGTCCCACCGTGATCGAGATGATCAAAAAAAGTCTGCACGGGAACGCGCGTGCCCTTGAAGACCAATGCCCCGCTCATCACCTCCGGGTGCTGCGAAAAAACCTCGGCTGGCGATCGCTTCGCTGTCATGGGGGCAACGATCCACAAAGTGCCGACGAAGTCAAAACCTCAGTCCCTCTCTGGCTAGTTCAAGCCAATCAGAAGACGCCGCGTGACTCTTACGCTATCGCCGGCCAACGCCGCCAAGCCACGCCGCCAACTCTGTTTCTGCCTCGACTGCTATACCCTCAGCCAGACACGAAATCCCCGGCCGGCATAGTAGGACTCGGCGCCGTTGTGCCCCATGAAAACGCGGTTGTAGCGTCGATCTCCATAGAGAGCGCCACCGAGTTTTCTCATCTCATCCGGGGTTTTCAGCCAGCTCGACGACTTCGTGTCGAATTCCCCGAGATACTGCAATTCGTGATACTGCTCTTCCGTCAGCAGCTCGACGCCCATGGCTGCGGCCAGCTCTGTGGCGCAGCCTTTCGGCGGAAACTTTTTCCGCCCATCCAACGCCTCCCGATCATAACACAGGCTGGCGCGGGCTTCCGGACTCTGCGCCGAGCAATCGACAAATAAAATTTCGCCCGTCTTCTTGTCGTGATCAACGACGTCCGGTTCGCCGCCGGTGCGTTCCATTTCGCCGAGCGACCAGAGTTTTTCGGGCTCTGCCTCCAGTCTCGTTTGCACCTTGATCCAGTCGAGGTCGGCATGACGGCCAATATTTTTCTCAAAGCGGCCCTGCAACACGCCGAGTAATTCCTCGCGCTGTTTCGCCGACAGCACTCTTTTAGTTTTGGCTTCTTTCATGGATATTTAATCATGGGCGAACCAGAAAAAAAACAAGATCGAACCCGCATAGACTTCCCCGCGAATCACGCGAAACAGCGCGAATAAATCCCGGCCCCACGCCCCACACCGTTATCCGATTTCCGTTCGGGATACAGCCTGCATTAGTGTCAATTCGTGTGATTCGTGGGCCAATCCTCCGAGATAGAAATCCCGATTTTCCCACTAACCACACGAATTCCCACGAATGGAAACAAGCCCAGCACACGGAACAACGCCGAGTGAAATCACGTCAGGCTCCGCGTGCTCCGCATTAATTCTATTTCATCTCGAATCACCGTGCTGTTGAGCTCATCATAATTCCTCGGGATCAGGATGACTGAAGCTGATGCCCTTTCCACCAAGTGCACAAAGAACGCAAGGCGGCCATGTACTCATGGAGTTCACCGCGTCCCTCGCGACCTTCGTGTTAATACATCGGCCGATTGCGAAAAGGGGGGGCGACTGTCGCCTCTACCTCCGATCCTTCTTCAACAACTCCTCACGCACGGCCTCTAACCGCGCCCTTTCTTTGGCCGTGAGACTGTGTAGGCCGGACTGGGCTATCTTGTCGAGCAACCCATCCATGTCGCTCGACGCGTCATGGCCGCGTCCGGCTTTCTCGTGTTGCTCCAGTGGCGGGAGCAAACGGAGTTTCGGTTTGCGACGAAAGAGTGCCGTCCAGGACAGCCCGGAAAAAATCCCCGATCGCATCGCCCGAATATAACCGAAAGAAACGGCACAGGTCACCAAGGTGCTGGCTAGGCCGATATAGTCGCGCTGGCCCAGATGCCCCACGGCGGCGAGGAACAGGCAGCCGATCGCCACGAACTTCATCGGGATTGAGCCCCACCATTCCACATTCGGGTAGATTGTGGCAAAGGCGATCACGAGTCCGATCGAGAGGTGGGTTGATCCGGCGACCATTCCGCCGATCCCGACGAACCAAAGCAGCGTCGTGATCAACACCGGCGAGAGTACGAGCAGTCCGAGAAAGGCGAGATAGCGACTGCGGCCCATCTCTTGTTCGCAATTGCGACCAAAGGAATAAAGGAACAGCAGATTGAAAATCGTGAAAAAATTCACCTGATCCACCGCGAGATAAGTAATCACCCGCCAGACCTGCCCGTGCTGCCAAACTACGCTCGGCTCGAAAGCAAACATCGCGATCGAAGAGCCAGCCCCGGCGAGCGCGGAGAAGACCAACCCGACCACGAAGACCGCCACGATGATCGTCGTGAGGTAAATGGGCAGGCCGCGAAAATTTCCGAGCGGTCGGTTGTCGCGGTATTGGTTCTCGAAAAACATAGTGGGAAAGGCGGAGCGCAACGAAAGCCAACTTCTCCTTTGTCCACAGTCAACCGGCGATTCCGCCGCGATCGTCGGTGAAAGCGGACAATCAGACGGAGGTCTACTTGATCGTAGCTGTAGTTTGTCTACCGGCAGCACTGTCTCAACCATCATTGCCAATCGAGTTAGTCGGGCAGTCGATCATGGCATCCTGAGCCAAGGCGATTTCCCCAGGCGTCACGGGCTGGCGGTAAACGATACTCAGGCCGAGCTCCTCATGTAATCGGAAGAACGCGGGTGCATTTTCACGGCATAGGCCGCAATCGATGCAAGTGTCATCCACATAAAAAGCACCAAGCGCATTCTCGGCGAGTCGGTTGATTAGATTAGGCATGGACTGACAATACCAGATTTTGGCTTTTGATTGAAATTCATTAGTTTCATGTAATCATGCGGATTGTGAATGAGTACCTGAAAACCGTCCCCTTCGATCTCTACGAGTTGAGTCTCTTTAATCTCGTGGTGAAGCACCGGAGTTTCACCAAGGCGGCCGAACTCGCCGGCCTCACTCAAAGCGCGATGACGCGGCAGATGCAGGGCATGGAGAACAGTCTGGGCGTTGACCTGCTGGAGCGGACAACTCGCAGCGTGCACGTCACCCCGGCCGGCGAATTTCTTTATCAGGAATCCATCCGGCTGTTGGGCGATGTGGAGCGTTCGTTGCTGTCGCTGCGTGTGGGATTCACCGATGTCAGGAAGAAAGTCCGCGTCGCCGTCTCACGCAGCATTGGTCTCGCCTACCTGCCCGGATTCTTCCACGCCAACCTGCGACGCCTGCCCCAGATCGGTTGCCATGTCTCCAATCTGAGAAGCACCGAAATAATGTCCGGACTCGAAGCCAATGATTTCGATCTTGGCGTCCTCTGCCCACCGGCTCGCTTACCGAAAACGCTGCGCGTCACCCATCGATTTAAAGATCCATTCACCCTCATCGCACCGCTCGAACAGGCCGCGACATTTGATAAGTTACCAAAGTCTGCGAAAGCCCGGGACGGCTGGATCGCCAAGCAAAGCTGGTTGCAACTCGATGAGAACACGAACACCGGTCATCGCCTACAGACTTGGATTACCCGCCAAGGGTGGAAGATCGAACCGTCCATGCAGCTCGATAGCTTCGATCTCATCATCAACCTTGTTGCGCTGGGTTTCGGCGTGAGCTTCGTCCCTAATCGCGCCCTCGCCCTCTACCGGAACAAGCGAAACCTCCGGCAAATCGTGCTGCCCGAACGATTCACCCGCGAGTTGGTCGTCGTCGTTCGCCACCACCGCAAAACTCCGCCCCACATCACTGACTTCATCCAGAACGTTCTATTTTAATGCACCGCTCAACCCTAGTTCGGCTTTGCCTCGTGGCTCTTCTACCTGTTGCTCTTTTGCGCGGTGAATCTGCTGTCGTTGCCGGCGGGCTCAATTCTAACGTGCGGCAGTTGCTCGTGGCCATCGCCGCAGATTGGTCGTCGGCCCACGGGACGCTGCAACATTTCGAACGCGATGCGCACGGCCGCTGGATCAAGGTCGGCGAGACCGTGCCGGTGCTCTTTGGCAAACGCGGACTCGCGTGGGGGCGCGGCGCACTCGAGCCGGGCGCGGCATTGACCGGCACCACCAAACGCGAGGCCGATGGGCGCTCGCCGGCGGGCGCGTTTGCGCTGGGCCTGATTTATGGCAACGACGCCGCGCTGCCGGCCGGAGCCGATTATCCGTTTCATCAGGTGACGAGTCGCGATGCGTGGCCGGACGATTCCGCTAATCCATTCTACAACCGGCACGTCGAGATCGATGCGACCAAACCGCCGGCGTGGTTTGCCGCGCAACGCATGCGCACGGGCGATCCCGCGTATCGCTGGCGCGTGGAAATCCGCCACAATGCCGAGCCGGCCATCAAGCCGGGCGCCGGCAGTGCGACCTTCTTCCACCTCCGGCGCGGTCCGACGCGCCCCACTGCCGGCTGCACCACCATGGCCGAGCCTGCGCTGCGCGAGCTGGTCATTTGGTTGCGCGCCGCCGCCCAGCCGCACTACGTCCTGCTCCCACGCGCAGAATATCTCCGCCTCTGGCAGTCATGGAAACTCCCCGATCCGACCCTTATTTTCGCAAACTGACAGAAGTGAACGTGACGTCCCCTGACTCACAGGCTGCCGCAAGCAGCAGCCCAACAAAAATCATTCCGAGCCGGTTTGTAACATAATACGTTACAAACTCCCTGTACCCGATGGAGCCTTTGCCTCTGTCAGTGGGACCAAGCACGGGTATTAGCCGAAGAGGGAACGGCAAACCGTTCCTGCGCGACGAAGAAGAGTCAGGCGCATCCGCTAAGAGAACTCGTCCGCCGTTTTTTTTCGCCGCAGTCTCAGAGCGCCTGATCCCGTGGCATTACAGTGAGCTCGCTCCGTCGCGATTTGGGGAAAAATACAATTAACCCGGAGAACGCGTCCGTTCGACTTCGCTCAGGACCGCCTGAACCTGTCGAATGGCCGGAGAGCACGGTGTCTGACGGATGGTGAAGTGGTACGGGTCTCCCGACCCGTGAGGGAGGTTTTGCCGCGTGCACGTAGCCTCGTTTGAGGGCGCAGCCCGAAAACGGGGCCGCCAGACACCGCGCCTTCGCCTGCGGCTCAAACGCGGCTACTCCCGGGGCGGGCCAGCCGCTGAAGTGGCACAGGTTTTAGGATTCACTCCGCAGGCCTTTGCCGAGGTGGAACCCGACCTCCGGGCGGGTTTTGCTGCGAGAGTCGGCACTCAGCGTGCCTGGCTTGTCCGTCGTAGCCTTGGCGAAGTCGGCAAGTCGCGCTCCACCTCCGATACCGTTCATCTGTTCTGCGCCGTTACAGGCTCAGCTCGTTTCCTCGTTCCTCCTCTCTCCACGGGCTGCGATCAGGATGGCTGAGGCTGATTGGCGAGGCTCTACAAATGCCTTGGTCTGTCGCGCGAGATAAGCGTCGGTACGGAGAAACCGACGCCCACCTTGATCAGCGTCGACTAGCGGGTAAAGGACTTGGCCCGGTGCGGGGTGAGGGCACCCCGCCTCCATCAGAGCTCGCGGCGCGGTGCCCTCACGTCAGCTCGCACGTGCCGCCGGCGCAGGCGACGACTTCCTTGAGCTTGGTTTCGTCCGTATGTTCGACGAGCTGCGTGTAGTTCACCGGCACATAGCGGAGGCGATTCCATCTCGCGGCATCTTCTTCCGTCATCACGCCTTCGCGCGGGGCTTGGGCGTAACGCTTGTCGCCGTCGTCGCCGAGCAAAGCCACGCCGGTGAAGTGCTCGCGGTGCTTCCAGATGAAATCGGCCACGGCGTTCCACTCGTCGGGTTTCACCGTGCAGGTGTTGGACACGTTGTGGTGCAAACCGGGTGAGCGATTCGATTCGTCTTCGCCATTCAACACCCAGTGTTGCTGCGCGAGCTGGACGAAGTGCAGGAAATCCAGCGCGCCGATCTCTTCACGCAAAATGGCGTGTAGCGGCGCTTCGACGGCGAACGTGATGACGTCGTCCGTGCCGGGCCGGTAGACGGAGGCTTCCGTCAGGTGAGCGTTCGCGGCATGGAAATGTTTATAGATCGCATCGCGGCGGTTGGCCTGCACGCGGCGGAAATAATGCCGCGCGTGATGCGGATGAATCCCTGAAGCCGCGCCAAGCAAAAGCGAAGCGGTGCCTTCGGGCTTCACGCAGGTGACCCGCGCCGCGGGCCGGATACCGAGCACGCCGGCGACGATGCGATTCGCCGCACGACAGAGTTTCGCGCCACGCTCGAGGACGGATGGGTTGAAAAGAATCTCCGGGTTGTCCATGAAGCCGCACACGGAAACGCCGAGCAACGCATCGCGCTCATTCAGATAGCGCGTGACGGGCCCAAGATAAGGAATGTGCGTGTACGCGGCTTGCAGCGTGCCGATGACAGCGGCGTGAATGCAGGCTACGAGAAAATCGTCCACGGTCGTGAGCACCGCGCCGTTGATCGTCGTGAGATTGCACATCTGCCAGCCGCTGAGCCGCGTCTCGGCGTTAAGCGGACCGGTGTAGCCGAGGGCGCGAAGTTTGGCGGCTTCGGCCTCATCGAGTCCGCCTTCGATCACCGGATGCAGGCCGATCTCGCAGCAGGGATTGCAACCGTAGTCGGGATGATCAGCGAAATAGAAACCGGGTTCGCCGAATTCTTTTTGCGCAACGAAGAGCCGGCGGAAAACCGTGTCGTCGGGTTCGTTGCGGGAAAGCACTGCGGAGTTGTTCGAGGCGGAACGCTGGGAATTTTTTTCAAACCAGTTACCGGTCTTTGCGCCCATCATCTCCTCGTCGTCGGGCGAGAATAGGCAAATCGTGGCCGAGCGGCGGATGCCGCCGCTGAGCACGGAGCGCGCAGCGTACATGCAGATATCGTACACTTCGATCGGGCGCAGTTTGCGACCGGATGCGCCGTTCAACACGCTTTCGGCATCGAGCAGCGCCTGCTTGAGCGGCAGATGGCCGGGAGCCTTGCCGCCGGAAGTTTTGAGCGCGCTGCCCCGCGGACGAACCAGGGAAAAATTAAACTCGGCCTTGAAACCTTCGTAGTGGCTCCGGATGAGCAGGTCGAGCGCGCCGGCCCAGCCTTCGATTGTATCTTCAATGGTGTGGTGGCGCACCTCGAGTTCCATTTCCTCGCGGCGAATCGGGAGCACGGGCAGACGCTCAATGTGGTGGCGCTGCATGGAGAAACCGCAGCCCGTACCCGCGAGTAACAGGAAAAGATATTCGCGGAAAAACTCCAGCCGGTCCACTGAGCTGAACGAGCAATTGAAGAGCCGCGCGTGGTTCTTGAGAATCGCTTCGCCGCCAAATTGCAGCGAACGCATCGAGGGCAACACGCGTTTCTGGGCCACGGCTCCGAAGGCGCGATGCATGGCGTTGGAGAGCGTACCTCCGGCCAGCCACTCGGTGAGCAACCGCCGGTCGCCGGGCATCACGGGCGAAGTCTCATCGGGCGCAGGCAGGCGGCTCGCGAGTTTGTCCTCAAAATAGTGCATATGCATTCCGAGCACGCGCCGGGCCGCCTCGGAAAACGTTTCGCGCCGGCCGAGATCAGGCCGATAGCGGGCATATTTAGAAGTGGCGATGTAGTCGCTCAGACCGTTTTCCGCGTAATGATTGAGCCGATGGGAAGCTTTGCGCGCGCGATAGATGATGTAGGAGCGCGCCACGGCCCACTCGCCTTCGGCGGCGATGGCTTTCTCCACGTTGTCCTGTATCTGCTCGATCGTCGGATGCCGGCCGGTGCGATAATACAACTCCAACATCAGGGCAACCCGGGCCGCGATGCGCTGCACCTTGAGAAAGGTATTCTGGTCGAGCCCGAAACGCGCCGCGGAATTTTCGCGCTCCGGATTCTCCGCGCCCTCGTGCTGCACATCGTAGAAGGCGAGCGCGATCGCCGCGATGATCTTGTCGGCGTCCCACGGCACGAGCGTGCCATCACGTTTGATCACGCAGCGGGCGGTGGAAGGAATTGCGACGAGCGCCGACTGGCGCGGATTCATTTTGGCCAAAAAAGATGCGGTGGTGTGTGTCATGTGGAAGGGGTGAACCCAACATAGCGCAAGATTCGCGCCGCCGCTACCCATCCATTGCCAAAACATTGGCTGTATTTTGAAATTGCTACGCATGAATTGCGGGCGCATCGCGTGCGCCTAATATTTTTCTTTTTTGTTTGCGCTCACGCTGCGGGCGCTGGAGACGCGGCACCCTCGCCGCGTTGCGGGGCTTGGCCATTCCCTGGAGACGCGGCGCCCTCGCCGCGTTGCCTCACTTGCTCCGCGCCGAGGGCGGCGCGGCTCCACTCGGAAAACCCCTCGCCACCTGCATTTTCAGCGCGACACCACGCAAGCAATCCGTATCACTTCCCGCCTACCCCGATGCTTTCCACGCCGCGCCCCGCCAACCTTAAACTGACCGGTCTGATCGGCACCATGCGTTGCTGCCAACTGTTCACCGGGCTGTCCGAGGATGATCTCGCCACGATGGCCGGGTTCATCCGCCCGCTCTCACTCGCGAAGGATGATTATCTTTTCCACGAGGGCGAACCTTCGCGCGGTTTCTACGTCATGCAGGCCGGCGCAGTGAATGTCCACCGCGTCAACGCCACGGGCAAGGAACAGGTGATCCATGTTTTCCGCTCCGGCGAATCCTTCGCCGAAGCCGCCCTCGCCTCGCCCACCGGCTACCCCGCCGACGCCCGTGCGGTCGAACCCAGCACCGTGCTGCTGATTCCCAAAGCGCCTATTCTCGAACTCATCGGTCGCCGCCCCGATCTCGCGCTCCGGATGCTCGGCTCGATGAGCGCACACCTGCGCGTACTCGTCGGCATGCTCGACGATCTCACGCTCAAAGATGTGGAAACCCGCCTGCTCAATTGGCTCGTGAAACACAGCCGCAGCGCCCCCGCCAGTAGCGCCGGTCCGGTGATCAAGCTCCCCGGCACCAAGCGCGTGCTCGCCGCCGAACTCGGTACGAGCAGTGAAACCCTCTCGCGCACCCTCGCCCGCCTGCGCGGAAAAAAGCTCATCACCGTCGCCGCGAAGACCATCACGATCCACGACGCCAGCGCCCTCGCCGCGATGCTCCGCCGCAACTTGGGCGAAGCGTAAGCACCAAAGTCCTCGATCAAGTTAACCGCGAATGGACGCTCATGGACGCGATTGGAAATCCCTGACAAGAACCTCCGCTTTGTAGGGCCGGTGCTTGTGGCCGCGCCGAAATGAGCGAAGCGGCACATATTTTTCTTTGTAAGGCCGGTGCTTGCGCCGGCCTCGCACTAGGCCTCCGCAAGCAGAGGCCCTAAATGTCGATCAGCCCCGTAGCGACAGGCGCTTGCCGCGCCGAAGCGAATCGCAAAGGCAGGCGTCTCTGCCTGTCGAGGTTGTGGTGCGGGGCTCCGACCCGTGTTCCTTATCCATCACGGGTCGGAGACCCGTGCCACTTTCTCCCAATCCCACAGGCACGGATCCGCCTTCGCCGGGCTTCGGCGCGGCGTGGTCCTGTGCTACTTCAATCCCGCCATGACAATCCCCTGACAAAACTTTGACCCGCCACTGACAACTCCACTGGGAGAATCTGCTACAACTGGACCGTCACACCTTCACTTTCATTTCCTCAGAGTCATCGATAGGTGGCGAGCTTGCCCCGCCATTCCGCTGGCCAGCAGAACGAGACAAGCTCGCAACCTACCCCACCGATACATTCAGCCCGCATTATTCCACCTTCACTTTCCCTCTGCCTCGCCCCATCCCTCCCGGAGAACGCATTATGAACGCCAACTCGACATTCGAAAACACCACCCGGCGCGCCCTGCCTTTTGTCATGACTGACATTACCTGGAGACGCGGCGCCCTCGCCGCGTTTCGGAGCTTCTTCCGCGCCGAGGGCGGCGCGGCTCCATGCCAGACAATTACTAAGCCCGACACCCAACACTTGGACATTTCCTGGGGACGCGGCAAACCGGTGAGGCCTTGATCGTGCCCGGCAAGGGGCTGCGGTTGCGCGCCGTCGATCGCGAAAAGGTGACGCAAGTCGACCCGCGCTCCGTGGGCGGTCTTCAGCCCGGCACGCTCGCGTTTCATTTATTGCAAGATGACTGGGTGCTGACGCTCGGCATCGAGGCCCTCGAACCTTGGGTGACGGTGCAGGCGCTGTCCGAAGCCACGGTGCGCGAAGGCCAGACGCTCACGCGCATCGGTCTCCGTTATAAAGTCGAGAATGCCGCGGTGAAACAGTTTCGCGTGAAACTGCCCGGCCTGAGCGACGAACGCGCCCGCACCGTCCGCGCCACTGGCTCCGCCGTGAGCGACATGATCAAGGTTGTCGGTGAAACCGATCTGTGGGAAATTCGTTTTCAACGCGGCATCGCCGGCGAGACGGATGTGCAGATCGAATTTCAAGGACCGGCGGGGCGCGATCAGAGCCAGGAAACGCTGCTGCCGCCGGAATTTCCCGGCGCGCGGCAGACCGTGCAATTCGTCGCCGTGCGCGCCAGTGGACGGCTCGAACTTGAAGCCGGGAATCCCGCCCGTGGTTGGATGAAGAGCGATTGGAGCGCCGTCCCCGCCATTCTCCAGGACCGCAATGATCGCAGTGTGCCCGCGCTGTGTTTCCGCGTCGCCGAGCCCGAAGGCCCGCTCGCCGTGACGGTTCGCCGGCACGAAATCGCCGAGGCGTTGAAGCTCCGCGTGACGCAGGGCGATCTGACCACCCTCTTTTCCCCGAGCGGCACTTTTCTGACTACCGTGGAATTGAAAGTCGATGTACTGGAAAAAAGCACGCTGCGCATCCGGTTGCCCGAAGGCGCGGCGCTCTACAACACCTTCGTCAACGGCGCGAGCGTTTCGGTGGTGCGCGAAGGCGACGCCTATCTTTTCCATGTCGCGCCCAACACCGGCGCGGAACGCAACGCGACGGTGCGCCTCGTCTACGCCGCCACCGTGGCTGGCAAGAGCGGACCCGTCGGTCTTATTGGACCCCGCCTGAACGTCCCGTTGGAAAACGTGAAATGGCGCGTCGTGATTCCGCCCGGCTACGTCTTGAAAGATTATGCAGGCGGCCTGCGGCTGCAGGAAGAATACGCGGCGGCGTCATGGAGCATCGAGCAGTACCAATCATCGATTCTTTCCAAACGCTCCGCCAACGCCCAGCAAGCCGTCGCCTTGTTACAAGAAGCGAACAGGCTGCTGCAAAAGGGTGATCAACAAAACGCCGGCGAAGTCCTGAGCCGCGTGACGAACGCCCGCGCGCTCGATGAAGCCTCGAACGAGGATGCCCGGGTGCAATTGCGCAACCTGAAGACGCAGCAAACCGTGCTCGGCCTGAACACCCGTCGGCAGAAACTCTATTTGGACAACCGCACCGACGGGGCCCGCAACGAGCAACTGGAGCAGGCCGCCAGTCTGAATCCGCTCATGCAAAACAAACTGAATTTCAATCCACAGGAGATCGACCAGTTGCTCATGGGCAACACGGCCGATGAAAACACCGCGTTGAAAGGCATCGCCACGCGTCTCGTCGATCAGCAACTCGCCGCCGAACCCGCCCCCAACGCCATCGACGTCACGCTGACGGAAAACGGCCGCGTCCTCACTTTCACGCGCAGCCTGCAAGTGGACGGTGGCGCGCCGTTGGAGTTAAAGCTGAAAGTCGGCAAGATCACGAATTCGCACCTCCTCTACAGCGGCATCTTCCTCCTCTCCCTCGCCGCCATCGCCGCGATCCCCCTCGTACGGCGCACGGA
>Ga0105046_10009450_pt1 | contig 15247 bp, 14 predicted proteins | sample MAT03_FD_78385 | JGI IMG/M metagenome (GOLD analysis project Ga0105046, IMG submission 78385) | Freshwater microbial communities from Lake Fryxell liftoff mats and glacier meltwater in Antarctica - MAT-03 (megahit assembly) | ecosystem: Environmental > Aquatic > Freshwater > Ice > Liftoff...
AAGCGATTTCATTGATATACTCTTTTTTCATGATAGTACCGATTAATTTAAAGATTTTCAGTTCTTTTTTCGGTGCTATCATACCTCACTATTTATAATTTCAAAAACTCAACAGAACCTAATTAAAAAGGTAAATTTTCTCCTAGTCGATTTCAAAATAGTGAAATTAGACAAACAGAATCAAATTTACAAAATGCTTATAAATTTAAACAGCATATACGATTTGTTAGTAACGCAATAATTACTAACCTTCATGAAGAATCAGAACGATTCGAATTGGCTCTCTATCTTTATTCGTAATTTGAAAAATTTAACACTTTAGCTGCTGGTGACGGAGAGCCAGTTAATCCAGCAGCAACCGAATTCAATAAAAAAATAGTTCAAAAATTAGGTTCAGAATCACATTTGCATTGAGGAAAACATTATTTAAAAAAAGCGAACAATAAAAAAGAAATTGCACTTCAAAAAGAAAAAAATTCGAAAAAACAAATTATCTTATTTCAAAAATCTCAACATTATGGTCATAAAGCAAAAGATTTTTTACAAGCGTCACTCACCATCCAAACAACTGAAGCTGCCACCAATCTACTTGAGCAAACAGAAATTTTTTTAACAGCACTAATAAAAATATTCAATTACTGCCAAATTATCAAAAAGCCTTAAAACTATCCAAAGACGCTTATACAACAGAAAGAAAAGGCAGAAAAAGTCAGATAACCGCACTTGCATCTTCCAAAAACAATACTCGTAAAAGAAAAAATAAAGAATATTTAATGCATCTGGATAATGCAGAAAACACCTTTATTGATGCTGCGCAAGGATATTTAGAAGTGTCAGAAAATTTTTTTTTAGATAAAAAACTTTTACAAGCAACACAAAGAGCATTAGACAAAGCTTACAAAACTCAACGGCAAAAACTTGAAATAGATGAACATGCTCCTATTAATCCGAAAGTTGGAGAACTTTACAGAAAAATTGAACAAGGATTTAACACCCTTGAAGAACGAGAAGAGTCTAGCTCTAGCACAATTAGCATTGATGGCAAAAACGAACATTTACTTTGATAAGATAAAGAAAAAAATTAATTTAACTATTTTATCACTCTTAAATTTATACATTTTGTTCACTCTCATCATAAAATAATTGTAATATGCTTTTAGAGCAAAAATTGTTCGAATTAAAAAGGGGGAAATATATATGAAATTAAACATCATACGTTGTTTAGCGTTTATTATCGGATTACATGTCACTACAATTGCTCTCTGTTGCGAAGATGGTCATGACAGGGGATATCATTCCGACACAGAGCGTCATAATTCCCACGTGATTAAAAAAAACTTAACAAGAACTACACCCAGAAGAAATCTTACTAATAAAAAAAAAAGACTTTCATTAGGTTTGCTAAAAGATGATAATAGTACTACAAATTTCATTATTTCCTCGCCGACACTAAAAAAAAGATCATCCACCCAAACAAAAACTAACGTCAATAATCAAAATGAATACCAAATAGCAGTGAACTATGTTCTGGGAGAACGTAAGGGAAAACAAGATCAATTTATTGCTCTAAGATTTCTTAGCAAATTACCTAAAGACAAAAACATCGATGAAAAAACAGAAAGCGAACTCCAAAATAAAATAAAAAAATTTAATATAAACTTTAATAATTCTAAAATAAAAGCTTATTACAATTCATGGAATAGCCACTCAGAAGCTGCTGCAAAAACTTGTAATGAAATGGAAAGAATAAGAGAACTTGAAATTGCCAAGAAAAAAATATTAAAAGCCGAAAAATATATTAAAAAACAAATGAAATTGTTAAACCTAAAATATGAAGATTCAGATAAATTCCAAGAAATCAGTACTATAAAAAAACAATTAAAAAATGAAATAAATAATATCCCTGCCTATAACAATAGCCAAGCGGCACTAGAAGATGCAAAAAGAAAAGAAGCAAAAGCTCATCAACACTTGAAGCTAGCGGCGCAAGCAAAAGAGAATAGAATGGATACTGTTCATCATTCTACTAAAAAGAAAAAGAGCAAAATGGTAACTGCAGGTCTTCTTCAAAAACTGCGATTAAGTAAAAATAAATTAGAAACAATACAAGCAAATAACGCAAGAGGAAGATCAGTTAATATGCATTTAACTGAAGGAATGCGAAAAGGAAATGAAACAACAGAACAAGCCAAAGCTCAAGAATTATTTCTCGGATCTGTAAAAGATCTTCTTGAATCCTATGATCATAATCCAAAAAAAGATACATTAGAAAAAGCAAGCAAGATGATTGAAACGGCTGGAGATATTGAGGAAGAAATAACCCGAATTGGGCCATCCTCAGAAACAAGAAAAAAAGAAATTCAAAAACTCAAGAAAAAAATTTCTGAGAAAAAAACTAGCGAGAATGATACTAGTAGCAGCAGTGAAATAGTATCAGATAAAGAGAACATTTAAAAAAATGTTCTCTTGTATTAGTAATTTTTACTTTTTAGTTGCAGCATTTACTTTTTTAGCTAAACGACTAATTTTACGTGAAGCTGTTTTTGGGTGAATAAGATATTTACCCTTAGCACGAGATAATTTAGCTTCAGCATCTTTTAATAATGCTTGCATGGTTACTGCATCTTGATTGCTATCAATAGCAGTTAAAACCTTTTTTACTGCTGTTTTGATAGAAGTTTTGCGAATAACATTTTTTTTACGACGACCTATATTTTTTCTAGCTTGTTTTTTTGCTGATTTTGTATTTGCCATTTTGACCTATTAAACCTTTAAGTTCTAGACTACTTTTTCAACTTTACCTGCTTTAACACATTTTGTACAAACAGCACCACGTGTAACTTTTTTTGAATTAGTTCCAACCAAAACAAAAGACATCTTATGGACATTAGGATAAATCCAACGTTTTACTCTATTTCTAGCGTGACTAACTAAATTTCCAACATGAGGGCGTTTAGTACAAACAACACAAATTCTTGACATGTGCCCATAATCCTTTCATAGACTGATAATACTTTATAAGTATAGCGAATAATAATGCTTTTTCAAACCTGAATTTTTTTAGATTCTTTTTTTTAGGATAATTTAAAATCCTGCCGAGGTTCAATACCCAAAAGTGTATAAATTTCACTGGCAAATAATGTTTCTTTCTCGAATAACATATTCGCAAGCGTCTCAAGCTTATCACGGTTAGTTTTCAATAAATCTTTAACCTTCACGTAAGAATTCTCAAGCAATTTTTGCACTTCAGCATCAATACGTTCAGCTGTCTTCTGAGAATACTGATATTCACCTTGATTTTGCGTATAAACAACCGTTCCCATTTCGTCAGACATACCATACGAACAAACCATTTTCCGTGCTATTTCGGTAGCTTTTTCAAAATCATTAGAAGCACCCGTTGCAAGAACATTAAACACAAGTTCTTCAGCGGCTCGCCCACCAAGACAAACCATAATAATTGCCAACATTTCTTCTTTGGTCTGAGTATATTTCTCTTTTTCAGGCAGCGAATGAGTAACGCCCAATGCTCTGCCACGAGGAATAATAGTTACCTTATGAAGAGGATCGCTCTGATCAGGCAATAAGAGACGGACCAAAGCATGCCCAGATTCATGAAATGCGGTAATCTTTCTTTCTTCTGGAGAAAGTATGATCGTTTTTAACTCTTTGCCAAGCATAACCTTATCACGTGCTTCTTCAAAATCGTGCACCGTAATATTCTCTTGCGCTTGATCTTTTGATGCATGTAAGGCGGCCTCATTAACTAAATTAGCTAACTCTGCTCCTGAAAAACCGGGAGTCCCTCGAGCAACTTTATTTAAATCAACTAAAGAATCAAGCTTCACCGCTTTTGCATGTAACTTTAAAATCTTTTCTCGACTTGATACGTCAGGGTATGGCACTTCAACTCTTCTATCAAATCTACCTGGCCGCAATAAGGCTTTATCCAATGATTCTGGACGGTTGGTAGCAGCCATAACAATAACAGAGCTCTCTTCAGAGTCAAAACCATCCATTTCAGTTAACAACTGATTTAATGTTTGATTTCGTTCTTCATGTCCACCCACACCGGTCACCCGTTTAGTCCCAACAGCATCAATCTCATCTATAAAAATTATACTTGGTTTATGCTTACGTGCTTGTGCAAACAATTCACGTACGCGAGCCGCACCAACGCCAACATACATTTCCACAAATTCTGAAGCACTAACTGAGAAAAATGGACAGTTAGCTTCGCCTGCAACCGCTTTAGCCAATAAAGTTTTTCCATTTCCTGGATCGCCAACTAATAAAAGACCTCGAGTAATCTTAGCACCAAGGCGCTTATACCGTTCGGGATTTTTTAAGAATTCAACAACATCACGTAATTCTTCTTTAGCTTCATCAACACCAGCAACATTATCAAAAGTAAATTTTACCTGAGAAGGCATAAATAATTTACCCTTGCTTGTTCCTTTTGCAGCTGAATTACTTGCGGCTGATTGATTTTTATGAGCTTCAAGCAAGGCTTTATGTGCCTCTTCAATATCTTGTTGATCTACAAAATCTTTATTTTTCTTTGAAGCATTTATAGCGGCTTTATTCATAAGATTTGCAAGATCTGCGCCACTAAAGCCTGCCGTTTCTTCAGCAACTTTTTTTAAATTTACATCCAAACCCATCTTAAGAGTTTGGCCATTAATTTGTAGGATTTGTTCTCGACTTGTGGTATCAGGGAACGAAACTTCCACCCTTCTATCAAATCTACCTGGTCTCAATAATGCTTTATCCAAAACATCCGGCATATTAGTCGCAGCTAACACGATCACTGACGAACCAGCCGTATCAAAACCATCCATTTCCGTTAATAATTGATTCAGCGTCTGTTCACGCTCATCATGACCACCACCAAAACCACTGCCCCGTTGTCTGCCAATTGCATCAATTTCATCAATAAATACAATGCTTGGTGCATGTTTACGAGCTTGAGCAAAAAGATCACGAACACGAGCAGCACCAACACCAACGAAGACTTCAATAAAATCTGAACCCGTGATACTAAAGAAAGGACAATTTGCTTCACCCGCAACAGCTTTAGCTAATAACGTTTTACCATTACCAGGTTCACCTACCAATAAAACACCGCGAGTAATTTTTGCGCCAAGGCGCTTATATTTTTCGGGATTTTTTAAATAATCTACAACGTCTTTAAGTTCTTCTTTAGCGTCAGTTGCGCCTGCAACAGACTTGAAATTTACCTTAATAGTAGAAGGCATAAACATCTTAGCTTTGCTTTTACCCATACTAAAAATATTACTACCACCACCAGAACCGCGTGATTGTCTGAAAAAATACCAAATACCTAGTGGCATAAAGAGGAATGATGCCAATAACAGCAAATGCCAGAAATTAAATTGTGCACTTAGTGCAGCAACAGAAAATTCAACATTATGCTCACGTAACAAATCAAGATTTTTAGGGTTATCCGCAATAACGGCTTCAAAACGAGTGCCGTCTTTTAAGATTCCATAGACATCTTGCCCATTGATATGAACAGACTTTACTTCGTTATTTTCAATAGCATCAAGATACGTCGAATAGGAGATGTTTTTCACATGCCTTGTATAATCGGTTAATTTGGTTAATAACGCTATTGAAATCACAAAGAAGAGCACCACAAAGACTAAATGTTTAGGGCCTCTTGCAAAGGGATTATTTTTTAGTTTTTGTTTCATAATCAACCCATTCTCGTTATATATTTTTCAAAAAAATTTATTTCCAGCAATTCAAGATTGTTGAAGAACTGGCGCCTTGCTAATATATTCTAATTGTACTATAAAATGTAAAAAATAGAAAGTTCTGGTTAATTATATTATAAAATGTGCGTACTGTCGACATTTTATGAAGAAAACATACAGAATTTACCATCTAAAAATTAAAGGAACATATAACCAGTATAGGAGGTGTTTCTCTATCAAGCAAATATCCCAACATCTGAATATCTCAAGGACCAAGCAGGATAACTACATGCTTCATGCTCACTTGTCAAAAAAAATCGCTCATGAGTCAACATATTCAGTAATGAAATTCTACTTTTTTTCCCCTCTTTCAATACAAAAGCAAGATAATTTCCACAAGGGGACCATGAACTTTCATCTTTGTTGCCTTTATCAAAAGTAATTTGTTTGTGCTCTTGAGTAGCAACATTATAAAGAAAAATCTGCATTTCATTACCTATTAATTTTGAATAGGCAACCGTTTTATTTTTATCTGAATAATGGGGAGATGCACAATAACCTCCCTGCGTTAGTTTTTTAATGTCGCCGGTAGTTGGCGTCAAACAATATAACTGAGGACTTTTAGTCTCAAAATCAGAACAAAAAATAATATCACCATTTTCACATAAATTAGGAGAGGTGTTATTACTCTTATTATTAGTTAGCCTTTTGGTAATTCCTTTTTTTGCCGCCTGATCATAATAATAGTAATAGAGCTGACAGTTTCCTTTATAAGAAGCACAATACACTACCTTTTGCCCGTCAAGAGAAAAATTGGCAAGCATAGTAAGACCATCAAAATTAGAGATGATCTTTCTTTTTCCGTCTAAAGTAGCTGACATCAACCGAATATTAGCTTGCGTTACTTCAGAATAAAGAATTAAGGGATTACTAAGGTCTTTATTCCATCTTGGTGCTAACAACTTACCTCCCGTGACGAAACAATGAGAGTTATATTGCATTGGGCTTTGAATATAAATATTTTTTAAAAGCTGCTTATCTTTTTTTACAACTTTACAATAGGCTATTTTAGTCAAAAAAATGCTGTCTTGGCCCGTTAAAATCTTCCAAAGCTGATCGGCAACAGTATGTGCCGTAGACTCTAGAGATTTTAGTAAGGCAATGCGCTTTCCTTGTTGCATGGTTGCTTGTAAGGAATCATATAATCGCCATTCAATTTTACCCTCTTTTGTCACTGAGAGAACAATAACAACACTAAAGCCCTCTCCAAAAAAGCTTTTCATCTTTTTTTTGGAAAGAATATCCGTCAAATGACGCATTTCAACATTAAAACCGCTCAACTTTTGTTGACTACAAGAAAGATCCGACCGCACAAATTCTGCAATTGTAATCAATTCTGGCGTTGGACTTAATACTGCTAACAATAACTTCATTTTCTCTTGGCTTTGATTTTTAATAGTCATCTGTATTTGATTATTATCCGTAACACCAAATATCATTGCGCAACTAACAAAATTCAATATAACAAAGAGGTTGTATGCTATTTTTCTCATTTTGGCTCACTTGGAATGTTATTAAAAAATTAGTTCAATGTCTTTATGCCAAATAGCTTTAGGAAAAGGATACGTTGACACAAAATTCTTTACCATAATATCAAGAGCTAACGCTTGAGAAGATTGTGTAATGGTAACATCACGATTGCTTTCAGAATGCACACAAACTTTAACATGGCATTCTATTAACGAAGAAATATTAGTAGGTCGTTTCCATTTTTTTGCAATACCCTCTTTGATCTCATTACAAAGAGCAATAAGCTCCAAGTCATGCCGACCAACTTCTTGAAGAGCAGAACTTGGATTGACGATCGGTTGAGGAATAATCATTTCTTTCTTAATTTCTGGCGGCGATTCTATTTTTTTTGGAACTTCTTTGAGAATCTCATTCTTTTTTTCTCTTTGTTTTTTTTGCAGAGGAGATTTTTTTTCCCCTGATTTTGGTTGCATTTTTGGCAATTGCTTTGGAATAATCTTATTTGTTTTGGGTAGTGATTGAGCTTGCGTTGATTTTTTTTGCACAATTTTTTTTGACGGCAAAGGCACTACTTTTTTTTCAGGTATTTGTTTTTGTTGAGGAACAATGATTTTTTTTACTGGTTGTTTATTTTGCGGCAAAACGTTTTTAATCAGAGGTAGCACTATCACGGTTGAGCCATCCGAAATTTCTGATAAACGAATACTCTCATGAGAAAAAAATGATTGTATACTTATTAAAAGCATAAACAAAATGCCATGAACCAAGAAAGAAAACAAAAGTAATTTTGCAAAAAAAATATTTTTTTTAGGCAGCTTGAGCAGCAAGCTTTTCAGTTGCAATTGCAACATCTTTCACTCCTCCAACTACCTTTATACGATCTATGACGCTAATTAAGATGTTTGCTGAACAAGATTGTTGTCGATCCACACGAACCCATACTCTTTTTGCTTCTCTCGAATTCTGAGCAGAATTTGAAGCCAAAGATTCTTTAATAACTTGACCAATAGTTTCCAATGTCACTGGTTTATTATTACAATAAATCATTTCATTCTTATCAATTGCAACCACAATTTCTTGTTGTTCTTTACCCGCTTCTTGAGCCGCCCCCTTTGGCAAATCTATTTTTATTGAATTTTGAATCATGGGGGTTGTTACCATAAAAATTATCAATAAGGTTAAAGCTGTATCAATAAGCGGCGTCAGGGTGATTTCTAATGACGGCGTGATTAATTTTTTTCTACGTTTTAATGATTGCATAATACAACCCTTCTTTAATTTTTTTCTTTAAGGAAAAGTCTTTGTATAATCCAATTAAACTTATCGGCAACAATAAAGAGTTGATGCTCAATTGAACGAATTTGTGCAATCAAATAGTGATACATAACCAACGCTGGAATAGCAACTAAAAGTCCTGCTAATGTAGTGATTAATGCTTCAGCAATACCAGGAGCAACGGTGGTGATGTCAGCCGATTGCTTTTCACTAATACGAATGAAAGCATGGACTAAACCCCACACGGTACCAAACAAACCAAGCAACGGAGAAACTGTTGCGCTCGTGAATAAGAAGGGCAAATATGATTCTTCAGTTGTCATTAAATCATCAATATTTTGTTCAATTTGCTGTTGCAAATAAGCACACTCACTTTGAGTTATATGCGTTTTTGTTGCATCATGTTCAAGCAAAGATTTCAACACAGTAAGATTTTTTTTCAAAAAATATCCCGGCATAGTATCAATCATTCCTGAAGTAATAACACGCATTTCTTCAAATGTTTGCACTTCTTTTAATTGTTGTAGCATTTGATTCAATTGACGACGCTTAACACGCAAAAGAATTATTTTATATAAGAATATTGCCCAACAAACAATTGACATGCATAAGAGCAACAAAAGAACGAGTTTGGTTACTAAGTCTGATTGTTTAACTAACAACCACAAACTATTTCCGGTTAAACTGTAAGCCATTTTTTTAAATCCTTTTGTACTTATAGATTTTTTATTTACCCTAGTCTAGCGTATAGTAGGGGCAGTTAACAAGATTCAGGTAATTATTTTTTTGTTTTACTTGATAATTTTTTTAACACACGTTGCTTTAAAATATCTTTTTGACTAATCCCTTCATCCAATTGAATTTTATATGCTTCCTTAACCAACTCCCCCATTAATGGTCCTGGTTGAATTTCAGGCATTAAATCTTTACCTTCAAGAATTCTTTTCTCAACACCATACAAAACTCCAGCAGCTTCAGCTTTGTCAATAAATACATTATTCCACGATAATACATCTGAAAGTGGATTTCCTTTGAGAGGGTTTCTTCCTTGTTTATCAGCTAATGAGAGCTTTGCAAGAATTGCCAACGTAACATCAGGTGATAATTTTAATGCCAATCTTTTATAAGCACTTAGTGAAGCTTTTCCTTGAACAAATTGCAAAGGATACATATGTGCTGCAACCAATTTGCAAACTGCTTGTATCACATCACCATTATCCATAATACGCTTTAAGAACTTTTTTGCTAAATGGACACCAACTGCTTCATGCCGATAACTCGTAATTTTGCCATTTGTTTTTGCTGTTGCCTTTACTTTGCCAAAATCATGACATAAAGCGGCATACATAATTATTAATTTTTCTTGTTCATTTGCATAATCTAACTTTGCTGCAGCGTCAAGTGCTTGTAGCGTATGTTCAAAAACGTCACCTTCGGGATGCCAAACAGAACTTTGTTCAACGCCCTGCAATGCCTCAATTTCAGGAAAAACATCATGCAATCGATTAATTTTTTTTAACCAGGCAAAAGCTAACGATGGTTTTTTTGATTTTAATAATAATTTTTTACATTCATTTTCAATACGCTCTTTTGAAACTTTGGCAACATCCATTGTATTACATAAATCATCCAAAACTTCATCGGGCATCATTTCAAAACTACCAATAAATTGCATCACTCTGAAAAAACGTAAAGGATCTTCAATAAAGGTTAAAGGATTTGTTGCGCGCAAAATGCCGTGCTGCAAGTCATTATACCCATTAAAAGGATCAATCAGTTCATAGGTGATTAAATTAATACCCATGGCATTCATCGTTACATCGCGACGTTCAAATGCTTTTTTTATATCTAAAAATGGATCAAGCGCGACTTCTGGTTTTCTACCGCTTTTGTCACTGCGAGGTATAGACCAATCAATGTCTAATGATTCCAATCGCAAAACACCAAATGATTTACCAACAAGATTCACCACACCAAAGTGCTTTAAGACTTGTTCTAATTGCTCAAGAGAAATATGGTGCACTTCCATATCTAAATCTTTACTAGAAATTCCCAACAATAAGTCTCTCACTGCCCCGCCAACTAAATATACTTTGCCACCAACTTTATCAATGGCATCAATAATTGCAGAAAGCTTTGGGGTTTCATCTAAAATTTGTGTTAACTTATTTTGTATCTTTGGACTAATTTTTGTAAACTTCAATGTATAATTCCCTTTAGTACATAGCTATAGAAAGTATCATTATGAATTTTTTGTTGTTGTCAGCATACTTTGTTTTTTTGTGCGCTACTACGCAATATATAACATGCTTTGATTTTTCTCTCAAAGGAATTTCATCATGGGTGAGTGGAAACAAGGAAGAAGTATTTTTAAAAGAAGCATATTTTGATTTTGATGGCACGGTTTTTTTGGAAAATGATGCTGCTGGATCATTAATTGTAAAATCATGGAGTTTACCAAAAGTGGCTATAGAAGCAGTAAAAAAAGCACCCGAGAAAGAACTTGAATCAATCATAATTAATACGCAATTAACTCAAAATAAAGTATCAATAAGCTCCACAAAACAAATTACTCAAAAAAATGATAAACACTCAATTGACTATCGTCTTATTGTGCCTTATAAAGCGAATCTTGTTATAAAAAATAAAGGTTTTATTAAAATAAAAAACGTTGAAGGAAATATAAAAGCATCATCAGAAAATGCTATCGATATTCGCGGTGCGGTAGGAAGTATAAATCTTCAAGCTCATGATGCCGCAACAGTCAACTTTTCTGCTTTGCCCTTAGAAAGCATTGTACATGTTACCAGCACAAAAAGTTCTGTAACCGTTGCCCTGCCCTCGTTAATTAATGCAACTCTAACGGCTAAAACTGAGTTTAATATGATTAACTCGGAACATTTTATCATGTTGAATCCAATGACCGTGTTACTCAACAAACAAACATGGAACAAACTACAAAAAGAAGTATACGGACTTATTGGAAATGGAGGAACTCAAATACAGTTAACGGCGTATAATGGTATAACCATTACGTATTGAGTTCCTCAGAAATTTTTTTTATGAAATCGCGCAATTCGATTTATTCAAGACAAGATGATTTTGTAAAAAATCTTGCAACGACGGCCTTTGATTTAAAATTAATTGTGTAAAAATTTCTTGGATTTCTGGTTTATTACACAAATCAATTTTTTTGCCTTTACCTATTAATTCAAGCGCCCATCTTACAAAGAGTATCCCTTCGATTGGTAATGAAAGAATTTCATCTTGCAACGCTGAACTTTTTAAATGCCAACTGTGTATTATTGATTTATATGCTATTATTTTTTGATCAAGAACTATTTTTCCATTTCCATCATATTTTACTGGACATTCACAATTAGATCTAAATTGTTTACATTCTAAGGAATCTACACTCCATTCTTGAACTATCCACTTATTACCCTTATGAGAAGTTCCCACAATTTTAGAACCATCATAAGAATACGCAATCGATTCTACACCTTCAACAGCATTCACTCTTCTGCATTTTTGTGTATTTAATTGCCAAATTCGCACTACATTATCTTCAGATGCAACTGCCAATTTTTCATTATTTGGTGAAAAACTAAAAGCTTTAACACAAGTCCTGCATGGCAATGAACTTACTAATGTTCCATCCTTTATATTCCATACTTTAATTTCACTGCAACCATCCAAAGCAACTACTAACAAATTCTTGTCGTTAGAAAAACTATATGAACTCACTATTCTGTTTTTTAATGCTTCATATAGTAAGGGCGATAATTCAGCTTGGTGTAATAAGTTATAACGCTGCGCTAAATGCTTTCCAATCAGCATCGATAGCTCATAAGGAATATTAAATTGTGAACACCATTGTTGCATTACTTCGATGTTAGTAGTTTTAAACTGCACCATAATATTACGAGCAATCACTTGCGCACACCCATCAAGCAATGCTTCACAATTTAAACAGTTTGCACTATTTAAAATGGTTATTAACATTTCATTTGATAGTTTTAAAGCATCAAGATTTTTAAAAACTTCAGCAACTTTATCTGCCATAGGTGCTTGATTATTCTGCGCTAATAATGCAAAAATCGATGCTATAATGCCAAATTCTACAGACCCAATCTCAGATAACTCAGAAGCTTCTTCAGCATTATTTTCATCCGTATCATTAATCATATTTAATAATACGGTAGATTGTTCTGCACTCGAGCGTTCAAGAGTAAATTGAACTCCATCATTTGTTTTTAAGGTAATCTCACTCATACCTTTAAGAGTTGAAATACCAATAAACAGTATTCCCCATAAAAAAAATTGTTTTAATAAACTATGCATACTGACTCCTTTTTTTTTAGGCTTAATACCTAACGCTTTGTTCTATATTGTCAATATTAAGAATAACAAATATAAAAAAATTGTCAATATGAAATTATTTTTATTAAAAACAAAAAATATATATTCAGTTTGGTGCATTCACTACCCTAAAATTGCATATTTATACACACTTAAACTGCATTTAAATACCATAAAACCTGTCAACCAAAATAATAAATAATATTTAATTTTGGTTCACCCATTTTCGCACCATTATTTTATTTTCAAAATCATCGTTCTAATAAATTCCTTTTTCATAATTTTTTACGGCTAATTCTATCTCAGCATAATTTTTAAATTCTGACTTAGCGCCAGTAAGATAATCCCTCTTTGAAATTTTTTTTCGTGCAACTTCCTTTTTCGATGCATCTTCCCTAATAACAATTTCTTTTTTATCCTTATCAATAATTATTTCATAAGTAACAGCTTTTGGTGTAAAAACAATTTCATCAAACGTAATTGGAAACTTCGGGTCATTCTGCAGATTAAGTTTTATCAAGTCACCTTCATAAATTGTAGAAGACTTGCAATACTTAGCTTGAATCGGATTATTAAGTTTGGAACTTTCCCCCCTATATTCTATATTAAAATCAAACGGTGTTTTATTATTTAAACAATTCCCCTTAATTTCTAGAGCTACGACGAGAATTAAGAAGCTCAACACAATCATTCTTTTTTTCATAACATTCTCCTAAAAAGCAGTCAAACTATCATTTTACTAATAGATTAACAAAGCAGCCTTTCTATTTGCAATAATAAAAAACACTAATAAGCGAGGTATAAAATAAAAAAATAGATAAATTATTTAATTCAATAATTTAGAATATGAGCAATATCCCGAGTAACTTGAAACGGAACAATATGGAAATCTATAATTTTTTTGTGGGATGCCACCCTCACAAGACTTAATTAGAACGGCAGCATAGATACAAGTTAATTGTGAGAGAAAAAATGGAGGGAACTGGTGGCACTCATTCTGCACACTTCGAACTTTTAGATGGAACACGCTAAAAGAAAAATTAATTTTAAATAAATTCCCAAATCATTAAAATCACAACCTCATAGATACCCTTTTTTTATAGAACACAGGATCTAAGAACCCATAATACATATGCCATTTGACTAATAGAATTATTAATTATACATTATTACTATATATTTAATTCAATTATGAAAGTTTTTAATAAAAAAGAGAGATTTTATGAAGAATCTTTATACCTGTTTTCTTGCTGTTTTTATGTCATTTAATGTATTTTTTATACAAGGGATGGAAGAAAGCAAGCCAAATCAATCGACACCTGAATTTACTTATAATCTGTCACCAGAAACTATAGAATGGGTTTATACAGGCCAATTTCCTATCGATAGGGAATTAAAAGCCATACTGTTTGAAGATGGCGAGAGAATGCCTGAATCTATGGTTCTTAGGCTTATACATGAAAACGAGCTTTACACACCTATATTTCTGAACCTTATTCGTAATCCAAAAAATAGAAACCAATTTTTTATCCTTAATCCTAAGGAAACAGGCTTGTTATTTTTAGGCGACACCCCTAAAAATCTTCCTTATACTAATCAGACATCACCACAACCTGTAGCACCACAAAATCAAGCTGATCAAACAACTTCTTTTCGAAATGTTCCTAATCAGTCAAAATTCGCTTTTGGGAAAATGAAATGGGAAAAAGAACAGTATAATAAGCTTGTTGCAAAACAAACATCTATTGGTAAGCAAATACAAAAGCTACGATACCTTGCTAATCATGCAACCAAAAAGTTAAATGAACTAAAAAAAATCTACGGGAATTCTCCCTTTATCCAAAGATTTATTAATGGAATTGACTATCGGCTTGCTCAAAATGAGCCTAATAGGCAAATCGCGCATACTCTTTTAAATAGTTTTTATGCGGTATCTCCTGATGAAAAAAACAGTGAAATAATTGCTTCTGCCGAGATTTATAATGCGCTTTTTGATCAAAATACAAGTCTCCCTTGTTTTTTTGAATATAACGAAGTAATAAAAAATGAGCTTATCCCCGGCGAAATGGGGCAAGCATCAGTTGAATTACGTAGGCTCTTATTTGATATTGGGTTTCTGAAACAAGAGGAAATTGATATCAAGCAAAAAGCTCTTTTTGAACCGACAATAGAATATGCGATCGGTTGCATTGGGAATGCAAATATATATCCAGAAAAAGCAAAAGTATACATGCAAATTGCTAGGTTCTGTGAACCAAATTTTATCTGAGCCAAATTAGAGTTCCTCCAAAATATAAAAAAGATAAATAAGATTGAGCAGCCTTATCAAATCGAGAAAAAATCCTACGAAAATGTTTGAT
>Ga0105046_10009451_pt1 | contig 15247 bp, 10 predicted proteins | sample MAT03_FD_78385 | JGI IMG/M metagenome (GOLD analysis project Ga0105046, IMG submission 78385) | Freshwater microbial communities from Lake Fryxell liftoff mats and glacier meltwater in Antarctica - MAT-03 (megahit assembly) | ecosystem: Environmental > Aquatic > Freshwater > Ice > Liftoff...
CACGTCGATCACGTCGTCGTGCGTGACGATTCCTACCAGTCGGTTATCGTGATCCACGATCGGCAGCGCCAACAAGTCGTACTCCATCAACTTGCGCGCGGTGAGTTCCTGATCCTCGTCGACAAACGACGAGATCACGTCCTTCTGCATGATGTCCAGCACGCGGCGGGCCGGGGGCGCCAGGATCAAGTCCTTGAGCGAGACCATGCCCACCAGCCGGCGCTGGTCGTCCAGAACGTAGCAGTAGTAAATGGTCTCGCGATCAGGGGCCTCGTGCCGGAGCCGCTCGATCGCCGCGGCAGCCGTCAGCTCGGCCGGGACCGTGGCGTAGTCGCTGGTCATGACGGACCCAGCGGTGCTCTCTTCGTACGAGGAGAGTTTGCGAATGTCTTCGCGTTCCGCCTGGGCCAGCAGAGGCAAAATCTGTTCGGTCCGCTCCTCGGGCAAGCGCGTGAGCAAGTCAGCTCGCTCGTCGTGCGACATCGCGCTGACCAGTGCGGCTAACTCCCCGCGATCCATCAACTGCGCGACACCGTCTTGCAATTCCGGGTCGAGGTACGAGAAAACCTCGGCGCGGCCGCGCGCTGTGAGCAGCTTGAGAACAAATAAAGTTTCGTCCGGCGCCAGATCATCCAGCATCTCGGCGGCGTCGGCCGGGTGATGGGGCGAAAAGAAATCTCGCAACGACCGTTCGTCGCGATCGACGATCAGCTCTCGCAAATCAGGCGCTAGTAGCGGATGTCGCATTGCGAGAGACCTTTTTGCCGTCTATTCCGGTGTCGCTTGAAGTAGTGGATTCAGTGGGCCATCGTATCAGTTTCAGATCGCGATAAATCGCGTTGTCAGATTGCATGCAATGGACAGCACATGCCCATCCGGAACCACGGCCCAAGTTTCGTCGCCAATCGGTTCTGAGGCTACCAGCACCGCGCGGCGTTCACTGGATTCGGCGGCGTCGGCGTCCGGATCGCCCTCCCCCGCCGGGCTCAAGAGTCGCCAATGGAGGTTGTGTTTGAATCGCGAGACAACGAGCGAGACACCGTCTGTGATGGCAAAGTTCAATCGCGCTGGCTCGGAGGGGTTGGTCCCCTGGCTTAACGAGTCTAGTACCGGAATCGCCTCGGCGATGACGCGAGTCAGGCAGTCCAAACTCTTGGCGGGCCCTTCGGCCGTCTCTCCAGCGCGACGTAGCCGGCTGAGGAGCCAATAGAAGACGTGCTCGCTATCCGTGGTCCCCTGGATGTTTTCTCGCAGGTCCGCGTCCGTTTCTGCCAGCACGCGCTCGCGGATTTCGGCAAAGCCCGTCACCGTGCCATTGTGCATGAATAGCCAGCGACCGTATTGGAACGGATGCGCGTTCTCCATCAGCCGGCTACCGACCGACGCCTGCCGCACGTGCGCCAGCACAATGGGCGAGTGGATTTGCCGCGCTGCCGTGTCGTACTCGGGTGATTCTCGCGCTGCCGTCGGGCTGCGAACTACGCGTGGCGTTTCGCCGTCGTAATAGCCTATCCCCCAGCCATCGCCATGCGTTTCGCCGCGCAGATCCTTACAGCTTTGCTTGAGGAGCGAGTGCGCATCGTCCACTAGCACTCCGGCGACGGGCAAGGGCTGCAAAGCTCGATGGGCGTACAAACGGCACATGGTCCAAACCCATCCGGGCAAAGCGAGAAGGCAGGCAATTACGAAAGGAAGGCGGGGCAACCAGCGAGCGGGCAAGCTTCGCTGAGCTTGGTCGCGGTCCACCCGCAGAGAAAAAGCCAGGTGTCGCAACCTGATCGATTATAGCCCTAAAAACGGGGATGGCCTAGCACCGAACTGGCCACGGAAATCCGAAGTGAAGGTCGCAAAATCGCGAGAGATCAACCGACCCCTGCCGGCATGCTAAACGAATACATTGCCTGCATTCAGGCAGTCGCAAAGTCGCGAGTAAACGGCGCGGATGGCGTCGCGATCCAATCGTTGCGACTCTGGCGCCGCAGTCCCACGATCCGCGCCCAGCGAATGCAACACCCGCCTCGCCAAAGGGCCCCGGTTCAGGATGACGTCGAGGGCGGATCGAGATTGAGCGGATAGCTCAAGCCGGGGCTCGTTCGCTTGATAGATGCGCTGCCAGAGTTCGCCCGCCGTCAGAGTTGCCTGCTGAATGCCGAAGAGGCCGAGGTATTCCGGGTCGTCGATCACGGCGCGTTCTCCCTCGCGGATCACGCGATGTAGGATCGTCGATAATCGCTCGGCGGACCATTTTTGCTGGGCGTTATACGACGCGGATGTCTCATCGACGAGCGCGCGCAAGGCGGCGGTCGCCAGGCCGATCACGGCCAGATCTGCCGCAGGGCATTCCTGCGTGTCGAGCACGCGGATCTCAATGGCGTTTCGCTCGAAACGGGCGATCGCGCCCCGCGCGTTCAGCCACTCGTGCTGCAATGTGCCGGCCGCGTCGTGCGGGGCAATGTCCGCATAGATGCGCGCAAAGATTTGCCGTTCGTATTCCGCGGCGGAAAATACCGCCTCCGGCACGACGAGCCCGCTGATGGATTCGATCCGCCCGCAATTGGTCCGATAGACGTCCAGCCGGGTGTCGAGCAGGCCGGTGGCGGCGCCTTCGACAATCGGGCTGGCCGCGGCGAGCGCTGGCAGGATCGGCAGGATTAAGCGAATTGCGGCGTGCAGTCGGCCGAATTCCTCGTCGTCTCCAAATGGCAAATTCAAATGCGCGCTTTGCAGGTTCGACCAACCGTGTCCCTTGCAGCCGAAGATTCGATCGAACGCCTCGTAGACTTCGTTGTAGTCGTGCGCCCAGAGTTTGGTTTCGCGCTCCGGATCCATCCAGGGGTGCATCCCACTGGGCATCAACCGTGCTCCGCGCGGTGCAAGCAGTTGATTGATCCGGGCTACGTGCGCCGTGAACTGATCGGCCAAGGGCTGTAGCGCGGACGCTGGCGTGGCCGTTTTGAGCTCGACGACATGCGCCACAAGCTCGTTGGACCAACAGACGTCGTCGGCCTCGACTTCGTCGACGTAGTCCGTGCTTCCGGCGCCGTCGCGCAGCAGTTCATCCGCGATCGGTAGCACGTCGAGCGTGCTGGCGTCGACTATCATGTACTCCAGCTCAACGCCAAACGCCTGAAACAGGCGAAGTCTTGTGGCAGTGCTCACGGGATTCTCTTGCCGGCCTTGGTCTGTTCAATCCGTTCCAGGAAGACGTCCATGATGCGAGTGTAGAGCTCCCCTTTGAGAAACGCGTCTTCCACGCCGGCGTCGATATTGGGGTTATCGTTCACTTCAATGATGTAGCTATGCCGGCCGCTCTGCTTGACGTCCACGCCGTACAGTCCGTCGCCAATCAGGTTCGCGGCGCGTAGCGCGATGCTGATGACTTGCCGGGGCGCTTGCTGCACCGGCACGGTTTCTGTGCGGCCGTAGCGGCGTTTGCCGGAATCATCCTTCTTGGTGATCTGCCAATGCGATGGGACCATGTGGTACTTGCAAGCGTAGAGGGGTTGCCGGTCGAAGATCCCTACACGCCAATCGAATGTCGTTGGCAGGAACTCCTGCGCGATCAACAAGTCGGACTTCTCGAAGAATGCCTCGGCGCATTCCTTCAACATTTCCTGGCTCTCGACCTTGACTACGCCCTGCGAGAACGCGGCGTCCGGCTGCTTGAGAATGCAGGGAAATCCCAACTGCACGCCAATCTCATGGACATTTTCTTGACTGACAATTTCCGTCCGCGGAATGGTCACCTTGTGCCGGCTGAGCAGTTCCGCCAGATAGACCTTGTTGGAGCATTTGAGAATCGACTCTGGGTCATCGACGACCACCAGGCCTTCGATCGCCGCGCGGCGCGCAAAGCGATACGTCTGATGGCTGACGGCCGTGGTCTCGCGGATAAAGAGCGCGTCGTACTCGGCCAGGCGAGCGTAGTCGTCGTGCCCAATGATGTCCGTTTGCAAGCCGCATGCCTCGGCCGCGCGGACGAATCGTTCGATCGCCTTTTCGTCCGACGGAGGAAGCGGCTCGTCTGGGTTGACCAAGAGCGCCAGGTCGTACTTGGCCGGATTGCGCTTGCGAATTGCCGGACGCCGGCCGGCAAAGTGCTCGTTGGCCACTTCCAGCACAAACGGCCGATGTTGCGGCGGGATTTCGCCGATGGGGACCGGACCGATTTGGCGGAGTTGCCATTTGCTGTTCTTGGTGAACTGCGCTCGCAACATCGGCGCTTGAAACAGATTGAACAAGTGCAAGCTGAGCTTGTCATAGCGCCGCGCCAGGTTGCGGCCAAAGTAGATGCTGAGCGTGAACTTGTCCGACTCAATGGGCGCCAGGCTGTTTTGAATCAGGTCGTCCAGGTCTTCTGACACAAACCGCACCACGGTTTGCGACTTCATGTCCTGCACGGTGACGATGTTTGGCAGCGGCTTATGGCCGCGCGCAGTGGCCAACAGCGTGACGTAGTACCCCAGGCTCTGGTAGCGATACGAACGGCAAAGGTTGAATACCTTGACGCCTCGAACCTCGCCATACTCAGGCTTGGAAAGGTAACTGCGCGCATCGATGACTTCGACGCCCGGAGTCGTAAAGGGCCACTCACTGATATTATCAACGACGATCAGGGCCGGCATTGGTCTCTTGTTTGCGCAGCTTGCGCGGTTTGATGATCAATAGATTTGCGTCATAGGTGATGATGCCGAGCAAAATCGCGCAGATCACGCGATCGATACTCGCCACGTAACGATTGCTACCAGAAACCGGATTGCGCTCCAGAGGATCCGCGACCAACACGTCGCGTTTTTCCTTGTCGTAACCGCAGAGCACGACAAAGTGCCCTGTGGGATCGCCGCGCACGTCATCGGCGTCGCAATTCGGTCCATATTCCCGTGCGCTGCGATGCAGATACGTGGCGCTCAATCCGGTGAGGACCGGGATCGATCTGTTGAGATACTTGCGGATCAGGGCGCCGGTCAGGTCTTCAAAGCGGAGTTGTCCACCCAGTTCCAGGAACTCCAGGTAGGCCTCGGTCGCCACCCGCAGGATGGGTGAAGGTTTGAAATCCATTTGCCGCCGCAGTCGCTGGGCGACATCGGTCCGGCCGGGAGCGAACCAACTAGGGTCGAAGAGTTGCAGGTTGTAGGTATAGATCATCGCGTCATAACCGCGCCGCAGGGCGTGCACGGCCAGGAACACGTCCAGCGTGCCACCGCTGGTCAGGCTGGAGACCTCGGCAATGACCTGGTCCAGCTCGATCTGGTCCTCATGGTAGCGGTAGACCGAATGCAGGCAGGTGGGGCCGCAGGTGAAATCGTCCGGCTGCGGCAGGATCTCGACGGTGAGTTTGGATTCCAAAGTCATGCGGATCGTCGACTTGCTTCGCCCTCAGCGCCCACCAATGCAGGGCGTACCTCGGGATTCTAGCAAACTTAAGGCAAATCCTACGAGGGCGAATGCTGGCCAGTCGACCGCCGGCACACCCCAAATTGGGCCGCTGGAACGCCTGACGCGCGATTGGTATATTCGCCGAACGGTGGCGCCAGCTTACTCCGTCCGCGTTTGGGGTGGTTGCGGGCCGCGCCGTTACACGAACTGTTTTGTCGCGTCCTATCAAGTTTTGCCAGAGCGCAAGGATTCGCCATGCCGACCACATCCGCGGTAATTGAGTCGAACATTCCGGGTCTCAAGCCTCGGCGAGGTAAGGTCCGCGACGTGTACGACCTGGGGGACAAACTCCTGCTGGTGGCCACGGACCGGATCAGCGCGTTCGACTGGGTGCTACCGACAGGCATTCCAGACAAGGGCCGCGTGCTGACGCAGACCAGCAACTACTGGTTTGACGCGCTCGATGACGAAAATCACCTGATTGAGACCGACGTTGCCAAGATGGATGTCTTGCCGGCCGGCGCCGACCGCGATTTGCTCGCCGGACGCAGCATTTTGTGTCGCAAGACGCACGTGGTACCCATTGAGTGCGTCGTCCGCGGGTATTTGGCCGGGTCTGGTTGGAAAGAATATCGCAAGCAAGGGACCGTCTGCGGCATTCGGTTGCCTGCTGGCCTGCGCGAAAGCGACAAGTTGCCAGAGCCGATCTTTACGCCTGCTACCAAGGAAGAGTCCGGCCACGACGAGAATATCTCGTTCGAGCGCATGGTGGAGTTGGTTGGCAAAGCAGTTTCCGAGGAACTGCGCGACCGCAGCATCTCGGTCTACCAGCGAGGCTCGGAGATGGCCCGCGAGAAGGGCATTATCATCTGTGACACCAAGTTCGAATGGGGCGAGATCGACGGCCGACGGATCCTGATTGACGAGGTTCTGACGCCGGATAGCTCGCGATTCTGGCCAGCCGATCAATACGCGCCTGGCGGCAGCCCTCCTTCGTTCGATAAGCAATTTGTGCGGGACTGGCTTGAAACCACGAGCTGGGACAAGAACAGCACGCCCCCTGAACTGCCGGACGACGTGGTAACTCGCACTCGCGAGAAGTACATCGAGGCCTACGAGACGCTCACGGAACGTCCTTTCGCCTGGCGATAGTGTTTGGGAGCCATACGGGTTGCCAGCATGGACAGCCCTACTTGCCACTGCGTGGCGGGTTTGCCCGTTGGCCGTTCCCGAGTCGTCCCGCCTAACGGGCGACTGTATCAACGCCGTTTCAGGCTGTGAATCGGCCTGTCCCCATCTGCCAGGGCGGGTTAAAATGGGAGTTTTGGCGGTGTCCTGACGGGCCCGCCAGCGCATCCTCGTCTCTTCTATCGAGTTACCTCCCGCCATGCTGCGCTACTGGACTGCCGGAGAATCGCATGGCAAGGCGCTTTTGGCGTTGGTGGATGGATTTCCGGCCGGGGTGCCGATTGAGACGGCGTCGATTGACGCGGAACTCCGCCGCCGCCAGGGCGGTTACGGCCGTGGCGGCCGACAACGGATTGAAACGGACCACGTTGATATCCTGAGCGGGGTCTGGCACGGCGAGACCTTGGGAAGTCCCATCGCCCTGCTGGTGCCGAACAAAGACGCCAAGCTCGAACGCCTTTCGGACCTGGATCGCCCACGCCCTGGGCATGGCGATCTGACCGGCGCGATCAAGCATCTCGGGTCCATCCGCGGCGTGCTCGAACGGGCAAGCGCCCGCGAGACCGCGGTCCGCGTCGCCGCCGGCGCGCTGGCCAAACAGTTGCTGGCCCAGTTTGGCATCACCGCGTTTGGTTACACCGTGGAATTGGGTGGCATCAAAATCGATCCGGCGTCTGGCACGCTGGAAGAACAACGCGAACTGCGCGATAAGAGCGAGATCTACTCACTCAATCCGGCGCAGGACGAACCAATCAAGCAACTGATCGATCAGTGCGGCAAAGAGGGAGATACGCTTGGCGGCGTGCTGGAGATCCGCGTTGAGGGCTTACCCTTTGGTCTCGGCACGCACGCACAGTGGGACCTGAAGCTCGACGGTCGCCTGGCGCAGGCGGTGATGGCCGTGCAAGCGATCAAGGGCGTGGAGATTGGCTTGGGTTTTGAAGCGGCGCGCCGACGAGGCTCGCAGGTGCACGATCCGATTCATTTTGATCCGGCCCAAAGAGATCAGCCCAACCTCGGCTACACGCGACCGACCAATAACGCTGGTGGCTTGGAGGCGGGCATGACCAATGGCCAGCCGCTGGTGATCCGGGCCGCCAAAAAGCCGATCAGCACCCTTCGCAAGCCGCTGGCCAGCATCAATCTGAAATCAAAACAACCGGAAGACGCCGAGTACGAGCGGAGCGACGTCTGCGCGGTTTCGGCCGCCGGCGTCATACTGGAGAACGTGGTCGCATTTGAGATCGCTGTTGCCCTGATCGATAAGTTCGGCGGCGATAGCCTGACAGAAATGCGAGCGCGGTGGGATCTGTTTCAAGAGATGGCGCGCAAGAGATAAAACGCCCATGGATTTGGGCTGAGTCGGATGTCTTCGGATATTGAGGGACACGGATGTTCCGCATGCACCAGTCGACGCGTCGACGCTTGTTTCGGACGGGCTTTCTGCTCGTTTGCGTCGCGCCGCTGGTTGCGCTGGCCGGCTGGGGTTGGCATGTGCGCCGCGCCGGCTACGCCCATTCGCACGAGATTGTGCTCAGGCAAACGCTCGGATTGCGAGTTTCGATCGGGCAAGTGATTCACCCGCGACCCGGCGTCGTTCGCTACCAGGATTTGGAACTCGCCGAAGCGGAGACGGGCCGGGCGATTGCGCAGTTTCGCACGGCGGAAATGCGCGCTCCTGCGGCAGGCAATCCCGTGGAGTTGGCGATCCATGGCGTCACCATGGCGCCGGAGGGAACGACTTCGCTCTTCGGGCTGGTGGATCAATTGTTGCGGAGCGATTTCCGTAGCGGCGATACGTACCTCACGATATCGACTGACGCAATCAAGTTCGACGCGGCGTCCGGATTCCCAGCAATCAAGGGGATGACTGCTACGATCTGGTCGACGGCCGAAAAGGCCGAAGCGCGAATTGAGCTGATCTCGGCCGAGCCGGCGCTCTTTAATTCAGGTCCTGCAATTAGTAGCGACACCGCGTCCGAGCAGAGCAATTCCTGGCTCCGCGTGGTGCGCAATCGCAAAGCGGATAAAACGATCGAAGGGTTTGAACTCAACACGGGAGCGCTGGCGCTACCATGCGACGCGCTCGCGCCGCTGGCTGGCGGCAATCTGGCTGGGATGAGCGGTAGCCAGTTTCAGGGAGAAGCATTCGCCACGCAGGAAGAGAATGGTTGGCGCGTCGTGGTGCGTAACGCCAGGCTGCTCGACGTCGATTTAGACCAGTTGGTGGGGAGCCGCTTCGGTCACCAGGTTGCCGGCCGGGCCGATGTGCAGATCCCCTGGGCCGAAAGCAAGCAAGGCCGGCTGCGCGAGGCGCATCTGGTCGTCAGTGGCGGGCCGGGGCGAGTTAGTCGTTCGCTGTTGGCCGCGGCGTCCCAGTCCTTACGGCTATCGTTCAAATACGATTCCGCGCCAGGCGGGGACATGTTTCCCTATAAGCAATTGTCGGCCGAGGTCTGGATCAACGATCAAGGCGCGGTCTGGATCGCCGGTAAGTGTGATGGTTCGCCGGGAGCGTTGCTGTTGGCCGCGGATGGCGAATGGCTGTGGACACAAGCAAGTCCACAACCACAGCCGCAACCGGTCTCAGCACTACTCAGAGCGCTCGTTGCGGGCGACACGCCCACTGCGCCGGCCAAACCAGAGATTGCCTGGCTGCTGGCCCGGCTACCGATTGAAGCCACCGCGCGCCGCGCGACGCCGCCGAAGTGATTTCTACGCGTTCTTAGCGCTGGTATTGCTGAACCAAAGTCGCTTGGGGATCATGCCGATGCCGGCGATCACCAATTGCGAAGCGACAAAGGCCAGCAAGGCAAACGCAATGCCTTCGGTGAATCCGTAGCTGTGCAAGCCGACCGAAAGCTGGTTGACGCCAAACCACGACCAGCTAACGCAAATGTTGCCCAGCACGGCCAGCACGGCCAGTCCGCGATCTTTGACCATGCCATCCCAGCGTGCGTGGAGCACCAGTGCGTTCCACAGCACAATGATCAACGCGCCGTTTTCCTTGGGGTCCCAACCCCAGAAGCGGCCCCAGGAATCATCGGCCCATAGTCCGCCGAGCACGGTGCCGATGAAGCTGAAGAAGATTGCGAAGCAGATTACGCCATAGATCATGCGGGTCAGGTCGTTGGCAATCCGCGGTTTCAGCGATGGCGTTAGCACGCCTCCCAGAATGTAGATCGCGCCGAGCAGCCCGGCGACGTACGTCGTGGCGTAACCAAACGTGATGCAAGTCACGTGCGTGGCCAGCCAGAACTGCGTATCGAGCACCGCCTGCATCACGGTAAAGGTGTCGCCGCCTCCAGCCAGTCCTCCGCCGATGCCTGGCACGCCCTCGGCAATCACGAGCGTGGCAAATCCGGCGACGGCGGCGACAATGCTGCCGACGCCCAAGCGGTAAATGCGCTCCAAGACCAGCCCGAGCGCCACGGAACCCCAGCCAATAAACACAGCCGAAGAATAGAGGTTGGTCACCGGCGGACGGCCTGAGATGTAAATACGGCCGACGAGCGCCGCCGTATGCACGACGAATGTAAAGGCGATCAGCCAGAACGCCGCGCGGTTCAGCGGCCGCGACCAGCCTAGCCAGGCTAGCGCCGCCAGCGCAAATCCGACAACGTAAAGCCACGTCGCCCAGAAGAACGGGCGCGCGTGGTTAAAAAACGACTCGAATTCGATTTTCTTCGAATCCAAGTCCTCAGGCGGATGCTCATTGAGCCAAGTCTGATAAGTGCTGACCCCTGCGTTGAACTCTTTTGCGTCACCGCTGGAATATGCCGAGAGCGCCTTCGCAAAGTCCATCACCGCCTGATTCGGCTGTTCCTTCATGAACCGGACTTGGACAAAGGCCCTGGCAACAGCCCGGGAGTAGGCTTCCCAGTCGCCATCGCCGGATTGTGGCGGAATCACGCGCGGCGGCGACATCCCTTCCAGCATGGCGTCATGCCGCTGCAGTGTCTCCATCAGTTCGCGCGGCGCCTGGTCCTCGCGGATGTTGGGAGGATCGAACGCGGCCTGTAATGTCTGATATGCAAACAGTCGATGGTCGAGTTCTAATAGCTTTTTCTCGTAGACGCTCTGCGACTCCGGCTTGGCATTACGGGCATCGCGGGCTTGTTTGGCGAATTCCGGCAAGCCCTTGCGGAGCTCGTCGATCGAGTAGCGATAGCCTTTGCGGCGATCCAAGTCGAATAGTTTCAGCACTTCGAGGTTATGGATGCGGATGACTTTTTCCGACTCGGCTTGCTCGGGATTGGTAATCACGTTCAATAGCCATTGGATGGCTGGCTCGCGCTGACCCTCGGAGTTCACGTAAGAGTCCGAATCCGAAATCACACGCAGGCTGTTGCGCGCAAGTGTATCCATGGGCTTGATCCGCCCCTGATACATCACCGGCAGTGCGCCAAACGCCTGAAAGTCCGGCTGGTTGGCCGCTGGCTTTTTGGGGCGCGCGGCGCTTGCCACCATCATGGCCGCGAGCGCAACCACGACGCTCGGAACCAGCCAGTCCATCATCGAGCTTGGCGCAGCCGCGGTGGCCGGCGCCATACGAGGGTTGGCGCGTCCGCCGAACTTGAACTTGTTGAGCGATACCGCCGCTTCCGCTCCGCCCAGCGCGCGGCGGCGATTGAGGAATCGCAACAGCATGATCGAAAAATGGGCCAGCATGCCCGTGCCGACGATTACGCATGCCACATACGGGATCATCCAGCCGGTGTTGGTGACCACCTGCAAGATGGTGATATTCGTCCCTTCTGGCGCGCCGGACTGATAGAGGGTTTCGCCCCCGTAGCGCAGCGGATTGTTCATCCAGATATGAACTTTGCGATCGACGTCTCGGCTGGGGTCCACCAGGCGAATGTCCGAAGAGAAGTTCTTCGGTGTGTTGGTCCCCATGTACTTGTCCGTGCGGACGTCAAGCAGCTTAACGGCGTATGGCTTGTACTCACGTTTGAAGCGCAGCCAAACGTCGTACGTCTTGCCGCCGACTGTGACCTTTTCCGGCAGGTTGTCGAACGACTGTTGCACGCCCACCAGGAATGTCCCCAGCGGCTGGTCCTTGTGTTCTTTGTCGAGCAAGCGGACATAGGCGCTCGTGAAGTCCACTTTACTATCCGTGTCCGTGCCGGACCCGGCCCGTTCTTCCTCGGCGATAAACTTCAGGCCTGTGCCCGTGTCGGCCAGATTATTGGGCTCGCCAGGGGTTGCGCGGCGCAGCTTCGAGTTCTGAAGGAACTTCACCACTTCCACGTCGAACGGCAACGACGGGTCGCTGATAATCGTTCCTTCTTTGTCCAAGCGTGATTTGGGGACAATCAACACATCGTCGAGGTCCTCGTCGGCTGGATCGACGATCGCCAGTTCCACGGACCGCACGTCCTGAGCGTAGTTAACTGTTTGCCCCTCGCTGATCTGCATCATGCCTTCGACATGCATGCCGTAGACGACGATCTCGTTGATCATCATCAGCGCGACACCGGCGTGAAGGAGCACCACACCCGCCCGTTTGCGGAACAGCAGCACGCAGCCAGCCAACAAGACCAGCGAGGCGACGCCACCCTTGATCAGTTGCCACAGGATCCGCATGGACGAATCGCCGAGGGCCGTGCTTTCGCCATAGAAGTAGAGCGCGCCAACGGCGACGCCCAGCAACCCAGCGGCGACACCCAGCATGGCGCGTTCGACGTACTTGGATGAATCGATCTTGATCACGCCAAAGATCGTCGCGCCCCAGAGGACGGCCAGACCGATTTTGAAACATGTCCAAACGGTCGACCAGGCGATGATTGGCGCGTCTTGAATGGCAGAGGTATTTGACCCGCTGCTAACGACCAGCCACGTCATCAGCACGCCCACCAGCACCAGCGACAGTCCGCCGGCCAACCGCGGTCCATGGGCGCGAACTTTGAATCGCAGCAGGTGCGCCGCCAACAGATTGACCAGCATGGCGCCGCCGATGACGAACCCGCCGGGGAACGGAAACCAGACCGTCGTCTCGCCCATGCTGAACCACGCTCGCGGAAAGAAAATCCGCGGATCGATCTTGGCCATAGGCGTGCGGAAATAATCGCGAGTGACGTCCCAGATATCCATTTCAATCTGGGCGAGCGTGCCCGCCAGGATCAAAAAGATCGCCGCCGCCATCGACGCCACCGTCAGCTTGAGCGACGCAAGTGGCTCCAGCACCGCGACCACTGTCGCCCAGGGGGAACCGGCTTGTGGGCGCACGATGCCGTGCGAGGATTCTTCGTCTAGCTCTTGCTCGATATCAATTGACATAGGGCCAATTCCGTAATGTAGAGATGCGCAGTCGCGCTATTTTGAGTTGGGAGAAGAATCAGGCTCCGCGGTCGCAGGGCCAGTGGGCGCGGCGGGAGCAGAGGGCGCCGCCGGACCAGACGCTGGAGGCAGTGCGGGGCCAGTCGAAGGCGCCGCAGGCGCCGGGGGCTCGACAGGCGTCGCGACCGGAGACTTTTCGCTCGCGCGAGGGGCTTCTGGCGTGGCTCGCGGGGACATCGGTCCGCCCGGCGGACGCGCTCCCGGCGCCATGGGCCCACGCGACATGCCGTCGTCCGACTTCTTGCCAGAGATGTCGACAAGCGTGGCCGTTAGTCCTTCGCCCTTCAATTCCTCGATAGCGTCTTGCAAGCGTAGCGGTGGCAAGGGCGACAGGCCCAACTGGCCGCGCCAACGGTTGAGATTGGCCAGCACGTAGGAATCAAAGTCGTTCTCGGCGCCGGGGAGCACGCTGACGCTAAGATCGAGCGGCGGGGCGCCATCGGGTGGGATTTCGATCGTGGCGAATCGGAGGCCGCTAGCTGGCTGTTGTTTCCAACCTTCGGGGAGCGTCCATTGCGGCGCTTCCTCGGTCTCAAAGCGGGTCGATTGAACCAACTGCTTGAAGGAGTCTAATTGTTTGCCAACGGCGGCCACCGGCCCGGTCAGGCGAAAGATCCAAGCCCGCTGGCCGCGCGGAATAATGGCCGCCACGATCCGATCGGTGGGTTCCTGTGGTGTCGATTCCTTCTCGCCGTCTGCCGTCAGTCGACGGATGACGTCTTCTTTGGGAGTTTTATAGTGGCCGATGGGCTCGACGCGGTCGCATCCGGCGCTCGCCAGACCGACAAAAAACAACAACAGCGCGATCGGGGGACGAGGGTTCACGGGAGAGACTTTCAGGCGGGGATGCGCGGATTGTGCCAGCCACACATACACAGCCGCGCAAGGAGGCGGGTCTGACGTACTCTTTATTATAGCGCCGCCGCCGCTCCCAGGTATAGGAGCCATGGCGGGTCCGCGACGTATCGCGTTGTGGCCAATGGAAGTTACGTCGAGCACGATTGTGTCGGTTCTAGGGCCACTGTGGGTTTTGCGGTTGCCAGTCCGCGCGCGGTTGTTTCTAATGATTGGGCCGTAACGCCGCCCCTGTGGCGCCAAGTCACGCGTTTTACGCCGCGCGGCGAACGGGAACCCATAATATCTCATAGGCGGAACGAGCGAGCCCGCCTCCGAAGCACCGTCCAACGCGAAGGGAACATGAAATATGAGCGCTGACGTCTCGAAGAAGCCGCCTAGCAAGACCGAGATTCTCAACACGATCGCCGAGAAGACCCAGCTCACGAAGCAGCAGGTTTCGGCCGTCCTCGACACTCTGCACGAGGAAATTGGCCTCTCGCTGAGCGCCGTGGGATCGTTCGCGATTCCGGGTCTGGTCAAGATCGAGAAGAAGGTCGTCCCGGCCAAGCCGGCCCGCACCGGGGTGCCCAACCCATTCAAGCCAGGCGAGCTCCGCGATATCGCGGCCAAGCCAGCGTCGACCAAGGTCACCGTGCGAGCGCTCAAGCAGCTCAAGGATCTGGTCAAGTAACAATCGATCGCGGAAACGAGCTGCCTAACGGGTTCGCGAAACTTGGTTGCCATCGGGGCGACATTCGCAGGACGAGAAGGCGGCAAACGAAATCGACCGAACGAGCCCGGAGCAATCCGCGGCTCGTTTTTTTGTTACAAGCGCATGGGAACGAATTCCGCGCGCGTTCCGACCGCAATCTGCTTGCCGCGTTCTCGCCGAAAGCAGATAATTGAAATTGGCGAGATTTTCCCTCGCCTTCTTGCGACCGGAACTTGGAGACGCCCGATGTTGCGTCACGCGCTCGTTCGATGTGCGCCCGTTGTGTTGGGTCTGGCGATCACGGCCGGCCTGGTGGGCGTGGCTGACGCTCAGCGCTACTATGGCGCAGGGGGCGCCCGTGTCGGCGGCCATGCAAGTGGCGGCGTTGGATTTTCGGGCTCACCTGGTTTCAGCCAGAACTCGGTCCACAATCCGTTCAGTCACAATTACAACGCGCTATTACCTGGCAACACGGGCTGGCGCGGCCGGTCGTTTTACGGCGGCGGCTCGTTCTACAACGGGTTTGCATTTGGGACGGGCGGCTTTTACGGCGGGTACTACTCGCCGTACGGCTATGGCTACGGGTATCCCTACTATCCGGCCGTCACGGTCTCTCCGTTGTTTGTTCCAGCCGAGGTCAACTACGGACCTTTGGCGGTGCAGCGATTCATGGGTCTGAACGCCGGACTGGCGCCGCTGGGAGCGGACATGGCGCCACTTGCGCCGTTGGCGCCTCTTCCTCCGGTGGCCGGTGGATTTGGCGTGCTGGCGAATGATCCGCCTGAGGAAAAA
>Ga0105046_10009452_pt1 | contig 15246 bp, 11 predicted proteins | sample MAT03_FD_78385 | JGI IMG/M metagenome (GOLD analysis project Ga0105046, IMG submission 78385) | Freshwater microbial communities from Lake Fryxell liftoff mats and glacier meltwater in Antarctica - MAT-03 (megahit assembly) | ecosystem: Environmental > Aquatic > Freshwater > Ice > Liftoff...
AGTTCCTTCAGAGTGTGTAACTCTTCCTTTATAAATGTTATACCTTTGCTCATCTTCTCGTGATCCGTGGACAAGTCGCGCAGGTCGTATTTGGGTTCGTGGCCATTCCATGAGATGGGGTTGAGTTCTTTCGACCAGCCGCCTGCGGACTTGGGCAAAGTGCTTATGGCTTTGATAATCTCGTAGTTGATTTCAGACATTTCTCAAACTCCATCCATAAAGGTTGTTGTAAATACATACAAATTAAGCTCCATCAATCGTTGAGCTTTTTCAAGGGGTAGATGCTGTTCTGGCGAGCATAAGATTTCATAAGTGCTTGGGTCGTAGACATAATATATTACTTTAGCCTGCTCCGGCTTCGGCGGAAGCGCTTTCCATTGCGGACGACCCAATGCGCTTATATTTTCAAATCTTTCAGGTAGTTGTAATAACGCGGTCTGAATTGACATTTTCAACAGGGCTTTATCGGCGCCATCTTCCGTTTTAACCATCAGCATTATGTCGTCCAAAGAGAATGATGGTTTTTTCAGCAGGTCAGGATGCATAGATTTAAGGATTTCAACTTCAAAGCCGGGTAATTTATGAACGAGATACCATTTTCCTTCCAATCCCACAAACCTCTCGTCCGATTTCAATGCATACAATAGAGCGCTGACGATTCTGTTTCCAAAACGCGCAACAATGCCTTCTACGCCTTCTGCTTTTTCATATTTCTTTTCGGCAAGATTAATGGCAAATTGATGAACGTCGGTGGCTTCCGGGTTCCCGTATCTATAAATAGCCAATTCATTCTGACCATCTAACCGTATTTCAATATCATGCGGTTTTCTTTTATCAACGCTAACTACTTCACCAACGAAACATTCATGACTACCATCCTCCATCATATGGGGGACAATAATTCCATCACCAACAGACCATTTTACAAACGGATCCCAGATTCGCACCGAGTCCTTACCCGTCCACAATTTCAAAACAGTCGGGCTAATTTCATGCCCAAATTCCAGACGCCTTTTTACTAGTTGCTTGACCAGGCTAGTAACGTCAACGATTTTATTATCCCGCTGTATTTGTTCATGGATACGATCGAGATCTGCGGACGTGATTGTGAATTCTTTTGACCAATATTCGTCTGAATCAATGTCCGTCATGGCTTCCCTCCAAAAAACTTTCGGAAAAGCATTAACAGAGATTTCCATATCCTTCGGTAAAAAGGTAATTTAGCAGAGGGCGGCATGGATGTATCGTCGTTTTTGCTGGCGGCAACTTCATGTGCCTTCTGTTCTGGAATGTAGTTTCCTGTTGTAAATTTTCCCTGAAGTTTTCCTGTTTCTTGTAATCGCGTAACGGCAGATTTTATATTCTCCCTGTAGGTTTCTTCAACCCAAACAGCCAGCCAGTGCAAGTCCTCAGATGATAAATTCGATAAACTCGAATCTGGAAAAGGCGCGTTCGGAATTCCGCAAGCCAATTGGGCTTGTTGTCCATAGATGTCAAATGTCAAAACTTCAAATGCACCTTGCATGGGATTTTCCGCTGTCTCCGTTTTCGCAACACGCACGATTTGCCATACCAGCGGATGAAGATTTTCTATATCGTGAATAGGCAGGGCTATCCATTGATCTTTTTGATAACTCTGTGATGGATGATACCCGTCTATCAGGTCGGAGCGCTCCTCCCAAGGGAAGCCGCGCACTGTGATTTCAATCAATTTTTGGCGGAACTCGCGTGCAGGCACAGGATTATGAAATTCACCGCACAGTTCATCCAGTTCGTCTTGTGAAGGTTGAAGATTTAGCCAATTAACAAATTTCATTATCATATCCCCAAAACACCTTACCCACGATACCCCAATTTGATGGGTAATATTCTTGTCGTTGTGTAGGCGACAACAGGAGCCCACAGATTATCTTTGGAAAATCGGAGGGAAAGATATGGTGCGCGCTTGCCCGTATCGCCAAATAATTCTCGCCTGCTACCAACTTGCGCGCCTGCTTTTTTTAGTTCATGAAATACAGATAGCCCTGCGCCTTGATCCAAGTCGGTTTCAGATACGGTGGGATGAAGGGTTTGATGTGTAGTGAAATTATCTTTCGGAAAAGCCTGTCGTAATTCGGCGTACAACGTGCGAATGTCATCAGGTATTGGCTGGAGTGTCAGCCGCAGTCCATGCGTTAGGCGGGTAAATGAGTTGAACCCCTGATAGATTTTCAATGTTCTTATATCTCTTTCGCCATTGATGAACTTTGCGTAACCGATCGAAATCCCTACGCCTTCACCACGCACAAAAAATTCAGTAAATTTCCCGAGCGACTTCACTCTTGAAGTTGTGTAACTTTCAAAATTTTCTTCGGGTCCCTTGTAAATAGTCAGTGCTCCAAGCGTGAGAACATTCACGTTTGTCACCATCCCTACACATCCTTTGCACTGACCACTACATCAAACGGAACATCCAACGCTTCAAAATGTTTTTTGCCGCAGTTGATCTTATCGGCTTCGGAGGTGCGAAGTTTGAGGTAGTCTTTATTGCCTTTGGTCTCGCGCACCATGTAGATGGTGGTGTCGTTGTGTTTGACGATTGCCCAGTCGGGAATGTATTGACCAACGGGAGTATCGATCTTGAATTTGTCGGGGAGTTTGATGAAGAGTTTAATGTCATCGCGCTGGTCGAGTTGTTCGGCGAATTCACGCTCAATCTCGGAACTATAAACAACCCACTCATGTGATGAATTTTTGACTTGCAAAGCGCTCAGATAGTTAATGAGTTCTTCGCTCTTGAACAACTCCATTTCCCATTCGGCTTCCTTGCCGTCTATGACAAGTTTTTCGTATTTGATGCCGTTGACCAGCAAACGATGAAGTTCGTATTTGAGAATGGCTGCGACTTGATCCATGAAGCGCTGCGGGTCGAGGAAGAATTCATTGAGGCGGGCAGACTCTTTTAGGATGCGGACGAGTGTGACGCGGGTCAACTCGGTTTGCTCTTGGAGATACGCCAGAATATCGGGCATGGGACGCGTAACATAGGAAATTGAGTCGCTGGATACGCTCAAGCCCGTCGATGCAACGCCGCCTTTTTTAACATCCACTTGACCCGTGCGGATGCTAATCCTGGGCGCATCAATGCGCGGCATGTGCTTGATGGCGCTGACTGCCTTGACGACCAATTCTTCAGTTTTGAATTCGACACGGTAGGTGGTGCGCGGTTTGATCTTATTCCACAGTTCGATAAATTCGGGATTGAGTTCGACGGCTTTCTTGAAGTGATTAGTACCCTCGTTTTTGTCGCGGCGGATGTGACGCTCGATGAGATACGAAGAGAGCAGATCAATCACGGCGGACGCGAGAGCGGAGAATGCTTCGGGGAGAGTCAACTTGAAGGCGGGGTGACCAGGTGTAAAGGTCGGTTGGATGCGGTTCTCTTCATCCAAATAATTTTGTTCGATCAGGGCAGTCCGAATTTGCTGAGCGGCTTCACGTCCGATTGGCTTTTCTTCATCATCAATGACTTGTGTGAGTTTGGAGAGGGCGACCAGCGGCACTTTACCAAAAGATACGCCTTCGTTTTCGTATTCGCTTTGCAAGCCGCGCGCGTAATCTTCGTAACTTTCGTTGGCGAAGACATACAGTTTGTTAATCGAATCGTCGCGCACGCGCTCGCCGTTTTGATCGACGGGCAGACGCAAACCGCGCCCCAGAGTTTGGCGGCGTTCGCGTTCGGTGCTCATTTCGCGCAGGTTACAAATTTGGAAGACGTTGGGATTATCCCAGCCTTCCTTGAGCGCGGAGTGACTGAAGATAAAGCGCAGGGGTTCTTCGTTGGAAAGCAACTGTTCTTTGTTGCGCATGATCTTGTTGTAAATTTCATCATCGGCTTGGGTTGCGCCGTTGGTGTCTTTGAGGATGCCTTTTTTATCCTGTGCGAAATAACCGTCGTGCAGTTTCTCGATGGGGAATTTGATCCAGTCGAGTTCCTGATAGCGCGGGTCTTTGATAAGTTCAGCGAAGGTTTCTTCAAAGGTGATCGCAAATTTACCCTGGATAGTTTTGCCGCTTTCGTCATAATCGCGGTAGTTGGCAACGCGGTCAATGAAGAAGAGACTCAGCACTTTGATGCCGCGCCCGCGTACCAGCAATTCCTTGTCGAGGTGACGTTTGACGGTGTGCTTGATCTGCGTGCGCCAGATGTCGTCTTTCATGCCGCCCATTTCTTCGCCCATGCGCAAGACGCGGCTATTTTCAAAGCGGATGAATTCAGCCCCAGGCTCAGCGTATATCTCTGCGACAATGAAACCATCTTTGTAACTGGCGCGCTCGTTGGAAAGATCGAACAGGTTTGCGCCTTGTTTGACACTGGTCACTTTTTCGCGCGGACCGTCTTTGGTTTGCTCGTGATAGCGCAGTTTGGCTTTGAAGCCATTTTTGTTGTCAATTTTTTCAACGCGCACAAATGCGTCATTGATGCCGCCTTCAGTGACAGCCGATGCGACCACAATTTGCTTGACCAGTTTCATGTCGAAGGCGCGCACGGGGTCGAGTTGATAGATGAGGTTGTAGGGGTTGGTGTGTGTGGCGGAGTAGCGCAAGGTGCAAAGCGGATTAAGCGCCTTGATGGCTTCCTGCGCCTTATCGGTGTTGTCGACACTTTGCGGTTCGTCAATGATGACGATGGGGCGCGCGGCTTGCACGAATTCAATTGGGGGGCGTCCTGAAAGGCGGTCGCTCTCTTTGTAGATGACGTTGCTTTTCTGTTGCTCTTCGGTGCCTGTGAAGTTCTTGCGGAAGGCGTCAATATTGATGACCAGAATTTGCAGGGTGTTGTTGGTGGCAAACTGATGCAGGCGGTTGACCTTTTTAGCGTCGTAGACAAAATATTCGGGAGTGATGTTGTAAATATTTTTGAAATGCTCTTCGGTGATCTCCAGATTTTTGAGCACGCCTTCACGGATGGCGACACTGGGGACAACGATGATGAATTTCTGGAAACCATATTTTTTGGATAACTCGAAGATGGTTCTTAAATAGACGTAGGTTTTGCCTGTGCCCGTTTCCATCTCAACTGAGAAGTGGGGACAGTTTCGAGCGGCATTCGCTGGCGCGTCGAATAGTTCCCACGATTCGAGCGCTGATTCAGGGTTGGAAATATCGAGGTCGGAGCGAACCTGTATCAGCCGCGTGTTGAGGCGCAGTTTTTCCTCATCCAATAAAAGTTGGTTGCCCATTCCCAATTCAGTTTGAGTCTGCCCTGCAAAGAGTTCGCCTAGATCGCCGACATGGATGGGGGTCATGCTGGGGGTGTGCTGCGGCTGACCTTCAAAGAGGTCGGTGACGGCGGCGATGGCGTCAAGTTGAAATTGCTGGTTGGGATCAAAGTGTAGTTTCATAATTACTTAACCACGAAAAATACGAAATACACGAAAAAGGGCAAGACTTTTGTTTGTTCATTTTTTGGAGCCTTTTTTGTTCAGTTTTTTAACTTCGCGTTCAAAATCACTTTCAAAGGCTTGATCCTGCTTGACCCTGAACTTCTCATACTCTTCTTCTGCCAGGGATTTGGCGACTTCGTGTGAGATTTTCCCAGCATTGTTCAGAATGTCGTATTCATTGAACTTCAAGAAGGAATCAAGTTTTTCAACCCAGTCTTTCATCTTCATGAGAATTTGCCGCGCGGCTTGATTTTCGGCGTAATCCAAAAACATGGTAACAACGCGTTCGAGTTCCTTGATTTCTTTTTCGTTCAAGTAATTCTTGGCGATGGTCACATCAGATTTGAGTACTTTTCCGCGTGGGGCGTTTTTCCAGGTGTTTAGTCCCATGTTTGGCTTGGCAGAATTGACGCGGTTGGCAATCAATTCTGCGGCAGTGTGACCTGTGATGGCCCAGTGCAATTTGTTTTGGACGACCTTGAAGAAACCTTGCGTGATCTCTGCGTCCTTGGAGTAATCAATACTGCACTGTTCATAAATATCAGTGATTTTGAGGTAGAAGCGCCGCTCGCTGGCGCGGATCTCGCGGATACGTTCGAGTAGTTCATCGAAGTAATCTTTGCCGAAGCGCTTTCCTTGTTTGAGGCGTTCGTCGTCCAGCACAAAGCCTTTGATGATGAATTCGCGCAGGGTTTGGGTTGCCCAAATACGGAATTGAGTTGCCTGCATACTATTGACGCGATAGCCAACAGCGATAATCACATCGAGGTTGTAGAATTCCACTTCGCGCACGACAGAACGCCCGCCTTCGTTTTGAACTATTCGAAAAATTCGAATAGTTGCCTCTGCCTGCAATTCACCTGAATCATATATTTCCTTCAAGTGGTAATTGATGGTGTTAACTTCCACGTCAAATAGTTCAGCCATTCGGCGTTGACTGAGCCAGAAAGTTTCATTTTGAAAGAATACATCAACTCTGGTATCGCCTTCAGGGGTGGTGTAAAGGATGATCTCGCCTTCAATTGGGTTTTGGTTGTCTTGTTCTTTTTTCTGCGCCATTTTACTCCAAGTATTGACCACGAACGACACGAACCACACGAAAAAGTTCTTAAGTTCTTTTTTGATTTTGTTCGTGTTTTTCGTGGTTACAGAATAATCCTTCCACACGAAAAAGTTCAAATTCTTTTTTTTGTTCGTGTATTTCGTGTTTTTCGTGGTTACAGTTTCGTGGTTACAGTTTCGTGGTTCCTACACCGTCTTGAAAACAATCTCTTTGTTCTTGAAGATTTGCACGGCGTTGGTCTTGAGTTGATCGTCGCCCGCGAAGCCGAGATCAAGGCAGACCACGCGCTGAGATTTCATCTCTGCCATGGCGCGGATGAGTTCGAGGGTGAGTTCTTTTTCGAGGCAGATCAACATGCCGCCGTTTGCGACACTGTACACGGTAAACAGGCGGGGATTGCTTCGGTCGCTATCGCTCCCTCGCAATGACAACACTTCGATTTTTGTAGTAAGTGTAAAGCCACTCTTGAACAGGATTTCATACAGGATGTCTTCGTTTGTGCGCCCTGCGCGGATATGTTCAATGTGCAGCTCAAGTTGCTTTTCAAGCGACTTGGTATCTTTCGGCGCGGACGCGTCCCATGCCTTGAAATTAGACTCTGCCAGTTTGAAGACACGGAAGCCGCGATCTTGTTGGGAATTGGTAAGTGGTAATTGACCCTCTTCTTCGTCGTTCATTTTTTGGATGACGCGCCGTATACGTTCTTTAGTGATATCAGTGATAGCTGGAAAATCCTTGCGGTCCGTTGGTTCAGGTAGTTGAACAAGAATAAATTTGCGATTGCCATCATCTTGCTTGTTCAAATCCAAAACGGCGTGCGCTGTGGTGCCTGAACCAGCAAAGAAATCCAAAACTATATCATTTGGATTCATAGTTGCTTGAATTAATGATATTAAGAGGCTTTTAGGCTTAGGAAAAATAACAGTGTTTGCACCTAATAATTCTTGCAATTCACGAGTCGCTTCAGAATTTAGCCCAACAGAATCTAACCATGTTGAAATCGGGTTGTAATCACTTTTCAATTCATTTCTAAATCGTTTAAGCATCGGCCTTCTAGAAGTGTCTTCTGGAAAAATAATGCGGTTTTCAGCAATTAACTTATCCATTGTTTCTCTTATATAAGACCAAACACGATTTGGATTAGGTGGATAAATTTTTCCTGTCTTAGGATCTACTAAATCATAGTATTGATTTGGCCTTTGTTCCTTAGCCATACCAACTGTTAAATTGTCTGCCCGCCAATCTCCTCGTGGCTCATTATCTGGATTGGAATACCCTTTATAAGTTTTCTTGACGCCGATAGCAATAAAATCTGATCTTTGATAACAGAGTACGTATTCATGATCTGATGAGGTTAATTTTTCTGCTAGTGCTGAAAAAGTCCTTCGTTTCCAGACGTATGTACCAACAAAGTTCTCCTCGCCAAATATCTCATCGCATAACCCACGCAAATTCTTAATTTCGTTATCATCGATAGATATAAAAATTACGCCATCATCTTTTAGTAGGTTTTTTGCCAAATACAAACGGGGATACATCATATTCAACCAGCGCGAATGAAAGCGTCCGTCTGTATCGCTGTTCGTGCCAAACTTCCTGCCTTCGGCGTCTACCTGTTTTGTATATTCCAAATAGGTTTGCAGGCTCTCGGTGTAATTATCGGGGTAAATAAAGTCATTGCCCGTGTTGTAAGGTGGGTCAATGTAGATCATCTTAACTTTTCCCAAATACGCCTTCTGTAACAATTTCAAGGCTTCGAGATTGTCGCCTTCGATAATCAGGTTTTCGGTGGTATCGAAGTCCACGCTTTCAGCGGGCGCGGGCAGTAAAGTTCCCATGCTGGGCGTTTGGATCGTCTTGAAACACTCCGCTTTGCCTGGCCAGTTCATGCCGTAGCGCTCGCGTCCCACGTCTATGGTTTGTCCAAGGGCAAGTTTGAGTTTATCAAAGTCAATGCTCCCGCCTTCCGTACGAATTTCGGGAAACAGGCGCAGGAGTTCGGCGGTCTTGTCCGCGGGGAGGTTGTGGGAGGTGAGGTCGAGTTTTTCGGGTTGGTCTGTCATAAATTATCCTTTTAATGCTATAGCAATCAAACCTATAATATCCAAACTTTATTGTAGGCAAGTTCAGCCATTTCTTTTTGGCGTTCAGCTATATCTTTCTCTTCCCATTTTTCATTTAAACCTTCAAGTTTTTTCACTAAATCAATTGTAATATCCAATTTAGAATCTCTTAATTCTTTTAGTTTTATGGGAATAATACTGTTCTGTGCCTTGGAATTAAGGACTTGCGATAAAAGCGTCAAATTCCCAAGCCTATTTACGTAATGATTAATTTCTTTCTTTGTTAAGTGCCAATCTTTATCTGGACTCTGTGGGAGTATGTGCTCTATATTTACGGTACGGAAATTAATAAGGTATTCGTCAGTTTGTTGATAATGACCATTGATCCTACCGAGAATATACTTAATCAATTGACGGCGCTCAGTGCTGTTTTTATAGGATAGTTCTGGGAAATATTCCATAAACACATTTTCTGATGGGGCAATTTCCTTTAATTCATTCTGCAAACTTGAAAATATTGATTGGAGTTTTTTAGTGACCTTTTCACTGGGTCCATTTTTTGCTGCCCTTTCAATTTCGAGCGCATAATTGGAGTATAGTTTTTCCAGCCGATTTCCAGGCAACTTGCTTACTACTGAATACTGAAATGTAAATTTTTCGATGAATTGAAAAAACTTATATGGGTCAAACCCTAGGCGATCGTAGTTTCTAAGGACTGCCATAAGAAGAATGTAACATTGAGACACATTCATTAATCTTATTGCAAATACAGATTCGTAAATTTTATAGCCATGCCCTTTCAAGTCACGAAAGCTTGATTCCTCCCCCTCTAGCAGCATATTGTAATTTCTCGAATCGTCCCATAAAGCTTGCAACAAGACCATCCACTCTAAATTTGAAATATTCTTTTTCACATCCTTATAGAGTTTCTTTTCTTGTACAAATCCATAAGATGATATCCAGTAATATCTAATGAATCTTTTCAGTTCGGTATTTGTGTCTTCTACGTTTCGAGTAATTTCCTTCCAAACATCTTTGGCGAAATCTTTATCATCACCAGGTTTTATGTTTTTAAATATCAAGTTTTTTAACAAATCACCAACTGAAAGTTCCATCCCGCGTGCGTTTGTAGTCTCGAAAATATCATAAGCATCATCTTCACTCGATATTTCCACATTGATCACCATTAGCTCTCGAAGTTTCCTGCGGAGCTGTTTCAGCGTGTCAATTTGCACATCTTTATTTTGGAACCGATTTATTTCAGCGAAGATTTTATCCTTAAGATACTCATAATTGGATTTTACACGTGCTTCTTCGTCAGAGTTGGTTTTAGAGATTAAAATATCCGTTTCGCTGTTTTGAATATACTTCGTAAAGTATTCGTCCAATGATTCAGCTGCTTTTATTCGGAAAGAACTTCTACCTTCCCAGTCTTCAATTGCGATATCTTGACGCTGAAAAAGACCTGCATCTTCTTTTGCATCGATACCCTTCGCAATATCCCTGATTGCCGCCATTAATATTGTTATTGTTAATAAGCGTTGCTGACCATCTATGATATCAACGTATCCATTCTCTTTTTCCTTTTCGTTGTTGAAAATAAAAGAACCAAGGAAATATGGCGCTTGATTTGTTATTAGATCGTCCCAGAATTCGGTAATTTCCTCTATTCCCCAAGCATATGGGCGCTGATAGCGGGGAATTCTATATTTTCTTCTTGTTTCAAACAATATATCAGAAAGCGGCTTGTCATCTGCTTCGAAAGTAAAACCCTGTTGCATATCGACGTCTCCTTATTTATAAACATTGGTGATTTCATGTGCTAACAAATGAAAGTGGGAAAATACAGCAACACTTCCAGTACATTTTTAGGCGGAATTATTTGTGTTTTTCAAATATTGAGTCTTTGGTTTTCTAGCTTGAAATGCAGGTTGATCACCTTTATCAACAACAACATCAAGGTATCTTAATTCCATTTTCTGGGCGGCAGCCAATCTATGTTGCCCATCGAGCAAAAAGAACTCTGGGTTTACCATCACAGGAAACCATGCGCTTATTTCAAAGTTCTTACTCATATACTCGACATCGTCCCAATTCACTTCATTTTGAAAAGAGAACAGAGATTTATCAACCTTGATCTTTTCAATTGGAATTTTGGAAATGACAATCCATCTGCCATTGAATTCAGGCTTGGAATACATGGATGTCAGGTAGTCTGGAGAAGGAATATACGTCTTCTTCATTGCTTCACTGATGTCTTTATTCTTCAAGCATGTCCGCTATGAATTGAATCACATCGGGTTTGTCTTTGTTGTCTCGCAGCAGTTTTACAATTGTATTGCCGATGTAATGTCCTTCTTCAATTCCATACTCGTTATCGGGGATGAGTAATTGGAAACGCAACATTGGTATTTCTTGCTCAAATTCGTCTTGATCTTCTTCTGGGTCTGCCATTTTGTACCTTTTGTTAAAATTATCTAGAGAATTTGGGCGAACAGGCGGTGCGTCCGAGGTGTTCGAGTTGGTCGATCATGACTGTCTCCAAATAGAGCTGTCTTTCCAGTTTGCTGGAAATCCCATTGCAGTGATTGGGATTTCTGGATATGCAAGGAGTAAAATTTCCAATTGCTCTTGAAAGTCGTTTTTTGGTTCAATAAATTGGAGTAAATATTGAAGCAGAGTTAAAACTGTAAATACACGCTTATTATCGAATTGTACAGGAGAATGCCATTCTGGATTATGTTTTTGATCGGGAATTTGTGGACGTATTGGAATTTCCCGATTCCAAAGGCGCGCGTGATGCGCACAGGTATTGCGAATAAAAAGTAAGGTGTGAATCCAGGAGACCATCACAGGTGGAAAAAGGTTGAACTTTTGAGCAATTGTCTGAATATCTTGGCGGTCAAGGTTACGAAATAAAGTGAACAACTGCCCGTATGTCATAATTTCGACTGCTATCCAAAGTGGAAGCCGACTTTCATTGATATATTTTCTTTGAAATCGCCCAATAAATTCTTCATTACTAAATTTTATTGCTTCATCCAATTCTGCAAGAAAACGATTGAATTTATCATACGGGAATTTTGGGTTGAAGTTTTTGTAATCTTCATAGCCAAATGGTCCATGCGCCAGAGTAAACTGAGCAACCGACTGTGTTCTCAAAATGGCAACTTCTACATACTCTACTGCATTCATAATGAGGTGCCGTAATTCACGATCAAACTGATACCGCCGCCAGATCATATCAAATGTTGTGTTTGGAGAAAAACTTTCCACATTGGTGGTTGGATCAACCTGTTTGAAGTTATACCAATAAGCACTAAGGCGATAATAATTGACTACACTTAATCTCTCTGTCAGAAGTGTCTTATCAGCAATTAATCCCCGATCTAACAAGCGTTGGGCTTGTTGCTCAAATGTCAATGCAGGCTTTGTATATTTCATATACCCCTCATATTACAGAAAAACCCGCCACATTTGAGCATGTCCAGAAGGGCAGAGGCTTGGCGGGTATACTGCCCAAAGTATAGCCCGTTTGAACAGAATGTCAATAGAATGCATTTTCTACTCATTTCAAGTTCCACTTGATGGTAAACAGTGTGTTGCTATCCGCGTTTTGTTCTAATCGCCTGCTGATCTCATCCAGTAAATTATCTTTCTGCTTCTCAATCTCTTTACTAGCTTCGTCATAACTGCGCCAGACTTCATCACGTTTTGTATCCAGTTTTTTTAAGGCTTGCTGCTTTGCCAGTTTTTCAGGCAGGTTCGGCGCGAGACGGGCGGCTTTGCGGGTTTCCTTGATGGTTTCGTCGAGATCATCCAACTCCACTTTGAGGGAAGCGCGGCGATCATCCGCCCAATGTTCCAGTTTATCCATTTCAATATCGAACCAATCAGCGTTTCGTTTGGTCATCGATTCGAGAATCAACTTTTGCTGAACAATTTGCAAGTCATTCAAGCGGGTTTGCATGTCTGTTGGTACAGATAATTCATCCCCCTGCGCAGCGGGGAGGTCAAAGAAGCGCTCGATGTGCGCGACGTCTAATGTTTCACCGCTGTCGGTCATACCTGTCAAAACCAGATGGTCTTCTTCTTCCAGCGCGCGCACAGAGAATTTTCCGCACATCAGCCAGCCCGACTTCCCAACGAGCGGTTCAAGGATTGAAATTTTTTGCTTTCCAGAATATGTGATCGTCACTTCGCAGGTGGGCGTAGGTAGTATCTTAGCCTGCTCCAAAATCTGCTGCGCGAGCGGATGTCCCACGCGATAGGTATTCATGTCCCCAGTTGCTTTGCCCATTTGATACGGTCCTGCATGGATCGCTTCCCCCGCAAAAGGATTTTTCAGAAGCGTGAAACTGTAGCCCTCTTCGTCAAACTTCGCAAAGTCCCTGAGCATGGCGCGGGTCACAAGCCAAAGATGTCTGTTAAAACGATCCAGATAATCATTGCTTTGAATGCGGACTTTTTCCACAACTTCCTGGTCGAAGTTATTGAGTAGTTTTTCACGCGCGTCCTGCTGGCCTGCCGCGATATCCGCTTCCAATTCCTTTTGAAGCTGGTCGAACTCGTATTGAATTTGTTCCAGTGTTCTACATTTTTGATAGATCGTGGCAATGCGCTTCTCGAAGTCCACGCCCGATTCCACCGCGCCGAGGACTTCATCACTCGCGCCAAAGATGCCGTCAAACAATTTGAACTTTTGGGCGAGCAATTCATACACGCGCAAATCCGCCGCGTTGCTTTTGTTTAGAAAATTCACAACTACGACATCGTATTTTTGTCCGTAACGATGACAGCGCCCAATGCGCTGCTCAATGCGTTGCGGATTCCACGGCAGGTCATAATTCACCACGAGATTGCAAAACTGGAGATTAATGCCTTCCGCCGCCGCTTCGGTCGCAATCATAACGGACGCCTCTTCACGGAAGTAATCCACCAGCGCCGCGCGCATATCCGCAGAAGGAGAACCGCTCACATTGTCAGTATTTTTGTACCGCTCAACCCATGCGCGATAAATCTCTTTTGATTTCGGGTCTGTATTCGTGCCGTTGAAAACCATTACCTTGCCCTTGAACTCAGTGTCTTCAAGCACGCGAAAGAGATATTCCTGTGTGCGCCGTGACTCGGTGAAGATGATGGCTTTCTGCTGCAAGGTCGCCGCGCCCTGTTCCTGTTGCGCTTTAACCGCTTCTGCAAATCCCTTACGGAGGGCGGTCAACAACACTTCACCTTTTGAATTCTTGAGAATGGAGTCTGCCAGTCCCTGGAACTCGCGCAACTCTTTCATTTCGCGCTTTAATTCTTCCATCTGCTGCGGGGTGTAGTGCGTTTTTTCGTTTTGCACATTCCCGTTGTCATCATCTTCCCATTCATCCGCCAGTTCATCAAATGTTTCCAAATTTTCAGATAGATCAACTGGCACAGAATCCACCGCTTCGGCTTCTTTGGCGGCAGCTTCCAATCTTTGCGCCAGGCTGTTCAACGTCGCTGAGATCGCATACGTGGATGAAGCCAGTAATTTTCTCAGCACCAAGGTCACAAGCGCGCGCTGGCTGGCTGGCAAGGCATACAAGTTTGGCTTCTGCAAATATTCAGAAACCAGATCGTATAACCGCTGTTCATCTGGGGAAGACACGAATTCCTGCACCAGCGCATGACGGTTTGTATATTTTATATATTCAAGCACCTGCTTTCGCAGCGTGCGTTTACAAATCGGCTTGAGCCGTTCGCGCAGTTCCGCGAAATTATCTTCATTGTTTAATTTTGAAAAACGCGCCTTGTAACTTTTTAAATCACCAAAGGCATAATCGTCAATAATGCTAACCAGCCCATATAGCTCTAGTAATGAATTTTGCAGTGGCGTGGCGGTCAATAACACTTTTGGATAAGGCGCAACCGCCTGCTTGATCGCGCTTGCGATCTTGCTCGAACCTTTATACACGTTTCGCAATCGATGTGCTTCATCAATCACGACCAGATCCCAATACACTTGTTTTACATAAGGTTCTTTTGTCCGCACGAATTGATACGAACACAAGACAATGGAATCCTGCTGGAAGGGATTCAGATTTCCAGTTTTGATAATCTCATTAAAACTTTTGTTTTCAAGAATGATGGAGGGCAGGTGGAATTTCTCCGCCATTTCCTGACTCCACTGCTTGCGCAGGTTTGCAGGAACAATCACCAGCAGCTTGTGTTTTCTCTCTGCCCATTTTTGGGAAAGCAATAATCCTGCTTCGATGGTTTTGCCAAGTCCAACCTCATCCGCCAGAATTGCGCCTTTTGAAAATGGGCTGCGAAATGCAAATAACGCGGCTTCAACTTGGTGCGGGTTCAAGTCCACTTGCGCGTCTGCAAGTACAGACGCGAGTTTCTCTACACTGTCAGATGAATGACGGCGGGTTAATTCATGTGCGAAATAACGGACTTGATGAGTTGAAAATTGCATGGTTATTTTTGGGGTGATCAAACCCCACTTGCACCTTTCGGAATAAAAAAAACCGCTGCGCAATTTGCGTAAGCGGTAGGATTGTCCCGCAGAAGCGTGCGGGATTGTATGCTATCATCATCCCTATCCGCTACGCGCTTCTATCGCGTAGTCCATTTCCAAGCCTCGCGGTTCCACCCGCGGGGCTTATCTTTTATTATAGGGCAGAGAGGGGGATTTGTCGATTAAATCTTGTGCCAAATC
>Ga0105046_10009458_pt1 | contig 15242 bp, 14 predicted proteins | sample MAT03_FD_78385 | JGI IMG/M metagenome (GOLD analysis project Ga0105046, IMG submission 78385) | Freshwater microbial communities from Lake Fryxell liftoff mats and glacier meltwater in Antarctica - MAT-03 (megahit assembly) | ecosystem: Environmental > Aquatic > Freshwater > Ice > Liftoff...
CGAAAAATCGGGGTGGGTGGTCCACGCGTGGTGCGTGATGTCGAACCACTATCATTTGGCGTTGGAAACACCACGCGCGAACTTGGTGCAGGGGATGAAGTGGCTGCAGACAACCTTTGCGGCGCGGTTTAATCGGTACCGCACAGATGTGAGCGGCTACTCAAGAGGAGGTCGAGAACGTTGTGTTTCCAGCCATCGCACAGCTGCCGAGAAATCGGTTTCATGCGCGCCGTCGAAGAGCGTGAGTCGTACTGGGCCGGCGGTTCGGCGAAAGAGCACCGCGCGCAGGCGGCCGGATTCGCCGAAGGGATCGGACTTCAATCCGGGAGGCAGGCGTGCCTCCCGCGTGATGAACTCGATTTCCGCGGACGTCAGCGCTTTATCTTCCACCCCGTTCGCGGCCGCCAGCTCAGAAAAAGCGCGCAGAGAGTGATCGACCGGAACCTGAGCTGAGCCATGGCCGTCATTAATGCCGGCCTGGATGTCGATGGGGAGACCGGCGGCACTGGAGAGATGAAAAAGCGGCGAGCGGAGGCGATATTCTACGGTGGCAGCGGGATCTTCGGGAACTCCACCGCAAACGCTCTCCAACATGCGATGATAACGCGATCCTTTCGACTTCGAAAAAGCATGCCAGGCCGCGAGATCCGTGATCGGTACCCAGGCCGAAACCGCGGCCCACACGCCGGGGGATGAATGAGCCATCGTCAGCGCCATGTGTCCGCCGCCGGACCCGCCCAAGAGATAAATGCGCCGGGGATCGACGATCGTGGACCGGATCGCGAAGTTTACGGCGTCGAGCACGTCTTGAATTGCTTGCGGTGACGCGCATGCCAGAGGGTTGTCGTTTGAACCACGGAAGTTCGGGGAAAGAAAAGACCATCCGCGTCGCTCGCATTCCTGCGCAAGCGCGGCCACCCCGGCCGACTGATTGAAGCGTGATGACCAGCTGTGGAGATGAACCAGCAAAGGCTCGGGATGAGGCAGCGGGTTGGGTAGAAACCAAACGGGCTCAGACGTCTGATCAAGGCTACTGAGAACGGCGACAGTCTGCAGCGCAGCGGGAAGGGGGTCGGCTGGGCACATGGAGAACGGGAAGAATAATACGAGAAGAAGTCTTCTTGAAAATGTCGCTACGATTCCAAACCAACGGGATTTCATAGGTCGAGTCGCCTGATCGCGCGTCGTGGTCAGTGTAGTGCTTCTGGCATTACTTGGCAACGTTTTCAGGAATGGCCCACCGCACTACGCCAACATGGTAGCGTTGATGCGATGGCATGCCCCGGTTGTAGTAGGCCGTTACAAGGGTGCCGTCCTTTAGAAAAACAGTAGATGGATAGCCGCCATCGCGGCGTGGAGAAGGTTGATTGGGTTCATCGGTTGAGCCCTCCATATCAACGAGGCGGATCGGCGCAGACCAATAGCTCGCTTCGGCGTCAGCGATGCGAACATAGATAGCCCAGTCTCCCTGGTTGCGGGTGCCGTAGCTCAAGACGATGCGACCGTCGGGCAAACGGGTGAAATCCGCAGGGTTTCCGTTCGGCAGGGAAAGCGGGCCTTCGACGGTCCAGCTACGACCGTTGTCGCGGGAGCGAATGGCCGTCAGATGCCGATCCTTGAAAATCATGCGGACGGCGGCGTAAAGATCTCCGTTGTTCAAGCGAATCCACGTCGTTTCGCTGGGATTGGTTCCGGTGGGGAGCTGGCTGCGCTGAGTCCACGTCGCCCCATCATCGGCACTCGTGAAAAAATGTGCGCGACGGCGATCGTGATCGTCGGTCGCGTCTTCAAGCCTCTGATACATCATGACTCCGAGTGCACCGTCTTGGAGTGGTGCGATCGCCCCGAACGGAATCAACGAAGTTTTCCCAGGTGGCAAAGCGGCGATCTCAGAAAACTGCTCCCACGTGCGTCCTCCGTCTGGGGACATCGCGGGAACCGGATTGATCGATCTAGCGCCTGCCTTGTCGAAATACCCTTGGGGAGGCGCAGGCTTGGAAGGGTCAGGTTGCCAGCCTGCAGGGTGCAAGCGCTTGTCCCACCCACCCAGAAGCGCGATGAGCCGGCCGTCGCCGGTCAAGCCTCCGGCGACATTCATCCGATTGATTCCAGGGCGGCCGGGCACCGGCACACCCGCTCGGCTCCAGAACTTGCCTCCATCCTTGCCGATCCAGCACTCCACGGCGCCTTCAGTGTAACCATGTACGGGATGTGGCCAGATTAGGCAGGTGATGGTCCCGTCGGGCAGGAGGGTGAGCCGGGGCCAACCGCTGGCGTTGTCGATGGCTACGAAACGTTCGTATAACGCCAGTTTGGGAAACTTGTTTTCACCGGGTCCTGCCAAAAGGTTGAGGGCAAGAAGAGGGGACAAGACGAGAGCGAGAGAGAGTCGTTTCATGGCAAGGTGTGGCGAAGTTATTTTGGCCGGAGCGAATCGATCAACCCGTGTAGACAGACTGGCCGTTGAGGATGGTCTGTTTGATTTGCAGGTTTCCGTCCGTGACGGAGAAAAGCGCAAGGTTGGCCGGCTGGCCGACGGCGATGCGGGCGCAGACCGACGGACGCTTCAACACGTCTGCTGGGGTGGTCGTGGCACAGTGCAGCGCCTCCGGCAGAGAGAGTCCGGCAAGTCGCATCATATTGCTGATCGCCCGATCCATGGTCAGGGTCGATCCGGCCATCGAGTGCCCCTCAACAGTAACGACCTGCCCTGACGGAAGGAGTTCGATCGGGATGCCGACAAGAGTGTAGCGTCCCGGAGGAAGGCCGGCGACGTGAACGGCATCGGTGACCAATGCGCAACCTGCGATCCCCTTCACGCGAAAAATGATCCGGATCAGGTCGGCGGGCAGGTGGAACCCGTCGCAAATGATCCCGGCGGCGAGCGCGTCATCGGCAAGCTGGCCCCAGAAGGCTGCGTTGTGGCGATGGATCATACTAGGGCAGCCGTTGCCCAAGTGGGTGTTGAGCGTGGCTCCGGCGGCCGCGGCGCGGTGGATGTCCTCCGCAGTGCCGTCGGTGTGGCTCAGCGCCATGACGATCCCGGCGGCGCGTCCTTTCGCAATGAGCTCCAGCGCGCCCTTTTTTTCGGGAGCGAGAGTAAGAATGCCGATGTTGCCTCCCGCGGCTCGCTGCAGAAATTCGAGTTCTTCCCAATCAGGATCGCGCATCAGGGTGGGATCGTGGGTGCCGCGGGAGGCACCCGTGGAAAGAAACGGTCCCTCCAAATGATAGCAGGGTGCACTTTCGGCGAACCCCGGCACGGTCTTTCGCGCAAGTTCCAAGAGTTTGAAGTTACGTTCCAGATTTTCCCGCGAATTGGTGATAAGTGTGGGGCAAAACGAGGTGCAACCGGTGGCCCAAAGGGCGGGTAAAACCCGTATGATTTCGTCGACGCTTAGATCGGCCGACGAAAAGTTCACGCCCGCCAAGCCATTGATCTGGAGATCGACAAATCCCGGCGCGCAATACACGGCCGAAAGATCTTCGCGACCCAACCGGCGTACTGCAGCGATGAATCCTTGGGCGAGATCGATTCGGCAAAAGCCGCTTCCCGCAACATTCGCTTCCAAGGTTCGTTCCGCGGTCATACCAACGAGGTTGCAGTCGGCGGGGGCCGGCCGGCTGGCGATGAGGTGTTCATCCCGACCGGCGCAACGGCTGATTCACGGATGATCAACTGGGTAGGGATGGTAAGGTGTTGGAAAGGCCCACCCGGGTTCTTGATGCGATTAAGCGTGAATTCCGCGAGATGCTGACCCAACTTCTCGGGGAATTCGCGCACAGTCGAGAGGGCGGGATGAAAGTGGGTGCCTTCGGAGTCGTTGAAGCCGACCACACTGATGTCATTGGGGACGGAAACACCAGATTCGCGGAGTGCTGCGTAGACGCCACCCGCAACGTAATCCGAACCGGCGAAGATGGCTGTAACGGGTTCGCGTCGTGAAAGGATAGATTTGGCCCCCAAATAGCCGAGCTCGTGCCCATCGGAGTGGATCTCGCAGAGACGGCTGCTGAGGCCTGCTTCGGTCATGGCCCGTCGGTAGCCTTCGCCGCAACGGGTAAACCAAGGGTAGCGGGTGTTCCCAATGAACCAGATATGACGATGTCCGAGCGAGAGTAGGTGGCGACTGACGTCATAGGCTCCCTGTACATCGTCGGAAAAGACCGTGTCGCATGGAATCGCATGTTCACCCAGGAGGTTGTTGCCGAGAACCGAGAAGGGTACTTGGCGGGCGGTGAGGGCTTCGAGCAGATTGGGAGAATTGACGCCTGCCAGAATGACCCCTCGTGCGGGTGTGCGACGACTGAGGATTTGCGGAAGGTGCAGATCCTTCGATCCAAGTCCCGGAGAATACTGAAAGGTCAGGAACACCAGCTCCCATCCGTGCGCGGACGCGTAATCTTCGGCTCCGGCGAGCACCCGGGTATGGAAACTGTGTAGCACGGTTCGATTCGCGAGAACAAAGGCAATGATGCGACTCGCCGCGTCCCGCTTCCGGTCCAAGTCGACGCCCAACTGTTCCGCGACCTTCCGAACTCGGACCTGAATGACGGGGTCGACATTCTGCATTCCCGCCGCAACGCGGGACACGGTGGCCGGGCTTACTTGGGCCAGACGCGCCAATTCATAGAACGTGCTTTTCTTTGCCATTCCCGAGCGTGCTTCCAATAGGTGGGTTGGGACAAGGGACGAAGCGGAAAAAATTTCCACATTCTCGTGGATCCTTACCGGACGCTCGGAGAATTTCTTCGGTCAAGCGGCCGAAGTGCGGGGTGAGAGAAGTGAGGCAGACTCTTCGTCGAGGTAAACCGAGGCTTGAGGATGCTCACGCACGATCGACGCCGGGCAAGTCGTGGAAATCTCGCCTTCAAGCGCGGCTCGCACCGCCGGGGCTTTACGACGTTCAGGCACACAACAAACCCAAGCACGGGCGCGAAGAAGCTCGGAGCAGGTGACCGTCAGCGCTTCGGAAGGGACATCAGCGGTACTTTTGAAGTGCCCTTCCCCGACCTGCTGGCTGAGGCAGGTCGAGTCGAGCGTGACGATTTTCACCGCGGCGGGATCGGAGAAATTGGCGTCGGCCGGGTCGTTGAAGGCAATATGTCCATTTTCGCCAAAGCCCACAAAAGCAACATCTACGGGGGCTTTGCGCAACAAGGCGGTGTACCGCGCAATTTCCGAAGATAAATCGGCAGCGTCGCCTTCGAGAAAATGAACGGCCGCAAGGTTCTGCCGATCCTGTACGCGAAGTTTAAGCCACCTGCGAAAACTGGCGGGGTGGGCTGCCGAAATTCCGACGTATTCGTCCATGTGAAAAATTTCCACGACGTTCCAATTGATCTCGGGCTGCTCCATCAGCGCATCGACCAACGCCAGCTGAGAATTGCCTGTGCCCACCATGACGCGAGAGGTTCCACGCGCGGAGATAGCCGCGCGGATGAGAGCAGCGGCTTCAAGGGCGCCAGCATACCCGGATTCTTTTCGGGTGGTGTGAATGAAGACACGCGCTTTCCCGTACTCGAGAGAAGTGTTTTTTGGCATCGATGGCATCAAGCGTGGTTTGGAGAGCTAGAAAATTAGGTCAAGAAATATTTCTCAAAACAAGAGAACCTTCACCTTAGGCGACGTACTAGTATCCAATTAGCAATAAAATCATTAATAACTTAAAATGAGTGCTTTAAGATGACTATCGGGTTTAAATAACGGCTGCTGCAGATCTGAATGTCCAAAAAGGTGGTATATTTTGAGACAGAACTGAGATTAAATTCTAAGTATTTAGATAAACATCTTAGTTTTCGGTAAATCTTTCTGGACATAGCAAGAGTGATTGGTCACGAGTATTTGCGATGGCTCAGCTGCGTGTGGAGCCCTTTGCGGCCCGATCACCACCCCGCCTTCGATTGGCGCCCAAAGCACCGGTCTCATTCTCCGTCGCGTCGCCGATTCTTTCACCCCCGACCAGTCACCAACCTAACCTAAGTCTCGCTGCCGATGAATTCGCTACTTGTTCCCTTCAAGGTACGCTTCCTCTTTGCCGCCGTCCTTCCTTTTGCGGGTGGGCTTGCGCGCGCTCAAACGACGGCGACCGCGACGCATCCAGTCCAAACTGCCAGTGAAGTGGTGGTTCTCTCGGATTTCGTGGTCAATGAATCCGACGATCAGCGCTACTCGGCCAAGTACACGACTGGAGCGACGCGTATAAATATGGAGATCCAAAAAGCCCCGCTGGCGGTGACGGTCTTCAATAATCAATTCATGCAGGACGTGGCAGCTTTGGATATCCAGGAGATCGCCCGCTACACCGCCGGCGCGACCGCGACGGTGCACCCCCGTTGAACGCTCCTTCAACAGCGTTACCGGAGGTTTCCGTGCGCATCGCGGAGCGGGCGCGGGCGGCGTTACGAGAGATCTTCAACACCGAAGAGAATTGGGTCGGCATTCATGCAGCGGAGGTACTGGTGGAGGTAGGCGAAGGGGCGTGGGTAGACCGAGCCTTGCGGACGAAGCTTTTCACGTGGGAATCGTCTCAATTCCGCATCGGGGCTTGGCGGGTGCTGGCATTGACGGCGCCGCCGTTCGAGCGCGACATGTGGCGCGAAAGAATCGAGCGGGTGTTTCTCGACCCACAGAGCCCCGACCGGTGGCAGGCGCTCGAGAGCCTTGCCAAGCTGCACCACCGCCTGAGCGCGGAGGCCGCAGGCGCCGCGGAAGCGCTGGCAGTATCCTCGGCGGGAAACGACCTAGTTGTTTTGCCGCTGTGGGCACTCGCAGTCTCTGGGGTGCCCGAGGCGCGTGCGCAACTTCTAGCCTCCCTAAAGTCGGAAGAACCAAACATGCGCCGGCGGAGCGCTTATGCATTGGCTCGCGTGCATCCACGATCTCCAGAAATCCAAGATACAGTTTTCCGGGCGGCCGAAATTGAATCCGTCGATACAATAGCGTACCCCTACTTGCTGAGTGCCGCCGTGAAACTCGCGGTTGCTTCAGCGTCTTCCTCGCCACGACGCGCTGAACTGGTCAAGCTGACCAGCCGAGCGGATGCCAAGGTAAAATTCGAGGCACTCCAAGCGCTTTCGCCGCAAAGCACCATTGCCGACCTCCCTTGGGCACTCTCCTTTTTGGATCATCCTCATGGGGACGTTCGAGCGGGAGCCGCCTTGATGGTCCTTCGCATTCTCAACCCGACATCCTCCTGATCATGCTTCCTTCCAGCATTCGCAAAAAAATAGAATCCGGCGAAACGATTGTGTGCGCCAAGAGTTCCTACTGCCATCCCGAGATCGTGGAGCTGCTCTGCACCTTCGGATTCGACGGCATCTGGCTTTGTCTGGAACACAAGCGCATCGATCCCGCCGTGGCGTATGCTCTGATTCAAGCGTGCCGACTTCGAGGCGTGGACGCGATCATGCGGATCAAGCCGTCAAACTACACCGATCTGCTATGGGCGCTTGAAACCGGGGCGAGGGGGCTGATGCTCCCGCGTGTGCGCGACGTTGCCGAGGTGAAGGAGGTTGTGGAAGCGATGAAGTTCCCTCCGATGGGCCGGCGCGGCTACGATGGCGTGCAGGCTGAAGCGAGGTTTGCGCGAATGAAACCAGCCGACTATATGGAAGAAGCCAATCGTGAAAATTTTCTGCTCGTTCAGATCGAGGAACCAGAGATTTTGCCTCACCTCGACGAGGTGGCCGCGCAGCCCGGCGTCGACGTGCTCTTCGTCGGACCGGGAGACCTGACCTTGTCGATGGGGAAATTTGGCCAAGTCGACGATGCCGAGGTTGTGGACATCATCAGAAAGGTGGCCGCGGCCTGCCAGCGTCACGGCAAGGTGGCCGGCATTCCCTGCGCGCCAGACCAAGTCGCGAAGTACCACGCCATGGGATTCCGGTTTTTCAATGTGATCAGCGATTTCCGCTGCGTCCTCAATGGTTTGAATGACACGGTGTCCCGTCTGCGGGCGGGCGGTTTCCCTTTGGATGAACTCGCTTCGCACTAAGCTGGTTCCCCGGTTCGTGGGGCTCGGTGCTTTCCTGATGCCGCCACTCGTGAGGGCTCAGGACGTCGCGGAGTCGTTTCGCCGTGAGTCATCGGGGCTGCAGTTCTGGGACTGGGCCGTCATCGCGGGCTACCTGTGCATTGTTCTCGGCATGGGATGGTTTTATTCCCGCCGGCAGTCGGACAATCAGGAGTACTTTATCGCGGGGCAGAGGCACATCCATCCGATCCTCATCGGCATTTCTCTTTACGCGACCCTGCTCAGCACGATTTCGTATCTAGGGAAACCAGGCGAGATGATCAATCGGGGGCCGATGTTGCTCATAGGGCAGATCATGGCCGTGCCGATCTCCTTCGTGGTCGTCGGCTATTTCATTATCCCGCGACTGATGCGGGAGAGGGTGACGAGTGCCTATGAACTTTTGGAGCAACGCTTGGGGGTTTCGGCCCGCTTGCTTGGGGCGGGGCTATTCGTGGGCCTCCGGTTGATTTGGATGGGGCTTCTGATCTACCTGACTTCGGTGGCATTGGTGGTGATCATCGGCCTCGAGCTCAAGTGGACGCCTTGGATTTCTCTGGTTACCGGTTTGGTCGCGGTGATCTATACCTCGATGGGCGGTTTGCGGACCGTGGTGATCACCGATGTTTTCCAATTTGGGCTGTTGTTCCTCGGAGCCCTTCTCGGGATCGTGATCGTGACGATCAATCTGAAAGGGTTCGGTTGGATCCCTACGGAATGGTCTCCTCATTGGGACCGGCAACCCTGGTTTAGTCTGGATCCGCACGTCCGCGTGACGATGTTCGGCACGATCGTTTCGCTCGGCTTGTGGCAGATTGCCACGGCAGGAGGCGACCAAACCGCCGTGCAACGCTTTATGGCGACCAGCAGCGCACGCGCGGCGCGACGCTCCTACCTCATCAATGCGATAGCCGTGATTGTGGTGACGGTGGTGCAGGCGTTTCTCGGTTTGGCCCTGCTTGGATTCTATACCCAAATACCGGATGCACTCGGTCCGGGAATGACCGTGGAAGGCTATGGCGACCACCTCTTCCCCTACTTCATCGCTCACCATCTCCCGGTCGGTTTGTCAGGCCTGGTGGTCTCAGCCGTGATGGCCGCTGCCATGTCGAGCATCGACTCCGGAGTGAATTCAATCACGGCTGTCGTAGTACGCGATTTTCTGCCACGCTTGCGCAGACGTCCCACAACAGCCGCCGCCGAAGTCCGGTTCTCCAAGTGGATAGCCTTTGGGATCGGGTCCCTCGTAGTGCTAGCCAGTCTCTTCATGCAATATGTGCCAGGCAATTTTGTGGAGATGACCAGCCGTACGGCGAACCTCTTGGTGGTGCCCATCTTCATGCTATTCGTCTTTGCATTGTGGGTGCCATTTGCCACCCCGCTAGGCGTCTTGCTGGGCACCGCCTACGGATTGGCCACGGCGACTTTCATCGGATTCTGGGACGGGCTGACCGATGGCGAACCCCTTAGTTTCCAATGGATGGGCGCAGGTGCGTTGGTGGTAAATCTTGCCGTCGGCCTAGCCATCAGCCGCTTTGGTCCCGCCCGGGAAAATGTCCGGGATACCCGGAGAGTCGGTGCGATCGGTACCTGCGTCCTGGCGGCAATCGTTTTCGTTCTCATTCGCTAGCGCCGTCCAGTCAGTTCCCTCTTTATCATACCGATTCTGCCGACCATGCATTCCCTCAACCCTTCCGCCCTCGGTGGTCTCTGGGCCGCCATTCCTACACCGTTCAGGGCTGGCGACTCGATCGATTTCAAGGTCCTGCGCGACAATGTGAAGCGGCTGGCTTCCACTGGCATTGACGGCATCTATACCACCGATAGTGACGGCGAGTTTTATGCGATCGAGCTGATGGAATTCCAAACGCTGGCGACGGAATTCGGCGATGCGATGCGAGCGGTTGGCCTCCCGGCCCAAATGGGAGCCACCTGGGTGAACACGAAGGGGGTCATTGACCGTATCAAGGCCGGGCTCGATGCCGGCATCGACATGTTTCATGTGGCGCTCCCCTTTTTCATGCCGCTTTCTCTGGCGGATGTGCACCGGTTCTTCTCTGATCTAGCGACGGCAGCGCCGAAGGGACGGTGGATCTACTATGCCCACCCGAATTGTCTTCCGTTGCTCAAGGGGCAGGAGCTGGCGAAACTGGCGGCAGAGTTTCCGGAGAACCTGATCGGAACGAAGCTGAACGCCTATGAAATCGGCGACCTTACGGACGTCTTTATGCACGCGCCACACCTCGCCCACTTCGGGGGCGAGAAGAACCTTTGGTTGGGTGCTCAGCTGGGCTTACGAGGCTGCTACAGCTATTGGGTGAACACGATGCCCAAATGGAGCCGCGAATTCTATACGGCGTGCGTGCAGGGCGACTCTCTCCGCGCGCGGGACATGCATCTTAAACTTCAGTATTGGGAAACGGTGAACCTGGCCGAGATACGACGGCAAGGCTTCCGCTTCGGTGTTTTGGGGAAGGCAAAAGGAGCGCTCTCCGGCTTCCTTGATGGCGACGGATCCACCCGCCGTCCCTATCAAGCGGTGCCGGCGGCAATGCTGGCCGGACTGAAAGACCAGTTCAGAAGCTATTGGAAAGAGGAGCTCGCAAGGGAATGAGCGCCTCACACACCTCGTTAATTGCACTACTTGGTAAGTGCGTGATCGCTGCGGGGCACAGCCCGATCCTTGTAATTTGCTTTTCACTACACTCCATGGCGGCCGAGGTAAGACTTTCGGATCTGGAAAACGGCGCACCAAGGGGGACTGAGCCGGTTCCGAGGCGCCCGCTCAAACTGTTCCTTCTGGTTGGACAGTCAAACATGGCGGGGCGTGGCTCGGTTGGGCCGGACGACCGCAAGCCGATCCCCGGGGTATGGAGTTTTGACCGCACCGGCACATGGGTGCAAGCGATCGATCCCCTGCATTGGGACAAGCCGGAGATCGCCGGCGCGGGGCTGGGTCGCAGTTTCGCGCAGACGCTGCGCACGCTCGAGCCCGGAGTGGAGATCGGACTCATTCCCTGCGCGTTTGGCGGAACTGCCTTGGAAAAGTGGATGCCGGGCGGCGACCTGTTTATCGACGCCGTGGATCGTGCTCGGCGAGCGATGGCGGACGGAGAGCTTTGTGGCATCTTATGGCATCAAGGCGAGACCGACACGCGGCGGAGAGAAACGGCGGTCACTTACGCCGAGCGCTGGAGGACCTTTATGTCATCACTGCGAGCCGAATTGAAGGCCGAGTCCGTGCCGGTGGTTGTGGGCGGGCTGGGGGAATTCGTGGCGGGACGGATGCTCGACGGAGCTCCGTACGGACCATTTCTCGAGGAAGTGAATCGGCAGATCGGCACGCTGGCTTCAAGCGAAGGAAAAATCGTCTACGTAGATGCGACCGGACTCGGTCACATAGGAGATCAGCTGCATTTTTCAACCGACGCACAGCACGAACTCGGCCGCCGCTACGCACGGGCATTTCTCAAGCTTCAGCCGACTTGGCCAGCCAGCTCCAATCAACGAAAGCGAAGCGAGACGGCCGAAATTCCTTAAGAGGAATTTGTTTACCATCGAGCTCGTACGAGTTCAAAAAACCTCCGGCCATGAATAATTTCAGGACAAATTTCAGCCTAAAAATATGGTTCTTCGACGATTATTGTGGGTTTACGAGGGAAGTGCTTGAAAGGGGGAAATGAAACGAGAAACCGATCGAAAAGTGCTGGGAGTGTTTCGGGCATTGTTGGGGCTGCCGGAGCCGTGGAGGATGGTGGCAGTGGAGATCAAGGACGAAGAGAAGCTGGTGGAGATCGAGGTGGAATGGCCGGAAAGAACCAAGGTGGGGTGCCCCGACTGCGGGAAGGCTTGCGGGGTGTACGATCATCAAGGGATGCGGTGGTGGAGGCATTTGAACACGATGGGGCATACGACCAGGCTGTGCTGTCGGGTCCCGCGCAGCGAGTGCCCGGAGCATGGGGTTAAGACAGCGACGGTGCCGTGGGCGGGAGCGGGCTCGAGATTTTCGATGGAGTTCGAGGTCGAGTCGGTGCAATTACTGTTGATCGCGCAGAGCCAGAGTGCAGCCGCGCAGTTTCTTGAGTTGGACTGGCACCAGGTTCATCGGATCCAGGCCGCAGCGGTGCAAAGAGGCATGCAGCGGCGAAGCACCGAGCAAAGAAACGGGTCGGACTCGACGAAAAGAGGTTTGAACGCGGGCATCATTACGGGACCGTGCTGACAGATCTGGATCACCGGCGCGTCTTGGAGGTCGTTGAGCACCGAGAAGAAAAATCGGCGGAAAAGGCGCTGTGCAGCTTACCGGCGGATCAACGCGCCCAACTCGAAGTCGTGGCGCTGGACATCCCCAGTTCCTTGACCGCCCATTCGACGAGGCCGGGCAGGATGCTGCGCGCGCTCGACGTATCCACCCAGAGATCGCCGTGTTTCGCCGCCTGCACCGCCCGCACCTGCAAGTCCACGCGTCCCTTGTCCCCCGCTCCATTGCCCAGATGGGCCAGCAACACCCGCGCGCCCGGATGGCGGTCGGCGAACGGCACAAAGTCGGCCGGAAGGCTGTGGGAGCACCCACTGTGGGTCATGACTGAAGCCCCCGTTTCCTCGAAAAAGGCAAACAGCTCTTCTCCGTGATCTGCGATCCGGTAGGCATGCTCCTCGGGATGGATCTTGATGCCCACGCACCAACGCGACTTCAGCATCGTGCGCGCTTGGTCGTAGGTTTTGGGCTGGAGCGGATTCACGATCACGTACTGCAGCAGCCCCGGCACCTTGGGCACGTCCTGGAACGCGACCTCATTCGCGCTGGCGACGTCAACCGTCCGGCCGCGCGGCAACAAACCCGCCAGAGACGACACCACTGTCCAGCGGATTCCGCAGGCGCCAGCCCGCTTGACCACAAAGTCGGCGTCCCCACTGGAAAAGGCCGCGATGAGCGGGTCGACGTCAACATAGCGGCCATAATGCGCGTGGCTATCGATCGCGGGTATTTCCCAGAATTTCATGCGCTTCGCTCTGGACGCCCACGCCAGTGGGGACGGCCTTGATGGTTGGGGATAATGTTTCCAGACGCCTCGAGATAATGTTTACACGAGTATACAGTTAGATACAGCATCCGGGGATCAAGCCGACATTCTTCTAATTACTGTGGCTGTGGCAAAGGACCGCGAAAAATCTGCGTTGGACTTGTGTCCGTCCGAATCGCGGCGTTCTGCCTGCAGCCGCCGCCTTCCTTTTCTTCGAAAACCCATGCACCACAAATCCAAGAAACCAGCTTCAATTCGACTGCCCCAACGGGTTCATTCCGCCCTCGCATGCGCAATGACACTCGTCGCCGTGGCAGTCGCCCAGGGAAACCCAGGTTTGCCGGCCAAGCCGATCGATCTCGGCTCACGTCTGGAGCTGTTCGTGGACGACCTGTTGATCGACCGCCAATCGGGAGTGCAGCTTAAACTGCACGCGCCGATCCGAGCCGAAAAGGTGCTGGATTTCGACCAACCGTGGGAAGGTCCCACGTGCGGATTCTTCAGTGTGATCGAGGATAACAAGACGTTCCGGCTCTACTATCGCGGGAGCGCGAACAATCCGCTGGGGAACGACCGCCATACCCAGCAGAATCCCCTGACCGTGTGCTATGCGGAAAGCCAGGACGGCATAAAGTGGGTCCGTCCAAATCTCGGCCTGGTGGAGTTCCGCGGGTCGAAGGACAACAATATCCTCTGGATGGGACAGGAGGCGTTGGCTTTCGCCCCGTTTCTCGATACGAACCCGGCCGCCCCTCCAAGCGAGAGATACAAGGCCACTGCCGCGACCTTGATTCCCGGACGGTCGCAATACGCCTTGGTCGGATTCACCTCTCCGGATGGCCTGCACTGGACGAAGATCGGCGACCGATCCATCATTCCCGACGAGACGACCAATGTCTTCGACTCCCAAAACGTCTCTTTCTGGGATTCGAATCGAGCCAAGTACGTCACGTTTTACCGGGCGCAAAAGGGCGGCACCCGCTGGACGAAGTTTGCCGAGTCACCCGACTTCGCGAACTGGCCCAAGGAAACCATCCGGTGGTTCGACTTCGGCAGCGCTCCCGTGGAGCAGTTGTACACCAGCGCCGCAAAACCCTACCCTCGCGCACCGCACATCTACGTCGGCTTCCCCAATCGCTATCAGCCACACCGGAGCGCACCCAACCAGGGAATCAACGCCGGCATCAACGACGCCGTGTTCATGTCCAGTCGCGACGGCGTGCATTGGGACCGGCGCTTCCTTGAGTCCTTTTTGCGCCCCGGCCGCGATCCGTTGAACTGGACCGACCGCAACAACTACATCGCCGCAGGCCTGATCCAGACCGCCCCTGACGAGCTCTCACTCTACTTCAGTCAAAACTACCGTCACGCTTCGGCCCACCTTCGGCGGGGGGTCATGCGCTTGGACGGCATGGTCTCCGTTAACGCGGGCTACCAAGGGGGTGAGTTCGTCACCAAGCCTTTCGTCTATACCGGCGACACGCTGGTGCTCAACTTCGAGACGTCTGCGGCCGGCTCTCTCCGCCTTGAGTTGCAGGACGAGCGCGGCAATCCCATCTCCGGTTATGAGTTGGAAAACTTCCCGCCGCTGTGGGGTGACAAGATCGACCACGCCGTCGCCTGGACCGCCAATCCGCGATGGGGAACGAGCCTCAAGAAACTGGAAGGCGTCCCCATCCGTCTGCGCGTGGTGTTGCGCGATGCCGACCTCTACTCGCTGCAGTTCCGATCGACGCAAGCCGCCAAGCCCTGAGTTCAGGCGAAACCTGCACGAACGCGATCCTTGAGGCAAAAACAGTCGGGAATGAAGGAAGGTGGTTGCGGGACGCGGACCCACACCGGCCCGATGCCTCCTGGTACGGTCAAAAAAGGGTCAGTCCTTACTTCTTGCCTTGTGGTGGGGCGGCAAGCATTTGGTTGAAAAGTAAGGACTGACCCTTCTTCGTCCCTTTTCAATCGGTTCGGTTTGGGCCCTTTTGTACGTGGGCCCCCTTTTTCTGGTGCCCAGGAAGGGGAGGGTCGAAAGAGGGTCAGTCCTTACTTCTTGACTTGAAGTGGGGCGCCATGCGTGTGGTTGAGAAGTAAGGACTGACCCTCTTTAAATACTTTCTAAAATGTTCTTTCTAAAAAGTTTTTGAGCCGGGTGTGGCCGGAGGCTCGTCGGAATACTTTCTCCCGGCGCCGCCCCATTTGTCGCAGCCGC
>Ga0105046_10009460_pt1 | contig 15241 bp, 10 predicted proteins | sample MAT03_FD_78385 | JGI IMG/M metagenome (GOLD analysis project Ga0105046, IMG submission 78385) | Freshwater microbial communities from Lake Fryxell liftoff mats and glacier meltwater in Antarctica - MAT-03 (megahit assembly) | ecosystem: Environmental > Aquatic > Freshwater > Ice > Liftoff...
CGGCCAGGACGATGACACGGCGTTTGTTGTCTTTTTTTGCTTCGTCAATTGCAGGCGCGGGAGAGCAAAACGGATTCAGCTTCGTCCCTTTGGGTCCATTGGTCCCTTCACAGCCAAGCTTTACCTCCACGTACAAGACTTCAGCTTCAGTCGCACACCGCCCGCCCAAGTGGTCCAAACAAATCCCCGGCCCACTACACTCACTGTCCTGCACACAAGGCCTGCACACATGCGCCTGGCACACAGGCTTCGCCGCATCACCGCAATCGGCACTTACGTTGCACTCCCCGCATTGCCCCTTCAACGGATCCGCGTTGTTGCACTTAAGCTTGCCCACGCGGCCCGCGCATTCAACATCAAGCCTGCACTCCCTGCACGTTCCGTAGTCGAGCGTCGTGTCACAAAACGGCTTGTCAACTTTACTGCAGCTCATGCTGCTCGCACATTCCGGCATCGCGTCCGGCACGTAGGCATCAACCATCGCATCCAGCGGGCCCATATCGCCACCTCCATCTGGCATCGACATGTTGGGCCCATCCACCACCCGCACATCCCCGGCCCCATCAAGCATCACGGGAGCATCCACCCCCCCGTCCTGCACCCATTCGTCGGTGCAGTTGTCCGCATTTAGGCAGCAGCCGCCGTGAACCAGCAGCGACAGCACAGCGAGAGTCGTAAGAACCTTCATGGTCACACTTTTAGTTGACCCCTGCCCCGCATCGCAACTGTGATTATCGCGATCTTCACCCGCGCCTTCGTCCCGGCACCGGCGTAACATCGAAAAATGGTCCGTTTAACCCTGCCCGCCGTCCAGGTGGCCGATTCATTCGCCCCCACGCCCGCTGGCCGCTTGGTCGTTCCCGGATTCGCCCTGCCCGCCCGCGAGGTGGAAATTGACGAGCTTTTGGTCGCAAAGCTCCTGCAGGCCGCAAAAGACGCCGCAGAACGCGCCTACGCCCCCTTTTCCCAGTTTCGGGTGGGAGCAGCCGTGATCATGGACAACGACCCCAAGAACACCATCTTCACAGGGGCAAACGTCGAAAACAGCTCCTACGGCGGCACCATTTGCGCCGAACGTACCGCTTTGACCTCCGCCGCCTCGGCCGGGTTCCACCGCTTACGTTACCTGGCCGTATCGGTTCGAGACGCCTTGCATAGCCCATTATGTGACCGCAGCCCCTGTGGCCTTTGTCGCCAGTTCATGCGCCAGTTCTGCGATCCCAATGCCGGAAACCCATCGCTCATTTTCGTTCAAGATGGCGCGCCAGACACCATGGCCCAGGTGTTCGACATTGAGCGCCTTCTGCCCTGGGGCTTCCACTTCAATAAATAACGGTTAGACTTACTAGGTGGATCGTCAACCGCCCAGAGCCACCACCGACGACATCGACCTTTATATACGCACGTATTACTCGCTGTTGAGGTCCAGCGGAGGCATTCGGGTGCGGGCCTTTGAAGAGCCCCACGCCTTCAGTGAATCAAGTTTGCATTCTGGCGCCCGTGACGTCGCACCAGACGTTGCCGCGTTCGCATACAGCGCCGCCCGCCTGCCTGATTGTATGCCGCAGGTCAAATGGTTGGTGCTTGGCCAATCACGCGAACAATTTGAAGCTGCGGGTCTAAACGTGCGCGATTGGGCGCGCGTTCGCACGCGAGGGCGACGTCGGCTTATGCGCTGGAATGGAAGCGACACTTTGTGCTGCTTTATCACCAGCACTTCAGACATCGACGATCTGGTTCCCATCGTCACCGCTTATCAAATCGAGTGGAACAAACTTCACCGCGTGCTTTCGCAAGACGAAGCGTTAACCACGGATTGCCACGATACCTTGCATGAGGTGTTTGGCGATCGCATGGGCAGCGAACTTGAACGCATCAAAAAGGCGCCCTTGGACCTTTCGATGAAGTTGCTCTCAGGCAGCTTCGTTGAATACCAACGGGCCGCGCAAAAGTGGTGGGGCGAGATTGAACGCGCTTATGTTTCAGGTGAACACCGGCGCCCCGTGTATTTTGTTTCGTCGAACACACACTCAATGGTGAATTTGCTGGGCGGTTATGCCTTGGCCCACAAAGACCGCCTGCTTGATTTCGCCCGCACTGAAAACCCCGAAGGGTTGGCAGAAGAAGTGGCCCAAGCCGTGGCCAGCGGAAACCAGATGCTGCTTGCCAACCATCTTTACTATTTGCTGCGAATTTACCTTAAAACAGCGGGTAAACAGCATATGGCTGAGGTGCAAGCTTGGGACGCGCAAAGCGGCATCACCAACATAGAGGCCCCTGGCCACATCGATGTTGGCGCGCAAGTGATTGAACTGAACAAACTCGATCCCTCAAGACTTGATCCACGCTTACAGATGCCTGGACTTGATCGCCTGGCGCAATCGGACGCCGTGATCATCAACATTGATTACCCCCTTGGCATGGCGGCCTACCACCATTTTTCGCGCATGGCCCAAGGCGTAGATGTGATTCGCGGCGTTTACGTCATGGGCAAGGCAGCAACGCTGAACGGACGCGTCGGCGACGTGATGATTTCAGGCGTCGCTTACGATGAACATTCGTCGAACACCTACCTGTTTCGCAACTGCTTCACAGCGGGTGACGTGCAGCCTCACGTCATTGGCACTGATGTTTTGGACGGGCAAAAAGCTTTGACCGTTCGCGGATCGTTCCTGCAAAACCGCAAGTACATGAGCGTTTTTTATCAGGAAGGCTATTCCGTATTGGAAATGGAAGCGGGACCGTACCTTTCGGCCATTTACGAAATGGTCTACCCGAAGCGGCACCCTAAGGATGAGATCGTGCATCTTTCCACGGTCACCCCTTTCGAGTTCGGGCTGTTGCACTATGCCTCTGATACCCCCTACTCTCGCCGCCAAAGCCTGCTTTCAAAGAGCCTTTCGTTCTTCGGGGTCGACAGCACTTATGGGTGCGCGAGCACCATCGCACGCCGGATTCTGCTGAACGAAGTGGCACGGCTAACGCCATAAGCCGCGACCGCCAACGCAACCACAAGGTGCGCAACACCTGTGGATATTGTGCGTTTTCTTGCTCGTTGCGAATTTGCCGTTGTACTGGTGACCAGCGGCATGTCTCGTTTTGTTGGGTTTGTGGCGTGTGCGGTGGCCCTGCTCTTTCCTGGGTGGGCCGGGTTGCGCTCGGCGACCGGACCACAACTTCATCGGCAACGGCGCGATCCGCCTACGACGGCGCAAGTTGATCTGCCTGTGTTCGTGCCGTTCGTTTCGTCACACGCCCGCACGCACACGCGCCCGCGGCACTTGCCCCCACCCACCGGGCCGCGGCAAGTGCTGTTAACCTTCGACGATGGACCCGACCTTGCCACCACACCCATGGTGCTGGATCAGTTGGACAGGTTCGGTATGAAGGCCGTGTTCTTTGTGGCTGGTCGTCGACTAATGGGCAACACGCCGGGAGCCATAGCGCGTCGCCATCTTCTGCAGCGGATTTCACAAAGCGGCCATTTGGTTGCCAACCACACGGTTCATCACAACGATCTGTGCAAAGACACCACCCAGATCGATTACGAAATTGATCAAACGCAGTTGTTGATCAAACGCACCTTGGGGTTCGCTCCTAAACTGTTCCGCGCACCGTTTGGCTCTACCTGCGCCGCGCTTGAGCAAGCGCTTGACCGCCGCAACATGCGGGGTGTGGGGTGGACCATCGATCCCCAAGATTGGCGGCCACAAAACCCCGAAAAAGTGGCGCTCTATGTGAACGCCCGGCTTTCCGACATGGGCGATAAAGCCGTAATCCTGCTGCACGACACGCATCTCACCGGGCCACGCGCGTTACCAACGATTCTCGCCTTCATCGACGACGAAAGAAACCGCGCCGAACGAGGCGAAGGTCGCCCCATCGAAGTGGTTTTGCCCAGCGTCTTGTTGCCGCCGGACGATCTAGACCTTAACCTCGCGATGCTGCCTGATTTGTTTGGTCTCGCAGCACCTGATGTGCCTTAAGGTTTAGGGCAACCCACTCGTTGCTTGTCCATCACAACGTCGTCGATCCACACGGTCTGGGCGTTGGCGGTGTGATAGTGAATCCAGCCTACGCGCGCGAACGAGATGTCTGGGATCAGCCATTTGCCGCCGGTCTGCGGGTTCAAGCAGCCCGTTGAACCACTGGGCTGCGTGGTGAAGGAAAGTTCAGGAATCATTTGCCCGTCTGCCCACACTTCTTGCGCATCTTTGGGAACATCGAGGTGCCATTCCATGCACACCCATTTGCCGGTGGGAACGCTCCGGCTGCTGTAGTCCCAACAATCGTTCAAACCATTGCTGTTGGTGGGCAGAAGATAAATGCTTTGGAACTGACTTGGGTGTCCCCCCACCCCATACGAAGCCAGCCCAATCACCTTATTGTTGGCGTCGCGAGCGGCGCCTTGCACTTGCATGAAGGCCCAGTGCAACCCGCTCCCCGCAGGCGCGCGATCCAAGAAGACCATCATGCGCATATAGAGCTGATCTTTGACCGGGAATAGGTTTGGATCCTTGCGGCTAAGCAACGCTTCGCCGCCGTCGCCTGCGGCGATTTCGATCTTTACCGAACGCTTGCCCGAAAACGCCTTGTCTTCAGAGACAGCCATCTTCGTTCCACCACTGCGCGTCCATGGGGAAGCAGGCACCTGGCCAACAACACCAGCTTCAAAATCGTCGCAAACCGCTGCGGTTTTGCATGTTCCCATCACGGAAACCGTGCCACCCGCCCCGCCTATGGGTGCAGCCGCACCGCCCGCGCCAACCACAGTGCCCCCTTGACCTGCAACGTTGGCCGTTCCGCCCACGCCGCCAGAACCTGAACTGCCGCCCTTACCACCTGCTGGCACCGTTGTGCCTCCCATTGTCGAAGCCATTGCATTGCCACCAGTGCCGCTTCCCATCGAGCCTGCTTCGGCCGACCCCGCACTTCCTCCATTCGATCCACCTTGGTTTTCTCCACCTTCGCCATTGGCGCCAACGTTTGGATCCTCTGTGCCCGATTGGCAGGCTATGACATAAAAAGTTGCAACTAACACAACAGCGACGCGCGCACCAAACGGACTTCTGGCCATATGAACTTCTCCTGGTCGATTCCGAACTCCTAATCCTGTGCTGTTACTGGCACCTAGAGCAAGGCGAGATCAGCCCCAAAGGCCGAAACTTCCGTAAAATCTGGCTCACGCTGACACGAAATCCGCAAGGACATACCCAGCACTGTCCGAAAGGCCCATGACAGATCACTGTTTGCCCAAAACACCTATTCCTTTTTGCTCACACTGGCCTGCACATCAAGTTACTATTTCGTCAGTTTTCGAACGCCGGGGAAACCTGGCAGGGAGTTTCGATGAGCAAACGTCAAGCTGTTCTAATGATGTTCTGCTTTACCGGCCTAGGGTCGGCAGGCGCGTGTGCAACGAGCAAGCAAGTTTCGCCAAGCAGCGGGGTGGCGCAATCCTCACCCAGCGAGACAGAAGCTGTACGAATCATTTACGACACAGACATGAGTCTGGATGTCGATGACGTTGGAGCCTTAGCGTTGCTACACGCTTTAGCCGATCGCGGAGAAGCTGAATTGCTTGGCGTCATGGTAAGCGAAAGCATTCGTTCTTACGACGGGTTGTGGGGGCCACCGCTGGTCGACATCGTTAACACCTATTACGGTCGGCCCAACATCCCTGTAGGGATCTACAAAGGCCCAGCCGCCGAAATAGGCAGTTACGGCAAGTTCGCAGAGAAAGTTATTAGAGCTGGCTTTCCGCATGATTTGAAGGAGGCGGAGCAAAGCGAAGACGCCACCCGACTTTACCGCAAGTTGCTTTCAGCATCGCCACCACGAAGCGTAACCATCGTAAGCTCAGGCTATCTAACCAACTTATACGGCTTGTTGTTGTCGATGCCTGACGACATATCACCGATGACGGGCATGGAGTTGGTGGCGCGTACTGTGACAGAATGGACCTGTTCCGGAGGACGCTATCCATCTAGTGGAACGGCGCCTGAACTGAACTTTGCCCGCTATCCTGATACCACCCGCTACGTGCTTTCAAACTGGCCTGGAAAAGTAATGTTCACAGGTGATGAACTTGCGGCGCAATACCCAACCGGTGGAAAACTCACCAACACGTTTGAGATTTCTGTGAACCCCGTGGCTATGTCATGGCACCACTTCAACGGAGGGCAGCCGCAAGCGAGCCGCGACAGCGTGGCCGTGTTGTACGCCGTACGAGGCCTTGATGGAGGTTCAACCCACTACTTTCGCAAGGGCGTCAATGGGGCGAACCATTTCGAGAAGCTCGAAGGGTTTAACCGCTCCGGGAGACTTTCTCAGGCCCAAAACACCTGGCAAACCGATGCGTCCGGCCCGCAGAGCTATCTCAAGGCTGCCGCGGCCACCCTGCCCGTGACAAACACCATCGACGAACTGATTACGGCGCCACCGGCCAAGTCAGCCCCCGTATCCGCGAGCCACTAAAACGACCGCCCTCAGTTGCGACGGGCCATTGTGTAGCGGGCTGATACACTCGGCACGCAATGGCTAGCGGGACACCACCTTCCCCCACCGCGCGCAGCCGCGCGTTTGTAGATTTCACTCTTCGTCACGGAAAAGTGCTGTGGGCGCTTGCCCTGCTGCTGGCGTTGCCAGCCGGCATCGCAACGACGCGCCTTTACTTGCACCTGAACAGCGATCTTGAACAGCTGTTGCCTCGCGACTCCCCAAGCGTACGTGCCTTGGAAGAGCTGCGGGCGCGCATGCCCGGCCTGCAATACGTGGGCGTGGTGGTTGACAGCGTTAACGAGAGCCAACTGCCTGCTGCTGAGAAGTTTCTCGATGATCTCGAGCAACGCGTTCGAGCCTATCCCCAGACTTTGGTGCGATCCATTCGAAACAACGCGAATGAAGAGCGCGCCTTCATTGAAAAGAACGCCCTCCTTTACGCCGATCTTGAGGATCTCGTGGAGATCAAGGATCGCATCTCCGCTCGGAAGAGTTGGGAGATGTCGAAGAAGATGGATGTGCTGCTTGATCCAAACGAGCCTCCTCCCCCCCTTGAATTCGATGACCTAAGCACCAAATACGAACAGAAGGCCGCAACAGCCAGTCGATTCCCCAAAGGCCGTTTTTCAAGCAAAACTCTTCATGCAAGTTTGTTGTTGATTGAGGTGGGCGGATTCAGCACGGGAACGGGACTCGCCAAAGAACTGTTGCCCCGCATCAAGGCTGACATCGCTGCGCTTGGAGGACCTGGTCACTATGCGCCTGCAATGCAAGTGGGCTTCTCAGGAGATCTGGCGGTTTCTGATGAGGAGATCTCCGCTCTTGCCGCCGATCTAACGCTTTCATCTGCCCTGGTGTTGCTTGCTGTCATCGCAGTGTTGTGGCTTTACTTCCGTTGGTGGCGCGCCATTCCCGTGCTGCTTTTGCCATTGTTCGTTGCAACTTCGTACACCTTCGGCATCGTGACCTTGCCGCCGTTTTCTATTCGCGAACTGAACTCGAACACAGCGTTCTTGGGTTCAATTATCGTTGGCAATGGCGTGAACTTTTCAATCGTCTTGCTTGCCCGTTACGTGGAAGCCCGCAGGCGCGGCGTACAAGTGCATGAGGCGCTGGTACAAGCGGTGTGGGGCGCACGAGTCGGAACTTTGGTGGCAGCACTGGCCGCGGCCGTGGCCTACGCATCGTTGGTGTTCACTGATTTTCGTGGGTTCCGACAGTTTGGAATCATCGGCGGATTGGGGATGGTGATTTGTTGGGTCACGGCCTTCGTGTTGATGCCGCCCTTGTTGGCATGGACTGATTCAAGCCCGCGGGCAGCCCCTCAGCCACGTCCAGCAAACAAAAGTCCACTCGCATTGGTGGCTCGCTGGGTTACGGGCCATGCGGCGTTGGTGGCGTTCACGGGATTGCTTTTCACGTTGATGGCGTTGATACCCTTACGCAGCTTCGATGCCACCGCACACCTGGAAACAGACTTCTCCAAGCTACGCAGAAAAGACAGCTGGACCGTCGGCGAGCGTTTTTGGGGCGCAAAAATGGACCGGTTGTTGAATCGATACTTAACCCCAACGGTGGTGCTTACAGATACCCCAGCAGAAGCCGAAGCTGTGGCCGAACGGTTGCGAACTTCAATCCTGAAGCCTCCAGCCAGCGATCTGATTTCCGAAGTTCGTAGCCTTTCCAATATTCTACCGCCCTACCAAAAAGAAAAAGCTGGCACGCTTGCATCGATCCACCGGTTGCTCTCTCCCGCCACACGCTCGCAATTAGAACCGAGCACACTGGAAAAAGTAGATCGACTGTTGGGTACAACACCGCCCATTCCGTTTAGCGCATTGCAACTGCCAGCCACCTTCACCACAGGTATGCGTGAACGTGATGGAACACTTGGCAGCGCCGTGTTGGTGTTTCCGTCCTTGAACAAAGCCATCTGGCAAGGCGACAATTTGGTCCGCTACGCCAACACGCTTCGTGAGGCTGCACAACCGCAACCAGACAAGCCGAGCAAGCCCGGACGAGTGGCGGGTTCGCTTCCCATTTCGTCCGACATCATCCAGTCCATACGCCGTGATGGTCCATTGGCCAGCGCCTACGCTTTCGTGGGCGTGCTGCTGTTGGTTGTCTTGATGTTTCGATTTAGTTCCAACACTGTGTTTATCGTTGGCTCTTTGTTGGTAGGAGTGTTGTGGATGGTCGCAATCACTTTCGCGCTTGGCGTGAAGATCAATTTCATCAATTTCATCGCGTTTCCAATCACCTTTGGCATAGGTGTGGACTATTCGGTGAACATCATGTCCCGCTACGTTCAGGACGGCTCCGATGATATCGAAGGCCCCATTCGCTCGACAGGCGCCGCTGTAGGGCTGTGTTCGATGACCACCATCATTGGCTATTCGTCGCTATTGTTGGCCAAGAACCATGGACTGTTCTTGTTTGGTCTTGTCGCGGTCATAGGTGAAGTCGCGTGTTTGACATCCGCGTTGATCTTCTTGCCCGCGGTGCTGCAATGGTGGAAACGCCTCCGCTCGGCAGCAACAACAGCGGCCTGATGCCTTTGCGTTCTTAGTTTCCGATGGGTGGTGCCAGAGGTTTCCTTGGCACCCCGCCACCGCCAACAGAAGTGGGACCGTTGTTGGTCACCACTTGCAACAAGGGCAACAAGCGATTGACGTCTCGTTCCCACGCAGCACGTTCAGCACCCGGCCGCTCGTTAAACGAAGTGCGCGCTGAAAACTCAATTCCCCATATTGCCCGATCGACAGCAGCGTCGCCAACCACATATGCTCCGTAATCCTGAAGTGTTTGAAACATTGCGTGGCCTGCTACGGATTCCAATCCCAATCCGTCTACGCGCACCGTAGGAGGTAAGGCCAACAAGGCCCCCATAGCTAATTCGGGATTCATTCCGCCGTAGGAAGACGCATGACCTGCATCACAACGATCGGCCGGCCAACGAAAACAGGCCTCGGTCAATGCGGGGTTCTCGAAATAGTATTTCTTTGCAGACAAAGACACCTTCAACGCATGGCGAACCGGCAACCCATTCGTTAGTTCGCCCTTCACCAATGCGCCGCCCAAGCTGGAAAGCCCTGATCCACCCTGCCCGCCCAAGCGACCGTCGCCATATAGATCGCTGTCGGGGTAACGAAAGCCATAAGCGGGCCCACCTGCAATGCAGCGAGCGAAGCCACTGATTTCAATCAGAGAATGACCATCAGGCTGAACAATTGCCAATGAGTTTCCGGGGCTGGCGTTTTGTCCTGCAGGCAAAACGAAATGCACTTTGGCCAAGCGCCGCTTCACGGTTGCCACCGAGATTCCCAACGTGGCACCCACCTCGGACAATTCCATCCCTTCCAGATTCTTAAGCACGAATGACATGCGCTCTTCATGATTTGAGCGATCCAAAACGTTGTAGAGCCTCGACAAAGCCTCGCGGTTTTCGTCATCTGCGGGAGCTGATGCACGTTCAGGCAGGTCGCCCTGCCGCACGGATGAAAGACATACCTTCCGGCAACACGGAGTCGTACGACGCGGCAGGACATAGACAAGCGGACATTTAAGAATAAGGACGCGGGAACAGAAGGACGAAGCTCATTTTTCGTACAGCGGCTTGCAACAAGGCGATATCTCGTATCGCACCATCGGCGTTTGTGTAGGCAACATCCTGGCGAAGCTCGAAGCAAAGACCCGCACCGAAGCCGTGACCGTGGCAACCAAACGCGGGTTGTTGGAATCCACATAAAGAAACGGCCGCCCTTGCAACTTCGGGCGGCCGTTGGCTTCGTTTTGCGCTGTCTTTGTTTAGTCTTGAGCAAGCAACGCGGGAACGTTCAGCTTCATCTGATAAACACCGAAGTACCCCGCTGCAACGTAGGCGTTGTCGCCTGCAAACTCAATGTGCGAAGCGTATCCCAGTGTTCGCATGAATTGCTGGCCCACAGGTTTCGCTGGGTTGCTGGCATCCACCACCAAGATACCGTCGCCTGGCAAGTTGATGAACAACCGACCTTGGTATGTGCCCATCAACTGCGCGTTATAGGTTGACGTGGCCTGATCGTAAACCTTCGACAAAGTCAGCTTCGACAGATCGAAAATCATGAAGCGATCGGATCGGTCTTTGGGATCGGCTTCTGTCGTAGCAAACGCCACGGACCCTCCTGGCCGCGCAATGCCAATGCCATCTGCCACGCCCCCGTAGAATCCGTAGAAGGCAGGTCCACCGTTGACGTATAACTTGTCGCCGTCGGGAACCAAGTCGCGCAGATACATGTCAACGAAGTGATGTGTGCTTAGAAGCTCTGCCTTCGCGGCGCCTTCTTTCGTGACAGCCCGCAGCAGGTTCAACTGGTAGTCGCTTTGCCAATAGGTGCCCTGCCCGCCCGCATCCGCTGGAACCGGAAGCTCTTTGTAAAGATAGTCCTGCGTGAGGAACAAGCGAGCGCCAGCCGTGTTGGCCCAAGTGCGCACCATCTTGCCTGGCAAATTGATGCTAGCGCCACCAGTCCACACGCCTGCCTGTGGAGCCCATCGCTGGGCAAAGTAGCGGTACTGCGTAAACATCTGTTTGCTCTTGGTGATCGTGCCAATCGATTTCCGGTAGGCCAAATAAAAGCCTGCGGGATCCACCGGATCTGCAACCACGCCGTAAAGACCTTCCCACAAATCGCCCGGCAGATTGACCTGTTGCAATGAAGGCACACCAGGCACTGCGAGATCAACCACGGCAAGAGTCACTCTTGGCTTCTGTGTGGCAGCGTCCCAATCACTTTGCAAGAAGACCAAGCCGGTTGCGGTGGTTACCCAGTTCGATGATTGGTCGAACCAGTAGCCGCCCCAGTAGCCGCCTACGCCGCACCAAAATCGGTATTGCGGTTCAAGGTTCTGGGGAAGGGCAAGAGAACCAGCAGCCACGGGCTTTGTTGGATCTCTTAAATCCATAACCAAGGCTTCATTCGAAGGCGGAACAAAATTGTTCGGATCCTTGTTAGGTGACCACTTCTGGCGAAAGAGCACCAACTTTTCGCCGTGCTTTATCACACGTGTAATTTGACCCAGGCGGAACGTGGCTACGGGCGCAGTTGCTTCCAGATCCCCTCCAGCCAACTTCACGCGGAATTCTGAACCACCTTTATTTGGCCCCCATCCTGAGTAGGGCGACTCTTGTACGTGTTCAACAATGTATTTTCCAAACTTAAAGATTTGGCTGTGGTACGGCGCCAGTTCCACTTGGGATTGCGCCACCGGATTCGACAGATCTTCGATATCCGTAACGCTGATGTGCGTGTCAGAAAGGTTGATCATCATGCGCCGATCCGTGGCGCCTTTGTGGGTGAACACAATGGACCTGCGCACTTCACCGTTCGGGTGAATTACGGTGCCATAATTGGTAAGCACCTTCTGATCTGCGGGCGCTTTGGCTGGATCAAACTTCGTTACATCCCATGACATAAGGCCAACGGCCGTTTCGTAGTGGTACCACCACCACGCGTTCTCTTTGTTTTCCTTGTAATAGTAAACCGGCACAGTCACGACGTTCACTTTGCCATCACTGTGCATGCCGATGATTTTGTGAGCTTGATCCAAGTTCCAATTCACCTCGGAACCAACCCAGGCCGCGCTATCTATGGCCACGCACTTGCGCTGCACCAACTTGATTGCGTTCAAGTCGCGCACGTCAATCATGCTCACTGCCACCTGCGTGGTCCTGCGTACGCCAGAGTCTTGTTGCCCCGCACAGGTGTCACTCGCGTCGGTGCCAATGCCAATCAAGAAATTCTTTTCGGCCACCAAACGAAACACGTTCATGTCGCCCGAAAGGTTGTCGATCTGGGACAAGATCTTCAGATTCTTTCGATCCGAAAGGCCGATCACATACATTGGATCAATCTGCCGTGCCGTAATCGCGTAGGCCACTTGGCGTTCGATGTCGAAGGCGCTACCACGTACAGTTTCATCGGGTTTTCCGAAATCCAGTGACGACAACTTCAACGGAGCGGCACCGTCCGTGACGTCCCACGATTCAATCGTGTTCTGTACCACCGCTGTTCCTGTGCAGTTGGCTCCCGACCACGCCTGCCGTTTGAAAATGCCGTAGAAAGTAGCGGCTTTCGATTTGTCGTCGAAAGCATAGGTCATTTTGAACTGATCGGTGACATGCCCGGTTGCTTCAAAATGGCTGTGCAATCTGATTTTTCCATTCGGATCCGAGATATCGATCAAAGAAACGATTGACTGCTGATCGCTTGCGTAGCTGCCACAGTTGTACGTTTTGCCATTGGGGGTTGGGTTGTTCACCGAACTCCAAACATGCCAGTTCTCTACCACCATCAAGGCGTTGGACGTGGCCGAGATGGAAACATCCTGGAAGCTGCGCGAAAGTGAAATTCCCAATTTTGGATCGTTGAAATCAACGCTACCGCCTTCAAAGACCTTCAGCTGTTCAACCGGCTTCATATCCTTCGGATCAGCCACATTGAACGAATGAACCCACGCCTGCTCTTTTTTTGCAGGCGTATTTCCGCCGTAGTTCCAGCCCCATGAATACCACTGCGGTATGTAGCTAACCACGTAGATGGTGTCTTCAATCTTGCGAGCCACGCCTTCTCTCAGCTCACCGTTGATATCAACGGTCTTGAGCACTTTGGGGTTCTTGAGATCGGTAATGTCAATCGATACCAATTGCGAAACGTTGTGGCGCTGGAACTTCATGGCGCCTTTGTCTTGCGTCAGGTAAAGCGCGTCACGTAGCAAGGCGTACACGGTGTTGCCCTGCACAAACATTTCTACGGGATACCCGAAGACGGGCAAACGCGACACACGCGCCGGCTTCTTGGGATCGCTCACATCGTAGATAACAAAGCCACGGTACGTATTTAGATAGAACAAGTGGTTGTCGGAGATGCGGTAGATGTCGCCCTCCTGAACTTCGCCCGTACGCCCCATGGGCGCACCAGGTGCGGCATTGGGAGCGCCTGCGGCAGCGTTGTCCGCCACCGCTTCTTTGCCTCCGCGCCCAAAACTGTTGGTTGCCGTTTCATCCGTAACGAAATCCGTCGCACCAGGTTGGTGCTGCGGATCGGGACCGGGTGTCGCTGCGTTTCCTCCACACGCAACGGCCGACAACAACAAACAAAGACTAAGCGTTTTTGAAATAGTTCGTTTTTTCAAGATGGCCTCCCCAAAGGTACAGGGACGTTCATAGCAAGAGTCGTGCCGACCCTCAATTGCCACCCTTAAAGTCAAGGCTCGTCAGCGATTCCAAGGGGTTAGTGATCGTTGCCACCACCAAACACCAGCAGTTTTTGCGACACCACAGCACGGCACCCCTCGAAAAACTGAGGTCTTGCACGCAGGGAGCGACTGTGCGAAAGGACTGCACCATGGGAACCATCCTTGTTACTGGCGCCGGCGGGTACATTGGCAGCGTCACAGCGCAATCACTCCAAGCCGCAGGCGAATCGATCGTGGTGCTTGATGATTTGGCCAGGGGCCATCGGGGGGCCATAGCCGCCGAAGTGCCGTTTTACCAAGGCAGCATTGGCGACGCTGGTTTGGTCCGCCGCATTTGCCATGACCACAACGTATCCGCGGTGGTGCATTTCGCCGCCTTGGCCTATGTAGGCGAATCAGTCACTGACCCACGTAAGTACTTTGAAAACAACGTCGTAGAGGGGTTGAGTTTCTTAGGTGCGCTGGTTGATTCCGGGGTTAAGCAAATCGTGTTTTCAAGCACCTGCGCCACCTATGGTGAACCCGAATACGTGCCTATCAATGAAGCACACCCTCAGCGCCCGACGAACCCTTATGGTTTTACCAAGCTGGTTTTCGAGCACGCGCTTGCGGCCTACGAACGCGCCTACGGGCTGCGTTGGGTTGCGCTTCGATACTTCAACGCCTGCGGTGCTGCGGGTGAATTGGGCGAAGATCATCACCCCGAAACACACCTCATTCCCATCGTCCTTGAAACGGCGTTAGGCAAGCGCCCCCACGTGCCTGTGCTTGGCGACGATTACCCAACCGCTGATGGCACCGCGGTTCGAGATTACATTCACGTCCTAGACCTAGCGTCGGCACACAGCTTGGCGCTTGCTTACTTGAGCCGTGGCGGCGACTCGGTGGCCGTGAACCTTGGTACGGGCAACGGCTATTCGGTCAAAGAGATCGTCGAAGCGGCGCGCAAGGTTACAGGAAAGGCGATACCAATCGAAGTGGCGCCACGCCGCCCCGGCGATCCAGCCCGCTTGGTGGCCGACCCACGGAAGGCCGAGACCGTTTTGGGGTGGAAGCCGGTGCATAGCGAACTTGCGAACGTGCTTTCCAGCGCCTGGAACTGGCATCTGGCGCACCCCCAAGGCTACGCAGACCGTTAGCCCTTTTCCCAATGTTTGCCCTCGGGTTCTTTTTGCTTGCTTGCATTAGTTAATATTCTAAACTAATTGTATGTCGAGCGCAGAGGCAGCCTCAGATCCTTCCCAGCAACACGTCGGACGTTGGGAGCAAAGGTGGCACCCTTTGCGGCAAGAATGGGTCTTGGTGGCAGCCCATCGTCAAAGCCGTCCTTGGTCAGGGCAAACTTTGGCACCATCCGTCGAATCAGCGCCCCAACACGATCCATCGTGCCACCTCTGCGCTGGGAACACACGAATCTCAGGAGTGCAAAACCCGGACTACGAAGAGGTCTTTGTTTTCGACAACGATCATCCCTGTGTAGGAAGCAACGCCCCACTCACGCCGC
>Ga0105046_10009461_pt1 | contig 15240 bp, 6 predicted proteins | sample MAT03_FD_78385 | JGI IMG/M metagenome (GOLD analysis project Ga0105046, IMG submission 78385) | Freshwater microbial communities from Lake Fryxell liftoff mats and glacier meltwater in Antarctica - MAT-03 (megahit assembly) | ecosystem: Environmental > Aquatic > Freshwater > Ice > Liftoff...
CTTTAAACTTTAAACTTTAAACTTTAAACTTCAAACTTTAAACTTTAAACTTTAAACTTTAAACTTTAAACTTCGCGCAGCGAGGGTTTGTCGAAATCGAGGAGCATTGCCAGATCCCAGGTCCACAATCCCTGTTCGTATTCTTTCCGTATGACTTCCAGGTTGTCGAGGTAGCACTGGCGCTGGTAACGTGGGAAACGGCAACGTTGCTACAGAGACGTTTCTTCAAACGTTACGTCGGTATGGATGCTTTCCCGCAGGGCTGGTTTGAAACAATGCACTTTGAAACACAACGACATGGGGATCCCGATAGGTAGTTGTGTTCAAAAGTTGTTTTTTAGAGGCATTACTGCGTTTTTTATGGCAAATCCATGATACAGTAAGGCTTATCCAGGGAATTAACGCTACTTTTGCGGCGTCACCCCGACAAAAGTACACATACAACGCCCCAAAGCCAATAGCCTTTTAAGAAATGGGAAATATAGTTGCCATAGTTGGCCGTCCAAACGTAGGAAAATCAACCCTTTACAACCGCCTTGTCGGATTCCGTGAAGCCATCACCGACGACTTTTCCGGTGTTACCCGCGACCGCAAATATGGTTTTTGCGAATGGAATGGTAAAAGATTCACCGTTGTGGATACCGGAGGCTTTGTTCAGGGCTCCGAAGATGTGTATGAAGCTGCGATCCGCGCACAAGTGCGGATTGCTATTGAGGAGGCCGCTGTAATTCTGTTTATGGTAGACGCCCAAACAGGTGTTACCGACCTCGATGAAGAAATGGCCCGTGTGCTTCGCCGCGGTAATAAGCCAGTTTACTTGGTGGTAAATAAAGTGGACACCCACAAACACCTCATGGAGGGCAATGAATTCTGGAGCCTGGGTTTTGAAAATACTTTTTTCATCGCCTCCATCAGTGGGAGCGGAACGGGCGACTTGCTCGACGCTGTGGCTGAGCACATCGAAAAGGAAGAATATTTCGAAACACAACTCCCCAAATTCGCCATCATCGGCCGTCCCAATGTTGGAAAATCGTCGTTCACCAACGCCTTGCTCGGTGAAGAAAGGAACATCGTTACTGCCACTGCCGGAACCACCCGCGATCCCATTCACTCCCATTACAACAAATTTGGCAAGGAATTCATCCTTATTGATACGGCAGGCATCCGCAAAAAAACCAAGGTTGAAGAAGACCTGGAATTTTATTCCGTCATGCGCGCCATTCGTGCAGTGGAAGAAGCCGATGTGTGTATGCTTATAATCGATGCAACCCAAGGCGTGGAATCTCAGGATCTTAACATCCTTCGTCTGGCACAAAAACGCCACAAAGGCATCCTGATTCTGGTAAACAAGTGGGACCTGATGGAAAAATCGACCAACACAGCCCGCGATTACGAAGCAGCCATCAAAATCCGCCTTGCGCCATTTGACGATGTGCCGGTAATGTTTATTTCCGCCCTGGAGAAACAACGCATTTTTCAGGCTGTGGAAGCTGCTTTGGATGTTTATGCCAACCGTACACGCCGGATTAAAACATCCGATCTGAATGAAATTTTGATCCCCATCATCGAAGCCACGCCGCCTCCTTCGGTACATGGACGTTATCCTAAATTCAAGTACATCACCCAACTCCCGACCCATTACCCTTCTTTCGCCTTTTTTGTAAACAACCCGAATTACGTTCGCGACTCTTACAAACAGTTTTTGGAAAACCAGTTGCGAAAAAATTTCAACTTTACAGGCGTTCCAATCGAAGTGTACATGCGGTCAAAATAAACGCACAGATATGATGATCCAACGATTGATGGTAACCGGAGCTTTGTTGCTTACCGTGGCTTCCTGCGATGAAAAAGAGGATGTTCCCACTTACGTACACGTTGATCCTTTCATCGTTAACGCAGAAGGCGGAGAAGACGGGCAAAAAATCACCGAAGGCTGGTTCTACGCCAACGGAGAATTTTTAGGCGCTTACACGCTGCCTGCCTATATCCCTGTTCTCGCTGCAGGTGAAGGCGACATTATTGTATTCCCTGGGGTTAAAGAGAACGGTATTTCGGCTACCCCCAACATTTATCCGTTCCTGACCCGCTTTGATCAGGATATGATGTTCACACCTGGAGAAACCATTGTGGTAGTGCCATTGACTGCTTATGACAACAACATCGTTGTGCCTTTCGGCACCTTCGAACGCAGTTCATTCGACGGTCTTTCAACCATTGGACTGTTCAACCGCGACGGTGATGACGCAACCGCATATCAAATAACCCCTGATGGCGGTTTTGACGGTAAATGCCTCCTGTTGGAAGTAGATACAACACATACACTAATGGAAATCGCCACCGAAGCCGTACCGCTTCCCCAAACTTTTGAAACGGAAGTTTGGCTTGAACTGAACTACCAAAACAACATGCCTTTTACGCTTTGGTTGCTGGGTTCCACCAATGGTGGAAGCCAAAAAGTTCAACCTATATTTCAGTTTTCTGAAAATTCAGCATGGAATAAAATTTATTTTAACCTTACAGAATTCCTTATTCAAATTAATGAGGACAACTACAGCCTGCTGTTCCGTGCCAATCTGCCGGTAAACAACAACGGAAATTACACCCAGGACGAGGGATCGGTACGGATAGACAACATCCGTTTGATCCACTTTTAAATCTTATTGCTGTTTTGCCACGCCGCCAACGCCAACGCGACACCTTCTGGTACGGAGTAACCGACTTTTTCATGGCCATGCTGGCCTGGGCGCTTTTTTTCTTTTACCGGAAAACCCTTGAAGGCTCCCCATTGAATACAGAGGTCTTGCAAGACCCCAAGTTTTACCTGGGCATCGTGCTCATTCCTGTATGTTGGTTGCTGTTTTACAGCATCTTCGATCGCTACAACGACATTTACCGCCTCTCACGCCTCGCAACACTTACCCGGACGTTTTTCCTGACGTTCATTGGCGTGCTGATTTTGTTTTTCACCCTCATCCTCGACGATGTTGTGCGTGATTACACCACGTATTACCGGTCGTTTTTGGTGCTTTTCGGGTTGCATTTTGTGCTCACAGCCACCATGCGCATGATCCTGCTAACCAGGGCAAGCCGTAGACTGAAAGCAGGTGACGTTTCCTTCAATACCATCGTCATTGGCGGCAATCAGAATGCACTCGAGCTGTTCCGTGAAATAAAAGGACAGAAAAAAGGACTAGGTTACAACTTCATCGGCTACATCGATACCAATACAGGCAATGGAACAGACTTAATGGCACAATTGCCCAAACTGGGAAGCATCAGCGACTTGTCTACCATCATTCCCGAAAAAGAGATTGAAGAAGTCATTATTGCCATCGAAACGTCGGAGCACAACCGACTCAGGGAAATATTAAACATACTTTTTGATTTTGATGAACGGGTATTGGTGAAAATCATCCCCGACATGTACGATATCCTGCTAGGCACCGTAAAAATGAACCATGTGTTCGGGGCGGTGCTCATTGAAATCCGGCAGGAACTCATGCCCAAGTGGCAACGTGTTGTAAAACGCCTGCTCGACTTCGCCGTAAGCGCTCTGGTACTGCTCATTTTGTCGCCTCTTTACCTTTACATCGGCCTTAGGGTGCGCTTAACATCCAAGGGCCCCATCATCTACAGCCAGGAGCGTCTGGGTATCCACGGCAAACCGTTTACCATTTACAAGTTCCGATCCATGTACGTGGATGCTGAAAAAATGGGTCCGCAACTTTCTAAGGACAATGACCCAAGGTGTACGCCATGGGGCGCGGTTATGCGCAAATGGCGTCTGGACGAATTGCCAAATTTTTGGAATGTACTCATGGGCGATATGTCGCTTGTAGGGCCACGCCCCGAACGCCTGCATTTCATCGAACAAATCCTTCAACACAACCCGCACTACAAACACCTGATGAAGGTTCGCCCTGGTATCACCTCTTGGGGACAAGTAAAATACGGCTACGCTTCCAACTTACAGGAAATGCTGCAACGGCTGCGTTTCGACCTGTTGTACATCGAAAACATGTCCCTGGCACTCGATTTTAAAATCATGTTCTACACCGTACTGGTTTTGATGCAGGGTAGGGGTAAATAAGACCAGGATTTTTAAGACTCGTCCCTGAAGGGATCTGGATGGGGATTTTAAATGGATTGATTTTTAGAGATTTTGGGATGCACCTACTTTCGGGAATCCAGTTAATCCTCTAAAAATCAATCCATTTAAAATCCAATCCAATCATCCCAATCCCCTTTTGTCCCATTAAAATCCCAATCCAGATCCCTTCAGGGACGAGTCCTAAAAATCCTGGTTAAGACGGACTACATCCACACCAATTTCCCTTACCATCCTGTTTATTTCAGGCAAATCCACTGTTTTTACCGTATTCCAGCGCCCCAACTCGTTGCCCGCCTGCTTGCTTAGGATATCGAAAACCTGTCGTGAGGCTTCGGTGGGTGGATAATTACCACCGACATTAATTCCCATAAGGTTGGCCATTTTATCGTTGAGTTTTACCGGATAGTTGAGTGGGTCCTGCGAAGAGCGGTTTTTGGTTTGGTACAGGTTGTTTTCCACGTTGGTCATCACCGAGTCTATCTGTGCGAGTCGGGTGCTTAGCGGCTTAAACTTGTCCTCTTTGGGAAGTTTTGTTTTCAGGCCGTTGATTTGCGTTCGAACATCCCGAATTTCTTTGATGCAGCGGTGCATGGCGGTGATGGTATCGGAGATTTGTTGCACAAAATCGAACTGAGCCTTGTAGTCAGCGGTATTTGTTAAGGAACGTGGGTCAGGAAGGATCTGGATGTCCTCTTCCTGCATTTGTCCTTTGGACCGCAAGCGCACTTTGTAATTTCCGGGAACGGCTTTGGGGCCGGTCAGGTTGTAACTCCACAACACCATACCGTCGAATTTTTCAGCATCGTTGTAGCGCATGTTCCAAACGAAGAGGTTATCGCCTTGTTCGGCTTTGATTTTGTTGTCTTTTTCGTGCGTAGAGAAAGTTTTGATCACCTTGCCCGAAGATTCAAGGATATCGATGCTAAGGGTATCCTTTTCACCAGGTTTGTTTTTCAAATGGTAATGGATGAATACCCCGTTTTGTCGGTTTCCGCCGGTTGTTTTAGATGCTTTGCCATTGCCACCACCACCCATGCGGTACGCGGAATCCGGCTTGTACAGGTGCATCTCTTTTTCAGCATTGCTGCGTTCAAGTTGATGCAATACGCTAAGATCGTCCATGATCCACAACGAACGGCCTTGTGTGGCAGCAATAAGGTTTCCGTTTTTCAGGGCAAGGTCGGTGATGGGGACTAAGGGCAAATTGAGTTGAAAAGGCTGCCAGTTTGCCCCGTCATCGAAACTTACGTACATACCCGATTCCGTTCCGGCGTACAATAAACCACGCCTGTCCGGATCGGCCCGTACCACACGGGTAAAATGTTCCTCGTTGATTCCCTGCGTGATTTTTTGCCACGAGGCGCCATAGTCGGTGGTACGGTACAAAAAAGGCCTGTAATCGCCGTTTTTATACGCCGTAGCTGCAAAGTAGCATCCGCCAGGATTGAAATGGTCGGGCTCAATGCAGTTGATCATGGTCCATTCGGGAAGATCAGGCGGCGTTACGTTGGCCCAGTTTTTTCCACCATCACGCGTGATGTAAACCAATCCGTCATCGGACCCCGTCCAGATCAATCCCTCCTGCATTCGGCTTTCAGCAGCCGCAAAAATGGTGCAGAAGTATTCCACAGAGGTATTGTCCTGTGTGATCGGACCGCCGCTCGATTTTTGCTTGCTGCGGTCGTTGGTGGTTAGGTCCGGACTGATCGTTGTCCAAGTCTGTCCCTCATCGGTACTCATGTGCAGGTAATTACTGGCTGCGTACAGCTTCTTGGGGTTGTTCGGACTGAAAAAGATCGGAAAATTCCACTGAAACCTGAATTTTGCATCTTCAGCACCATGTCCCATGTTGTCTTCAGGCCATATGTTTACCATCCTTTCTGCATTGTTTTTGTGATCCACACGTGTCAGGTAACCATGGTAGGAGCCTCCATATACGATGTCGTTGTTTAAAGGATCAACGGCAATGTGGCCGGATTCCCCACCTGCCGTGTTTACCCAGTCGCGCTCACCGATGCTGCTGCCATCGGTGCGGTGGGCTATGCGTACCGTCGAGTTGTCCTGCTGTGCGGCGTAAATGTGGTAAGGGAAAGCATTGTCGGTGGTTATGCGGTAAAACTGCGCGGTTGGCTGGTTGTGGTAGGTGCTCCAGGTTTCTCCACCATCGTAGGTAATCTGTGCGCCACCATCGTCGCCGATGATCATTCTGTTTGGATCTTCGGGGGCAATCCAAAGGTCATGGTGGTCTCCATGGGGAGCATGTTGGCTTGTAAACGTCTTCCCACCGTCTTTCGAACGGTGGTAGGCTACGTTCATCACATAAAGCAGGTCGGCATCTTTAGGATCGGCGTAAATGCGCGTGTAATACCAGGCTCGCTGGCGCAAATTGCGGTCTTCATTGATTTTTGTCCAGGTTTTTCCGCCATTGTCTGAGCGGAACAATCCGCCTGTTTGGCTTTCCATCAATGCCCACACACGTTCTGGCCGGACTGCAGAAACGGTTACTCCTACGATGCCGAGGGTGTCCTTGGGCATGCCTTCGTTGCGGCTCAGGTCGGTCCAGGTGTCGCCTCCATCGGTACTTTTCCACAAACTGCTGCCATCTCCACCCGAAGACAATGACCACGGAGAGCGTCTTACGCGCCAAAGGCTGGCATACAGAATGCGTGGGTTGGTGGGATCCATGCACAGATCGATGGCACCGGAGCTTGGGTTAACGAACAGGATTCGTTCCCATGTTTTACCGCCGTTGGTGCTCCGATAAACGCCCCTTTCTTCGCTGTCTTTGTACAAGTCACCGAGCACTGCGGCATAAACCACGTCGGGATTGGTGGGGTGCACACGTATGCGCGGTATGTGCCGGCTATTGGAAAGGCCATTGGGTTTCCATGTTTTGCCTGCGTCATCACTTTTCCACATGCCCGAACCGGAACTTACATTTCCCCGAACAGTTTTTTCCCCTCCTCCTACGTAAATCACGTTGTGGTCGCTTGCTGCCACTTCAATAGCGCCAATAGAGCCGCCGAAAAAGCCGTCGGATATGTTTTCCCAGCTTCTGCCACCGTCCTGGGTTCGCCATACACCTCCACCCGTGCTGCCGAAATAAAACAAATTGGGTTTGCCTGCAACCCCTGTTACAGCTGCCGAGCGGCCACCACGGAAAGGGCCGATGTTGCGCCATGAAACGGCACGGAAAAGACTGGTGTCGACGGGTTGAAAGGTTTCTATAGGCGCTTTTTCCGTTTTACGCGGTTTGTTTTTTTGTGCAAAAAGGGCTGAAGAGCACAAAAGGAGAAACAGGAGAAAGTACATTTTTTTCATGCGGACGGTTATTTGTCCACAAGAAAAGCGAATTTTTGTTTTTTGCAAAAAGCTCTACCTTATAAGAGTCGATTCACCTTTAAGAACTTCTTTTTCACCATCAAGATATTGCACCTCCAGAACCCAAACATAAACGCCTGGATCCATGTCTTTGTCGCGGAATTTGCCATTCCATCCCACCGTTTCATCGTTTACAACAAAATTGCCAGCCTGGTACACCAATTCTCCCCAGCGGTCGAAGATGTTGAATTCGAGTACACGTGCGGATGATTGTCCATGTACAAGCAGCAAATCGTTGGTGAAGTCGCCATTGGGGGTAAAACCGGTGGGTACAAATATGCGCCGTGGTTTGTAAACCTTTACGAGGATTTGGTCTTCTCCTGTACAGCCCAACTCGTCCACAACTTCAACACTGAAGTATTGCGGGTAAAATAGGGTGTCAACAAACGGATCGGGACAATCGAGGCAACTCAGCCAACGCTGGCCTGCCGGATCCCAAATGTACTCAAGTGTACCTGTAGCACTGGTAACAACAGCATTCAGCTGGGTAGTTTGTCCAAGCTCTATGCTGATGTCGGGGCCAAGATCAACCATGACAGGTGGGTTTTGGGCTACCGTGACTGCATCAAGGGCCAGCGTACAACCGTTTCCATCGGTGATGATGGGGGTATAAGTTCCGGCTTTTAAGCCGATTTGAACTGGAGAACCGTTTGCCGGTCGGTTGTCGAGCGCATACCTGTAAGGTTGTGTACCGCCCTGGGCATCAATTTGAATACGTCCGTTGTTTTCTCCAAAACAAACAGCATCAATGAGGCTGGTTGCGCCTGTAAGTGATGCAGCAGGTTGTGAAATGCTGCTGATTGTGGTAATGGTGCAACCATTGGCATCGGTTACCAACAAGGACAATGGGCCGGTAGCAAGTTGCGTGAGTTCCGGATTGCTCAAACCGTTTGACCACAAATAGGCATAAGGTTGAACGCCGCCACTGACGATTGCGCTTGCAGCTCCGGTACTTTCTCCAAAGCACAAAACACCTTGTGTTTGTACTTGCGTTTCAAGTTTTGCTGGCTGAGGCAATACCACACCCACCGAAATGGCACAACCACGGGCATCCGAAACGGTAACGTTGTAGCTGATTGCTCCGCCAAGGTTTTCTGCGCGGGCGGTTGTTTGTGCTGATGGCGACCAGAAGTAGCTGTAAGGTGCCGACCCTCCCGTTGCATTTACTTCTGCCCAGCCGTCAAAGTCCCCGAAACATTCCGGACCATCAAACGACACTATGGCCGCAACCAAAATAGTGGGAGTGCCAAGCGTTACGGATGTTGTACCAGAACAGCCGTTCACATCGGTAGCTGTTACGACATAGCTTACTCCTGCCTGAAGATTGTTGGCATTGGATGTATTTTGCTGTGGAACTGTATTCCAGCGGTAAATGAAGTTGTTGAGATTTGCTGAGCTGACGCCATAATTAACGGCTGTAACTGCTGCGCTGCCATCGTTTCCTCCAAAACAACTCGGGTCCTGTGCCGTAACCTGAACCAAAATCTGCTCCAGCCCAAAAATCTGGGTTGTACCTGTTTCCGAACAACCGTTGTTGTCTGTTACCGTCAATCCATACGAACCTGCACCCAATTGAGAAATGTTTGGAGTCGAAATGGTGGTCGATCCCCATTGATAGTTGTAGGGAATGGTTCCTCCCGAGGCCGTAACGCTTGCCGTACCATTGCTTACCTCGAAGCAAACCGTATCGGAAACCATAGGAAGAACAATGCTCAGTGCGGTAAGTGGCTGACCAACCGCTACGGTCAACGTTTTACTGCAACCGTTACCATCGGTAACGGTCGCAGTGTAATCTCCGGAAATCAAACTGTTGATGGTTGATCCAGTCCCGGCGTAGTTGCCCGGTCCCGACCAAAGGGTAGTGTATGTGCCTGTGCCGCCTGAAGCGGTTAGTGCTACGGAACCGTTGTCCAATCCAAAACAAGTTGCATCTTGTGGAATGGCATCCAACACGATCTCCACGGCAGCGTTGATGGTGTCGGACCATTCCGCCTGACAACCGTTGAAGTCTGAAACCAAAACGTTGTAAATACCCGATGAAACGTTGGTAAGATCTTGAGATGTGGCATTGTTGTCCCACAGGTAATTGTAAGGCGTGGTTCCGCCGACTACGTTTAGGTCTAAACCGCCGTCAGAACTGCCTGAACAAGCAGTGTTTTGCACGGTTGAACTGAGCGACAAGGCTTCCGGCTGTCCGATGGTTGTATTGCTGCTGATCGTACAGCCGTTGGCATCGGTAACAAGCAGGGAATAGTTTGCGGCTGCAAGACCGCCAGCTGTGGGAGCTGATTGGTTGTCACTCCACAAATAGATATAACCCGAACTGCCGCCGCCTGCAATGGCCGTAGCGCTGCCGCTCGCATCCCCGTTGCACAAGGCATCCGTGGGCGTAATTGTCAAAGTCAAGGCTGTTGGTTGCAGCGGTGTTGCACTGGTTGTTTGGATGCATCCATTTACGTCGGTTACGGTGACCATAAAGGTTTGTGCCGTAAGTCCGGTTGCTGTAGCGGTAGTTTGGGCTGCTGGATCGTTCCAAAGGTAAGTGTAGGTAGGGCTGCCGCCAGAGGCTGAAACGGTAGCGCTGCCGTTCATACCAGAGAAACACGATACATTCATGGCTGTTGAGACAGCTGTCAGCAAGGTTGGTTCAGTAATGGTAGATGTGGCTGTATCCGTACATCCATTGCTATCGGTTGCGGTAACACTGTACGTGCCCTGGACAATGTTGGTTGGGGTTGGCCCTGAAAGCCCACCCGTCCAAACATACTGGTAAGGCATTGTACCACCCAATGCTGTAGCGCTAAGTGCTCCCGTCGCTCCACCGTTACACAATACGTTGGATCCAGTGCTTGAAACCTGTAGTTCGGTGGGTTCGGGCAAATTGATTGTAGAAGTTGCAGTACAACCGCTAAAATCACTTACCGTAACGATGTACTGGCCGGTAGGCAAATTTTGCGCCGTGGCCGTTGTTTGCGCCAAAGGATCATTCCATAGATTGGTTAGAGCGCCTGTTCCGCCATTGGCAGTTACCTGGAGTTGGCCGTTGGCGCCGCCGAAGCACGATATGGATTGCACTTCAACTGTTGTCAGTACAATTGCAGAGGGAGAAGGAATATTGATGGGTATTTGTGCTTCACATCCTGAATTATCGGTGATGGAAGCAACGTAATTGCCCGGCGCTAGTCCGGTAAAAATACCGGTCGCATTTGCCTGACTTGCCACGGCGAAAGCGTACGGAGGATTGAGCCCGTCGGGTAAAAAGGTAGCCTGACCGTCGCTCGAACCAGCACAGCTTGCTGCGGTCACTTGCACATTCACGATGGGTACCAAACAGTTGCTACAGGTCGTAGTCCCTATTTCGGCATCGCAACCTGGCTGTGCGCCGGTAGCACGCACTTCGATGGTGACCACCGAATTGGGCGCAAGGTTATCAACAAGATGCTGGTTTGCTCCATTGGCAGGTACCCAGCCAGTTCCGTTTACATTGACTTCATAGCCGGTGGAGCCAGAAACAATGGTCCAGTCAAACGCAATGCTTGTACTTGTTTGCCCTGAGCAACTTACCAGAGGCGCTAACAAATTGGGTATGGAAGTAACAACCGCGGAATCCTGAACGACGCAACCGTAAGTATCGGTTGCTTGAATGGTATACACACCGCTTTGTGTTGGTGTGATGTCGGTTACAGCACAAGTGGGACAAGCCACACCCACGATCGGAAACCATTGGTAATTGATTTGATACAACGGCTCAAAAGTGATGGTCCAATCGCGTAAAATTCCAACAAAACCGTTGGCATCGTCAATGACGCGAAGCTGCCAAGTGCCGTTTGAAGGATAAATACCATCCCAAAGATCATCCCAGGGGCCTTCGGGTAGCCAGTTGTTTGAAAATGGTGCAGCGGCAGCCGGTGCAAATGGGCCAGGACTGCTGATGACCGTCGTGGCATCGAGGGTGAAACAAGTATTCGTATAATTATCAGCGTTGGCGCCGTTGTCGGTGGTGAGTTCAAGAAACTGTCCGGAAGGAGAAAAGAGGTAAACATCCAAATCGTCTACCCACGTATGGGTGGCGTTAAAACACACCGAACGAATGGAACCGGGCCCAAGCGTAACAGGTTGAACACCGAAAACGTTGATGGGCGATGTGACCGCTGTATTTGTAGGTTGGATGGAGAAGTCCTGATCGTTGGTGAACGTTGGTGGAGCGGGTAGGGGAACTGGCGCCGTTCCATCCAACTGAATGGTTTGACCGATGCAAATGGAAGTATCGGTGATGAGGTTGGGTGCAACGAGCGTGTTTTCACGCAGAAAAATGTACAAGGTATCTCGGTTGCACGGGTCTACCTGAATATCTACAGCTATGAATTCACCGGGATCGGGCATGTTGTCTTCAAAAGCTACAATGGGTATGGTAATGATCTGTTGGCCTACGGCAAAACTCAGGGTATCGGAAATAGCTTCGTAATCAATCCCGTTGGTAGCCGACCCCCAAATGTTGTAATCGATGGGTATTTTTTGAGTAGCCGGATTGGGAAGTTCAAACGTGAATACACCTTGCGCGCATCCTTCTGTAACTGTGCCATCAAGACTTACCGTTGTAACAGCCGTATTGATGGAACCGGTGCCAAAACTTTTGGCTTCAAGGAATACGCCTGAGTCGAAAACCCCGTCGGAAACGTCGGCGATGGCAAGTTTAATGGTGTATTCCTGACAAGGGACTACAACAGCTTGAGCCACAAAAACATCGGTAAATCCGTCGTATGTTGGTTGCAAGTTCGATCCGTTGTTTGAGTTGTAATAGATCTCATTCAATGGACCGCATCCATAAATTGGATTTGCAGGGTGCAAGTTGTTGATGGTTACCGGGAGGGCCGTATTGGGAATAATGGCTATGTTGGTAAAATTTGGAAATCCAGGCCCCTGGATAAAAAAACCAAACACATCATTGAATGGGCTGCAGGCATATTCCGGGTATTCTTCAGAGCCAAAACAATAACTGAACCTCAACGTATCGGAAGTTGGAATAAAAGTTATGGTGTACACCGCCACATCATTGGTGCCGAAAGTTGTCAGCGCCGATAAATCAGCATCGAAAGCCGTGCTTGGATTATCGACCGACGCCTGGTTGGAGCCCACGCCATCGCTACCAAAACTTCCGCCGCCATTGGTTGCTACACCCGTGGTCAACACAATACCGCGGTTGATGCCAACGGCCGTAGTACCTCCCGTAAAATAACCTACAGCTGCGTTGGAGCCAGCATAGTTGATGCTGACTACCTCGACGCCATCGCCTAAAAAAATGTTGGAAATAAGAGTTTCTGGTGTAAAAAGTCCGGTATTGGCTGGGGTCACTTCCAACAATTGAGCGCTTGCACGGTTGTACAGACACAACAAAAGAAAGAAGCAAATAAATTGGCTTTTGTAGAAAAAACGGTTCATCCGCAAGTTTTGGTAGGTTTTGTTTCACTGCTTAAAGGTATGCATCAAGGTGCACAACCAGGGTGTTTGACATTGCAACAACAGCATGCAAACGTTGCCAAATGTATGACTTTTTGATGAAGACCCAAAGTGGTTGCTTTCGGTTGGCAAAAATCCAAACCAAGATACAAACAACCCAACATACGATGCCTGCTTTGAATACTTTGAGCAAATTATAACAAAATCATGCTTCTACACAAGCCAGCCGTTTACCCGTCTCCATCCCTCTTAATACCCCATTGATCTAATTTTTTAACACAAATTGCTTTTGTAATGTTTCCTTTGTGTCACGAACCACCGTTCCTTAAAACATTACCATGAATCAGTTTTTCAAGTTTCTGTTTGCATCCTGCCTGGGCACTGCCCTTGCTCTGGGTCTTTTACTTTTTATCGGCATCAGCGCCATCGCAGGCATGGCTGGTAAAGCTTCCCAAAAAGAAAAAGTAGCCGTAAAAGCCAATACCTTGCTCGAGATCAAACTCGACAAGCCCATTCCAGATAAAACCAACAACCTTCCGCTGGATCCTTTTCAATTAGATCAGCAGGATGTAGTGGGATTGCACGACATCATCGCAACCATACGTCAGGCCAAAGAAGATCCCGACATCAAAGGTATTTACTTCAATGCCACCAACGTAGCCGCTGGCAAAGCCAGTTCGGCACAATTGCGTGAAGCGTTGGACGACTTCCGATCATCGGGCAAATTTGTAGTTTCCTATGCCAATTTTTATACCCAAAACGCCTATTACCTCGCTTCGGTTTCAGATCAGATTTTGGTGAATCCGGTAGGCGCCGTTGATTTTCGGGGCTACTCCAGCATGATCGGTTTTTACAAAGGCATGCTCGACAAACTCGACGTGCAAATGAAAATTTTCTATGCAGGGAAGTTCAAAAGCGCTACCGAACCTTTCCGCCTCGACAAAATGAGCGACGAAAACCGCATGCAGGTGCGCGAATATCTCAAGGGGCTGTACGACAATTTTATTACGGACATCTCCAAAAGCCGAAACATTTCGGAAGCTGAATTGCGCACCATTGCCGACCAATATGATGGCCGCAGTGCCCAAAGTGCTTTGAAGGCGCGTCTGGTTGATCGTATTGCTTACGAAGACGAGGTCTTTGACCTGATGAAAGAAAAAATCGGACTCGATAAAAAAGAAAAGCTCAACCGAATCAGTCTTGAAGATTATTACGGTAGCAAAGGCCGGGAGCTCAACCTAAGTGCCAAAGATAAAATCGCCGTGGTTTATGCCGAAGGCACCATCAGCGATGGCGATGGAGGAGAGCCTGGCAATGTGTACGATGTCAAGTATGTTAAAATCTTGCGTCAAATCCGCAAGGATGATAAAGTGAAAGCCATTGTATTGCGCATCAACTCGCCAGGAGGCAGCGTGCTCGCCAGCGAAAACATCCTGCGGGAAGTACAACTTTGCAAGGAAGCCGGCAAACCCGTTGTCGTCAGTATGGGCGATGTGGCTGCTTCAGGCGGCTATTACATTGCCTGCCAGGCCGATAGTATCTTCGCCGAACCCAACACCATAACCGGTTCCATAGGTGTGTTCGGCATAATTCCTATTTTGCAAAAAACGATGAAAGACAAACTCGGTATCACGTTCGATACCGTACGCACGGGCCAATATTCCGCATTTGGAACACCATTCTACGATTTCTCACCGGAAGAAAGCGCCATCATTCAAGAACGCATCGACTGGATTTACGAAGACTTCCTCCAAAAAGTAGCCAAGGGACGGGGCAAAACACGCGACCAAATCCATGAAATGGCACAAGGACGTGTTTGGACAGGTGAAAAAGCCTTTGAAATAGGCCTTGTCGACGGCATCGGTAACCTCGACCGTGCATTGGCAGCCGCCGCCAAACTTGCAGGTGTAGAAAAATACCGCACCACGGAGTTCCCAAGAACCAAATCGGGACTGGAACAACTCATCGACCAGATCACCCGCAACAAAGATAAAGACGACGATTACGTTCGCTCCTGGATCATCCGCTCCGAACTCGGCGACATGTACCCGCTCTACAAAAGCATGCAGGACATGCGCAACGCCACAGGCATCCAGGCCAGGTTGCCGTACGAGTTGATAATATATTAAGTTTAAACCTGGATTTTAGGGACCCTGTGGGACGGGTCCCTAAAATCCAGGTTTAAGACGAAACGACCACGTGACCCAAACCCTCGAAGCCACCGTGCCATCGGGTAATTTCCCTACCGATTCGGCTTTGAACTCCGTCGCCGCAGTGCCTTCAAGCGCTGC
>Ga0105046_10009463_pt1 | contig 15239 bp, 14 predicted proteins | sample MAT03_FD_78385 | JGI IMG/M metagenome (GOLD analysis project Ga0105046, IMG submission 78385) | Freshwater microbial communities from Lake Fryxell liftoff mats and glacier meltwater in Antarctica - MAT-03 (megahit assembly) | ecosystem: Environmental > Aquatic > Freshwater > Ice > Liftoff...
AGCCCAGGCTATGTCTGCGGTTTGCGCCTTGCATCCCATCCCAAACCAGGGCGCGGACACTCGCGGGGACTTGTTCAGCGTCGCCTCAGCAAGGGTCGCTTTCGCCCTTGACCAGGGCGCTCAGCCCTTCGCCGCGAGCCGTCTTGCTGGAGCATCTCAAGGTGTCCGCGGTCTTCGCGGGTGCTCCGCAGCCATGGCAAGCTCCAAGCCAGGGTGCTCTGAACCGGTCGGTCGGGAGCACCCGCTTGGGGCCGTCACCGTGAGCAGCCGAACGGCTGCTGTCCAGCAGCCTGGTTTCAATATCGGCTGATGGGCATCCTGATCGTGAAAGCGTCCGACCGCAGTCGACCCTCAGCTGAAGTAGCGATCCAGCGATTCATCGCCGAAAGGCAGTCGCTCACCGACCATGTACTCCTCGCGCAGCGCCAATTTCGCTCCACCACTTCTCGTCTTGTCGCGCCGCAATGGCGCACGCGCGCATCAGGACTTGACCACCTCCTCTCCCCACTTGTCGGCGGCGTCAAAATTCTCTTCGTCCTCGGGAAAGTAGACGTTCGACGAACCAATGACGATCATGCCCTCGAGCCGCTGCTTCAATGGCACCAGCCGCAGGTCGTGCGAGATGAAGATCAGGTCCATGCCGCGGTCGGCCACTGACTTGTCCAGCATGGCCAGCACCTCCAGTTGCACCGTCACGTCCAGCGCCGAAGTCGGCTCGTCGGCAATCAACAGTTCAAACCCGGCGATCAGCGTCATGGCAATGAGGGCTCGCTGGCCCATGTCGCCCGGCACCTCGGCTTCGGCTTGACCGGATTCGCATAGGCGCGCCGGGCATCTCGCAGTCGCTGACAAGGTCAGGCGTGCATGGCTGTTCCCTGGCCTGCAACCCCAGGAGCGTGAGGGTCCACTCGGTCACGGGCTGGTCCGGACTATTCGCGATGATCTCAAGCCCGGTGCCGCAGTCCGAGCAGCATTCGCGGTCGATCTAGAAAACCTCACTAGACAGACGGACCTCGGCTAGACGCCAAAAAGACGCCCTTCACCCGCACCCGTTTCGTGGGGTGCTGCACTTCAAACTTCAGTGCGCCCGCACATTGGAGGAAACAACTGTGGATCATGGAACGCGAACAGTACTCAACCCCAGCAGACCCGAACGACTTGACCAAGCCGCTGAAATGTCTTATGATATATCACTGCCTAAAATTTCCGAAGGAAAGACCCGATGAAGTGGCCAGCAGCCCGCATCGCCGAGAGCTCGCCAAAGAGCTTTGGCATGTACGATAAGGCAACCCGAATGTTTCCGGGCGATCCGGAGGTCATCCACCTTGAGGTGGGACGCCCAGACTTTGACACGCCCGCGCACATCAAGGCCGCTGCCAAGGCTGCCCTTGACGCCGGCAAAGTGCACTACGGCGAGTTCCCTGGCGAGCATGACCTCCGATCAGCGATCGCCGAACGCGTGCGAGATGTCAACGGCATATCGGCGCAGCCGGAGGACATCATCGTGACCAACGGCGTCACGCACGCATCGTTTGCGGTGATGCTGGCGAGCATCGATCCGGGCGACGAGGTCATCCTGTTGGAGCCCTACTACCCTCAGGTCATCAACAAGATCCAACTCGCAGGAGGAACACCTGTGATGGTTCGGCTCAATGCAGCTGATGGCTTCTCCATCGACGCCAAAGCGATTGAAGCCGCGATCACTGATCGCACCCGCATGATCTGCATCGTCAACCCGAACAATCCAACGGGACGTACATATACGCGCGAGGAGTTATCTGCAATTGCAGATATTGCCATTCGAAACGATCTCCTGGTTTGCTCGGATGAGGTGTACGAGCGCATCGTTTATGAGAACGGTCGACACATCAGCATCGCTTCGCTGCCGGGGATGCAGGAGCGTACGTTCAGTCTGTTTGCGTTCACCAAGGGCTACGCAATGGACGGATGGCGTCTCGGCTATGTCGTCGCCAGTGCCAAGTTCATCCCTGCAATTCTGAAAGTGACGATGAATGATGTCTCCCACGTCAACACGTTCATCCAGGCTGGAGGGGTTGCCGCGCTACGCGGAGATCAAGGCGTTGTTGATTCGATGGTGGACCAGGATCGTGTGCGAAGAGATCTGGTGTGCTCGCGACTGGCTAGATTGCCCGGTTTCAAATGCCCGGTACCGCAGTCAGGCATATATGCGTTTCCCGACATCAGGGAAACTGGATCAAGCAGCCAGGACCTCGCGGACCGTTTGCTGTTCGAGTCGAAGGTCGTCGTCGAGTCAGGTGCCTTCTACGGGCCTGCGGGAGAGGGCCACCTGCGTCTTTGCTTCGGCAGTGAGCCTTATGCGCGTATCGCTGAAGCGCTAGATCGGATCAACCTCCTATTCAAGTGCTGAAGCGCATGGACTCGAAAATGCTCACTTCACCTGTCGTTGCTCTTGATGCATGGATACGAGGCCGCTTCAAGGACCTCAATACAGAACTCGAGGAGCACTACTTTGGGCTGGAGAATCCGGCTGCAGTCGAAGAGCACTGCCTTGAGACCAAGAGCGCGTTACGCGACGAAGGACGAGCGCTGGTTGCTTCGGTGCTGGCTGAAGACAGGCCCCCCACGGACGAGGACACAGCGTACGACGTTCTCGGCAATGTAGGCCTGTACATGGCCGCACTCAGACGCCATGAACTGACCAATCCGGATCGAGAGCAGCGGTCTCCTTTTCCCGAGGCGAGCGCGATTGCTCAGAAGCTCGCCCTCGGGTTGGGCGTTGTGCCCCGCTTTGCTACTGCTCACATCAACCTGCGCAACTTGGCCCATGAAGGGTTTCACAAGAGCTTCACGTGGCTAAAGGATGAGCAAATCTTCATTACGTACAACTGTCTGAGCATCCTGGGCTACATCCGAGCGGCGGACGTGTTGCGAAGGATCGTTCCGCTCGGAGTCACTCATCCCGTCTCCATCCACCTGCTGCGAGAGGCCGAGCGTGCACTTCGCGACGTGGCCTTGCACAACAAGGTGCTCGACGAGACACTTGACGTCCGCCGCTTCTTCTACAACATCCGTCCCTATTTTAAGACCTATCGAGTCGGGCGAACGGAGTACCGCGGTGCCAACGCCGGTGACTTCGCAGCCATCAACGAGATCGACCTCCAATTGGGGCTGTGTCGAACGTCGGATAGCAGCTATGCAGCGGTGATGCTGGAGAAGATGCCTTTCATGACCCGGGAAGATCAGCAGATCCTGCAATTGGCCAGTCGCCGCACGAGTCTGATGGACTCTTGGCTTGCCTTGGAGCGAAAGACCCTCGAGCCCAAGAATCAGCCCGCGCTTGCCGCGTTCATCTCAGTTTGCGAGGCGCACGGACTTACTGCTGCTCAGCATCACGACCTTTTCGTCAAGCGCTTCATCGAAGCTCCAGCGGTCGCATTGGACGAGCGGCACATGACGCAACTCACCGCCAGCGGGCCGCCGCTGGACGTGCTGGTACAAGCGTTGGAGGCCTTGCGCGACAAGCGGTTGGCAGCGGACCGCAATGACATCGACACCCGCTACGCAGACCTCGAGCGATTGCGTGCCGCAGTTCACCGCTGACGGGCGGTACCAATTTCCCCGTCCAACATTACCCGCCGGTCGCAAACTCGAAAGGAACTTCGCATGATGCCCTCAATTCGCTTTTTGAAGCGCTTCGCTCTAGTCGCAACCCTTGGTTTGTCCTTCGGAACCGCGGCGACTTCGACACTGGCACAGTCCAAGACTGATCCGATTCGCATACTGGTGGGCTTCCCTGCTGGCGGAAGTTCAGACGCAATCGCGCGCAGCCTCGCAAACGGGTTGCAAAGGGAACTTGGACGCAACGTCATCGTCGAGAATCGCCCTGGCGCGGGCGGCCAGATCGCAGCGGTGGCGCTTAAGAATTCGACGCCGGACGGCACAACGCTGTTTCTTTCGAACAGCCACACGATAGCGATCGTGCCGTTGACGATGCCCAAGGTAGGCTTCGACCCCATCGCTGACTTTCAGCCGATCGCCATGGTGGCCATCAATCCGGACGTGCTGGCAAGCAGCGTTGCCGTCACGCCAGGCGTAGACAACTTGGCCACATTCACCAAGTGGGCTGCCGCCAATCCGGACAAAGCGTCAATCGGCGTGCCCTCAGCGGACAGCGCCCCAGAGTTCGCGGCGGCAATCTTTGTCAAGACTACCGGCGTGAAGCTGACCGTGGTGCCTTACCGAGGCGATCAGCCGATCGCCCTGGATCTCGTAGGTGGGCATCTGAGCGCGGGCGTAGGCTCTGTCGGGACCATGATTCAACACGCCCGTGCGGGCAAGGTCAAGCTGCTTGCCGTCAACGGTCCACGTCGTCTGCTGCTTCTCCCCAACGTGCCGACTTTTGCGGAACAGGGAATTGCTGGCTATGAGGAAGTCATGATGACTGGGCTGTATGCGCCAGCAGGGATGTCGACGGAGTTGGCGAAGTCGTACTCCCTCGCGGTTGCAAAGGTGGTTGCCTCACCGGAGTACGAGCAGCAAATTTCGCAGATGGGGATAACGCCGCAGTTCGGGACGGCTGCCGAACTGGCCGAGCGAACCCGAAACGCCACGCGCGAGTACACGAAGATGATGCTCAGCGCGGGCCGCACACCAGTCAATCAGTAAGCACGCATCCTCGACCCCTAAGCCATGATGGCCCCGAATTCGCAACAGCTACCTGTGGCCATCGTCGGTGCCGGCCCGATCGGTCTGACGACCGCGTTGGGTCTCGCCTATCACGGCATTCCGTGCGTCGTCTATGAGGACGACGCTCCCTTGTCCTCCGAGACGAAGGCTGGGACGCTGCTTAGCAGAACACTCGAGATTTTCCGGCGTTATGGAGTGGCCGACCAGATCCTATCTCAGGCCCTTCGGGTCGACGAGATCGGTGAAATCGATCGGCGCACGCAGAAGTCCACGTTCCCGGTGCTCCTTGGTGATCTTGCAGACGAGACGCGCTATCCGTTCGTTATCAACCTGCCGCAACAAGATCTAGAGCCAATACTCGGCGAGGCCATCCGCCTCAACGGCCTCATCAATCTGCGTATGAAGCACAGGCTGCTGAGCTTCGAGGACGAAGGGGAAAGCGTCACGTTGACGCTGCAGACGCCCGACGGCGTGATTCAGGAGAGGGCCGCGTTTCTCTTGGGGTGCGATGGTGGGCGAAGCACGGTCCGCGAGCAGATGGGCATCCAGGTTGAAGGCACCTCACTTCCGGTCAAGTACGCACTTGTCGATCTCGTCGTCGATCTGGACCTGGAGAATCCGCGCGATTATCCGTATTTGGCTTACTTCGCGGACCCCGTGGAGTGGATGATTCTTGTGCGCCATCCGCACTGCTGGCGTTTCTTGTATCCACTGGCAGAAGGTGTCGATGAGCCCTCCGAAGATGAGTTGCGCGACAAATCGCTGTCGTTTATCGGTCAGGTCAGCAACGTCAAGGTCATCAACAAAGTGACCTACCGCGTGCATCATCGAGTGGCGGCGAGATGGCGACAGGGCCGCGCTATCCTGATGGGCGACGCCGCGCATCTGATCACCCCCATGTGGGCGCTCGGGTTGAACACAGGTGCACTGGACGCCTCGAACCTCCCATGGAGACTGTCCTGGTTCCTGCGCGGGCTCGGTGCTGAATCGATTCTGGATGGCTACGAGCGAGAGCAGCGTCCCTTGGCCATTCACGGTTCGGGAGAGATGGCGGAAGCCGCGAGACACTCGATGTCCAAGCGTTTCGACTCAGTCAGCGCCTTGTCCGAGAACAATTGGAGCAACGCCTACACACGCACGATGCTCGGGGTCAAACTGGACGTCAACGGGATCAACGACTGGTCGATGGTCGTGCGTGAAACACGGCCTGCGGTGGGCGCAGGTGATCGATTGCCCGACTACCTCGTTCACACGCCAGCCGGCTCGCAGTCGCGCATTCACGACCTCTGCTCAGGCCACTTCACCGCTCTCTACTTCAGTGACGTACGCCGCCGACCCAAGGTACCGGAGAATCTATCGTCACTGCTGCGACACTATGTGGTCTCTCGCTTTGACGCGCCACGCGACTCCGGACTTCGGGATCGAAGTTTGCTTGACCCGGGTAGCGCGTTTTTCAAGCGCCTTGGCATTGCGACCAACACGCTTGTTCTCGTCCGCCCCGACGAACACATCGCGGCAGTTTTGCCACTTGGCGATAACGCGCTTACGGCGAGCGAGCTGTATGAGCAAATCACTGGCTTGCCATTACCCCGCTCACCCGAACCCGCATGAACGTAATCTATGAGTTTTCTGGACGTACGGTGGTCGTCGCCGGCGCGGCATCCGGCATTGGGCGTGCAACCGCAATCGCAGCAATGGAGGCCGGAGCGACTGTCGTCGGACTCGACGTTGATGCAGACGGCCTTGCGGTCCTTGCTTCGACCTCACGATTGATTGCCCGTGTTGTAGACATCGCCGACTCGGCCGCCGTCCATGCAGCCATCGAGGAAGTGTGGATGCTGACGGGTCGGATCGACGCAGCGGTGTTGACGAGTGCCATTCAGAAGAGAACCCCAATCGACTCGCTCTCAGATGCTGAGTGGCAGCGTCATCTGGACGTGAACCTTTCGGGCGTTTTCTATCTCTTGCGATCGCTTTTCCCCAGGCTGAAACAGCAACGCTCTGGCTCTATCGTTGCATTCACGTCAGGCCTCGCAACCAACGGCTGGCACGGGGCTGCTGCCTATGCTGCAACAAAGGCCGGCATCATCGGTCTTGTGAAATCTGCTGCGCTCGAACTTCGACCGTTCGGTGTTCGAATCAATGCCTTGTCTCCTGGTCTCGTGGCCACACCGGTGTTTCTCGAATCAGCCAGTGCTGAAGAGATCGCCATGTACGAAAGATCCCTCGGTGTCTCAGAACCCGAAGAGGTCGTGCCGACCATCCTGCACCTCATATCCGATGGCGCGGCCACGATCTCCGGCAATGTCATCGAACGCCGTCTCATCCCGCGGGCGATTTGAGCGAACTACGCCCGGACTTCATCCAAAAATCAGATACGACCACTTGGATCGGCCAATGCCGTGTTCTGCAGACACCAGGGCTTGTGTCGGGCCATGATGCCGCACACTATCTTGTCGAAGGTCGCCTTGATAGACACTGTGGCGTCGGGCACGTCGACAACCACAGGCAGGTTCCTACCGGCCGCGCGGCAGAAGAAGTGCGGCGTCCGCCCTTAGAGGTCCATCGTGCCGGACAAGATCCGGTTGTGCAGCGAGAGCAAGTGGTCCTCCATCGCCTTTCGCGCCGCTTTCGCATCGTGCTCGGCGATGGCCGAGAAGACGTTCATGTGTTCGCGCTGATTGACCACAAGTCCGTCTTCTTTCATGATGCGCAAGTGCCAGATGAGTTCCGAGCGCTCATGCAGCGGGCGTTGCGCATCCGCCAAGATCTTGTTGCCGGCCGATTCAGCGATGAGGCCGTGAAATGCCCTGTCCAGCTTCATGAAGGACAGCCGTTCGCTCTGGCTCACTATTTTTTTGGACTCCATCACCAACTGCTTCAGGGCAGAGACCTGCTCTTTCGTTGCTCGCTCCGCAGCGAGCGCGGTGGTGTTCGGCTCCATCGCCAAGCGGGCCTCGATCAACGCCAGCATGTCCTTCAAGGAGTCCGGTCGAATGACCAAACCCTTTCGAGGGATCACTTCGACCAGGCCCTCGGAGTTCAAACGTTGCACAGCCTGGTGCACCGGCATCCGTCCGATGCCGAGCAACTCCGACAACGCGTTCTCGTTCAGGAACGCACCGGGACGAAGTTGAAGCGTCAGGATGCGGGTCTTGAGCTCTTGATACGCCTGCTCCGAAAGTGATAGCGCCGGGATCTTGGGAGGTGTGCGCTTGGTCGCCATGGCTGCTCCGTTCAGGGAAACATAGTATCGCTGATACGCAGCGATTGACTTTCAGTGATATATCATGTACTATTTTTAAAGTATCGAGAACACCAAGGCGCACACAAGTGACAGAGAAAGCGAAGCCCGCGCTGCCGACCCTTCAGGAGATCCTTCTTCAGACTGCGCAGTTGCCGTGGCGCGAGAAATCGCTCAAGGGCGTGCACGAAAAGATGCTATTCCGCGACGAGTCGACGGGTGCGTCGATTGCGCTCATCAAGTTCGAAAAGGGTATGGGTATTCCGCAGCCGCATTCGCATGCGTCGAACCAATCGATGTACTGTCTCTCCGGCAAGTACGAGTACACGGCGACCGGCGTCACCCTCGTCGCTGGCTCCTTTTACTGCAACCCGAAGGGCAACGTTCACGGGCCGACCTATGCACACGAAGAGACGGTCGTCGTCGAGGTATACGACGGTCCTCACTACCCGCAGAAGCCTAGCTGGTACACGGACGAGAGGGACGCTCATTGAGCGCGTCCGGGAGTGCGGAGCGGTCGGTTGACGTCCCTGAGTTGTTCGGGATCGTGCAAGCGATTCTTCGCGGGAACGGCGTACCGGACGCCGGTGCGGCGATAACGACGGACTCACTCGTGTCTGCGGAAATCGAGGGTATCTCCTCACACGGCGTCGCGCTCTTGCCTCTTTACATCGAGCGCCTTGAAGCTGGCGGCGTGTCGGCGGGTGCCGTCGCGCGAATCGTTGAGGACTTCGGGGGTCTGGTCACGATGACTGCCGACCATGGCTTGGGTCAGGTCTCCGCGATGGCGGCAGTCGAACTGGCCCAACAACGGGCGGCCGAGCATGGCTTATGCTTCGTGAGCGTTCGCCAGGCGTTTCACTTCGGCGCAGCTGCGTTCTGGGCCAAGCGGCTCGCCCGCGAGGGCATGGTCGGAATGGCCTTGTCGAACACGCGCCCTCTGATGCCAGCGCCGGGTGGTGCGCAGCGGGTCGTGGGCAACAATCCGATGGCAGTCGCATTCCCCTCGGACACCGGTGAAACGCTCGTAGTCGACATGGCGATGAGCGCGACGGCAATGGGGAGAATCCGCTTGGCCGAGGGCCGGGACGAACCGATACCATTAGGCTGGGCCACCGATGCACAGGGAACCCCTACGACATCGGCCGCCGATGCCATCAAGGGGATGCTGTTGCCTGCTGCCGGACCGAAGGGATTCGGTCTGGCCGTGGTCATCGACTTGCTGTGCGGGGCCTTGTCCGCGGGCTCGGTGGGCGCTGCGGTTAAGCCGCTCTATGGAAATGCGAGCGAACATTACGATTGCTCGCACGCCTTCCTGGCCATTGACGCCAATCGCGTGAACGCAGGCAAAGGTGTTGGCGCAGCAGTCGCGTTGTTCGCCGATGCCATCCGCGAATCGACCAAGGCACTTGGCACGATGCAAATCTTCGCGCCCGGCGATCTTGAACGTGCACAGCGATCGGTACGAGAGCACCGGTGTCCGCTGCCTAGCGCTTTGATAGAGCAGTTGAACACACTCGCTGCAAGAGTCCAATGCGTCGAGCGCTTGAACGCCCATACCATTGTCTGAACAGGAAGCCTCGTGAAGACGCAAATCTCGTCCCTCCACTTAGCCCAACCCAACGGCCACTTCTCCCACGCAACTCTGGTGGACGCGCCGGGGAAGATGCTCTTCATTTCCGGCATGACGGCCAGAGCGGCCGATGGCTCCATCACGGGCATCGGCGACATCGAAGCCCAGACCCGACAGGTGTGCGAAAACCTCAAGGCGGCTTGCGAAGCGGCCGACGCGACGCTCGATGACATCGTCCGAGTCGATGTCTACGTGCGCAACATCGAGCACTTCGAGGTCATTCACAAAGTCCGCCGCGAGTACTTCAAGGCGCCCGTCCCTGCCTCGACGATGGTGGAGGTGGCCAAGATGGTCAAACCGGACTATCTGATCGAGATCAGCGCCATTGCAGTGCTGGCGTCACCTGCCGTGCTGCCATGAAGATCGGAACCATTCTCGTCGGCGGTGACGAGCGCGTCGCCTGTCTGACCGAGGAGGGCGCCGGAATTCTTGTCCCCACCCACCTGGGCGACCTCGTCAGTATCATCGGCGGGGGAGAAGTCGCAATGCACAGCGTCCGTTCACTTTGCGCATCTCCGCAGGCGGAGCGCTTCCGACTCCGTGACGTCAAAGTTCTGGCGCCGATTCGCAGGTTCCGCCGCGACGTCTTGTGCACCGGATGGAACTACTGGGATCACTTCTACGAGAGTGCGGGGAAGCGTGAGGGTCAAGATGTGCCCAAGCCCGAAGCGCCGACCTTCTTCACGAAGGCGCCAGATGCGGTAATCGGGCCGACCGACGATATCGCATTTGACGGAGACTTGTCTGCGAAGTGGGACTACGAAGCGGAAGTCGCGGTCGTCATCGGGACTACGGGCCGCAGCATCCCGCGCGGCCGAGCGATGGCGCATGTCTTCGGCTACTGCCTCGCGAACGATGTGTCACAACGCGACTTGCAGCGCCGACATGGAGGGCAGTGGTTCAAGGGAAAGAGCATCGACGCGACCATGCCACTTGGACCTTGGATCACGCTGCGCGACGACATCGACCTGAGTGGAGTACAGATCGAGTTTGAGCTCAACGGCAAGCTGATGCAGAAGGCCGGCATCGGCGACATGGCCTTCCCCATCAGCGATTTGATCTGCGAACTCTCACGCGGTATGACGCTGCATGCCGGAGACATTGTTCTTACCGGCACGCCCAGCGGAATCGGAAACGCCAGAACACCTCCTGTGTATCTCGCACAGGGCGATGTGCTGACGACCCGGGCGAGCGGTCTGGGTGAAATGATTAATACGATGCAAGCGGTCAACCTGACCCAGTACTGGACGCAGGAGGCACAGCACTAAATGGAGACTTTGAGAGTCCAAGCGCTGGCGGGTTTCGGTCTGGAAGTCCCCGACATCGACATCGCACGCCGGTTTTATACAACGTTCGGCCTAGCCGCCGAACAGGTGGGCAGTGCGCTTCACCTGCGTGCCGCGCATGCCGGGCCCGCCGATCTCGTCGTGGTCGAAGGCCCGCAAAAGCGACTTCACCACCTTTCCTTTTCCGTCAACGAATCGGACCTGACTGCATTCGAGGAACGCTTGCGCTCTCTCAGCTACACGCCAAAAGCGCCACCATTCGGAGTCATTCGAGAAGGCCTGTGGTTTCAGGATCCGTGGGGAACGTGGACGAACCTCGTACCCGTTTCGAATCGCCAACCCGTTTTTTCCCTCCAACCGCTGAACGTTCAGCTCCGAGTCGACAGGCACTTTTGGCAAGAGCTCAAGCGCGACATCAAGCCGAACCGTTTGGGTCACCTGCTGATGTTTACGCCTGACTACGACAAGGTCGAAGCCTTCTACCTTGATGTGCTGGGCCTGCGGATCACGGACCGCGTGCCAGGGAAAGTGACCTTTCTTTCTGCTGGCAGCGGCATTCGGGATCACCACTGTTTCGGACTGATTCCGAGCACTCACCGCGGCTTCCAACACGGGAGCTTTCAAGTCGACTCGTTGGACGACATCGGTTTTGGCGCGATGCAGATGCGCAAGGCTGGCTACACGGAAGGCTTCGGCCTGGGACGTCACGCGTTGGCTTCCAACCTCTTCTATTACATCCGCGACCCCTGGGGCAGTTGGGTCGAGTACTACACGGACATGGACAAGATCAGCGAGTCCTGGCAGAGCCGTGACTGGGACGGGCTTCCCTATATCTGGCCGGACTGGGCGCCTGAGTTCTGGCGCAACGAGATGAATGGCAACTTCGAGCGGCCTTGATGCCATGATCGACGTGGATGTTCATGCGCATCTGGCACCGGTTAATGCGGCACGTCTGGCGACACTGCCCGGCGTCCAGTGGGAGCAGGCGAGTGAGAGCCTCATGCTCGACGGCCATCGGATCGGAGTGAAAGCGCTCTTCCATCCGGAGAGGTTGATCGCTCGCATGGATGCACACGGGATCCGCAAATCGTTGATCTCGATTCCGCCGCCGCTGTATCGGCAGTCTCTGGATGCCGCGGCGGCATTGGTATGGACACGTTATGTCAACGAGGAGATGAGCTCGATCGCCGCTGCCCACCCGGGCCGGTTCGGCGCCCTTTTCTATCTCCCACTGGAAAACATCTCCCTGCTCGAGACGCTGCGTCAGGACTTCATCCAAGGACAATTCGAGGGATTCGCGCTTGCGGCGGGCGGCCATCCGGACATCATCTATTCGAGTCCGGACTACGCAGACCTTTGGGAGTGGCTGCAGCGCGAAAGAGCCTTCACGTTCCTGCATCCGGGCACTTGCGCAGACACCCGATTGGCCAAGTTTTATCTCGAGAATCTTGTCGGCAACCCTGTCGAGACCGGCGTCGCTGCATCGCATCTTGTTATGGCGGGCATTCCAGCACGTTATCCGGACATCCGCTTTTGCCTCGCGCATGCGGGAGGCATCTTCGGTTCGTTAATCGGGCGCCTGCAGCGGGGCTTCGACACCAACCGTCCCAATGTGAACGCAACGTTCGAAGGACCCGTGAACGCGGCCAGGCGATTCTACGTCGACTGTATCGCCCACAGCCCCGAAGCACTCGAGCACGCCAAGAAGATCTTTGGAGATTCACACGTGCTTTACGGATCCGACTGGCCGTTTCCGATGGGGTTGAACCACTGAGAGATACGGCCAAGGAAATGTGCTGCTTGGCCAGACCCCATCCTGAATTTTGTGTGCGGGGCACAGCATGACGTAGCGAATCAGGTGATGAGTTGCAGATTGATCCGCGCCGGCCGGCGCCAGCTTCATCACCGCTTGCTTCAGGTCCGCGGTAGCCATCTCGGCAGGGTTAAGTCAGGCCAGATCAATGACCGCAAAGCGGCCCGTGGTAAGTGACTGCAACTGGCCGTTATGCACAGCAGTGCATAACGGCCATTATGAGAAGACCTCCATAATGACAAGACCGTGGAAAGCGAGCACCCAGGATACCTCGTCGGCGGCTGGTCCTTGGCACTCGTGCACTTCTCATAATCTTGGCTTGCGGCGGAGCGCTGTGCGCCGCGCCGCAATCCGGGCCCATCCCACGATTCAAAGGCCCGCCGCGTCGCTTCGCTCTGAAGCCGAACTGTGCACCGGCGGGCACGTCCGCCCAAAGTTCGCCGGGGTCATGCGCGCTGGGCCACTGCGGTCCCGCAAGATTATGGTGAGTGAAGGCTGCGTCTGCACCGCAGATCGCGAGTGTTTACGGGGCGTTGCGGGTAGTGCCTCGGCAGAACTTGCCCTAACTGGAGTCTTCCCATAATGGCCGCGCGCCGGCACCGGCGAAAAGCGGCTTGCTGTCTTTTCGCAGTTTAGTCCGGGCGCCGGTTCACGCCGCGACATTTTCATGATGGACATGCATGTCGATGTGCACATCGGCATACGAACACAACACGCCACCCGCGTTGTCGCGTTCGACCAAGCCCAGCTCGGTCAGCATCTGCACATCTTCGTGTACCCGCTTGACGTAGCGGCCAGCTCGCCGTGCCAGTTCGCGCACCGCCAGCGCCCCCTGCCCCGGCAAGACGGTTGCCAGAGCCCGGCGGCGTTCGGTCGGCCTGCCTAAGAACGCCCCCGGACTTTCAAAGTTCAGCGTCTCGCCCTGGTAACTGTCGGCCTGTGCCGCCTTACCCGTTCGCCGCAAGGCGGAAGGTCAGTCGGGCGACAAGGTGATGGTGAGCGTGCGTCGTGTCGTCATGGCGTTGTCCTTGCCGCATCCAAGGCGGCGATGAAATCTTCGACCCAAGCGTCGACCGTGATGACTGTGTACGGCAGCTTCCGCCCATGCAGATGCAGAGATGACTTTTCCAACCCGGCATTCTTCAGAAGTGGCCCGACGATAATTTTGCGGTACCTGACAGCCGACTTCTTCCAGCCCGCTGCGACATACCGGCAAGTCATTGATGCAAAAAGACCATTCACCACCCATCGCAAAGAACACCGACCTCGCCGGCCACACGCCCATGATGCAGCACTATCTCTGTGTGACTTTTTGATAGCCATTGGGTGGGATAGCCCGCCGCTCAGTCCCCATCCAGTCCCCGTTGGACTGGCCGGTAACAACCCGGTTCGAAACTGAGCAGAGCGCGGACAGGACGACACCGCCGCTGCAGGCGTTGAGGCCGACGCCCGCCGCAGCCAGCATGTTGCTGGGCTCGTGCCACCGGCGCGAATTGGCGTCGGGTCGATCTTTTCAGGCCCGCCCACCACCCTGCGTCCCTACCCGGAACTGCCGTTCGCGACACCTGTTCGGCGTTGGATAACGGACGTGCATCGCCTGCAGGCCTGATAGGTGAGAAGTGGCCTGGGGTTGTCGGTCCAGATCCGGGAAGCCGGCACGGGTATACCCGGGTGGCCGGCTTCGGTCACGTTGCAACTAGAATGACTAACTCGCGTTAGTCAACCCGCGATTCGGCAGCGGACAAGACCTCGAAAGCAATCCCTACAGTGTTCCGCTGCAGGTGCCCACCACCGGAGCAGGCATGCCACCCACCGATGCCAAGAAAGCCATCACGATGGTGACCCCGAAGCAGACTCGCACCTTCCCGGATGTTCTCGACCTGGCCGAGCACTCGCACCGCCGCTTGAATCCGCTGACGGGGCAGTGGATTCTGGTGTCACCGCACCGCGCGAAGCGGCCATGGCAAGGCCGCCAAGAGAACGTGGACCACAAGGCCCGCCCGGCGCATGACCCGACCTGCTACCTGTGCGCAGGCAACGCGCGCGTCACCGGCGAGCGCAATCCGACTTACGAAGGTACCTTCGTCTTCGGCAACGACTTTGCCGCGCTGATGGGCGATGTGCCCGCCGCCCAGCCATCGCAGCTGGCCGATCCGCTGCTGCAGGCCATGCCCGCGCGGGGTGTCAGCCGCGTCATCTGCTTTTCCCCCGACCATGGCAAAAGCCTGCCCGAGCTGTCTTTGCCGGCGTTGCGCGGCGTGGTGCAGGCCTGGTGCGAACAGGCGGCCGAGCTGGGTGCCACCTATCGCTGGGTGCAGGTCTTCGAAAACAAGGGCGAGCTGATGGGTTGCAGCAACCCGCACCCGCATGGTCAGGTCTGGGCCAGCGACTACCTGCCCAATGAAGCTGCGCTGGAAGACCAGCAGCAGCGGGGCTGGCTGGCAGCCCATGGCCAGCCGCTGTTGCTGCAGTGCGCGCAGCGCGAGGCTGCATTGCAAGAGCGCGTGGTGGTGCAGACCGAACACTGGCTGGCGGTCGTGCCCTTCTGGGCCACCTGGCCTTTCGAGACCCTGCTGCTGCCGCGCTTTGCGGTGC
>Ga0105046_10009464_pt1 | contig 15239 bp, 18 predicted proteins | sample MAT03_FD_78385 | JGI IMG/M metagenome (GOLD analysis project Ga0105046, IMG submission 78385) | Freshwater microbial communities from Lake Fryxell liftoff mats and glacier meltwater in Antarctica - MAT-03 (megahit assembly) | ecosystem: Environmental > Aquatic > Freshwater > Ice > Liftoff...
CCTTCACCTTTGTGGTGGACGAAAAGCCGGAAAAAGCAGGCGTCGATCCGTTCAGCTTGCTTGTGGATCGGGAGCCGGAGGATAACATGAAGGAGGTGAAATAAAAAAGTCGACAGTCGACAGTCCGAAGTCGGCGTTTGGATTGGTATTTAAATAAAAAAATGCCCTATTGCTTGTTTTGCAAGTGGTAGGGCATTTTTTTTCGGACTTCGGACTTCCCCAACGATCTGGAAATACAAAAGGGGTATAAAACAGCCGCCGTACGGCGACTGTTTTATACCCCTTTTGAATTTCCAGATCTCAAATGTTACTTCACATCAGCAAAGAAATCTTTCACTTTGTCTTTGTGAACGATCATCTGCTTGTATGTGTATTTGCCTGTAACGGGATCTTTCACGGCTTTCACCACTTTGACGTGGTCTTTACCGGAGCCAGCATTGGCAGCACGCTGAGCAACCCTGGCGTTTTTGGATACTTTCTTGGCCATACCCTGAAAGATTTATGAGTGGTGAAGTTAGAAGTTGTGGTGTAGACGTACAAGGTACGCCTGCGTTACTTGATTTCGCGGTGAACCGTGTATTTACGCATGATGGGGTTGTATTTTTTCAACTCCATGCGGTCAGGCGTATTTTTACGGTTTTTCTGCGTCACGTGACGCGAAGTTCCGGGCAGGCCGCTGTTTTTGTGCTCAGTGCACTCCAGAATGACCTGGATACGGTTGCCTTTGCTTTTCTTTGCCATATACTAAGGTGTACTAAATGTTGAATGCTTGTGGTTACAGACCGGCTTGCGAGTGAAAAATGATTTCACCTTTCTTTTCCAGTTTTTTGATGTACGCAAAGAGGCCCATTTTGCTGATGGTGCGGATGGCAGAAGTGCTCACTTTCAGGGTTACCCATTCACCCGTTTCCGGCATGAAAAACTTCTTCGTTTGAAGATTCGGTAAGAAACGGCGCTTCGTCTTGCGGTTCGAGTGTGACACGTGATTGCCGGTGATCGGCTTCTTACCCGTCAGGTCGCAAACTTTAGGCATGACTTTAAATTTAATCGGCTTAACAGCCGCAGCTTTTTAAAAATTGAGTGTGCGAGAAAAAAACCCACACACTCAGTCCATTTTACTTGGGTGACTCCGAGAGGACTCGAACCTCTAACCTTCTGATCCGTAGTCAGATGCTCTATCCATTAAGCTACGGAGCCAACTACCTTTTGGGTTTCGGGCTGCAAAGATAAAGCTTCCCTGCGTTATTTTCCAAACTGGATTTTTAAATTTTTAAAATTTTTGTTGAAGTGAGGTTTTTACCCCTACTCAATGCCACAACATACACGCCTGCGGGATAGATCGAAGCGTCGAGAACATAGCTGTTTACAGCAAACTGGTTGGGGAAAAACGCATCTTCAAACATCAACTGGCCAAGCATGTTGAATACCCGGAACGAATGCTCTTCAAAGTTCGGGGTTTGGAAGAAAAAAGTATACGTATCGGAAACATGGTCGGTACGCACTTCAACAATATCGAGCGGCCCCACCGATGCATCACAAAGTTCGCGCACCGCATTTACCGAACCTCCGAGGTTCAGGTAGCCGCCCGTAACGGTAACGCCATTCAGCGTTGGTGTAGGCACTACATAATTGAGCAGGAGGTCGCGCACACGCCTGGCACAGGCACCAGGGTTGGTGATGGCATCCGACGTGAGTAAGTTGCAATCGAGGCTGTACATCAAAGCCACGCTGCCGGTAACATGCGGCGTAGCAGCGGAAGTGCCCCCGAAAGACGCATAACTTGGGTTGTTGGTACCCAAATTGCCTGTGGTGTAGGTATCGTTGCCAGGCGCACCTATGTCTACGGATTGCGCACCCGTACCGGTTGCAGGTGCTTTGTTGCCGAATTTGTCTACGTTGTTCACTACCACCATGTACTCGCTGGTGCAGGTGGTGGGCATGTCGCCTACTTGATCCACATCCACATTTTGGTTGCTGGTAGCTGCTACACCAAGTACTCCTACAACGCCGAGTGAGTCGTAAATGGCGCACCAGAGCGGATAGTCGGAGGCGTCGGCAAAATCGATACCGAAAGAAGAGTTGGCGGCAACTACAAAAGCGCCGCTGGCGCCGTTGGTAGCGTTGTAGATACTGCGCATTTTCCACACATATTCGTAGGCGGCAATGATCTCGTCAACGTATTCCACGTTGGACAGGTTGAGCAGTTTGACGTTCCAGTTGACGCCGCTTACACCGATGCCGTTGTTGCCGTTGGCGCCGATGATGCCATTTACTGCGGTGCCGTGGTTGCCGTTGTTGCCAGTATCATCGCTTTCGGTGCGTGGATTCCAGCCGCCGTAATCGTCAACATACCCGTTGTTGTCGTCGTCGAGGTCGTTGTCGGGAATTTCATGGATGTTGTACCAGCGGTTTGGCATGAGGTCGGGATGGGTGAGCAACGAGCCTCTTTCCAAAACAGCCACAACAATCGTATCGCCGTTCATGGTGGTTCCTCCAGTGGATGCTTCCCAGGCATCCGGTGCTCCGATGAGGTCCATTTCATCCTGACGCCACCATTCTGGATCGTTGGGTTCTACGCCGCGGTATTCCACACGCGCATTGACTTGTGCCGCGCGAACACCCGGAATGCTGCGCAAGGTGACCAGCGCTATTTCGGCTGAAACGGCTTCTTCATTGAACTGAATCACGTGCATGCGCCAAGAAGATGCAGCGTCTTTTTTCCACTCCATGTCCGACTGTACGGGCAAAGCCGCGTTGGCACGGGCCAGCACCTGAGCGAGTGTTGCATCGCTTTCCAACTGTACCAACAATTCACCTTCACGGCGATCGATGGTTTGGGCTTGAAGAGCAAACGCAATGGATACAAGAAAAAGGGTAAACAAACGAACTGTCATGGGTTGTAAAAATTAGTACTTCAAAGGTAATCCATTTGAAGCAAAAGGGTTCACCGGGGTTGCCTGCTTCTTTGTACAATATTGTTTAAACCGACATTTTTTCCCTTATTTTTCCAAAATAATGTGGCGACAAACGCAAGCGACTGCCATACCATGAAAACATTTCGCCGTCTACCAAAAGGATTTGTGCATTCGGAACGAATTCCTTTATTTCCCTGATGTGTTTCTCCGCAAAAGGATATGGCTCCGAAGAAAGCAGCACCACTTCAGGTTTTTGGGCCGCCAAATCCTGCAAATGCAGTTCGGGATAACGCTGTTGCCCGGCATACACATTTTCAAAACCGGCCCTGCCCAACATGTCATCGATGAACGTACCGCCTGCCGCAGCCATGTAAGGTTTTCTCCAAATAAGGTATGCCGCTCGGCGGGTAAGCCAACGCTCGTCGGGACGGTTCATTGCAAAAGCAAGGTCGATCTCGTTTGCCAGAGCTTGTGCTTCTTCGGTTTTGCCGCACAGCTCCCCCACCCTTCGAATCATGTCGAGCGCAGAAGGCAGGTCAAACACATCGCTTATCCACACCGGGTAACGCGCTGCCAGGGCTTCGATTTGTTCTTGCGTATTTTCTTCTTTGTTGGCTATGATCACGTCGGGATTGAGTGCGGCTATTTTCCCCAACTGCAACGTTTTGGTGCCGCCTACCCGGGGCAGACTGTTGAACCATGCCTGCGGATGGATGCAGAATTTGGTGATGCCCACCACGGCTTCGCCCAATTCCAGGTCGTACAGCAACTCCGTTTGGGAAGGAACCACAGAAACAATGCGCCTGACGGGCCACCTGTTTAGCACGACTCGCCGGCCAAGTTGATCGGTAAAAACGTAAATTTCCATCAAAGGGCTCGTTGGCGCATGGCTTCGTACAAAACGATGCCCGCAGCCACGCTGACGTTGAAAGAATCAAAATCGGTAGCCTGCGGTATTTTCACCACCGCGTCCGACATCTTTAGCAATTTGTGGTGCACGCCCTCCCCTTCCGAACCCATGAGAAAAGCCGTGGCGGGTGTGAGGTCGGCCTGGTAAAGCGGCACCGCCCGGCCGCTGAGCGCTGTTGCCACCACTTGTATGCCCGACATTTGCAGCCATTCCACCGTGGAAAACAGGCTGCGCACGCGGCAAAGTCGGATGCGTGCCAAAGCGCCCGCAGAAGCTTTCATGGCTTCCTCGTTGGCCGGGGCGCTGCCCGATTGTCCGATGATGACGGCATGCACACCCGCAACTTCGGCCGAGCGGCAAATGGCGCCGAAATTGCGCACGTCGGTAACGCCATCGAGGATCATGAACAACGGGGTTTGCCCTTGTTCGTACACCCAAGGCAGGACGTCTTCCAAATCCAAAAAACTTACAAGCGCCAGAAAAGCCGCCACACCCTGGTGGTTGCCCTTGACCATCTTGTTGAGTTTTTCTTTCGGCACCACCTGAAGCGGTATACCGTGTTCTTTGGCAAGATGCCTGATTTCTTTCTCCATCTCGCCGCGAAGGCCCTGCTGGAAAAAAATTTTCTCCACCGCCTGCCCTGCCTTTACAGCTTCGGTTACGGGGTGGTGTCCATAGATCAAATGTGTATTGTCGGCCATGTTCGGCACAAAACTAAGCAGGATTACAGGACTTATCCCGGGTTTTTCACAGCAGATCTGGAATTCCGGGATTGGATTACAGGTAATAAATGGAATTCCGTATCATTTTACCTATATTTACAACAATGAAAGACATCATCAACAGGCTCAATCCGGCGTTCGACCAGCGCAACCGTTTAGGAATCATGGCGCTACTCGTCAACGAAGATGTATTGGAATACAGTACGCTTAAAGATTTGCTCGATCTCACCGACGGCAACCTCGCCAGCCACCTGCGTGCTCTGGAAAGTCAGGATTACATCCGCGTGGAAAAAACGTTCATCGAACGAAAGCCGCGCACCTCTTACCGCTCCACACCGGTAGGCAAAAAAGCATTTTCCGATCACCTCAAAGCGCTGGAAGACTTGATTGAAGAAGTGGATTAGTTGACAGTCGACCAAACCGACTACTTCTTTTGCACCCCTTCAAGAAAAGGCACAAACCGGAATGCATCAAAAACATCTTCCTGGTATGTCGTTTTTGAAGTACGCGTGATGCGGTGCATGTATTGTACGTCTTCGCCTACTGGAATTACCAAAACACCACCCACGGTGAGTTGTTCTTTAAGCGCATCGGGTACCACGGGCGCGCCTGCGGTGACGATGATTTTATCGTAGGGCGCAAATTCGAGGAGGCCTCGGGTACCGTCGCGAAAAAAACAACGCACATTGCCATAACCCATTTGGGTAAGCAGGTTTTTGGCGCTAAGATGCAGCGTTTCCTGTCTTTCCACCGTGAACACGCGTGCGCCGAGTGCGGCGAGGATGGCGGCTTGGTATCCCGACCCAGTTCCTATTTCGAGCACGCTGTCACGCGCTTTGAGGTTCAGCAGGGCCGTTTGGTAGGCCACGGTAAAAGGCTGGGAAATGGTTTGATCGTTTCCAATGGGAAACGGTTTGTCTTCGTAAGCGTGTTCTTCAAAAGCTTTGTCGAGGAAATAATGGCGCGGCACGGTATTAAGCGCAGCCAGCACAGCCTCTTCCACGATGCCGCGGCGGCGAAGGTCGTCCACCAGACGTTTGCGAAGACCTTTGTGACGGTAAGTATCGTTGAGGGGGGACATGGGCTCGTTGTTTTCAGGGCAATTTGTAAATTTTCTGCCCTATACCGCAAAAGTACACCCCTTTCTGATATTTTTGCCCGATAGAGCAGTCGACAGTCTACAGTCGGCAGTCGACAGTCTCCACCATAACCGAAAATCTCTTCTAAGAACGATCTTAACATGGCTATTCCCATTAAATTTGGCACCGACGGTTGGCGCGCCATCATTGCCGACGACTACACCGTTGAAAACGTGCGCCGCGTGGCTGAAGCGACGGCCCTTTTCATGAAAAAACACAACATGAAAAAGGTGGTTGTCGGTCACGACTGCCGTTTCGCCGGACAACTTTTTGCCGAATCCACCGCCCAAGTACTCGGCGCCCACGGCATCAAGGTCTTCCTGGCCCGTGGTTTTGTGTCAACACCCATGATTTCCCTTGGGGTGGTCAAACACAAAGCAGGACTCGGCGTGGTCATCACCGCAAGCCACAACCCACCTTCCTACAACGGCTACAAACTGAAAGCGTCCTACGGTGGTCCGATGATTCCTTCCGACATCACAGAAGTGGAAGATCTCATCCCCGACGCTCCTGTGCTTGCCGCACTACCTTCGCTGAAAAGTCTGGAAGACAAAGGTCTGTTGCAATACACCGACCTGGAAAACATGTACTTGAAACATGTCCGGAAAAACTTTGACATCAAGGGCATCAAAGCCGCCGGCATACGCATGGCTTACGATGCCATGTACGGCGCTGGACAAAACGTGGTGCGCAAACTGCTGCCCAAAACACTGATGCTGCACTGCGACTGGAACCCCGGCATGCACGGCCAAGCGCCTGAGCCCATCCACCGCAACCTCACGCTGCTCAGTGAAACGATCAAAAAGAACCCGAAAATCACTGCCGGACTGGCCACCGACGGCGATGCCGACCGCATCGGTATGTACGACGAAGACGGCAACTTCGTGGACAGCCACCACCTGCTGCTCATCCTGCTCCTGTACCTCCACAAGTACAAAAATTTGAGCGGCAAAGTAGTATTCACGTTTTCAGTGACGGACAAAATGAAAAAAATGGCCGAAAAATTCGGTCTGCCCTACGAAATCACCAAAGTGGGTTTCAAATACATCGCCGAAATCATGACCACGGAAGACGTGCTTGTGGGTGGTGAAGAATCGGGCGGTCTGGCCGTGAAAGGCCACATCCCCGAACGCGACGGTATTTGGGTGGGACTTATGGTGCTGGAGTTCATGGCAAAAACCGGCAAAACCGTTAAAGGTCTCGTGCAGGAAGTGTACGATGAAGTGGGCGCATTCGCCTTCGAACGCGACGACTTGCACATCACCGAAGCCCAAAAACAAGCCGTAATCGAAGCTTGTAAAAGCCGCGCTTACAAATCGTTCGGCAACTACACCATAAAAGGCATGGAAGACCTTGACGGCTGGAAATTCCTGCTCGGTGACGAAAAGTGGATAATGGTACGCGCTTCCGGCACCGAACCTGTACTGCGCGTTTACGCCCAGTCGCCGTCGCTCGCCGAATGCCGGACGATGCTGGATGCAGCGAAGGCGACGATGCTGAAGTGAGTTTAAAGTTTGAAGTTTGAAGTTTGAAGTTTGAAGTTTAAAGTTTAAAGTTTAAAGTTTGAAGTTTAAAGTCGGCGCTCGGCTTGGTATTAGAATAAAAAAATGCCCAATGGTTTGGATAACAGACTATTGGGCATTTTTTTTCGGACTTCGGACTTCGGACTTCGGACTGTCTGCTGCCTGCTAAAACAGTCTTTCCTCCACCCACTCACACAAAATGTGTCCGATCATGATGTGCGACTCCTGGATGCGCGGGGTGTCGGTGGATGGCACGTTCAACAAGACATCGCACAGATCCGCCATTTTACCGCCTGATGCGCCGGTAAATCCCACCACTTTCATGCCTTGTTTGCGGGCAGCTTCTATGGCTTTCAAAATGTTGGGTGAATTGCCTGAAGTACTTAATGCGATGAGTACATCGCCGGGCCTGCCTGCCGCTTCGGTCATGCGGGCGTAAACTTCGTCGTAGCCGAAATCGTTGGCGACGGCCGTTACGAAAGAGGAATTGACGTGCAAGGCTTCGGCAAACAAGGGTGCCCGGTTTTTGTAAAAACGGCCTGAAAGTTCGGCCGAAAGGTGTTGGGCGTCGGCAGCGCTGCCTCCGTTGCCGCAAAAAAGTAGTTTACCCCCGTTTTTTAAGGCTGTTATCCAGCACTCCGCAGCCTGGCTTATTCGATCCAAAAAAGCGGGATCGTTGGTGATGGCCGTTTTGACGGCGATGCTTTTCTGTATGATTGAAACGGTGTCCATGCAAAGAAGTTTGAAGTTCGGAGTTTGGAGTTTGAAGGTTATGGAAGCCAGTTGATTGCAGCCTGGTATTGATTGGCAAAAAGCCCCATATCCACCACCATAAGTTTCCGGTTGTCCAGTGGCAAAGTTCCGTGCTTTTTTTTCAAATCCACATAGCGCAACGCACAAACTCTTCCGATGGCTGCAATGGAGGCAGCGGTATTCCAGGCCATGGACTTGCGAAATGAAGAAAACGGCAGGTTTTTAAAGGCGTATTGGGTTGATTTTACTTGTTTTTCAAAATCCGTGGACAAAGCTTCGGGGTCGTTTTTGGACAACCAAAAAGTGGCGGGAGTTTGGGTGCGGCTTTGCAGGTCGAACCAAACATCGAAGGCATCGTCGCAGTACTGAATCAGACTACCAAAAGCCCGGAGTGCGTTTTTTTCGGTTTCTTCAAGCGGCCAATCGAGCAAACAGCGGAAAAGCAACACCGAACACGCACCTTTTTCAGCGGTTAAATCAGCTAGGACTTCGGGCATTAATACCGAATCTCCGGTTTGCCTCGATTCGGATTCGATGCGGTAAACCCTGTTCAAACAATCGTGAAAAAGCGCCGCGTTCGCCGCAGGCAAACCGCGGTTCACCAAATGCAACAACGCTCGTGCCCGTTGTCCGGGATCATCGGGATGTTCAAAATCTCCAACATCCAAAAGATGGTTGTTCCTGCCTCCCGGGAGGTCGCTCAAATCGTCGAAATGCGCCGCCAGCGCTGCCATCAAGCTGAAACACCTGTGTTCTTCGCCGCTCCGTTTACGTCCGTGCATCATTTCAAACAATACGCCCAAAAAAGCAGTACCCGCGTAATAATGCCGGTACCGTTTGCCCGTCGCAGTGTGCAAATCACGTTTCTCCAATCCCACATCCTCCAAACCATACAGCCTGAAATGCCTTGCCGCACGCCAAACCGGCGCCAACAACAACGGAATCGAAACCAAAACAGACCATCGAATCACACCCATACTTCAATATGTTGCAAAAAACAGCAGACCATCCCCAACTTCCTCAAGCCCACCCAGGTCCATGAAAAGCAGGGGGATGAATGCCGTAAGTATTCATCCCCCTGCTTTTCATGGGCAAACTAAGTTATCCTCCTCCCCCATGCCGATGAACGGATGATCTGAACGGCCGTAAAAGACAGGAGCAAAACCAGCACGATGGTGACCGGAATGGAACCTGCCGGATGGTATTTGCTGTGCCAATAACCCACTTCGCTCCACCAGTCCATCACCAGCACATGAATGAAATAAATACCGAAACTGGCACTTGCAAGTTCTTTTTCCACCTCCAGCAAAGGCCGAACATTAAAACTGCGCTGGGCAAAAACAAACCAGCCGATGGCCGCCAGTCCGACATTGAAGGTGAGGTAATCGTAATGGTACTGGTGGAAAACGCCATGGTTCCAGCTGGTGGCAACGTAAGTTCCCACGGCGGTAATGAGGGTGCCTGCAAGGATGGCCAACAAGGCATACCGCCGCAATTGAACACCGGTAAACGGCCAGGGTTTGATGCCTGGCACCGTTGGATTTTCACCCTTACATACTTTGTTTCCAAGGTAATACCCCAGCACAAAATGGCCGATTTGGTTGGTGAAAAGTTCGAAATACAGTCCAATGGTCACGCCGAAGGCGTAAAAAAGCGCTTTGTAGATCCACGTTCCCAGTATGCACACGGCGAAAAAGTACAGGTAATCCCGTTCCGTCGCTTGTTTTACCCATGGAAGCAGGATGGGCGCCGTAAGGTAAATACCAATGATCAGGTACAAAAACCAGAGGTGGTAATGCACAGGGCCATTAATCAAACCTTTAACCGCGTCGCCCAGGGTAGCTGGATTGTTGTGTGCAAAGTGGTTGTAAACACTGTAAACAACGAGCCAAAACAAAGCTGGCAGCGCGATGCGCGCAGTGCGTTTTTTCAAAAAATCAAAAGTGGAAATATCCTTACCCAACAACAAAAAACCACTGAGCATAACAAATAAGGGCACAGATACCCTGCCCAGCGAGTCCCAAAAGTTTCCCACCCACCAATCCAGGGTGCCAAGCCGGACGGTTTCCTCGGCCACCGGTCCGGCAACGTGGATGGCAATGACCAGTAAGGTCGCAAGGTTTCTTAATCGATCGGCCCAGAGAAACATGGTCGGTGGTCAGTGGTCAGTTTAGTCGACAGTCGACAGTCGCCTGCGAATTGGTTGGGCTAATGTACGGTAGTTAGCAATTACTTTACACTGCCCGCTGCCCGCTGGCTAAAATTCAATTTCCAATCCATCATACGCAAGGGCTACCCCTTCCGGCAGCGAAGGATTCACTTCAGCAGTGAGTCCCATATGGTGACTGAGGTGGGTGAGCCAGGTTTTTTCTGGACGGATGTCTTGTACAAAATCGAGGGCTTCTTCGAGGTTGAAATGCGTGGGATGGCTTTCGTGGTGTAGGGCGCTCACCACCAAATAACGCACACCGCGCAACTTGTCCCGTTCAGCAGGCGACACCTCTTTAACGTCGGTTAAATACGCCATGTGGCCTACACGGTAACCAAGTATGGGTAAACGGCCGTGTAAAACGGCGATGGGTTGTACGCAAAAACCTTCGAGGTTGAGTGGTTCGTCGGCGCCGATGGGCAGCAATTCGATGCGTGGAAGGCCAGGTATCGGGTGTCCGAACACATATTCAAAACGTTTGCGCACCTCATTGGCTACCCGTGGAAGCGCATAAACTTCAATGGCTCTGCCGCTCCTGAAATTGAAAGGCCGTACATCGTCGAGGCCGATCACGTGGTCGTTGTGCTCGTGGGTGAGCAGTATGGCGTCGAGGTTGCGGACCCCGGCGCGCAGCATTTGTTGCCGGAAATCCGGACCGACATCTATTACAACGTTGAATGGTCCCGAACTGATGAGCGCTGAAGACCGCAGGCGTTGGTCGCGCGGATCTGCGGAGGTACATACCTTGCAGTTGCACCCGATGACGGGCACACCCTGAGAAGTTCCTGTACCGAGCAGCGTGAGTTTCAGAAAAGCGGGATTTTAAGGTTTGGTTACCATCAGGTGGTTGAATCTTCCTGACTTTTGCGCCATTTTTCAATCAGGTCGCGGGATTTATCGGAAAGGACATGCGTGTCGATGTCCATTTTAGACAAAATATCGAGTAGGCAGTTGATGCGGCCTTCGGTATCGAAAAACTTGTTCACCACCGCTATTTTCCGGCTTTCCACCAAACAATAGCCGCTTTGAAAGTTGCCTTTTTCGTAACGAATGGCATAATCAAACTCTTCGAACAACTGTTCGAGTTTTTTTAACGTTGTTTGCGTGTAACGCATGTTTTTTTAGTCCTTAAACATTGGCATGGCACTTAGTACCGCCCGCCATGCTTACTTTTGTGCAAAAGTATCCAAAAATTCTGCCACCATGGGAATGAATACCTTACGACTGCTTTTTTTCTTCTGCTTTTTTTACAGCGCTGTGCAAGCACAGGACGCCCGCGTACGTCGATTCAATGCCGGCGCCGTTCTTGGTTTTTCAGCCTCACAAATTGACGGCGACAATTCCTCAGGGTACAACAAGCCCGGACTTATTGCCGGTTTGCATACGACAATCTTCCTCAACAAACGTTTTGATACCAGCATTGAATTTTTGTTCGCCCAACGCGGATCCCAAAGTGAAATCATTAAGGACCAGGACAATCCGGGCGCCTTTTCAATGACCCTGAACTACATTGAAGTGCCTTTGCAAATCCATGTGAAAGATTGGTTTGTGGAAGACGACGAAGGCGTTTACCACAAAATTTCACTCGACGCAGGTTTTTCCTACGCGCGCTTCATGAGTTCCAAAATAGACAACGAATTCAGTGCCCTCAATGAAGTGGCACCCGATTTCGTCAATAAAAACGATTTCAGCTTTATCCTCGGCACTTCCTTTTACGCCAACCGCCACTGGGGCTTCAACTTCCGTTGGGTTAGAGGCATCACCTCCGTTTACGATCCCAACAAATGGAACCCTTCCCCTGTCGCCGACGCCTGGCGCGGGCACTGCCTGTATTTTTCAGTGATGTATATGCTGTAAAAAGTCCGTTGGTTGGTTGGTCGGTCCTTGTGAACCATTGTTTTTTGTGGTTTAAAAGTGCCAATCACCAACCTCATAATTCGGGATGTAGCCCAAGGCCGTCGACTTTAGGGCTTGTTCGGGATGTTGTGTACCCCAAGCATCTCCTCCAAAAAACCTCAAACCCAATACCCTGTTTCGGCACCCCCAAACACTTCTGAAAATATGGTCCCTTGCGGCAACTCCAGATAAGGATACACGACCTTCGACAAATAAAGTCCCTGTGGATGTGCTCCGGTAATAATACGCGGGGTCTTTTTATCGCGCAAATGTGCTTCAAAGTCCTCCAGACGCATCCTTCCGATGCCGATTTCCAGCAAGCGCCCTACAATGATTCTGATCATACCCGTTAAAAACCGGTTGGCAGTAATTTGAAACCGAAGGCGTTCCCCGCTTTTATTTACCCACAAATGGGCTTCGCTGACACGGCAAATCGTATGTTTAAAACTCGCCGGCGATTTGCAAAAAGCGTAATAATCTTCAAATTTTGGAAGCAGATCTACCGCTGCCTTCATGGGCACAACATCCAAATCCAGGTCTGAATACAAGGCACTGCCAGTCTGCAAAAAAGGGTCTTTCCGCAGATGGATAAAATAATCATACTGGCGCAGCACCGCATCAAAACGGGCATTGGCCTGGTCGTGGACTGGAATGATGGCAAAAACGCTGATATCCGGAGGCAAAGCCCTGTTGAGTTTAAACAGCAGCCCATCAACCGCCGTTTCTTCCATATCTGTATGAAAAAAATATTGGCAGGCATGTACGCCGGCATCTGTACGCCCGCAGCCGTTGACGGAGCTGGGTGTTTTCAGGATCTTTTTTAAAGCGGCTTCTATTACTTCCTGAATGGTCAATACATTGGACTGCCGCTGCCAGCCGTGATAGTGGAGCCCGTGGTAGGCGATATGGAAGAAGTAGCGTTTGATAATTTTTTTGGGCTGAAGTTGTTATGTATATTTGATGGATTGGTACAATGGGCTGATTGCCGCAAATGTTTGGTGCAGGGTATAATCGCTTGAAATCAAGGTGAGTTCTGGTTCCTTTTGCAAGGTCGCAGGCCCTTTTGCGCTGCTTTCGTCATTCATTACTATTTCGACATTGAAATCAGCCAGCATTGGCTTAGCATTGTAATTCCCAACCGATACGATGTACACGCCAGGGGTTCTTAAAACTTTTGCCATGATGGTTGTAAATGCTTAATTGGTGCTACTCGATTCGATTCGGGAGGGAATGTCGCCTTTTTTTTCAATTTAGAACTTGTTCGGGTTTTCATCTACTCCGAGCGTGGTGTTCAAGATTCACCTCTTTCGTCTTAAAAAACAGATACCCCACGGTCTTTTTTGACCCAGCGACCCTTCGGAGGAAGGCCATGCAATAGCAAAAGTCCCTATTTGTTTCAAACCGAGGGCGGCGCAAATTCAACTTTAAAATTCAATTATTTTATGGGGTAATACTTGTCCGGATTTTTTGGAAGCGTACTTTGCGCAGGGTTTACCATTATTGCCGCGCCCGGTGAATGCCGTACAGTTTGGCGGCACTACAAGCGGCAAGCAATTCACTTCAGGCGATTCCAAAAGTTTAAATTTGATTTACATGGTAAATTTATTAGCGCAACCTTTACTCGCCTTAAGCTATGCAAAATCTGAATGAACCTTTTGTCACAGACCAAAAGACCAAAAGACTTTTTGTATGAATGCAGTTATCGACCTTGGCACCAACACCTTTCACCTCCTTGTAGCCCGTTCGGGCGAAGACGGCACGTGGGAAACACTTTTCCGCGAACGCATTTACGTAAAACTCGCCGAAGACGGCATCCACCACATCGGCGAGGCAGCTTTTCAGCGCGGATTGGCAGCGGTGAAAAAGTTCAGGTCCAAACTGGATGAAATGGGCATTCCAGCTTCCGACGCCCGGGCTTTCGGTACGGCGGCCTTGCGCACGGCCGACAATGCCGGTGATTTTTTCAAAGCCCTTTACGAACAAACCGGCATCCGCGGCGAAGCCATAGACGGGCACAGGGAAGCATTGTTGATTTACAAAGGCGTGAAACAAGCCGTGCCTTTCCCGGAGAACGGAAAGGTTTTGATCATGGACATCGGTGGAGGAAGCGTGGAGTTCATCATTGCCGACCGCGACGGATTGTACTGGCGGCACAGTTTCCCTGTGGGCGTGGCCATACTTTTCCAGCATTTCCACAAACATGATCCCATTTCCAAAAAAGAGATTTACGACGAGCAGTTTTTCCTGGAAGGCGCACTGTCCGAACTTTGGACAGCCCTCGAAAAATTCCCGTGTGAAAGTCTGGTGGGCGCTTCAGGCACCTTCGACGTGATCGACATGCTTTTGATGGATCCGGAAACCAAGCCTCTGCTTTACGGACATGTTCAGGTTGAAGCTTTTGAACCGCTGTACAAACGCATCGTGGCTACAACAAAAGAAGAACGGCGTGCCATGACGGAAATCCCGGAAGAAAGGGTGGAAATGGTGGTAGTGGCCATGGTGCTCATCCGCTATGTGCTGGAGCGCACAGGTTTTAAAGACATTTACACTTCGGTGTACGCGATGAAGGAAGGGATGCTGGTCGGCTAGTTGGTTGGTCGCAGATTTACACAGACAAAAAGGTTAACGCAGATTTTACGCAGAAAAAAGTCAGTATTTTTTCTGCGTAAAATCTGCGTGAAGCCAACTCCAAACTTCGAACTCCGAACTTTTTTAATTCGTCGTTTCAGAAGCAAGGCTTGCTGCGAAGTACTCGCGGTTCATCCGAGCGATGTTGCTGACCGAAATTTCCTTCGGGCATTCGGCTTCGCAGGCGGTCACGTTCGAGCATTTGCCAAAACCTTCCTTGTCCATTTGGGCCACCATGTCGAGCACGCGTTTGCGGCGCTCCACGTGTCCTTGAGGCAAAAGAGCAAGGTGTGCTATTTTCGCGGAAGTGAACAGCATGGCCGAAGCATTCGGGCAGGCGGCTACACAGGCGCCGCAACCGATGCAGGTTGCTGCGTCGAAGGCTTCACCGGCCTGATCTTTTTCGATGGGAATGGCGTTGGCATCCTGAGCTTGGCCGGTATTCACGTTTACGTAGCCACCGGACTGTATGATGCGGTCGAACGACGAACGGTCGACCACCAGGTCGCGGATCACCGGAAAAGCCTTAGCGCGGAACGGTTCG
>Ga0105046_10009466_pt1 | contig 15238 bp, 15 predicted proteins | sample MAT03_FD_78385 | JGI IMG/M metagenome (GOLD analysis project Ga0105046, IMG submission 78385) | Freshwater microbial communities from Lake Fryxell liftoff mats and glacier meltwater in Antarctica - MAT-03 (megahit assembly) | ecosystem: Environmental > Aquatic > Freshwater > Ice > Liftoff...
ACCCATGCACCACGATTCGTCCTTCGGCGCGCCCGTCTCGACGATCGCGGACGCATCCGGAGAATTTCCCCTCAACTGATTAGCAACAATCGCGCAGGGCGGCCGGGAACGGTTGCGGGAGCGCGGTGGACGCAGGGGGGAACAGGGCTTCCAGGATAGTCGACGGCGATGCGCCAAAGATGGCCGAGCCCAAATGAAAACGGTCGCGCGTGCGGAAGGGCGAGGTAGTGAACGTCGTAGCAGTTTTCTTTCAGAAATTCTCGAAATCCGTCGTCGTCACGGCCGCCGAAGAGCTTCAGAAGTTCGGCGCGGGTTTCGGGAAGATCGACGCACCGAAGAGCATCCTCATTGGAAACTCCTTCGGACGCGGACTCCGTGTAACTACAGAGATACGTGTCGGTTTCGACCGTGGCGCTGTCGGCGTGAAACGAATAGACATCCGTGGGCACGGCACTTCCCTCTTCGTCACGGGGATAACGACGGATACAATCGAGGACCGGTGCCAAGCCGAGCGCACGGAGACGTTGCTGGTCCTCGATGAGGACGTCCACGGCGGTCTTCCCCGCGGCACTCAACGAGAGCCCCCGGAGGCTCTCGTCGTCGAGGCTGGCGATCTCTTCGGTGGTCGCCAGACGCTCCACAATCTCGGCGAAATCTCCCGCCAGCGTGCGTTCCCAGCAGAGGGCATTCACTCCGTCCGCAAAGGGAGTCGTCACGAGTTCGTGGAAACTGTGGACGACCTTCACGCGCGGGAATCCAAGCGACGATTGAAAAGGAACGACATCGAGACTCATGAGATCGGCCACCACAAGGCGGGAACGAACGATTGGGTCAAGCGCGAGTGCGCCCGCGCAGCGCATCGCCGGTCATTGCGTCGCCGTCTCCTCGACAAATCGAGGCCCCTCCTCCAAGGACGGCTCAACGAGGTGCGGTACCGGTTCGGCGATCGAGCGAGTTGGCCACCCACCGACCGAGACGCCCGCTCGCCGCAAGCCGGTTTTTCAGCCCGCTCAAATCCTGAGCGCGCGCGAGGGGACTCGAACGGTTGGAAAAGGAGACACCCGTGCGGTGCGCCAGCCACATCCCGAGTTGCTGGGGAACGGCGCTATCGTGTGGCGCACTCGCCAGCGTTCTTTGCTTCGATTCCAAACGACCGCCTGGACTCGTGAGGGAAGACTCGCTCAGTGCCGCGAGTGTATACCACGCATCTCCGTCGCTCTCCCGGTTGAACGTCAACGTCAGCGCGGCGGACGCCCGCAAGATCTCCACCTGAGTGCCCGTCCGTTTCTGACAAACGATTCGCTTGTGCTCCAAGCGCCACTCCATGCGCGTTCGGCTCAAGTGACGTGCGAGCGTCCCGAAAACCAAAGCGAAGGCGGAGAGGACCCAGACTGCGGGCGCCCCCCCCCAATTGGACTCCCTGCACCCCTAGAAATGCGACGCCCAGGGCAAGAACGATCGCAAGCCCCCCCATTAGGTGCGCTACGCGTCGCCGCATCCGCGGGTTTTTGACCAGTCCGTATCCACCTTCTGGAAGTGCGATCTCGGTCCACTCGGCCGGGGGTAAGGTGGGAGTTTCCGAAGTCGGCGTAAGGCCCCATTCTTTAACGTACGCGCCGACGACCGTATCCAGTTCGCCTTGCTTTCCCAAGCGAGTCAACGGAGTGACCCCCATTGCGGTTTCCACCATCAAAGTCGGACCGGAATCGATCCAATAGAATCGTCGGACCTGACTTCGCTCGATCGACAGGCGTTGCCGAAACGGTCAACGACAATGGAGACGCTCCAAGCGATCGGCAGTCAGGGCGATTCGATCTTCACCGACTGTGAGGCGGAGAAATTCCGCGACCGCGAGAACTCCTCCCAACGTCCACAGAGAAGTCCAGACCAAGAGAAACGCGCCCGCAGCGAGCGCGGGCCCGAGCGCGAGCGGCGCACGTTCGGGCTCGAGGGGCATATCCAAAGACAACGACCACGCGCCCATGCCCAAAAGCCAAAGCGCGAAGCCTGCGCCGACCGCCCAAAAAATAAGCCACACTGCAAGAAACGCGGCGTCGAACCAACGCCCGTAGCCCGATCGTTTAAATCGGGCTTCCCAACCGAAAGGTGTCCGTGTCAGGGTCATGACAAGCAAAGGTTTCCCCACCCCGGGTTCGCTGCCGAGCACACTTCCGGAACGACGCCCCTTTGACCATGGATTTACAGGTTGTCCGACCGAGAGAACTCGGCCGGTGGGAGACAGCGACCCCAATCGCGAGGCAACGGCTCATATACGGTTATCTGCAGATGGGCAGAGCGGTTTCGACCGTGCCAAGGTGCATGCCGGGCGACGGGAGGCAGCCCGGACCGAACCCAGGAAGCGCGCGCTATTTTTCGTCGCCGCGTTGCAATCGATCTTAGGTTAGGAATCGTGGTGCCATGCCTCACGTTCCTGGACTCAGAAGTTGTTACGCCAAAGTCGGTCGGCTGGTTTATTTCGGTCGCATGCTCGACAAGATCCGTCTGGACGCGGAGAAAAAACTCCCGTCGGCCTACGTCGCGAACCTCGGCGACGTCCAACACAACGTCTTCGACGGACGTTGCTGTCGTTTCTTGGGCGTAGGCTACGGCGACCTCAAAGTCCGGACACTCGAGGGCGGCAGCGACGACGAGATCCTGGCTTGGACCCACAGCCGAGGGGTCGCACGAACCGAAGAGGAGTGTCATATGTGGAATCGATTCCTCCTCAAGCTGGGTTGGCGAGACGAGCGCTCGTCCGTCCTGCCCCAACGCATCCGTGACAGCGGACTCGAGGGAAAACCGATCGAAACCGTCGTCGACCAGATCGAATTCGACGAAGGCCGCGACCCCGTGGCCGATCGCTCGTGGGACAAAGTCTGAATGGGTCGCGAGCCGGCCTGGCTCAGGGCTCTGGGCCTCGCACCGGGAGAGAAGAGCGATTCTCCCGCTTAAACCGACTTCAAAAAAAGGTTTCCTTCGCCCAGCCATTGTGGGGAACGGACACCTCCGGCGCCCCCTCGAACATGATGACGAGCTTGCCAGACGCGGCCGATCTGCGCAGTTCGGGGTTCGGCAGTTTCATACCGTGGACGTGAAGCGTCGCGTTCGGCTTTTTCTTCGTCAGCGAATTGGGCTGGCCTGTGCCAATGACCTCAAGCGTGACGACATTTTGGCCATCGCGCCCTCCTATTAGGGTGGGTTTGTTCGACACCGCCGTCTTTTCGGAGAGGGTTACCTCGCCGGTGACCTTTCCGGAGTCCGCACCGTTCACCCACCCCTCTTCGTAGACGACGACGAGTTTCGAGTTCGGTGGGATCCAGCCTATCGTGTATCGCAGGTGACGATACGAATCGCCGTATCCGACTTCGATCCTGCAGAGGATGTTAAGCAGGGCCTCCAATTGGCGGTCGAACTCCTTGTCGCCTTTCCATTCTTCGAAGCGCGTGGGCGACCAGTCCGCTGCACCCGCTTGCGCCGGCGTTAACCCCCAGGTGCAATGTTCGAAAAATCTCTCCATCGCCGAATCGCCGGAAAAGACCTTGTAGAAGAATCCGATCGCCATCACCCCCAGCCCAATGACGCCGACGATTGCGCCTCCTGGGAGAGCAAAGAGTGCCATGAGCGGAGCGGAGGCTGCGAAGGTCGCTCCTACCGAGGTCAAGAAGTTGCCGTTGGCCAGATCCTGGTCGCCGTCGCTGAAAGCCTTATTCATCGCGGTCACGCCCAGGTAAAGATCGACGATTCCGGAAACGAACCCCAAGACTCCCGCAAGCTTGTCGGCATTGCGAGAGAGAGAGGCGAGTGCGCTCGCGGCGTCGAGGCTCGATCCGATGAGACCGATAATCGCGAGTTCCTTATCCCGTCTGGAAGCGTTCTCGTTCTTCATCACGTCCATCGTCGCAGCCACTGCAAACAAGAGATTAACCGATTCGACGATCGCTCCGAGCTTTCTGGGCGAGCTGGCGAAGTGATGGATGGTATCGGACGAGTCCGGGACGATAAACTTAGCCGCCCTGATTGCAGAATTCACGCGATTGTATCGGTGAATGAGAATGGCCTGCTCGCTAAGGGTAGCCGCTCCCCCTTTCAGCGGTTGAAGCAACAACTGAAGCGAAAGGAAAATCTCCGCCGCTGCGCCCCGTTTAATCAGGATCTTTACCTCCGCGATTGCCTTCCACGCCTCAAGAACCGTCATTCCGGCCTTCCGAACGGATTGGACCTGGTCGTCCGAGAGCTTGGCTTGCGGCCACACGTAGCGGTGTACGAAGTGGCCCGAGTCATCGATTATCTTCTCCAGGTAGGCGCGACCCGACGGACTTTCGCCCAGTCGGGTGATCGCCTGGCACCAAGGGATGAGAAAACGAACCCACTCCGCTTTCGGCGAACCCGCAAATGCCGCCTCGGTGACCTTCATCGCGGCGGACGCATGCCAGGTGGAAAGAAACGTCGCCAGCCGATCCCGTCGGTCGACTCGCCACTGAACCGCGGCTTCGTAGTGCGTCAGGAACTGTTCGACCGGCCCCTGTCTGTCCTTCAGCTTTTGGACGACGGTATTGCTTGGGTCGCTATCCATGATCCCGCTGAGGATAGAAGCCAGGAGTTGCTTCTTTCGCCGACGTTCCACCTTTTTTCGTGGATTTTCCTTCGAGGCATCGTCGTGCGCGACGGTGTAGTCGATCACGTCGGAAGCGGCTGCGACGTACGCCGCGTGGAGGTGCAGCATCACCGTCACGGCGTCGACCACCGGGACGAGCAATTCGCCCTGCTTTTCGACCACGGAAGTATTGATCCCCGGCTCCAGGCTTGTGGCGGGCGCAAAGGTGGCGATCGATTTTTTGAGTTCCTTGATTTGCGCGATCGGCAGGCGCACTCGGCACGCAAAAAAACGATAAACCTGCGGAAACCCTTTAATGCGTCGCGGGAGACAAAGGCTCGTTCCGATCGAAACGGGGTTGCTGCGCTTGCCGTCTTTTTCGATCAGCTCGAAGGGAGTTGCGGCCATTTTCCCCTCGGCGCTTATCTGGATCTCCTCCTTGACCTCCGCATAGGTCTCCCCATTCGCATGGGCGAAGACATAAATCCACTTTTCGCGATCGATGTTCTTAATCGCTTTAAGCGGCGATTCGTTTTTGTCGCCAAATGGAAGCGAGCCGCTTGCGGATGCGATGATAAGTTTCCATTCGACGAACCGAAACGACCGCGAAAACACTGCAGCAGCGCTGTCGTAGTCCTTCTGCGTAAGGTGACTGACCATGGCTCAGAGCAGTGGATCTTCGACCGCGAGGTCGAGCAGGACCGGCGACTTGGCGACGAGATCGGCGTCCACCGCCTGCTCGCTGTAGTATTTGTCGGGTAATTTCGCCGGCACCCGGCTTGGCAGGGCAGCGAACGTATTTTTCGAGCCGATCGCATTCTTTCCCGCGTTGGTCATATCCTGCGGCCTCGTGTCGAGAAAGACGACCCTCGTCGCACCCTTGGAACGGTGGTGAATCAGTTTGTACTGCTTGTTGGCGTTGATGCCTTGGAAGCGCAAAACCTTCGCTCCCTCCACCAATTCTTTCGCGTCTTTTGCGCCCAGCACGATGGGTTCGCTCCCGCCCACGAGTTCGAAGGTGTCGTCGCCCTCGCCCGCCTGATCGAGGACGATCGTCAGTGCGAGGCCTTGCTTGATCGTATTGCCCGACGTACCGTTCGCGACCGTCCGCTTTAATTTCTTGGGTGCACTCATGCTAATTTCGTTCGTATTCGAGACGGAGACGGTCGCGCAGCGCGTCGTCGATCGCTTCACCCGGATGGAGGGCATGGTCTTCGCGAAAAGCCCGCACCGCGGCTTGCGCTGCCTCGCTCGTACTTTCGTCCGCCGCACATTCATACCCCAGGTTGTGTAGCCGCGCCATTACGCCCGTCAGGGTTTCGATCGGATCGAGATATCCGAGATCGAGATCGTGGCGTTCCTCACCGCCGCCTTCGCGGACGATAAGCTCCGCTTTGCGTGCGTGCGGAGGAATCGCCATCTCGACCAAGCCTGCCGCGGTCGTCTTTCCCGACCGGACAGTGCCATCGACCACGAGCAGGTAGTCAAGCAGTGCCCGGGGCCTGCCGGCCGAATCGAGGAGGACAATCCGAATCTTCCCAGGCACACCCTTTTTCACGAAACGGTGGCGCCGTTCGGAGACGCAAGACTCGAGTCGTTCCCTGCGTTCCGGCACGTGTACCCGATCGCCAGGCAGAAGGAGATTAGGATCTTTGCGGCACCGCTTGAGGACCGAATTTTCGGGGTGATTCCAAAGTGTCTCCCAAAAAAATCCGTTCTCGTACGCCACGCTCAAGATACACTCGCCCTGCTCGACCACGTGCGCGCCGTGCCCCACTCGAGCTCCAGCTTCGGCGTCACTTGGCAACGTGGGGGGCATTGGAGTTCGAATTTCGCCGGGGCGCGCTCATTCCGTTAGCTGGGTCAACCTTCTCGAAAGAGCACTCCCTTGGTCCGATTCAGCGGCTTTAAGCGAGACGATCAAGCCTGCCTTTCCTAAAACTTCCGGAACCGCCCTCTCGTTGGCATCCAGGCGTCTCCGTTCGTCGACGGCGAATCCATCCGGGTCGATCATGGATACGCGATCCGCCAAATTGCCAAGAGAGCGGCAAAGCTCGACGAACTGGGCGTGCGCGACAATACCCTCATCCTCCCGACAGGCGGACCTCGATCGCTACGCCCGTGCACGACCCGCAGGCCTCTCCAAACGGCCCAAAACAAGCGGGAACAAAGAGTGACCCGTATCGGCGGAATCCTCGGTGAGTCGAACGTGGGGTTCGGGCGGTTTTTTCCGAATCGCGATAACGGAAGAATGAATTGACCGTTTACGCTCGCCAGCGGTGCGGTCGACCTGCCGAATTCAGCCCGTGTTTCTCGCCTTTTTTTATCTCATCGTCGTCGTGCTGGGCATCCTCAGCATGGGATTTCAGCTGCTGGCCTCGCGCCTGCTCAATCCTTATTTCGGATCGTCGCTGATCGTGTGGGCGTGGTTAATCTCCACGTTCCTGGCTGCCTTCAGCTTGGGGTCGATCGTCGGAGGCGGCATTAGCAATGCGTTGCCGCAACCGCGCATGCGCGCGCAGCGCGCGGTTGCACTCTTGGCGATCTCTTCCCTCGCCTTCACGGCGTTCGCCGGACGCGCCGTGCTAGGACGAATCGAGGTCGCCTTCACCGACGTCACCTCCGGCTTGTTGGTGGCGTGCCTGGGCCTGTTTTTCCTTCCGGTGACCATGCTCTCGTCGTTCGGTCCCCAGTGCGTTCAACACCTCGCGTCGCTGGGAACGCCCCCGGGCAAAGCCTCGGGACTCGTCTATGGCGTAAGCACGCTCGGCAACATCGCTGGGGTGATGCTGACCGCATTTGTCCTCATCCCACACTTTGCCGTGTCGACCTTACTCTACGGCTGGCTCGGTGTGGCGATTGTGAGCGTGAGTGCGTTACTGTTTATCCTGCGATCGCGCCCAACTTGATGCTTTCCATGCACCGTCTTTCCTCGATCGCTCTCCTCGCTCTTTTCTTTCTCGGACCTGTCGCGTTTGGCGCGGAAGGCAACTTCACGGAGAGGTACGACACGCCGTATAACAACCTGACGATCGAAAAAATCGGCACGGTCGTGGAACTGCGCGCACGCTCGCGAGCGGGCGTCTATCTCGAATCTGCGGTCGATCTCGCCGATCCGTTGCGGCTCGTTGTGCCGTATACCCAGACTCTTTTTAGCGCAGCGTTCTTCGAACCCAAACCGAAGGCGGTTCTGATGATCGGATTGGGCGGTGCGGGATTTCATCGTGTCTTCGCCCATGGCTATCCCGACGCACTGCTCCAATCGGTCGAGCTGGACCCCAAGGTTTTCGAGCTGTCTCGGACGCACATGGCTTTTCAACCGACCGAAAAGACGCCCGTCGCCATGATGGATGGCCGCCTCTTCGTGAAGCGATCCAAGCAGACGTGGGATTGGATTATCCTCGATGCGTTTCGCTCGGGCTTCGTCCCCCCGCATCTCAAGACACAGGAATTTTATCGGGAATGCGCAGCCCGCCTCAGCGAGCGCGGCGTGTTCGTGAGCAATCTGCACGCGACAACGAAGCTCTACGAATCCGACCTCAAGACGATCCAATCGGTTTTTCCCCAGGTCGCCCTTTTCCAAACGACCGCTCGAATCAACGTGATCGCAGTCGCCGTCAAGTACCGCGCACCCCCGATCGCCCTTGGAAACGTCTTGTCCCGAGCCTCGCTCGACAACCCCGCCCTCGCCGCACGCGTCGATTTCAAGATGCTCGCCGGCGAACGAATCGAGCTTCCCCCGATCGCCGGCAAGTCCGTGCGGATCCTCACCGACGATTTCTCGCCGGTCGAATTCCTCGACGCGATGAAGGTGAACAACACCAAGGATCATTGAGCCGATGTGTTCCGCGACCTCGATCTCATCCGCACCTTTCGATTCCCGTGCGCGCGTCGGCTTTTCGCTGCGGAATCGTAGTCGACGGAAGGACCGACCGGCGGACTCTCCATCGGTTCGCATCTCAGTCCCCTCGCACCCGCACGTCTACAGCAGCTCGTAGATCTCCACGAGTGCGTTGCCAGCGGCAACACCGACGCCGCTGAGATGGACGGTATAGTTGCCGGGGGCGAGGCCCACGACCATCGCCGCGTCCTTGGACGCGGCACCGACGAAAGGAAAAGCGCCGACACTCGTGAAGGCGGCAGCGAGGGCGGAAGCGCCGGTCCAGTCGTCGTTGGCGGCAATGAGAACGGAGGCGGCGTTGAAGAGTTCGAGCTTCGGATCGGCGAGCCCCCCTGCGACGCCGAAAGGCGCGAGCGCCGGTCCCGCCGCGCGGATGAGAACTTTTTTCAGCGCACCCGGTTGACCGTTTACCACGAATCCGGCAATGAGCCGGCTACCCGCGGCGATCGTGCTACGTGCAGACAGGTTGGTGAGATAGCCGACGCCACCACCACCGGCGTCGTAAATCTCCGCGAGGGCCTCGCCGGGAGTCGCGGGAGCATCCGTACTCACTTGCGCGGTGTAGCCACCGGAGGTCAATGCAATCGCGATCGCGGCGTCGCGGCTGCCCGAAGCGAGAGGGAAAGCGCCAAGAGCGCGGCCGTCGACGATCGACCAGTTGTCGTTGGTGGCAATGGCGGAGGGTCCACGGAAGAGCGTCAGCACGGGATCGGCGAGGGCACCCGGGACGCCGAAGGCGGTCAGTGCGGGGCCGATGCCACGCACGAGCACCGAACGGTCTCCACCCCCGAGCGTGAACCCGGCGATGAGCGTCGCGTCGCCGGTGCCGGCACTTGCGCGAACGGAAAGATTAATCAGGCGCGCCGCGGAATCGGCGGACGAGGGCGCTGCAGTGTCGACGAGGGTGCGGAGGGCCGCCTGCATGCGACCGACGTAGGGGCGGACCTTGGGGCCTTGATCCAAGACGAGAAACACGGCGGCGATCCGACGAGCATTGTCGATCCAGGCGGTAAAACCGAAGGCTCCGGCAGCGCTGGATTGAACGGGCTGACCGGCGGCGTCGACGATGTCCAGCCACGTGCCCAGACCGTAACGCGTCACGCCGTCGATCGGACTGTTGACGACGGGGAGGCCCGCGGCGTAGTCGCGTTGCATCTCGCGGACGGAGGCTTCGTCGAGGACGCGGCGACCGTTGTACACGCCGCGGTTTACGAGCATCTGAACGAAGATCGCGTAATCGCCGAGACTGCACCGAGCGCCGCCGGCAATGCGCGGATTGGTATTGGCGCGGTAGGGAGGTAGAACCGCAATGGTCGTGTAGTCGACCTGGGTAAGACCGAGCGGGCCCGTAATTTTTTCCTGGAAGAGCTGGTCCCACGATTTGCCGGCCGCGACTTCGGCGCAGCGGCCGGCGACCTGCATCGAAAGGCCCCCATAAGCGAACTGGCCGCCAGCCGGCCCGATCAGGGGAATCTGCGCGATCCGATCGGCAGACTGGGCAAGCGTAATCGAACTATTGGAGAGGGCGTCGTTCTCTTCCGATCCGGGAAGACCGGAGGTATGAGAAAAACACTGGCGGAGGGTGATGTCGGCGTAGCCCGGCTTGTTAAAGCTGGGGATGTATTTCGCAACCTTGTCGTCGAGAGAGAGTTTGCCCTCGTCGACCAAGGCCATCAGCGCCGCGGCGGAAAGCGTTTTTGAAGCGGACGCGATCGGCACGATGGTATTGGCCGTGTAAGCGCCGAAAAACCGCCGGTAAACGGGCTGGCCGTCGATAAGAACGCGGAGCGAAGCGCCTCGGAGGTCGAGGGCAGTGCTGGCTTCCTGCACCACGGCGGTGAGCGGCGCAAAATCGTACGCAGGCGTCGCGACGACGGCACAGGGTCGGGCGAGCGCAAACGCGAATGCGGAAAGAAGGAGAAGGGATAAGCGAAGAGAAGGCATGGCGTGGAAAAGGGCTGAGCGTTTAAGGCCACCCATCCCATTGAACGCGCGAAAGCGAAGACGGTTTCGAGCTAATTCGCCCTCATGCCCGGAGCCTTCGAGATGGCGTCCGAGCTTCAGCCGGTTCCGCTTTCCCCTAAAAGCCTCGTTCTGAAGCGCCACCCCAATTCGGAACGGCCTAAAGGCCGGACTCCGAACCGGGTCGCGATAGGAGTCCGGCCTTTAGGCCGCTCCGAAAAACCCTCGAGCATTCCCCTGTCCCATCACTGCTTAAAGCCAGCACGTCGAACTCAACCGCTCGCGCACCGCCCCCCGCCCTCTCACGCCGCTTTCTTCCGTCGTCCCCAAAACACGCCGAGCAGCAGGCCGAACACACCGGTGCCCACCGCCACCCAGATCAAAGATTTTTCCGCGGCGTTCAGCAATGGATTGTCGAGCGCGTTGAACGATACGTGGTAGCTCGCCAGGAGCCATTTCCCGCTCTCTTTCACGAGCGTCGCGGTCCAACGGCTTTTGAATTCGAGCTCTTTTCCCAGCAGCGTGTACTGCCCGATCACATAACCGGACGAGACACCCACATCGCCGCCGTAAAGCGTCGTGAGGCCGTCGGGCGTGGGCGGGACTTTGTAGCCCTTGAACGTTTTCTTTCCCATCCGCTCGAAGAATTCCTTCAACCCCGCCGCACCGCGACACACCTCCGCATTCTGCCAGGTGACAACCACATTCGGGTGCACGTGCGTCAGTACCGCGTCAATATCGCCCTTCGTGATTCCCTCGACGATCTGCGTCCGCAGGGCGCGCAATTCGTTGTGCGCGGAGTCTTCCGGTGGCGCCGGCTGGCCGAAAAGGGTGTTCCCGAGGAACACGACACTCGTCAAAAATACGAAGAACAAACGTTTCATAGAAAAAGGGGTGTTGAGCGAATTGACGAAGATCGAGGATTCGAAAATGGTACAGCTCGCTGCAGCCGATTCTTAGCTAGCTCAGAAACCGCAACGCGAGCTAACTTATTCTTTCCGCGCAAGGAAAAGGCACTGCATCGAACGGGCTAAAGCCCGGACTCCGAACAAAACCCTCCAAGTACGGAGTCCGGCCTTTAGGCCGTTCTGAAATCCCGGCGAATAACCCACCGGGCTCAAGACAGAACTCCATCCTTAAACCCCCATTTCCAGAGCGCTCACGACGACGCGTGCCCTTTCTCACTACCAATCCCACCCCCACCCACCCGCGACCGAAGCCCCAACGCCGCCACCCCCGCTGCCACCCAACACAATACCGCCGCGATCCCCACAATCCATCGAAACGCGTCGACAAACGCCCACCGAATCGCCCCCCGCACCGCCTCTGCCCCCTGCGCGTCGAGGCCCGCAGGCACCGGCGTAGCCGCCAACTTCGACGCGTCTCGCATCAACTGCGCAGCTGCCGCGCCCGAAACCGGCAGTTCGCCCACGCGTTCCTCGAGCACCTGCGCAAACAGCGCCAGCATCAGCGGGCCGAGCGCCGCAATCGCGAAGACGCCGGCGAGCCGGGTGAGACTACTGTTGATCCCCGACGCCAGCCCCAGGTGCTCGGATGCGACCGAGGTCATCATCGTCGCGCTGACAGGAGTCGCGGTCAGTCCCAGTCCGATACCCACCACGAGCAAGCCTGGGAAAAAACTCGACCAAAACTCCCCGGGACCCGCCGTTACCCCGGGCCCCGCCAACAGCATGAATCCCACTCCAGTGACCGAGCTCCCGATCGCCAAGGGCCAACGCGGACCTTTCCGATCCACCCAGCGCCCCGCCCCTGCAGACAGCGAAATCAACAGCATCATGATGGGCACCTGGGTCAGCCCCGCCAGCGCCGGCTTGTAACCCTGCACCTGAATCAGATTCAGCGGGAGGAAAAACAGCGTCCCGTGAAACGCCGTGTAATACAGAAAACTCACCACACTCGCCGCCGCCAACGTCCGGTTCTTAAAAATCCCAAGCGGGAGCAACGGTTGCTCGGCCGTTTTCTGCGAAACGACAAACAGCACCATTCCCACCACGCCCCCGACCAGCGTCCCCCACACCCACACGTCGCTCAAGCTGCTTCCCGACCACCGGATCAACCCATAGTTGAACGCCGCCAACCCCGCCGTCACGCACCCCGCACCCCGCAGATCCAGCCGCTTCCCATCGGTGGCCGGTTGGTCCGCTGGGATCTTCACCCCGAGGATCGCCAGCGCCACGAGCGCCAGCGGCAGGTTGATGAAAAACACACCGCGCCAGAGATTCGCCCCCGCCAGCATGCCGCCGACCACCGGTCCGAGCGTCGTCGCCAACACGCTGAACGCCGACCATAGCCCGATCGCCCGCCCTCGCTCCGCCGGACCGAAGTAACTGGAGATCATCGCCAGCGAACCCGGGATCATGATCGCCGCTCCGACGCCCTGCACCACGCGCGCCGCAATCAGCGCCTTCACGTTGGGCGCGAATCCACACGCCATCGAAGCTCCGACAAAAAGCGCGATCCCGGCAATGAAGGTGCGACGTCGCCCGTGATGATCGCCCACTGCCCCGCCGAACAATAGCAGCGCCGCTAGCGGCAGCGAAAACCCGTTCGTCACCCACAACAGATTCGCACCCGTGGCACCGAGGTCGGCCTGCAACGCCGGCAGCGCCACGCTCAGCGCCGTCCCATCGATGAACGCCATTCCCGAAGCGAGGATCGAGGTGGCCAGCACCCACTTCGCCAGTGGCCGGTTCGCGTCCGGTTTGCTGCTGAGGACACTCACGCTTTTCGCCTTTCCACCCGAATCGACACGGCCGCGGAGGGACGCAGTGTGATGCCCCCCAGCGGGGCTGGCAGCGCTCCGTCAATCAGCGTCACGCGGAAGCGCGACAACAACGTCGCCAAAACAATCTTCGCCTCCATCAGAGCGAAATGCTGCCCGATGCACGTATGCGGCCCGGCTCCAAAAGGAAAGTACCCGTCACGCAACAAGGTGCGCGTCTCGCCGCCCAAGAAGCGCTCGGGCCGAAAATTCTCTGGCTGCTCCCACCGTTCCGGGAGTCGATGCATGACGTACGGCGAAACCACCACCGCGCTCCCGCGTGGGATGCTCCAACCGCCCAAATCGTCGTTCGCGACTGCCCGCCGCTCCAGTATCCAAACCGAAGGATACAGACGGAGCGTTTCCTGCAACACCGCGCCCAACCGCTCAAGCGCTGGCAAGGTTTCGACCGCCGTTGCGCGCTTCGCGTCGAACCCCACCGCGTCCAGCTCGATCTGCACTTTTTTCGACTCCGCCGGGGCCTTGGCCAGCAGCGCGAAGGCCCACGTCAACACATTCGCCGTTGTCTCGTGGCCCGCCAGAAGAAACGTGACCACCTGATTGCGCAGTTGATTGTCGCTCAACGCCGCACCGCCTTCGTGGCGCGTTTGCATCAGCAAGCCCAGCAGGTCCGCCGCGCCGACGCCAGTCGCCGGCGAGTGACGGCGATGCTCCGCGATCACCTCCCCCACGACGCGGTCGATCGCGGCGAGCGACCGCTGGAACGCGCGGTGCCGCGGAAGAGGGATCCACAGGGGCACATTGCCAACGTGGCTCGTGCGGCGAAACAGCTCCTCGAGCAAAACCGGCAGCGCCGTTTCCACCACGTCCGCGCGGTCCCTTAAATCCGCCCCGAAGAGACACCTCCCCGCCACCGCGAAGGCCAATCGGCTCATCTCCGCCGAAAGATCCAGCGTCGTTCCGGTCGCGGCCGCTTGCTCCCACCCCGCGCACGCTTCGTCGGCCACCGTCAGCATCGTTTTCGCGAGATCCATTAGGTTCCGATGATGAAAAATCGGCTGCACCGCCTGACGTTGGTGCCGCCACGTCGCGCCCTCCGCCGTCAGCAGGCTCTCCCCCGTGACCATGCGCACCGTCCGCGAACTCCGCGTGTCGCGCAGGTAATTCGACGCTCGCGCTTGCAGTACCTCGGCAATCAAAACCGGATCGGACACCAGGTGATACGTCAGCGGCCCCAGCTCAAGTCGCGCGACCGGCCCGCACGTCTGCGCCGTCGAAAGCAAGAACCCCAGCGGATCCCGCCGAAACGCCCGCGCGTGCCCCCACACCCGTGTCCCCGCCGGGCTCGGTGCGCGCCGCGCCGACGCCGCGACCGCGCCCGCCGCGTTCGCTCCAGGAGGTGCGTTCGCCGGGAGCGTCACGGCGGATATCCCCAGCGCTCGAAACACGCCCCCGCCACCGCGCGCACCTTGGCGCGTGTCGGCTCGTCCAGCGGCGGGAAGGCGTTTTTTTCGTAGTTCTTCAGCGACGACAGGTAACTCTCCAGCTTTGGCCGCAGCGTAGCGAAGCCCTCCATCGCCAGTCCGGAATAAATCCGCTCCACCGTGCCAAGGGGATCGCGCTCCAGCTCGGCGAACGCTACCTCGTGGAACTGTCCCGCGGGAATCGCCGGAAGATCGCGAAACAACGCGTCAAACACCTCGCGATACCGGGCAAGAATCTCGTCGGGCAACCGTGTACGATCCGGGCGCTGCAGATACGTGTGCCAGAGCACCGTGTCGTAGAACTTCAGCTGGCTTTGGTAAACCGTGTAGGGGTCGCGGTGAATGTGCACGAACCGCGCCCGGGGAAACATCTCAAGGAGCATGCGCACCCGGGCCGTGTTGGGCGGCGATTTCAACAGCAACGGACGACCGTCGTACTTATAGGAAAGCTTTTTTACAAACTCGAGGTGTGCGTCCTTCCATGCCTGTTCGTCAGACGGATCTGCACGATCGAACGTCAGGAAGCGTTCGTAGTGCGGCATGCGCAGCGGAAA
>Ga0105046_10009468_pt1 | contig 15237 bp, 21 predicted proteins | sample MAT03_FD_78385 | JGI IMG/M metagenome (GOLD analysis project Ga0105046, IMG submission 78385) | Freshwater microbial communities from Lake Fryxell liftoff mats and glacier meltwater in Antarctica - MAT-03 (megahit assembly) | ecosystem: Environmental > Aquatic > Freshwater > Ice > Liftoff...
CGATGGCCCGAGCTATCGACAGCACGTAGCGAAGACCCGCGCTGGGGAGTCCAAGCCGGTGCCCTGAGCCTCCCTTTCGGCAGCGGCGCGAACGGCGGCGGTGGATCAGTATCCCGCCGCCGTTGTCGCGCCCGATGCTCGCGAAGTGGATCTGTGAGAGGGCCGCGATCGGATCTCTCTTAGGGCGCCGCTGAAGCTGTTCAATAGTTCCTCGTCTTCGGGTCATCCCAGAGTCGACTTCGCCGACGGCAAGGCCGCCGAACAAATCTGGGAAGCTCCGTCGACGCGCTCATCCGCGGACAGCCAGTAGCCGGTTGGTCGAGGCCTTCTTCCGCTCGATGGCGAACGTGCCGCTTTCGCTCGGGGGGGGACGAACGGTGTCGGGGTCGGGCGCCACCGTCACTCCTTCGGCGGCCGTATCACGCTCTCGCATCAGCAGGTGCTCGGCGGCCTCCTCGAGATCGGTCAGTTCGTTGGCGGCCGTCAAGATGTCGTCGTTGTCAGCGGCCAACAGGAGCGCCGCGGACAGGGCGCGGCTGCTTGCGGCCAGCACCAGCGCCTTGCGGCGCTCCGATAGCGGGGGGCCTTCGCCGCCGTACCTTCGTTCGGAGACCACAAAGGCGTCCAGCGTCATCGCGAGCCCACGAGCACGCAGCACGAGCAGCGGAATCGCGTCTGCCATGTCTTTCATGCCTTCCGACGAGCAGATCCCGTACCAGGCGGTCCTTGTCGGCCAGGGCCGCGGACGACGACCGATTCGTCGCTGTGGGCCAAGGACAGCGGCCCGCTTCCCATGCGCCATGCCGGGAGGGTCCGCGAGCTTCGGACCGAATCGAGGATGGCATGGGCTTCCAGCCCGCAGACCTCGAGCAGAAGCTCCACCAGTACGTCCTCGTCGATGCTCCAGGGTTCGAGCGCCCACACCGCCGTCGCGTCGAGAGCGGCTTCGCGGGCGCCAGCACGGTCACCGTCATCTTGCAGGTCCCGGGCAAGGGCCCAGAGGCGAATGCAAAGATTGATCGGCCCCTCGTCGCTCGCGCGATCGTCGGACCACGAGGCGAATTCTTCTTCCAGATCGGCAATGGCTTCCATCTTGGCTCCAAGTCGGCGATGGCCGACAACGTGTTCGCGGTTGCACGCGGCGGGCCACCAGCGCCCGGCTCCTTCAGCGCAGCCCGCGCTCGCGCACCAAAGCTCTCGACGCACCCAGACTCTCAGCGCGCGGACGCAAGTGCTCGGCGCACGGCCTCGGCGATGCCGAGCCCGCCGCCGTCGGTCACTGCGGATGCGAGCGCGTCGGTGACCATCGAGCCGTATCCGGACCGCTCGGCTGCACCCACGTTGCTCGAAGCGAGGAGCTGACGCACAAGGACGCCCTCGAACTCGACGCAGCTTTCGGCGAGCCGCTGGTCGTTGGGCGAGCTTGCGGCACCAGGCCCAGCGGCCCGGGCAGCGCGGGGACCGGTCGGAGGCGCGACCGGGATCGATGGAGCGGAAATGGGGGTCGTCACGTCGATCACTCCACGATGATCTCGGCCTCGAGCGCACCCGCGGTGCGCAAGGCAGACAGGACGCTCGCCAGCTCCCGGGCCGACAGGCCGAGGGTGCTGATGGCCTTGGCGACGTCGGCGAGGGTCGCCGCTCCGCCGAGGTAGAGCATAGGGGTTCGGATTTCTTGGGCTTCGACCTCGGTGCGCGGAAGTACGGTGGCCGTTCCGATCAGGGGCTGCACCGCGACCGGCTGCTCCTTGATGACGACGGTGAGGTTGCCATGAACGATCGCGGCCGGACCGAGGCGGACGTCGCCCCCCGCCACGATCGCTCCATTGCGCTCGCTGATGACGATGCGTGCCTTGCGCAGCGGGCTGACGTCCAGGTCCTCGATCTTGGCGAGGAGCGCGACGATGTCGGCGTCGCCCGCTGGCACTTTCACGACGATTGCGCCGCCGTCACGAGCCAGCGCCGAGCCTTTGCCGATCGCTGCATCGATGGCTGCCGACATTCGCGAAGCGGTCGTGAAGCCAGGGCTTCGCAACAAGAGGACGAGCTGTCCCTTGTCCACGATCCGGGTCGGAACCTCCTTTTCGACGATCGCCCCAAGCGGAATGCGCCCGGTCGTCACGCTCCCCTGCTTGGTGGAGCTGCCGCTCTTGCCGCGCGCCGAAAACCCGCCCACCACCAGGCTTCCCTGCGCAACGGCGTAGGTCTTCTGGTCAGGTCCCTTCAACAGGGACTGCACGAGGACACCTCCCGCGATCGAGCGCGCATTGCCGATCGAGCTCACCGCGATGTCGAGCCTGGTCCCCGGCCGCGCGAACGGTGGCAGGGTTGCGGTGACGACCACGGCAGCAACGTTCCTCAGGCGCAGCTGGTTCGGATCGATTTGCACGCCCAGACGGCGCAGCATCGCAATGGTTGCCTGGGCTGCGATCGGGGCCGAGGCATCGTCGCCCGTCCCGGCGAGGCCGCTCACCACCCCGAAGCCCACCAGCTGGTTGTCGCGCGCGCCTTCGATCTCCGCCAGGTCGCGGATCTTGTCGGCAGCCGCGGGCGAGACGCTCAGGGCGCCCGCCAGAGCCATGAGCAGGACCATGACGGCGCGGAGTCGAAACGACGATCGCCAGCCGGTCAAAACCGCGATCACAGCGGATCCACCTTGTCGATAGCCCGCCCCAGCATGCCTTTGCGCTGCTGGTCGGCGATGTCCCCGCGGCCGGTGAACTCCACCTCGGCGTCGGCGATCAGCGACGAGGCGACACTGTTGTCCTGGGCGATGTCGACGCGCCGCACGAGACCGGAGACATAGAGGTGATACTCCTCATTGTTGATCAGGACGACCTTGGTCCCCTCCAGATAGAGGTCGCCATTGGGCAACTCGCGAGAGACCCGCACCGAGACGATGCCGCTCAGCTGGCCCTTGCGGCTGGTGTTGCCGCTGCCGGCGAAGTCGTGTTCGCTGAGGTAGGAAAGCACCGACGTCGGGTCCATCTCCGGATTCTTCGCTTTCAACGCGCTCACGAGGCCGAGCACTGCGGTCACGCCGAGGTTGGTGCTCGAGCTCTTGTTGAGCTCGGTGGTGGAGTCGCCGGAGGCGTCGGCCGACTCGTCGATCCGGATGCGCACGATGTCGCCCACGCGGACCGCGCGGGTGTCCTCGAAGACCCCGCCCACCGCCTCGCTAAAGAGCGAGCCGACCGACGGCTGGAGCGACGGATCGAGCTTCGCGTACTTGCCCGGCTCGTACTCGCGCTCCTTGCGGGTGAACTCCACGATGTGGCTCGGGCCGCAACCGGACGTGGTCAGCAGCAGCGAGAGGGCGAACAGCGCAACGGGCGCCAACGCGCGTCGAGCTTTGCCGCTCACGGCTCCACCACCCCGCGCGGCGGTGCCGCTTGGACGAGCCGGGCCCGCAGGACCTTGCCCGAGCCCTCCACGGTGACCTGCAAGACGTCGCCGACATCGGCGTCCTCATTGGCCTTTCCAGGCGCCTGGACCTCGATGGCAGGACCACCGACGACGATCATCATGGAGGAGCCGCGCCGGATGGCCGGCACGAGCGCCGCCGCGGAGAGCTGGAGCTCGATCGGCACGAGGAGCGTCGCGACGATCGTGCCGCCCTGGCGCAGATGCATCGTGGCAGTCGTCGCGTGGCGCCCCACCTTGCGCGGTGGACGCCCGATGACCAACTCGACGTCGTCGTAGCCGCGCGGCACCAGCGCCTCGACGCGCGGGCGAACCGCAACCAGGGTCGCGCCCTTCGGCAGCTTGTCCTTCGCGGCGGCGCGAAGCAGCAGCTCGATCTCGGTCTTCGACAGCTTGCTGGTGGCCCGCACGATCCGCGTCGCAGATGGGATCATGCGGGCGTCAGCCGTGCCGCCGGGCAGCGCCGCCACGACCTCACCACGATTCACGATGCGGCTCGAGCCGGCCGGCGGAGCAGGGCCAAGCTCAATGGACCCGAGCTCGGCGGGTACCGACGGGACGACGTCTGCAATGGTCAGCCGAGGCGCATCGACCGTTCGTACGGGCATGGAAGGTCCGGCATGCGCCGGGCGCACTGCCAAGGACGCTGTCGAGGAAGCCGCCAACACCACCGCCAGCCGAAAGGCCACCGTGGCGGCGCGAGCGAGACCGCAGGACGATTGGGCGATCGGGTCCATGGTCAGCGCAACTGCGTCGCGCTGCGCAGCATCTCGTCTGCGGCGGTCACGACCTTGGAGTTGATCTCGTAGGCGCGCTGAGTCCGAATGAGAGCGATCATCTCGTCGACGACCTCGACATTCGAGCTCTCCAGTGCGCCCTGCATGACGGTGCCGCGACCGTCGGCCCCGACATCGCCGATCGAGGGCTCCCCGCTCGAAGGTGACGCGAGGAACAGATTGTGGCCGATGGCGGAAAGACCAGCGGGATTGGTGAAGGTCGCGAGCTGCAGGCGGCCGAGCTCGGTCGGCTGGGTCTGTCCGGGCGTCACCACCGTCACGCGCCCGTCGCTGCTGATGGCGATCTCCGTGGCTTCGGCAGGCAGCGAGATCGGAGGCTCGACCGGCAACCCATCACTGGTCACCAACCGCCCGTCGGAGTCGACCTTGAGCGCCCCCGCCCGCGTGAAGGCATTTGTGCCATCGTCCCGGGTCACGACCAGGAGCCCGTTGCCTTCGATTGCGACGTCGAGCGGATTGCCCGTCTGCTGGACCGCGCCCTGGGACAGGTGGCGGGACGTGGCGACGACCCGGGCGCCCGAACCCAGCTGGACCGTGGAAGGCCCGGCGATGTCGCCCGGGCCGAGTCCGGCGCCGCGTTCGGTCTGATAGAGAAGGTCCTCGAACTCGGCGTCCTGGCGCTTGTATCCCGCGGTGTTCGCGTTCGCGAGGTTGTTCGCGATGGTGTCGAGCTTGGTCTCCTGGGCGACCATTCCCGTCGCGGCGATCTGCAGTGAGCGGAACATCGTGTTGTCCTTCTCTGTGGCCGACTCGGGGGAGTCGGCGCACGGGGATTCGCATTGCCAGACCCGTGCCGCGCCTCAGTGGTCGAGCGGCGCGCTCTGAGGGGCCGTGCGCGACGGAGGAGCCGCTGATTGCGAAGGCGCGCCGAGCGAAGACGCGCTGGAAGCGGGCACGCTGGAAGCGGACACGCTGGAAGCGGGCGCGCTGGGGGCAGACACGCTGGGGGCGGACGCGCTGGAAGCGGGCGCGCTGGAAGCGGGCGCGCTGGAAGCGGGCGAGGGCGACGCTTCGGGCTCCGGATCCATGGACACGACGAAGTCGACGCGACGATTCTGGGCCCGACCGGCGTCGGTCGCGTTGTCGGCAATGGGCTGGAACTCGGCGAAGCCGCCTGCCGAGATCCGGGCGGCGTCAAAGCCGTGACGGTCTGCCAACGAAACGACGACGCTCGCGGCACGTGCCGACGAGAGATCCCAGTTGGAGCGATAGCGCGCGCTGGCGATGGGACGGTCGTCGGTGTGGCCTTCGACCCGCATGTGTACCGACTTTCCACGCACCAGCTGGGAGACCGCCTCGAGCACCGGCTCGGCGTCGCTCGCGAAGTCGTCGTCACCGCTGGCGAAGAGCACGGCAGCGTCCAGGCGCAGCACCAGCTCGTTTCCGCGACGAACGACCTTCAGGCCTGACAGCTCGCTGCGCTTCTTGGCCTCCTCGGCGATCGATCGCTCGAGGCGACCGAGCGGGTCGCCCTTGGCGGCCCGGAGCTGCGTCTTGGGGAGGATTTCCACCTTCTTTTCACCGCCCAGGACACCCCGACCACCTCCCAGCTCGATACCGATCGCTTCCTGGAACGACTCCGAGAAGCGACCGACCTTGTCGGAGTCGGACTTGGATACCGCGAACATGACGACGAAGAACGCGAAGAGGAGGGTGATGAAGTCGGCGTAGCTGACCAGCCAGCGCTCGTGATTGACGTGCTCGGCATGCTTTTTTTTGGCCACTTGTTCTCCGAGCTCCGAGCGGGGAATGCCGGCGCTACTTCTTCGGCGCGTCGTGTGACGGGAGGAACGCCTCGAGACGTTCGCGCACGACCTTGGGGTTCAAACCTTCCTGGATCGCGAGAATGCCGGTGAGCATGAGCTGCATCAGGCGAGCATCTTCCTGGTGTCGAACCTTGATGCGACCGGCGAGCGGCAAGAAAAAGATGTTCGCCACCGCGACGCCGTAGATGGTCGCGACGAATGCGGCGGCGATGCCCGCACCGACCTTGTTGATGTCGGACAGGTTGCTCATGACGTGAATGAGGCCGAGCACGGCGCCGATGATGCCGACGGTCGGGCTGTAGCCCCCGCCCGCTTCGAACACCTTGGCGGCGTTGTCGACGTGCTCCTCCTCCTGCTCCACCAGGACCTCGAGCGTCGACCGGATCGCGGCCGAGTCTGCCCCGTCCACCGCCATCAGGATGCCGCGTGCGAGGAAGGGGTGCGCGGCCTCGCCCGCAACCTTCTCGAGGGCGAGGATGCCGTCCTTGCGGGCGCGCTGCGCGAAGTCGACGATCTGCTCGACGATGCGCAAGGGGTCGACCGCCTGCTTCTGAGTCAGCTTCTTCGCTTGCCCCAGAGCTTGCGCGATGATCGGAAGTGGAAACTGGACGATGACCGCGCCGACCGTCCCTCCGACGACGATGATGAACGCCGGACCGCCGACGAGGGAGCCGAGGTGGCCACCCTCCATCACGTTCCCGAGGATGATCATCCCGAACGCGACTCCGATCCCGATGAAGACTCCGAAGTCCACTTGGCTCTCCCAGTAAAGGTGATAGAAGACGGCGCTTGGTCAGACCTGCGGATCGATGTCGGCGCGGGTCGGAACGATGACCTCCGCGATGCGCCGACGAAACGCGATCACCAGCTCGGTCAGAGCGTCGATGGTCTCGAGGACGATGACGCTCTCGCCGCTGGAGAGCCGCAACGTGGTGTCAGGTGCCTCCTCCGCCCACAGGAGGGAGTCGGGGTTGAGCGCGATGCGCTGACCGTTGAGGCGAGTGAGCTTGATCACGGAGTTCGACTCAGCAACAGCCGAGCCAGGTCGAGCCCATCGTCGAGGGCACGCCGGTTGCTGTGTCACTCGCCATGCGATCGATCTTCGGGCACGTCGATGGGCTCAAGCAGGGGCTGGACTATCACCAGCAGCGCCACGCCCTGCTGGCGTCCAACCTGGCGAACGTCGATACGCCCCACTTCAGGCCTCGCGAGCTCGAGCGGACCGACACCTCGCCCGCGGGTGGTTTCGCCGGTTTCCTGGGCGCCGCGCTCGCCACGACCGCGGAAGGCCATCTGGGAGGCCAGGGAGCCGACGCGGGCGGGCTCACCACGCGAGTCGTCATCGATCGCAATGCGACCCCCGACGCAGACGGCAACTCCGTCAGCATCGATCGTGAAGCCGTGAAGATCGCCGCCAATCACATCCGCTACGACACCTTGACGCAGATGGTCGCCAGCTCGCTCTCCGGGCTTTCGTGGGCCGCCTCGGACGGGAGGGGCGGGTGAGCGCGGTCTCGGGGGCGCGTGGCGTCGGAGCCTTCGCGGCGATGGAGGTCGCGGCCTCGGGCCTCACCGCCGAGCGCGAACGCATGAACATCATCGCCTCCAACCTCGCCAACGCGAAGACCACCCGCGGCGCGGACGGCCAGCCTTATCGGCGGATGGACCCGGTCTTCCATGCGCGGCCGTTGCGCGACCGGGCGACCGACGCGATCACCCGCAGCGTGATGCGCGTCGAGCTGAGTGAGGTCAGGCCCGATGAGGAGCCGGGGCGCCTGGCCTTCGAGCCGGGGCATCCCGATGCGAATCCCGAGGGTTACGTGGAGTATCCGAACGTCAACGTGGTGACGGAAATGGTCAACCTGATGACAGCGAGCCGCGCCTACGAGGCGGGCGTCGCAACCATCGAGTCGGTCAAGTCGATGGCACGATCCGCGCTGAAGATCGGCCAATGACCGGCCCTCTGCGCAGCGTCGGGGACACGTACGCGGCGGCGCCCACCTTCACGACGTCCGATGTCGGAGAGCAGCGCGACCTCGGTGTCGAGGGGCTGCCGTCATCGGGAGGAGCTGCGACTACCAATTCAACCAAAGCGCCCACGTTCTCGGACATCTTCGGCAACCTCGTGCTGGACGCATCGACCAGGAGCCACGACGCGGCAGCGAAGGCCGATCTGCTGGCCCGAGGCGCGACCGACGACCTGCACGGGACGCTGATCGCCGCGAAGGAAGCGGAGATCAGCGTCAAGCTGGTCGGCAGCATCCGCAACAAGCTCATCGACGCCTTCCAGGAGCTGTGGCGCACCAATGTCTGAGGAGCGACCCAAGTCGGCCGTGGAAGGCGCGACCGCGATGGGTCGCAAGGCGATCGCCGCCTTCCGGGCGCTCGGCAAGCCCGCGAAGGTTCTATTCGTCACGACGCTGGTGGCAGCGCTCGGGCTCGCGGCGTGGTTCGGCGAACGGGCCGCCAACCCGGCCTTCGCGCCGCTCTACGCCTCACTGCCCGCCGACGACGCCAGCGCGGTGGCCGCGAAGCTCAAGGAGCTCAAGATTCCCTTCCGCGTGGTGGAAGGCGGACGGGTCGAGGTGCCCGAGGCGCGCGTCCCCGAGCTTCGGCTGGAAATGGCGGGCGCAGGCCTACCGCGGGGCGGAGCCGTGGGCTTCGAGATGTTCGACAAAACCCGCCTCGGTGCCACCGAGTTCGAGCAGAAGATCCTCTACCGCCGCGCGCTGGAGGGCGAAATCGTCCGGACGGTCGGCAGCATGGCCGCAATCGAGAGCGTGCGGGTTCACCTGGTCATGCCGGAACGAAGCGTGTTCGTCTCGCGGCGCGAGCCAGGATCGGCATCGGTGGTGCTGAAGGTCCGCAATGGCCAGGTGATGACCCCAGCCGAGGTCGGGGCCATCGTCCACTTGGTGGCGTCGGCCGTTCCTGGCCTCGGCGCCGGCAACGTGACGGTCGCCACGACCGACGGCGCGCTCTTGCGCAAACCGCGCGGGGAGGGCGACGGCGACATGGTCGACGACGATGCGGCCGGCGAGGTGAAGGCCATGGAGGCGACACTCGAAGCCCGCGCGCGGGACATGGTCGAGCGGGTGGTCGGGCCCGGGCACGCCGACGTTCGCGTCTCGGTCGACATGGATTTCGCGCGGGTGGAGCGGCAGACCGAGACGTTCGAGCCTGCGACGCGTGCACTGCGGAGCGAGGAGCTCACGGTCGAGAAGGCAGCGACGGGTGACGGTGACGTCACCGGCGTTCCCGGAGCGGAGAGCAATCTGCCCGACGGCGAGCCCGAGACGACGGGCCTCGGCGATCCCGCCGCGGGGCCGGGTGTGGTGCGTCACCAGCACACGCGAAACTACGAGGTCTCGCGGGTCAGCGAGAAGCGCGTGTCGCGCACCGGCAAGATCCAGCGCCTCACGGTGGCGGTCCTCCTCGATGGCGTCGTCGGCGAGGACGGGACGGCCGTACCGCGCGATCCCGAGCAGATAGAGCAACTTGCCAGCCTCGTGCGGACCGCGGTGGGCGCAAGCGACGAGCGGGCCGATCTGATCACCGTCGAATCCATGCCTTTCGCCGCGAGCATCGCCGAGCTCGATGATTCCGCAACCCCGGCGACGCCAGCCTCGCCGCTCGATGCTCTGCCGCAGGGGGTGCGGAGGGTCCTGCCGTTCGCCGTGGGCGGCGTCCTCGCCCTCTTCCTGCTGATTGCGGTGCTGGTGGTACGGAGGCGACGGCGACGGCGCGCCAAGGCGGCGGAGACGGCGCTCGCCCTCCGCGCATCGGACCAGCTGTCGGCGCCCGACGCGATGCTCCAGCTCAACCCGCGGGACGAAGCGCTGCGCATCGCAACGGAAGACCCGGCGACCGCCGCCCTCATCATGCGCGAGTGGCTCGGCGCGGCGGCCGCCTCGGACGCGGCGCGCGCCGCCTGATTGGCGCGCCTGAGCGCCGCGAGCCGACCGGCATGAGAGGCATGGGGGTTGGGGTTGAACGTACGGATCGCAATGCTCACCGACCCGGAAAAAGCGGTGAATCCCGTGAATCCATCCTGTGGTTCGACGAAGTCGTCGCCGGGCTGAGCGCGCAGGCCGACGCGGTGCTCGACGCGTGGCACCTGATGATCCAGGGCACGTAGCAACTGTAGTACAATGCCCCGCGTGCGCTTCGAATGGGACCCCAGAAAAGCGGCGACCAACCAGAGGAAGCACGGCGTATCGTTCGACGAGGCACAGTCCGCCTTCGGTGACGAGCGCGGTGCCTACTTCCCCGACAAGCTGCACGAAGACCGCTTCATCTTCATCGGTTACTCCAGCCAGCAGCGGCTCCTCTACGTCGTTCATGCGGAAGTCCGGAGCGACGTCGTTCGCATCATCAGCGCGCGGAAGGCGACGAAGCATGAGAAAGCCCACTACGAAGACGACTGATCCGCTCGACCAAGAGGTCGATTTCACCCGCTTCGGGCCCGTGCGACGAAACGCGTTTGCGGGGGCGGGCGAGCGCGGCGGGCCGTCGCTCCTCGCGCTCTGGGAGATGCCCGAGCTCGCGTCCGATGCGGTGATGCTCAGGCGGGGGCACCCGGGCAAGGACAACAGCCGGAAGACCACCGCCCGATCGATTCGTCTACCAGAAGAGATCTGGCAGGAGATCGAAGCGAAGGCGCTCGCCAAGCACCTCAACGTGCATCAGGCGATGCGCGCCGCGTTGCTCGGCTGGCTTCGCCGCGCCGGATGAGTAGCAAGGCGCCGGGGGGGGGGGACCGCCTCGACGTACGGCGCATCGCGCGGATGTCCCCGGAGGACCGGCATGGGGGTTGCGAAGCACGGATCGCAATGCTCACCGGCCCGGAAAAAGCAGTGGTGTTCCTCCTGTCGCTCGACGAAGCCATCGCCGGCCCGATCGTCGCCGAGCTCGGCGAAGCGGAGCTGTCGAAGCTTCGCGCGGTCGCCGCCACCATGCGGCAAGTCGAGGCGAGTGCCGCGGAGGATACGTACCGCGACTTCGTGGAGCGCAGCGCGCGGGCCGTCGCCGTGCCGCGCGGCGGCCTCACCTATCTCCGGCGGCTCACCGTCCGCGCCCTGGGGGACGAGCGCGCGCGACACGTGTTCGACGAGGGCAACATCCTCAGCCCACTGGCCAAGCTCGAAGCTGCGCAGCCCGAGGCGATCGCCGCGCTGCTGGAGAGGGAGCCGGCCCAGCTGGCCGCCGCCCTCCTCACCCGTCTCGACCCGCGCGTCGCGGCGGCGGTCATCGTGGCCATGCCGGCGGAGCGTCAGGCAGCCGTCCTCGCGCGCGTCAGCCGGATGACGGAGCTGCCGGCCGGAGCGCTGGAGGAGATCGCCAGCGCGATCGCCGCCGAGCTGCCCGATGGCCACGGGTCGGCGACCGTGGGCATCGACGGCACGGCGCGCGCAGCCGAGATCCTCAACGCGACGCCGCGCGAGGTCGCCAGCACCCTGCTGGCGGCACTCGAGCTCGAGGACGCCGGCCTGTCGAAAGGGCTGCGTCTGGCGATGTTCACCTTCACCGATCTCGCACGACTCGACGCGCGCGCCATGCGCTCGCTTCTTCGCGAGGTTCCGAACGAGCGCCTTCCCCTCGCGCTCAACGGCGCGCCCGAGGAGCTGCGGGTCGCAATCTTCGCGGGGCTCTCGAGCCGCGCCGCCGATTTGCTGCGTGACGAGATGGAGCTTCTCGGACGCGCCAAGAAGGCCGACATCGAAGCGGCCCGCATCGAGATCGTGGAGATTGCGCTGCGACTGGAGAGCGAAGGCGGAATCGACCTGGGGAGAGAATGATGAATAGCAACGATGCGTGGCTCGCTCCCGGACCGATCGGCAGCACCGGGAGCTCACCCTCTTGGATGGCCCCTCCCACGGGCTTGCAAGGAGCCCGGGTGTCATGGGGCACAGGCTCGCGACGCCTCGCCGATAGCGCGCGGCCCAGCGCGCGGCCCAGCGCAGGGCCCAGCGCAGGGCCCAGCGCAGGGCCCAGCGCAGGGCCACCGTCGCGCTCCTCGGTCGCACCTTCCATTTCACGCTCGGTCATCCCCCCCGCACCGATCATTCCGACTTCCATCATCGACATGGACGAGCTGGTGGCGCCGCTCGTGGCCGAGCTTCGGGGGGCCGTGGCGTCCGCCCTGGCGTCGCTCGAGACGGCGCGACGAGAGGCCTTGAACGAGAGCGAAAGCGGCCTCGTGCAGCTCGCGGTGGCGATCGCCGAGCGCGTCGTGGGCCGGGAGCTGCGTGGCGATCCAGCATTGATCGCGCGCTGGGCTCACGAAGGCATCGCGGCGCTCCATGGCGAAGATCAGGTGAGCATCTTGGCAGCTCCTGGCATCGCCGCGCACCTCGAAGGGTTCTTTGGCCCCGCCGAGGTGGCCGTCGAGGTTGACCCGCACGCCGACCCCGGTACGTGCATCGTGCGCGGTCGCTGGGGCCGCGTCGATGCGGGCATGCGCGCCCGCTTCGAGGCGACCATCGCAGCGCTCGAGCCGCCCGACCTGCCCGACCTCCCCGAAGACGAGGGGCGCCGGGCGCAGGCGCAGGCGCAGGCGCAGGCGCAGGCGCAGGCGCAGGCGCAGGCGCAGGCGAAGGATGTGCAGGGGAAAGCCCCATGATCGATCTGTTCCCCTACGTGGAGCGCGCGCGCGCCGCCCGTGGTCCGAGCCCGGAAGGGCGCGTTCACGAGGTCGTCGGTCTCCTTGTCGAGGTGGTCGGCCTGGCGGCCGCCACTGGCGAGCGGCTCACCGTCAAGGCGAGCGCTGGGCCCCTGGTCGTCGAGGTCATCGGCTTCCGGAAGGGACGCCTCTTGTGCGCGCCGCTCGGCTCGACAGCGGGCGTCGAGCCCGGTGCTGGCGTGAGGCGGCACTTGCGGGGGGCTGCCGTCGCGGTGGGCGACGCCTTGTTGGGACGCGTCGTGGACGCATTCGGCTCGCCCATCGATGGTGGTCCGCCGATCTTCGCTGCGCACCGCGCGCCTCTTCATCGCGACCCGCCTCCTTCGTTCGGACGGCGTCCGATCACCGAGCCCTTCGAGACTGGCGTTCGTGCGGTCGATGCGCTCCTGCCTTTCGGTCGCGGTCAACGTGTCGGCCTCTTCGCCGGCACCGGCGTGGGCAAAAGCTCCCTTCTCGGCATGATGTGCAGGCGGGCCCAGGCCGACGTCGTCGTGGTCGGTCTCGTCGGCGAGCGCGGCCGCGAGGTCGGCGACTTCGTCCGGCACGCCCTGGGGTCCGGGCTTTCACGCAGCGTCGTGGTCGCCGCAACCAGCGACGCGGCGCCTCTGACGCGGGTGCAAGGCGCTCTCACGGCCACCGCGATAGCCGAGCATTTTCGCGATCGCGGCCAGAGCGTCCTATTGGTGATGGACTCGGTGACGCGGTTCGCCATGGCGCTGCGCGAAGCCTCGCTGGCCGCGGGCGAGCCGCCTGTCCAGAAGGGCTACACGCCGAGCGTCTTCGCCGCGCTGCCCAAGCTCCTCGAGCGCGCCGGCAACAGCACCGGCCCCGGCTCGATCACCGCCATCTACACGGTGCTCGTCGAGGGCGACGACCTGTCCGACCCGATCGCCGATGCCGTGCGAGGCATCCTCGACGGTCACGTGATCCTGTCGCGTGGGCTCGCCGAGCGCGGCTTGTACCCGGCGGTAGACGTGCTGCGCAGCGTGTCCCGCGTGATGCAGGACGTCACCACCGCCGATCATCGCAAGCTTGCCATTCACGCCCGCGAGCTCATGGGCGGTTATCGCGACGCGGCCGACCTCGTGCGAATCGGCGCGTATGTCAAAGGGACTGACCCGCGCACCGACGCCGCGATCGCCGCGCAGCCGCGACTCGAGGCATTGATTCGCCAGGATCTCGAGCAGCCAGTGGGCCGCGCCGACGCGATCAAGGCCCTCACCGCGGCGTTGCGCCCGTGACCCCCGCCCAGCTCGCACGCATCCGGCGGATCGTGATGCTGCGCGGCGCCCAGTTACGCGTGGCCGAGGCGAACCACGCGCGCGACGGCGCACAATGGGAGATCGCGCACGCCGCCGAGGCGAACGCGGAGGCAGCGGTCGACGCCGCCGCCGACGCGGCAGCGCAGACTCGGGGACCAGGCCTCGGCGTGGATGACCTGATGGAGGCGCGCATGCGTGTTGCCTTCTTGAGCAACGTCGCCGCGCAGCGCGCGAAGGAAGCTCTTGTGGCCGAATCGAAGCGTCAAGCGAGCCGCAAGCGGCTCCAGGCATCCAACGTGACCAGCGAGCAGATGAAGACCTGGTTCGACGGCGCGGCCACCGAGCTCCGCGAGCACGATGACAAGCGTGACGATCAGCTGCGCGACGAGCTTGCGGCGCGCCTGGTCGCGAGAAAGGTGTCGCGATGAGCACCAGCGGTCGAGCACTGCCGTTGCAGCTGAGCGTCGCTCTGGCGCCGCCCACGTCCCTTCCACGGACGATCCCGGCGGGAGAATTTGCGCCGCTACTCGCCTCGGCGCTGGCGATCGAAGCCGCACCGGCGCGCGCAGCGCTCACTGCGCGCGTGCCGACCATGACGAGCCCGGAACCGAACGGCGCTTCGCTTCCGGAAGCCATGATTGAACCGGCACCGGACGACGTCGTGACGCACGACGGCGTGCCGGGCGCGGACCCTGATGGCGTCGACGCATCGTCCTCACTCCATGCCGCACCCTTGGTGCCGCTACGGATCGCGGTGCCGTTCGCTTCCGACTCGATGGTCGCTGGAATGCCCGATGCTGAGCTTGCGTTCCCGGTGACGCCGCAGGCGGATCCACACGGCATCGATCCGGAAGACGACGCTGCGGAAAATGCAGGATCCATGCTGGATCGCCTCGATGCGCCGGGACCCCGCGTCGATCCGTCCGGGGCATGGGCGCCCCCGCTTCTGCCGATCGATGCGCCGCGGCCCGTTCCCACGCCAGGAGCGAGCGGCGGGCATCCTACGGTCACGGTGGCTTCGATGGAGGCAGCAGCGCGCGCGGATCGCTTCGTCGCACTGCCGCCGGTGGTAGGGCCGACTCGCCGTACCTCCCCAGCCGACGCCGGGGCACCGGTACCGTCGGCGTCGACGGCGTCCGCAACCGCCACTCTTCCGCTCGCGTCGCCGGCGACGGCGGCCGTGTTCACTCCGGCAACGGGCACCAACGTTCCAGATTCCACGGATTCAACTAGCGCCACGAATCCCGCCAGCTCGACGAACTCCACGAATTCTACTAGCTCAACGGATTCCACGAATCCAACGAGCG
>Ga0105046_10009469_pt1 | contig 15237 bp, 10 predicted proteins | sample MAT03_FD_78385 | JGI IMG/M metagenome (GOLD analysis project Ga0105046, IMG submission 78385) | Freshwater microbial communities from Lake Fryxell liftoff mats and glacier meltwater in Antarctica - MAT-03 (megahit assembly) | ecosystem: Environmental > Aquatic > Freshwater > Ice > Liftoff...
GACGCGCCCGCACCGAGCGGGCCCTCGGCAAATCGGCTGTCGTACACGCGGGCCGGGCTGATGGCATGGAACGCCCCCGCCGTCATGGGGCCGGCGAGCTTGCGCCATGTACCCGGCAACCCGGACTCGACACACCACCACAGATCGCCGTTGGTGTCGACATCGAGCTCGCCCGCGAGGTGGAGGTCGGCAGCCCCGCGAGCGGGGGGCGGCGGCTTGGGAGAACCGTCGGGATAGATACCGCTGAGGAGCAAGCACGCCTTGTCGGTGCCCTGGGAGATGTAGCTCCACTTGCCGCGATAGGACTGGAAACCCGATTCGGCGCCCCCGCCGATGACGCCGTGCGAGCTGCCAATGGCGACGATCGCCACCGAGTTCATGTGACCCGTCACCACCTCTAGCATCGACGACGGCAGCGCCCCGACGGGAGCACCATCGCTGCTCGCAGTCGATCCGTACTCGAGGCTCGTCGTCCGCGTTGCGAAGTTGCGGTCGCCGGCGACGATCGGACCGTCATCGAGTGCAGCTGCCTGGCCGGCCTGACCCACCGCGGCTGCGGCGGCACCGGCGGCTGCGGCGCCTGCGAGGCGGAGCATGCCGCGGCGGTTGGTGCGGTGCCCGGTTGCCTCGGTGGTCGAGGCGACCTCCGCGTGAGGTGCCGGGGCGACCGGTGTGGAGCGCGCCGTGTTGGATGCCTGCAGCTCGTGGAGTTCGGCGCGCATCGCCGCCAGCTCCGCGCGCATCTCGGCGAGCGCACCTGCCTGATCTGCCTCAGCCGCCGTGTGTGCCGGGTGTGCCGTGTTGTCGACGCTTGCCACAAGATCCCCCTCGTGTTGCGAGCGCGCCATCGCGCCCGGCGGTCGTGAGTGCCCGAAACGTACTCCCGGTAACCCTTGCCGTCCCGCAAGACACCGTCAAGATGTCGACCCGTCGCGACCTCCCACCTCTGGCATCCGAGCAGGCCCGGGCAGACTCGCCCACATGGGGAGCGGGCCTGAGCAGGGGTGTCGCCGGCCGAATCGGCGCCCTGCCTTGCCTTTCATGGTTGTAGTTCGTAGCCTTTTCGTCATGGACGTACACGAGCGCCGGCGAATCGTCCTCGCGACGGCGTTCACGCTCGTGGCCCTCCCAGCGATCTGGCTGTTCGATCGCGACGATCCCACCGCCTCGCCGGGCCTCGCCGCCGCAGGTGTGCCCACCCCCGAGGTGTCCGGCGACGACGACGCCGACGACGACGCCGACGAACCCGAGATGCCGATCTTCCTCGACAACACCGTGGTGGTCGTGGCACCCGCGGTCATCGACGTCGCCCTTCCCGAAGCGCCCGGCGACGACGAGCTCGAGGGCACTGGGAGCTTCAAGCGATTCGATCCGCTGAGCGACCGCAAGTGCGCCGCACCCGGCGTGCCGTCCAACACCCTGATCACGGTCACGAACATCAACAACGGCCTCTCGATCACCTGCCGTACCACCAATGGTGTCTCGGTGCCGTACGGCGTCACCGTCGCGATCGACACCGACCTGTTCATCGAGATCGCCGACCTGGCCTCGGCGCCGGTTCCCGTCCGGCTCTCCTGGTAACCCGGCTACATCCACCCGTGCTCTCACGCGTCGACGTCAACCGACTGCTCGCCGACCATGGCCTCGCAGCTCGTCGCGATCTCGGCCAGAACTTCGTCGTCGACCCCAACACTGTGCGTCGCATCGCCCGCCTCGCGGGTGTCGGCGAGGGTGACCACATCATCGAGATCGGCCCAGGGCTCGGGTCGCTCACGCTCGCGCTGGCGGAGACCGGGGCCACGGTGCGTGCCGTCGAGATCGACCGTGGCATCGTGCCGGTGCTGCGCGAGGTGGTGGCTGGCTGCCCCAATGTCACCGTGATCGAAGGCGACGCGATGCAGCTCGACTGGCTGCAGGTGCTCGCCGGTGCCGACCGCTGGGTGCTCGTGGCCAACCTGCCGTACAACGTTGCCACGCCGTTGCTCCTCGACCTGCTCGACGGGGTACCCGCGATCGAACGGATGCTCGTGATGGTGCAGCGCGAGGCGGCCGAGCGGTTCTGCGCCTCACCACGCACGCCGGCCTACGGCGCCGTGACGGTGAAGATCTCGTACTGGGCCACCGCCCGGATCGCCGGATTCGTCCCGGCGAGCGTGTTCGTCCCGCGTCCGAACGTCGAGTCCGCGCTCACCGAGATCACCCGCCGAGCACAGCCCGCCACTGCGGCTGACCCGGCGCAGCTGTTCCACCTCGTGCGCACTGCGTTCGGCCAGCGGCGCAAGATGCTGCGCCGATCACTCGCTGGCGTGGTGGCACCCGAGGTGTTCGATGCGGCCGGCATCGATGCCCAGCGTCGTCCCGAGGAGCTCGACGTGCACGAGTGGGGCCGCCTGACCGATGCCTGGTGCGCAGGCTCCGCGAGCGCCGGAATTGGTGCCGGCGATGGTGCCGGCGATGGATCGTCCGCCGAGCACGTGCCGACCCCGGTTCCCGAGCTCGCCGAGCCCGCGTGACACGATCCGAGCCGATGCACACCGCACACCCCCTCGGCCCACGAGCCGTCATCGTCGAGGCACCCGCCAAGCTCACCCGCACCCTTCGCATCACTGGGGTGCGAGACGACGGCTACCACCTGATCGACGCGGAGATGGTGACGCTCGTTCTGGCAGACACGCTCACCATCGATCCCGACGGCGCGGGGCTCACCGCGGACGGACCCTTCGCCGCTGGCGTCCCGCTCGACGGCGGCAATCTCGTGGAGCAGGCGTTGCGGCTGGCCGGTCGCACAGCGGGGATCCACCTCCGCAAGGAGATCCCCCATGGAGGCGGCCTCGGCGGCGGCTCGGCGGATGCTGCAGCTGTGCTGCGGTGGGCGGGATACGGCGACCTCGTCGGCGCGTCGCGACTCGGCGCCGACATCGCGTTCTGCCTGTGCGGCGGCAGGGCACGCGTGCGCGGCATCGGTGAGGTGATCGACCCGTTGCCGCCGATCGCCCTCGAATTCACGCTGGTGGTACCGCCGCTGGCCGTCAGCACCCCAGCCGCCTACCGAGCGTGGGACGAGCTCGGCGGGCCCACCGCCGACGGGCCGAACGATCTCGAACACGCGGCGATCGCCGTGGTGCCCGAGCTGGCCCGCTGGCGCGACCGCATCGGCGACCTCGCCGGCACGGCGCCCACCCTGGCCGGCAGCGGCGCCACCTGGTTCGTCGACGGACACCACCCGGCGCTGCGGGCACTCGAGCCCGCGGCCACCGTGGTGCTCACCCGCACCCGCGCCTGACGACGGGCGTCGAACAACCGGCGAACTACCGGGCGAACTTGGGCCGAGACGCGACAGCGGCCCCAGCACAGCTGGATGCTGTGGGGGCCGAGGCGTGTGAGGCCGGCACATGGCCAGCGGGGACGGTGGACTACTTCTTGCCGCGTTGACGTGCGTGACGCGTGCGCCGGAGCATCTTCTTGTGCTTCTTCTTACGCATGCGCTTGCGACGCTTCTTGATCAGAGAACCCATAGCCCGGGAGACGCTATCGGGCGGTTGCCACGAAGCCAAACGTCGACCGGAACGTCTCGGCAGTGCGGCAGCGCGCGTCCTGAGCAGCACCGCCCGTGGCCGGTAGCGTGGTGCTCCGATCCGGGGTCGTTCAATGGCAGGACAGCGGTTTTTGGTGCCGCTTATAGAGGTTCGAGTCCTCTCCCCGGAACCAGTCGTCCGTCTCACCGCTGCCACCCGCGCCCGATCCCCTTGTGTCACGTGCCGCCTCCGCAGTCCACAACTGCGGTAGAACGGAGCTCATGGGAGTCTCCGCCATCGTCCTCGCAGCCGGCGAGGGGTCGCGCATGCGATCCACCCGTCCCAAGCCGCTCCACATGATCTGCGGACGGGCGATGGTGATGCACGTCATCCATGCGCTCGAACAGGTACACGTCGACCGCACCGTGCTCGTCGTCGGTCACGGCGCCGAGCGCGTCACCAAGAAGGTCCAGGAGCAAGCGCCGGCGTGGGCCAACGTCACGTTCGTCGAACAGACCGTCCAGCGCGGCACGGGCGACGCAGCCATGGTGGGCATGACGGTCATCCCGGGTGACGACCTCGACGACGATTCCACCGTGCTCGTCCTCCCCGGCGACACGCCGCTGCTGCAGCCCGACACGATCGCCGCCCTGGTCGCCGCGCACGTCGCCAACGGCAACGCAGCGACGGTCACCACCAGTGTGTTCGACGACCCCGCCGGCTACGGCCGGGTGGTGCGGGTGCCGGCGAAGGGTGGCGACGGTCGGGTGCTGCGCATCGTCGAGCACCGCGATGCGAGCGACGACGAGCTCGCGATCCGCGAGGTGAACATGGGCATGTACGCGTTCCGTCGCGACCTGCTCGGCCCTGCGCTGCGCCACCTGTCACCAGACAACTCCCAGGGCGAGTACTACCTCACCGACGTGATCGGGGTGCTCGCCAGCATGGGCCACCGCGTCGGCACGTTCGTGGCCACGCCCGAGGAGACCCAGGGCGTCAACGACCGCTGGCAGCTCGCACTCGCCGAACGCGAACTGCGCAGCCGGGTCAACCGCAAGTGGCTGCTCGGCGGCGTCACGATGCTCGATCCGCGCCAGACCTTCATCGACGTCACCGTGAAGCTCGGCCGCGACGTCACGCTCTACCCCGGCACGATCCTGCAGGGCGACACCGTGATCGGCGACGGCTGTGAGATCGGACCCGACACCCGACTGGTCGACTGTCGCGTCGGCGACGAGTGCACCGTCGAGCAGACCGTCGGCCATGACGCGGAGATCGGACCCGGCGCGCACGTGGGTCCCTACGCTCACCTGCCGGTCGGCAGCGCCGTCGCTGCGGGTGCCACCACCGGCGCGTTCTACACTGCACCCACGGCCTGACGCGCAGGTCGGTCCACGACGCAGAAAGCAGCTCGACGATGGAGAAGGTCACCACCAAGCGGATGTCGCTCTACACAGGGCGCACACACCCCGCACTGGCGGCGGAGGTGGCCTTGCACCTGGGAGTGAACATCGGCGATCCCAACCTCGTCGAGTTCGCCAACGGCGAGGTGCGCCCGAGGTTCGCCGAGAGCATCCGCGGCTCCGACGTGTTCATCATGCAGACCCACTACGGCTGCGACGGCCGCAGCATCAACGACTCGATCATGGAGCAGTTGATCATGATCGACGCAGCACACCGCGCGTCGGCCAAGCGGATCACCGCGGTCTGCCCGTTCTACGGCTACGCCCGCCAGGACCGAAAGGCCGAGGGCCGCGAGCCGATCACCGCGAAGCTGATCGCCGACCTGTTCACGGCGGCCGGGGCCAAGCGGATGGTGTCGCTCGACCTCCACAGCGGCCAGATCCAGGGCTTCTTCGACGGCCCGGTCGACCACCTCACGGCGATGCCGGTGCTCGAGCAGTACATCCGCACCCACGCCGACAACCCCGTCATCGTCTCGCCCGACGCCGGCCGGATCAAGGTCGCCGAGCGGATGGCACAGCACCTCACCGACAAGGGTGCCGACCTCGCCTTCATCTACAAGCGCCGCCCCAAGGGCACCGCCAACGTGGCCGAGGCCAAGGAGGTCATCGGTGATGTGCGGGGTCGTCTGTGCATCCTCACCGACGACATGATCGACTCGGGTGGCACCATCTGCGCGGCCGCCGACGTGCTGCTCGCCCGTGGCGCCACCGAAGTGTGGGCGATGGCCACCCACGGCGTGCTCAGCGGGCCGGCGATCGACCGCCTGAAGAACGCGCCGATCGAGCGGGTGGTGCTCACCAACACCCTGCCGTTGCCCCCCGAGAAGCAGATCGACAAGATCGAGGTGCTCTCGATCGCCCAACTGATCGCCGACGCGCTCAACGCGGTGTTCGACGACACCAGTGTGAGCGAGATCTTCGGCGGCGAGAACCAGGCCTGACCTGCGCGCCGTGCGCCGGGCATCACCCGATGCCACCACCCGAGTGCGCCCGGGCACCGGATCCGCCACGGGCGGCGGGTGGCGATTCAGCCGCCCATCCCGTTAGCATTGTCACCCGTTCTGCATCGTTTCTGAATGCACGCTTTCGACCCGAGGCCCTGTCATGTCGCAAACCAAGCTCGTCGCCACCACCGGCCGTCCCACCGGTTCGTCCGCCTCTCGTCGCCTCCGTGCCGAGGGTCACATCCCGGGCGTGCTGTACGGCCGAGGCATGAGCCCGGTCAGCGTCACCGTCGAGCGTCGCGATCTGCGTCTGGCCCTCAGCGGACCGGCCGGGTCGAACACCGTGCTGGCCCTCGAGGTCGACGGCAAGAGCTACCCCGCGGTCGTCAAGGAGATGCAGCGTCATCCCGTCAAGCGCACGGTGAGCCACATCGACTTCCTCCAAGTGAACATGAACGAGGAGATCACGGTGTCGGTGCCGCTGCGCCTCGAGGGTGAGTCGAAGGCCGTCGCGGCAACCGGTGGCTTGATCGACCCTGCGGTCGACACGATCGAGGTGCTCACCACGCCGAACAACATGCCCAACGAGTTCGTGATCGACATCACCGACATGCAGCCGCACGACGTCATCCGTCTGGCCGACGTGCCGATGCCCGATGGCGTCACCGCCATCGGCGATCCCGACATGCCGGTCGTCACCGTCCTCACCAACCGCGCCAGCGTCGAAACCGCTGCGGCGGCTGTCGCCGAGGGCGACGAGGGTGGCGAGGCCCCGGCCGCCGAGTGACGGTGGCCTTCGGGCACCGCACATCCTGACCCGGCCCGCTCCGCGCCTTCCGCTGCCCCCTCTTCGATCGAACCGTCCGACGTGTCCATCCAGGCGCTGATCGTCGGCCTCGGCAATCCCGGTAAGCAGTACGCCCGCACGCGCCACAACGTGGGCGCCGAGGTGATCGACGAGCTCGCCACGCGGGCCGGGGTGGTTCTCAAACCCGGCCGCGACCAGGCCACGGTCGCCGACGCGACCGTGCGTGGCGTCCGCGTGGTGCTGGCGTTCCCGCTGACGTACATGAACGAGAGCGGCCAGGCGGTACGGCCGCTCATGAAGCGCCACGGTCTCACCGAGCCGACGCAGCTGATCGTGATCCACGACGAGCTCGACCTGGCACCAGGCGTGGTGCGCGTGAAGGCCGGCGGCGGACTTGCCGGCAACAACGGCCTGCGCAGCATCACCGCCCACCTGCACACCCAGGACTACCTGCGCGTGCGCATCGGCATCGGTAAGCCCCCCTCCAAGGAGAAGGGCGCCGGGCACGTGCTGTCGAAGCTGCCCCCGAAGGAACGGGCGTTGCTCGACGTGGCCGTGCAACACGCCGCCGACGCGGTCGAGGTGCTGCTCACCGACGGCATCGACGCCGCCCAGCGCGTCTACAACTCCCCCACCCTCGACCCCGCCCCCGACTGACCACTCGAACGGTCGGCGGCCTACGCCGCCGTCGACGTCCGGGTCCTGACGCGCGACGGGCGGGAGCCCTCACCTCCAGCCTCGAACCTCGGCTGGCAGGTGCGCCGGCGTGCTGCGCCATCATGTCGACATGCCCGCCCTGTCCGAGATGCCCGACATCTCGTGCGCCTTCGCGACGTCGATGGCCACGCCCGAGCACGTGGCACTGGCCGAGCAGCTCGGATACCGACGGGCTTGGCTGTACGACTCCCCGGCGCTCTACCCCGATGTGTGGATGGTGCTCGCCGAGTGCGCCCGTCGCACGTCGACGATCGAGATCGGTCCGGGTGTCGCCATCCCGTCGCTGCGCCATCCGATGGTGACGGCGGCAGCGATCGGCACGCTCACCACCCTGGCCCCTGGCCGTGTGAACGTGGCGATCGGCTCGGGCTTCACCGGGCGGCTCACCCTCGGCCAGAAGCCGCTCCCGTGGCGGTACGTGCGCGAGTACGTGCTCGCCGTGCAGGGTCTGCTCGCCGGTGACACCGTCGAGTGGGAAGGGGCCCCGATCCGGATGCTGCACCCCGACGGCTTCGGCTCACCGCGACCGATCCGGGTGCGGCTGATTCTCGGCACCGGCGGACCGAAGGGCGAGGCGGTCGCCCACGAACTCGGCGACGGCGTGTTCGTCACCACTCCCACCGCCGAGTTCGCCCATTGCTCGGTGCTCACCTTCGGCACCGTGCTCGACGACGGTGAGGATCCCGGCAGCGAGCGTTCGATGGCTGCGGCCGGCCATGCCGGCGGCCTCGCGTTCCACGCGATCCACCTGCGCGGCGCGGTGACGTCGCTGCCGGGCGGCGACCGATGGCTGGCGGCGCTGGAGGAGTTCCCCGAGCGCGAGCGCCACCTCGCCCTGCACGAGGGTCACCTCATCGAGGCGAACGAGCGCGACCGGCTGGTGGTGACCGGCGACCTGCTCGCCACGTTCGGCTATGCCCGCACCAGCGAGGCGTGGCGCACCCATCTCCGTACGCAACGGTCGAGGGGTGCGACCGAGATCGCCTACCAGCCCGCCGGCCCTGACATCGCCAGCGAGCTCCGCCGGTTCATGGAGATGACCCGCGGCTGACATGCCGGCTGAGGTCGGCCCACCGCGTGCTCGATCACACCGATCGTCGGCCGGGTCACGATCGCCGACCGCACCCCGTGCAGCGGAGCGTCAGGAACCAAGTGGTTCGTCGGCGACGATGCGACCGGCCTCGAGGCGGACCCGACGGGTGAGGCGTACATGCTGCAGCAGTTCGCGGTCGTGGGTGACGAGCAGCACGGTGCCAGCGAACGCGTCGAGCGCCGTCTCGAGCTGCTCGATCGCGGGCAGATCGAGGTGGTTGGTGGGCTCGTCGAGCACGAGGCAGTTGGTGCCGGTGGCCATCAGCAGCGCAAGCACGCTGCGCGTGCGTTCACCCGGCGACAGCGACGCGGTGGGCCGGTTCACCTCATCGGCCCCGATGCCGAACTTGGCGAGCAGGGTCCGCGCCTCGGGGATCGTCATCCCGGTTGCCACCATGAACGCATCGAGCAACGACGCGTCGTCATGGAGCTGCACGCGTCGCTGTTCGAGTTCCCCCACGGTGACCCCCGGCCCGAACCAACGGTCGCCCGACTCGAGGGTGGTGCGGCCGAGGATCGTGTCGAGGAGGGTGCTCTTGCCACTGCCGTTGTGACCCACGATCGCCACCCGCTCGCCTGCGCCGATCGTGAGATCGATCGGGCCGAGTTCGAACGAGCCGTGGCGTACGACCGCCTTGGTGAGCCGGACCACGACGTCGCCGCTGCGGGCCGTCTCGCCGAAGGTGAGTCGCAGCTGCCATGCCTCGCGGGGTTCGTCGACCACCTCGAGGCGCTCCATCGCCTTCTCGGTGCGCGCCGCCTTGCCGGCGAGTTGCTCGCTCTGATTGATCTTGAACGACTTGATGTTCTTGTCGTTGTCGTCGGGCTTCTTCTTGGCCTTGCTCGCGCCCTGCGTGGCCCACTCGCGCTCGCGCTGGGCCCGCCCCGAGAGGTTCGCCCTCTTGTCGGCGTACTCCTCGTAGCGGTCGCGGGCGTGTCGTGTCGCCACCTCTCGCTCGGTGAGGAACGCGTCCCAACCACCTGCGAACACCGTGAGCCGATGGGTGAACTCGTCGAGTTCGGCAACGTGTGTGACGGTGCGCCGCAAGAACTCGCGGTCATGGCTGACGATCGCCATCGGTGACGACTGCTCGCCCACCCATCGCTCGAGGCGGGCCAGGCCGTCGAGGTCGAGGTCGTTGGTCGGCTCGTCGAGCAGGTACACGTCGAATCGTGCGAGCAGGAGCGCGGCGAGGCCGACGCGTGCTGCCTCGCCGCCAGACAGGGTGCCCATCGTCTGACCGAGCAACCGGTCGGGCAGGCCGAGCTCTGCCCACACCGGCCCGATGCGCGCATCGAGATCGGCACCACCGAGCGAGAGCCATCGGTCGAATGCGGCCGAGTACCGGTCGTCGGAACCGTCGGTTCCGACAGCAAGTGCCGCCGTGGCCTCGTCGAGCTCGACGGAGGCGTCGGTGACGCTGGTGCGGCGAGCGAGGAAGTCGGACACGGTCTCGCGCTCGCTGCGCTCGGGCTCCTGTGGCAGGTATCCCACCGTCGCATCGCCCGGCATGGTGGCGATGGTGCCGGCGTCGATCGGCTGTAATCCGGCGAGGACGCGGAGCAACGTCGACTTGCCGACGCCGTTGGGACCGACCAGGCCGACACGCCAGCGAGGAGCGAGCTGGAGTTCGGCATCGTCGAGCACGACCGTGCGGCCGAGCGAGAGGGTGAGACTTCGGGCATGGAGCGAAGTGGACGACACGAGGTTCTCCTGGAAGCGGTCGCGACGGGACCGACGGGTGGGCGGAGCCCGGAAACACCGACTCGCTGCAAGCATCCATCCTGCCATGCGACCCCACCAGCCCCACCCCACCGTCGCGATGAGAGATGAGTGGCCGAGCGGCACTCATCTCTCATCGCGACCCTTGACGTGACCGGGGCGATGAGAGATGGGGGCGGCACCGGCACTCATCTCTCATCGCGATCTTGGGTGGGTACCCTCGGGAGTTCGATGTCGCTCGCCGAACTGCCACCGCTGCTCCGTGCCGATCCGGGGCTCACCCATGCCTTCGGCGATCCCCATGCGATCATCGCCGTTCCCGAGAGCGCCCGCGCCGTCGCGATCGCCGCGCTGGCCCAGCTCGGCAAGCGCCGCCCGCTGCTGGTGGCCACGCCAACCGGCAGCGACGCCGGACAGCTGTTCGACGACCTCGCCCAGTTCATGCCACCGGGCGACGTGGTGCTGTTCCCTGCGTGGGAGACGCTGCCGTTCGAGCGCGTGAGCCCGAGCGTCGAGACGATGGGTCGGCGGCTCGAGGTGCTGTGGCGCCTTCGCACCCCCGATCGGATGCCAGCGGTCGTGGTCACCGGCGTGCGCGCCCTATTGCAGAAGCTCGGTCCCGATGCGACCTCGATCGAGCCGATCCGCGTGCGACCGGGTGACGTGCTCGATGCCGACGAACTGCTCACCCGGCTCGTGCACATGGGCTACCGGCGCGAGGAACTGGTCGAGCATCGGGGGGAGGTGGCACGGCGGGGCGCGATCATCGACGTCTTCCCGTCGACGGCCGAGGCGCCGATCCGCATCGACCTCTGGGGCGACGAGGTCGACCGGCTCACCGAGTTCACCGTGAACGACCAGCGCAGCACCAACGACCTCACCGAGGTGCTGATCTTCCCGGCCCGCGAGCTGATGCCCAGCGAGGCCGTTCGCGCTCGCGCCGCCGAACTGGTCGGCGAGGAGCCGTGGGGCCGCGAGCACTGGGAGCGCCTCGCTGAGGGCAGCCTGTTCGACGGCATGGAGAGCTGGGTGCCGTGGCTGGTACGCACCGACGAGCTGATCACCGACGTGCTGCCCGACACCGCCAAGGTGGTGCTGCTCGAACCGCGGCGGATGCGCGACCGCGCCAACGACCTGCTGGCCGAGGAGGACGATCTGGCCCGTTCGCTCGCGAGCACCTGGGCACGCGACGCCGATCGGCAGTTCCCGCGGCTGCATGCCGAGACCGACCGGGTGCTGGGCGCCGGCCATCAGACCTGGACGATCAGCTCCACCCCGTCGAACCCAGAGGCACCCGTGGTGTCCGCCAGCGGGTGGGGGCCGGTGGTGGGCGACGGAGAGGGCCTCGCCACGCGCCTGCGCGAACTGCTGGTCGACAAGTTCCGCATCGTCGTGGCCGCCGACGGCGACGGCTCGGCGCAACGACTCGCGGCGCTGCTGCGCGAACGCGGGCTCGAGTTCAAGGCCGCGACTCGCGACACCGATCTGACGAAACCCGGCGGCTATGTGATCACTGCGCCGCTGCACCGTGGCTTCACCCTCCCGGCGGCCAAGCTCGCCGTGCTCGCCGAGGGCGACCTCACCGGCCGTCGGCGCGCCCACCGCCAGCCCCGACCGCGCAAGCGCCAGAGCGCCGGCTTCTTCGAGGACCTCAAGCCCGGCAACTACGTCGTGCACCACCAGCACGGCGTCGGCCAGTACGACGGGATGGTGAAGCGCAGCATCGGCGGCGTCGAGCGCGACTACCTGCTGCTGTCGTACAAGGGCGGCGACAAGCTCTACGTGCCGAGCGATCAGATCGACTCGCTGCGCCAGTACGTCGGCGGCGAGACGCCGTCGTTGCACCGACTCGGCGGCGCCGATTTCGCCAAGGCGAAGTCGCGCGTGCGGAGCGCGGTCCGCGAGATCGCACAGGAACTGGTGGTGCTGTACCAGAAGCGTATGAACGCCCTCGGCCACGCCTTCGGGCAGGACACTCCCTGGCAGACCGACATGGAAGACGCGTTCCCCTACGCCGAGACGCCCGACCAGCTGAAGGCGCTCGACGAGATCAAGCACGACATGGAGCGCCCGGTCCCGATGGATCGTCTCTTGTGCGGCGACGTCGGATTCGGCAAGACCGAGGTCGCCGTGCGGGCCGCGTTCAAGGCGATCCAGGACGGCAAGCAGGTGGCAGTGCTCGCACCCACCACGCTGCTCACGACACAACACGGCAACACCTTCGCCGACCGCTTCTCCGGCTTCCCGATCCGCGTCGAGGTGCTCAGTCGATTCCTCACCGCAAAGGAGGCGAAGAAGGTGATCGAGGGGCTGAAGACCGGCGAAGTCGACTGCGTGATCGGCACCCACCGCCTGCTCACCGAGGGCATCGAGTTCAAGGACCTCGGCCTGTTGGTCGTCGACGAGGAGCAGCGTTTCGGCGTGCAGGCCAAGGAGTCGATGAAGAAACTGAAGCACAACGTCGACGTGCTGACGCTCTCAGCGACGCCGATCCCGCGCACGCTCGAGATGAGCCTCGTCGGCATCCGCGACCTCAGCCTGTTGCAGACCCCGCCTGCCGACCGTCAGCCGATCCTCACCTTCGTCGGCGAGTACGACGAGCGCGTGGCCGTCGAGGCCATCCGCCGCGAACTCCTCCGCGAGGGTCAGGTGTTCTGGGTGCACAACCGCGTCACCAGCATCGATCGGTGCGCCGAGCGGCTGCGCGAGCTGGTGCCCGAGGCCCGGATCGCCGTCGCCCACGGACAGATGGACGAGGGCTCGCTCGAGCAGGTGGTGGTCGACTTCTGGGAGGGCCGGTTCGACGTGCTGGTGTGCACCACCATCATCGAGAGCGGCATCGACATGCCCACGGTGAACACCCTCGTGGTCGAACGGGCCGACCTGCTCGGCCTCGGCCAGATGCACCAGCTGCGTGGCCGCGTGGGTCGCAGTGGCTCGCGCGCCTATGCGTACCTGTTCCACCCGCAGGATGCGCGGCTGACCGAAGAGGCCTACGAACGCCTGCGCACGATCGGCGAGGCCACCGACCTCGGCAGCGGCTTCAAGATCGCGATGCGCGACCTCGAGATCCGTGGCGCCGGCAACCTGCTCGGCGAGTCGCAGAGCGGCCACATCGCTGCGGTGGGCTACGACCTCTACTGCCAGATGGTCACCGAGGCCGTCGGCGAGATGAAGGGTGACGCGCCGCAGCCGGTGAGCGAGGTGAAGCTCGACGTGCCCACCGATGCCTACCTGCCGAACGACTACGTCACGAAGGAAGAGCTACGCCTCGAGGCGTACCGACGGCTCGCCGGCGTCACGACCGCCGCCCAGGTCGACGACATCCGCGCCGAGTGGGAGGACCGCTACGGCCCCGTACCGACCCCGGCCGATGCGCTGCTCGTCGTCGGCTACCTGCGCGCCGAGTGCCACCGACTGGGCCTGAAGGACATCAGCATCCAGTCGAACGCCGCTCGACTGGCACCGTTGCGCCTGAAGGTCAGTGAGGACATGCGGTTGAAGCGCCTGGCCCGCACGGCGATCTACAAGGACGAGCTCGACCAGCTCGTGCTGCCGATCCCCCGGGGTGCAGCACCGGCAGCATTCCTCGTCGGCTTCCTGCGCGAGCTGGTGCCCCCCGACGGGCCGGCGACGGGCGGGCCGAACACGGTCGCCGAGGCGATGCCGGCACCGGCTGGCAGGGCGATCAGCAGCAGGTCTCGCTGATCATGCGGCTCCAGCTCGCCAAGCCCACCGAGCATGCTGTCGTCGTCGGATGGCCGCTCAACTCGCCCCTCGACGCCTGGGACATCGAGGGCATGCATTCCGTGATGGGCCTCCACCGTCACGTGGTGCGCATGGTCGAGACGCCCGACACGGCCTACGTGGTGAAGGAACTGCCCGACCTGCTGGCCGAGCGCGAGTATCGCCTGCTGCGTCAACTCACCGAGCTGAACCTCCCCACAGCGGAGGTGGTCGGGGTGGTCACGAGGCGCCGCGACCCTGACGGCGGACCGGGCGAGGGTCTGCTCATCACCCGCCACATCGACTACTCCCTCCCCTACCGCATCCTGCTCAGCGGCCGCGGGCTGCAGATCCCGTACCTCGGTGAGCGACTGCTCGACTCGCTCGCCGGTCTGCTCGTCCGGCTCCACCTCGCCGGCTTCTACTGGGGCGACTGCTCGCTGTCGAACACCCTGTTCCGCCGTGACGCGGACGCGTTGCAGGCGTACATCATCGACGTCGAGACCGGCGAGATCCACGAGAGCCTGAGCAACGGCCAGCGCCAGCTCGACCTCGACATCGCGACCCAGAACGTCGCCGGCGACCTGAGCGACCTGCAGGCAGGCGGGCTGCTCGCCGACGGCATCGACCCGATCGAGACTGCACTCGCGATCGAGCAGATCTACTCCAAGCTGTGGGCCGAGCTCACGGTGGTCGAGGAGTTCAGCGTCGACGAGACCTTCCGGGTCGACCAACGCCTCCGCCGCCTCCACGATCTCGGCTTCGACGCCTCCGAGCTCGAACTGGTCAGTGTGGGCGAGGACACCCATCTGCGCCTCGTGCCGCGGGTCGTCGAGCACGGCTTCCACGCCCAGCGCCTCAAGGCGCTCACGGGTATCGAGGCCGGCGAGAACCAGGGCCGTCGTCTGTTGCACGACATCCGCCGGTACGGCACGACGCTCGAGCAGCGCTCGGGCCGTCGTGTCCGCGAGGCGGTGGCCGCAGCGCAGTGGATGGACGAGCGATTCGAGCCCACCATCGCAGCGATCCCCAGCGACCTCGTGGGCAAGCTCGAGGCCGCAGAGCTGTACCACCAGGTGCTCGAGCACCGCTGGTTCATCTCGGAGGCGGCCGGATTCGACGTCGGCATGGCCGAGACGATCGACTCGTACGTGCGCAACGTGCTCACCGTCGCCCGGCACGAGCAGATCACCCTGCCACCGCTCACGATGGAGCTGCTGGCGATCACCGCCGACATGCCCCGCCC
>Ga0105046_10009471_pt1 | contig 15236 bp, 10 predicted proteins | sample MAT03_FD_78385 | JGI IMG/M metagenome (GOLD analysis project Ga0105046, IMG submission 78385) | Freshwater microbial communities from Lake Fryxell liftoff mats and glacier meltwater in Antarctica - MAT-03 (megahit assembly) | ecosystem: Environmental > Aquatic > Freshwater > Ice > Liftoff...
AAACTTCTTTATAAACAGTTACCTTTTCAAGCATCTTCATGTTTACTTCAACCCCAATTCCGGGTTTTACAGGGACATCCATTGTACCATCCTGATTCACAACGAATTCCGGATCAACGATATCTTCTTTGTAATAGCGTTTGCTTGCTGAGATATCGCCCGGAAGGGTAAAGTTGGAGAGTGATGCCAGCGCCACATTGCCTGCGCGGCCAATACCCGATTCAAGCATACCACCATGCCAGACAGGAATCTTCATAGATGCACAATAGTCGTGGATAAGCTTCGATTCGCTGAAGCCGCCTACCCGTCCAGGCTTGATGTTGATGATGCGGCAACTGCCGAGCTCAATGGCTGCGCGGGTATCGTCGAGCGAATGAATGCTTTCGTCGAGGCAAATGGGTGTTTTTAATTCCCGCTGCAATTTTGAGTGGTCAAAAATATCTTCATATCCCAAGGGCTGTTCAATCAGTGAGAGACCAAATTCATCCATCTTTTTAAAAAGACCAATGTCAGCAAGTGAATAGGCTGAATTGGCATCTACCTGCAGCAACAGACCAGGAAATTCCTGTCTCAGGGCTTCGATAAACTGCATATCAAATCCCGGGGAGATTTTAATTTTTATTCTTTTATAGCCTTCTGAAAGATAGCCTTCCACTTTTTTAACCAACTCACCCACAGATGACTGAATGCCAATACTGACCCCAACATCAACCTTCTGCCTGGTGCCGCCCAGCATCTTTGACAAAGAAATGTTTTGCGATTTGGCAAAGGCATCCCACAAGGCCGCTTCCAGCCCGGCTTTGGCCATCATGTGCCCGCGCACTTTGGCATACAGGGCAATGGCTTCGGCCACATCTTTCAGGTCTTTACCTAAAACAGAAGGAATCAGAAAATCCTTCAGGATATGCCATGCCGTTTGCACGGTTTCGTAAGAATAGAATGGAGTGCCTTCGGCCACGCTTTCGCCCCAGCCAGTGATGCCTTCACCCTCAACTCTTACAATGATGTGTTCCTCATCATATTCGGTGCCCATGGAGGTGACAAAAGGGCTCACCAGTTCCATTTTAATGTGGCGGAGTTCAATGCTTTCTATACGCATAACAAGTTAATATTGAATGATAAAACAAGGTAGTTGACATTCTATTTCTTCATGACCCTGAGAATTGGGAATGCTTCACCCTGTTTTAGCAAATGTCTGTATTTTTCGTAAGTAACCAACCCCAACATGGATTTGGGCTCTAAGGCGATAACCGCCAGATTTCCTTTGAGTTGGGCAGTGGAAATAAAAATGTATTTTCCCTGAAGCTGCTCAGGCTGAAGAATCCTGACTTCAACTATCGGGTTCGCAATCGTATCACCCTCAAAATCAATTGAATCAAATCTTTGAACCAAATATTGCTCAATAATGTCTTTCGGGCCTGGCTGAAAAGCCAATTGAACCAGGCCCTGCCTGTCAGTCCAATCGGTAATTTCTGTTAAATCAGCCGGAATAAGATAGCCATTGGGCTTCCTTACATCTGTTAAAGAACTTACCATAGGCCGGTAGTCTTTTACTTCGACTATTGAATCTTTGCCGGTCATGTATGAGAAAACCGGAAGAAGCAAAGACCGACCGTTGCGGATATGTTCCGATTGTATTGAAACAGATTTATCTGAACTTTCTTCAGATAGTTTTTTCCGTTCGCTGCTGACTATATTAACGATGGCTTTCTTATAATTATAGGCGAATTCCAGCAGACCGCGCATACCGGTCATCTGGCTTATGGCGCGGGTTTCCAGGTTTTCAGTAAAGTTGTCTGTTCCATTCATGCCTTCCTGTATAAACGATAAGGTGTTCTGAATCCCAAAACTCTGGCGGCCATCGTTGATGTCGAAAGTGCTGTGACGGGTATAGCCACTTCCGGGTACATCGCCCGGGCAATAAACAAACGAAGAGAAGTTGCGGGCATACAGGTAGTCAAGCAGATAGGGAAGTGCCTTTTTGCCTGAGAAATCCCTTATCTTTTCCGAAACATTAAGGTTGGTGGTTGTGCCAAGTGTTACCTGCGAATTTTTCCTGATCCCGTTTTTTTTCCAGTCTTCGCTATAAGGAGAATATTCATGCACGTCCATGGATACTTCAAACAGGTACTTGTCGAAGAACGTATGCAGGGCGGTAGTTTCAGGTTCTGTCAATATCAAGTGGTTGCGGTTGAGATCAATCTGATTTGCATTTCTTCTTTTATTCAGTTCCGATCCGTCAGGATTTACCTGTGGTATGATGGCAATCTCAATTCGATCGAAAAGATATCGGTTTTCAGGTTTTATAAGTTCCCGTGCAAGTAAAAGCGCACCTTCCTTGCCCGATTGCTCATTGCCGTGCTGCTGGGCGAAGATTAAAACCTTGATTTTAGATGGATCGTTTCCGAAAACGGTCGTTGACAACTTCAGGGCATAAATGTTCCGACCCTGAGTTGATTGTCCGATGATTTCCGTATTCAGTAAGTTGCCGGCTTCATCAAGCTGATTGATGAACCCGGTTAATTCATCGTAAGATGTAACTTTGGCAAACTTTTTTTCCTCAGATGGTGTCAGCATCGTTTGGGCAAAAAGGCAGGATGAAAAGAAGATAAATGGGATAAAAAGTAACTTTTGCATATTTACTGTCGGATTTATACAGTTCTCCGGCCTGGTGGCAGGTAGTCTTAATGCAAATGTAGGGGATTAAATAAAAAAGACAGAAATTTTCTGCTTTTACAGAAAATTCTGCCTTAAAATTTTAGGATTTATGATTTATCCGTGCAATCGTGAACCGATCAGGTGGATAAATTCAGCCCTGGTTTTATCAACCAGGAATGCGCCGGTAAAATCGGAAGTGGTGGTAACAGAATTCTGTTTCTGAATACCCCGCATGCTCATGCACATGTGCTGGGCCTCAATAACAACAGCTACACCCAGTGGTTTCAATGTATTCTGGATCGCTTCCTTTATCTGGGTTGTCAGTCTTTCCTGCACCTGCAGGCGACGTGCAAAGGCATCGACCACACGGGGGATTTTACTCAAACCTACAATGTGCCCGTTGGGTATGTAGGCCACGTGAGCCCTGCCAAAGAAGGGGATCATGTGGTGTTCGCACATCGAATAAACTTCAATATCCTTCACCAGCACCATTTGCCTGTAATCTTCCTTGAACATAGCCGAACGGAGGATGTCTTCGGGTTTCAGGTCGTAGCCGTGGGTAAGAAACTGCATGGCTTTTGCAACCCGTTCCGGGGTTTTTTCAAGGCCTTCCCGGTCAGGATCTTCACCAATAAGTTTGAGGATTTCACGATAATGGGTGGCCAGTTTTTTAATTGTCCTTACATTGTAAAGATCTCTTTTCTGGTATCCATCGGCTATTTCATAATCATCCATCATGTTTTCAATGATCATGTCTTTTACTATTTCACTGCTCATAATTCAGGTTTTAAATAGGTTTAATATTCCCGAAGTATTCAACAAAATTTCTTTCAGTTTCAAAGAGTTTTACACTGTAAAGGCTTGCTCCTGCCTGCGAAATCGTTTCTTCAAGCTGTTCCCAGATGGCTATTGCCAGATTTTCTGATGAAGCCAGTTTCCCCTCCATAAAGTCAACCTCAAGATTGATATTTTTATGATCGAGTTTGTTGACTACCAACTCGTTGATAATCCTGCTCAGCTCTTTCAGATTGATCAGAAAACCCGTTTCAGGATACACTTCCCCTTTCACTGTGACAAAAAGCTCATAATTGTGCCCGTGCCAGTTTGGATTTGAACACTTTCCAAAGACTTCGAGGTTTTTCGCATCATTGTAATCCGGCCTGAAAAGCCTGTGGGCAGCATTGAAATGTTCCTTGCGGGTAATGTAAATCATATCTGTAGAAATTATTACCAAAAGTAATTCATAATACCATTGGGGTTGCTTCTGGAATATTTTTTATTTGTTTAACAAAAAATACAGAACATTAAACAAGAGATTCTTGGAAAGGTTTTAGAATATTCAAATTATTATGAATAAATTCTGATTTTGGGTATGGCTTGTGTAAATTCCACGTTGATGGCGGGGCAAGTTCAACGTGTGAATCCAACACGAATATAGGATCTTCCGGTTAACAAATATATAATTGTATATCATTGATATAAAGAATATTAGTACAGAATGGATGCAAGAAAAAAAGCCAATTACTCGAATAATCCATGCATCTATTTTGTGCAACAATCAATAACTTTGACATAGTCAGCCACAGAGTGGCGTAACATTGGTAGAAACGTTAAAATGCGTTTATGGCCTGCCTGACTGCGTCAAGCAGACAGGTGCAGCGCACCGCAACATGAAAAAACTACAGAAAGTACTGAGTTTTTCACCAGGCCCTAATAAATTCGGATTATTATTGTTTTTTTCTCAGAAAGAAGGCCACTTCAAACGATGTAAAAATAACATAGAGGATGAAAAAGCCGATGATAAAATTAACCGCGTCGTATCTGTGGGTAAGCGCATATACGACAATCACTGCCAGATACAGCAAAAGCCTGATGATTGAGTTGGCCATAAAAGCGGTGACAAATCCCGATGGAGAGGAAACAAGTTTCTTCTGGATAAAATAAAACGATATCAGGGTAGCAGCAACAAAGAAAACCAGCAGGTATGGCAGGGCGGGGCTAATAAATTCCGGGGGCAAAAACATCGCAACAGCGATGAAAATCAATCCGGTAATGGTTGCTAAAATAAGCAGTTGCTTCGTAAACAATCCTGGTTTTTGGTTCACTCGTCGTTTTTTGAATTATTTAATTCTTTGATCAACAGCCACATCGCACCTGCCACCGCAGCAAGGGAAAGCACTATGGTAAAAACCGGGAAACGGAGTTTTATCCAATGATCGAGTTGATAGCCACCAAACACCCCTGCAGCGATTAAAAGTCCCATCTGGAAAGCCATCGCCGAATACTTGCCATAAGATGCAAAGGGATTCCGGTTTGGGCTATCAGGCTTGTTCTTCGGCATATAATACCGGTGTTTCTTCGGTGACATTGTCCATGCGGCAGGTCCCGGTAAATTTTGCCCCGGGCTCAATTGCCAGCTTGCCAGTGTAGATTTCCCCGGTCACGACTGCGGTCGCTTTAAAGGAAAGCAATTCTTTTACTTTAATAATTCCGTTTACCCTGCCTTCGATATCGGCATTGATGCACTTGATCTCACCTTCCACCGAACCGGTGGATCCTAGAATTACCTTGCCACCTGCATTAACGGTACCGTTCAATGTGCCGTCGATCCGAATGTTGCCGTTCGACTGTATATCGCCGGTAATAGAAGTTCCCGACTGTATCAGGTTGGCTGATGAAGGGGGTTCAGGAATCGTATTTTTGGCCATAATGTTGAGTTAAGGATTATTCTTTCGGAATGTTCCGGATTCAGTTTTGCAGATAATTCTTCTTAAAGAACTCCAGGTATGCTTTGGTGTTTTTCTCTTTAAAAAACACCGGATAGTTTTCCGAAGAGATTAGAAACTGCTCGAAAGTGCCTTCCCGCATACCCGAAAAAACATAGGTATCCTCTTTAATACCGTTGAAGTAGCGGAGTGCTTTATCAATTTCGGCAAAGCTGCTTACGGTAATCATCTGACGGTTATTGTCGAGCAGGACACTGTTAACCTGTATGTTTTCGACACTGTAGTTCTTGGTATTGAAGTCGGTAATTCGCACCTTGGTCCCATAAACATTCACGGCAGTGCCATCCACAACCAGCGCATAGAAATGGGAAGCCGACGGATTAACCTTATACATGGAGAAATCAATGGGCTTTTCAACTGCCTTGCTTGTGTCGCTCTGCGCCGTTTCCGGAAGGCCTGCAGTCTGGGCTTCCTGTCCAAGTAGTTTACGGGCCATAGGCACAACATCGCTTTTCGGGTATTTTGCAATGAGATTGGTCAGCTCCACTTTCATGGTGTCGAGGCTCTCGGTTTTGCCCCTCGAGACCGCTTTCAGGTAAGCGAAGCGGGGCATGAGATTCTCATCGTTATAATTGGCAAGCGCATCTTTGCAATAGATGATGGCCGTACGGTATTGTTGCCGTTCAAAGGCGAGGTAGGTCTCTTCGTATAGCGTGGTAACCCGGTTGCGGGCTGCTTCAAGCTCGAGTTTATAATTAGGGTCTTTCAGTATTTTGGCATAATCACTTTCAGGATACCCGGTGATGATTTTGTTTTTGTATTTCTCCATATTGGTCGAATCGCCCTGATCGCGGTAAGCCCGGTATAAATGGTAACCCGATTGTAACACATTGGTGTCGCCCGGAAATCTGTCAATAAGCATCGTAAAAGTCTCAATGGCTTTTGGTTTGTCGAACAACTCTTCAAGGAAGATCATCCCGGCATTAAAAAGGCCATCGGCAATCAACACATTGCTTGATTCGATCATTTCGGTTGTAAACGGAAGATTTTTAAGATAGGTATCGCGGCTTTTGAAATCAGCGCCTCCCTTTTCTCCTTTTTTATCTCCTCCGGTTGAGTCCGAAGGGATGTCTCCCGTTTCATCGGTCAACTCTTCCATCACCATCTGGCGCTTGTTGCTCAGCCTCCAGTTGTCTTCCAGTCTGCGCCTTCCCCATTTGCGCACAAATTCGTAGAAGCCCATACTGATGGCCGATGGATTGTAAAAATACCATCCTCCGCCACCGATGGAGGCCATTCCCTGGGTCTGATCTACAATCTGCCGTCCCTGTAACCCGGCTCCGGCCATCATAGCCAATTCTTCTTCTTCCTTCCGTCTTTTGGCCTCTTCCTCTTTCCGTATAAATTCAGCAATGGCTTTATCGATGATTTTATTCCTGTCAGCCTCCGACATGTTAGCCAGGCTTTGCAGGCTGTCCTGAATATGCACCGTTTGAAGATAACCCACAAGCCGGGTCAGGATATCCGTTTTGGCATATATCTTCTCGTAATCCGGAAAATCCTTTGGCAGGAACATGATCGTGCTGTCATAGTATGCCTGAGCCTGGCCATAGTCCGGCCTTTTGAAATATATATCGGCTAACCGCAGCGAAGAAATCGATTTCTGGTAATCGTTGTTGACGCTGCTGGCAACCGAATTCCTGAGGTATCTTACACCCAGGGTGTCATTCTTGTTTTTAAAGGCAATATCGGCAAGGGCATAATAAATCTGGTCGCGGAAGTCCTTGTTTTTTATGTCTTTCAACATCTTTTCAAGTTCCTTCACAATCATCTTTTTGTCGCCACTGTTGGCACTGTATGCACGGGCCAGGTTTATACGGGCATTAAAGGCCATCTCGAATGAAGCAGTTCCTTTGATTACTTTGGTGTAATACTCACGTGCCCGAACATCCTTTTTCTCAAGCTGATAAATCTGTGCAAGGATAAAATTGATGCGGGTGCGCAGTTTTGCATTGCGGTTCAATGGAATGGCCTTTTCGAGTTGTTCCCTTGCTTTACTGTAATTCCCCTGCGCAATATACATATCGGCATAAGCCAGTGGCAGGTCTTTTCTGACTATCCAGGGCAACTGCAACTCGGGCTTTTCATTTTGTATCTCGTCGTAGATTACAATGGTCTTGTCATATTGTTTCAACTGTTTGTAGCAGCGTCCGGTCCAGAGCTGGGCTTCGTATTTTGCCGGATCGTTGCTGTATTGTTTGCTCACATATTCGAAAGCACGACGCGCGGCGTTGTAATCCTGCTTGTAGAAATTGGCTTTCCCGATAAGCATATAGCTCTGTATCACCCATTTAACGTGCTCTTTTTTATCAAAAAACATCGAATGTTTCTGAATCACCTTCGAAGCTTTCTCAATGGCCCTGTCCATGTTGGGGTTGATCGCCTGCGAATTGCTTTGCGTGCCGTAATTGTACACCGGCAATACCGATGTGTAGTTATCGCGTGCGCTTTTCCGCAGATCGGCAATGCCTTCTTTCAGGCCCTCATTGCCATTCCAGTATGCATTGTAGTGTGCTGTAACGTTATGGTATGCCCGGCGGGTAAAGGTATTTTTTTTGGTGGAACAGGCCCCTGATAGCATGATAACGGCTATACACCAAAGAAAGACGGAACGGTGATTTAAGAATTTTGAAGTCAAGGATATGCAGGTTTACAGTTCCACTAAATAACTGATAATTTGCAAAAATATTTTATTTTTTTGAATCGGAGCTGACTATAATTAAATATATGTATTCCAATATTATCAGAAATGTTATTTGCGATGTCTGGAAAGGGTGCTGGCACAGATGTTATGAGTACACATTCACGGTCAACATTCGGTAAGGATACGACATGTCGTGTACCTACCGAATGTTAATGATAGCCTTGAAGTTCAGCCTTCTTCCCCAATTTTTCAGATGAGGAGTCAAAATCAACATTACGTATCTTCTCTACAAGCTATCTCGCGATTACAATTTTCCCGCTATTTGTTGATTTTTCATTTCCAAACGTAAACAAATAAATTCCAGGTTGCATTTCTCTTGCATCCCACACTGTTTTCTCTCCTGTTAAGGGTATCTGAGCGACGGCACGCCCATAAATATCCGAAACCGAAATAAGGCCACTTTTTATTTTTGTGCTTTCAAATACCACATGTTCATTAGCAGGGTTAGGGTAAACCCTGATCCTATCAGTTGTTGCATTATTGTTTATTCCAACATTACTGATATCCCCCGTTGAATCAGTTTTTATCAGGAATGGAGTGATCTTCCCTAAAATTTCAGAAACACCTGTTATAACAAATCCATTGTCAGCGCACTGCTTAATATCATAAGGCCAGATTTGTTCTGAGCCTCCAAAATAAGTAGTCCACAGACTATCCCCATTGATGGTCATTTCATGTAAAAATATTTGATTCCCGGGTTCGTGAGGACCGGTTATACCAACCGCATTCATTTCATCACCGTTAATTTTATCCAGGGGGTCAGTATAACCAATATTGCCAACTGCAATCAATTTATCCCCATTAATCGGCAAAAACCGGCACGTATAACATGTTTTGTCCATAGCGAGTTCCTTTTGCCACAGAATAGTCCCATCAGGAAGGAACTTGATAAGGAAATTTAAAAATTGCAAAGACGCACCAGTAGCGTGATAAAGACTGAAAAGTGCATTCTCATACAGATAGGTATCACATAATATACTGCCAAAGTAAGCGTAGGAGATTGAGTCACCTGCCACTGAAAAGGTATAAATATCGCTGGAATTAATTTCACCAAACCAGCCACTCAATACAGAAATCAACACGATCCTGTTATCATCCATTTCCAGAATTGAAGGTGAATAACTGTAATTACAGCCATATTCATTTGGATGGTTTAATCGTTCCGACTGCCAGATAATATTCCCATCCAGATCCAGTTTATACATACGATGGATGAAATTTTGTTCTATGGTACTTACCAATAAATGCTTATCCTTACTGAATACAATTTGGTTTACAACAGAAAATGAATCATATTGTTTTGTCCAGACGGTATCCCATTCGGGTGACATTTTAATAAGGCTTCTTGCGTCTCCGGATATAACACCAAGATAGACATTCGCATCATCATCTTTGGTGTAGAAGCTTATGTAAGGAAAACTAGGTAAATCTCCGAAATCAAAATGTCTGGTCCAGAGTGTATCACCATTCATGTCGGTTCGGATAACAAACAGATAATTTTCCTGATAACTTTTGACTCCGAAACCCATCAGAACATAACCGTCGTCATAAGCAATAACGGCATCACCTTCTGCTTCTTCCCAATAAGGATAATATTTTTCAAAAGTCTGCGCGCCTGAAGTGATGCAGATTAACAGAAAAAGAATAATCAGTGAATTTTTCATAGCTGTTGTTTTTTATATTATTTGCGAATCATTAGTTTGCCTGATGCAATGTACTTGCTATTGTTCAGGTGGTATAAATACACCCCTGGCTGAATGCCTCTTGCATCCCATACTGTTTTTTCTCCGGTTACAGGTATCTGAGCGACAGTACGACCATAAATATCTGAAATCGAAATAAGACCACTTTTTATTGTTTTGCTTTCAAATACCACGTATTCATTGGCGGGGTTGGGGTAAACTTTTAAAGCATTTTCGACAAGTGGATTTTCACTGATCCCGACTGTGGTATCGGTAAGCTCAAAAAACCAGATGCCGTGGTTAAATGGGTGTTCGCATGTAATATCACCATCCGGTCCAAATTCCAGATTTGCAGCAACTACATAATCAGTTTCATTAAGTTTAATTATTCCTGATCTGATTCTTTCATCTGCTCCTCCACCAATACATTGTTGCCATAACAATTCACCATATTGGTCAATTTTGAAAACCCAGACATCATGATCCACATTTTGTACGGAATGATTTCCAACTACATCGCCATCATTGGATAAAGTTGTACCAAATACCATGTAACCTCCATCTTCGGTTTGGAAGATTCTGTTCGGGTAATCTTCATCTGTTCCACCAAAACATTTTTGCCAGATAATGTTGCCTGAGAAATCAAGTTTGACTATCCAGATATCGCGCGTTTCATATCCTAAATGATCGAAGCCAACATGGTAATTAGAACCTGTTAGATCGCCATCTGCGGAGCTGGCAAAACATGCCATTATGTATCCATCTTCAGTTTCTATTAATTCTTTAACTCCCTCATCTCCACTTCCGCCATAACACTGTTGCCACTCAACAGTGGCATTTGAATCCAGCTTAAACAAAATAGCTTCGGCCCACCAACTGAATGGTTCGCAATCAATATTTCCACCTTGATCAATCCGGGAAGTACCACCCACCAGAAAACCCTTATCGCTGGTTTCGACTATTGCTTCTCCGTAATCGAAGCCTGTAGTACCAATACTGAAATCCCATACCTTATCGCCCTGACTGTTTAGTTTGACCATCCACATATCGTAAGCGCCAAAATAACTGGAAATATCACCATCATTGGAACCAGTAAAACCTAAAGCAACGATACCACCATCGGATGTTGTCGTCCCGGAAATAATCCGATCCAGCCAATTACCCCCTACAATTCTTTCCCAGAGTATATTACCCATGTTATCAGTTTTAACAATCCAAAAATCTTCTGATTCAAAATATGGATCATTTGAAATATCCCCGTCTGAAGAAAAACTTCCTGCTACAATGAATACATTTCCATTTTCAGCATTAAATATTCTAATTCCCTGGTCTCCGTCTGAACCTCCAAGTTTTTTCTCCCATACCATATTTCCATTAAAATTTGTTTTTATAAGCCACAAGTCATCTTGTTCAATAGCACCACCTACACTATAATACCCAATAATAACATATCCATCTTCTGTATAAGTAATGTCATTGGCAAGGTCGTACAATGGCCCCCCAAAGCAATTCTGCCAATTAAATTGGAATGGTTGTGCAATGATGGTATAATTTAATGCAATTGTCAGATATAGGAAATACAATAGTTTTTTCATAAATGAAAAATTAGAAGGAGTTTTGCTTAATTAAGCAAAACTCCTTGAGATTAGATCTATTTAACGATTAACACTTTGCCGGATTTTACAAATCCTGCTGAATTCAAAGTATAGATATAGGTACCAGATTTTAGTTTTCGGGTATCCCATATCTTTTGCCCCTGTTTTCCACTAAGTGCAAAATTTTCTACTTTTCTTCCCATATTGTCAGTTATCAACAATATAGCAGAAGTAGCATTAACTGGCAAGGTATAGTCAAAAGCTGTCCAGTCTTTCGCAGGATTGGGGCTTACGGCAATGGTTAAACCATAGGCCTGACCAAGCTCATTGGGATTAACGAGTGTGTTTTTTTGCGAAGTTTCGCCATCTACATTCGGACAATTACAGAAATGGCCTCCGTAGAAAGCTTCCAATATCCCCCTAGCCTGTGTACCTGAAGTACCATCACTAATTAATGCTAAAGCATTAACTTCGTAAAGTTCAGTGGCAGAGAGTTGATCCAGCTTTCTGCTTTCGGTATTCAGGGTTTGTTCAAGATTCATCATAAACATATAGCGAGTATGTTCTTCCAGTTCAGCGCCAGTCAGATTATAAAGTTGAGGTAATAAATTAGCCAACGCGAAAGCATTGGTATAGTTACCTTCCTTCATAAAAGTAGAGATAATTTGTTTGTCCGATTCAATACCGCCCAAATTATCCAACCAATTACGTAACATTACAAGATCAGTTTCAGTATCATTCAGATAACTTCTGATCATATCATTGGCTGCTCTTGATTTGGAACGATTATACCTTGCCATTTCCTGTTGAAGAACAGTTTTATAGGTGGTTCCGGTAGAAACCTGTCTAAGAATATCAATCATATAAGCAGGTAAAGGGTTGTCTTTTTCCTCCAGATACGAAAGCAATTCTTCATTTTTCAACTCGTCAGGATTGGCAGCAAGGATATCAAAAATGGCGGCTTCAGTAAATACGTCTGTTCTATCAGCAACCAGTTTCAACACTTCTTCTGATAAATGAGGAGAATCGCCTAATAAACCAGCTCTCAGTGCCCACATGTCATCAGGATTAGCAGAAGCAATATCACTAATTTTTGATTCTGTGCTACCTCCATCTTTTAGAGTATTGTATAAAGACAATACACCGTTGTAGTTATCGAGCGAAGCTATAAATTCCTGCTCTGTTACGAGTTTTTGCTGATTATCCAAAATGGCAGATTCTTTGGTTTCATCGCCATAATGAGAAACACAAGGACTTGATACGCTAACAGCCTTATCCGTTACATGATAAATTTTATCATCATCCGGATTATGACCTGGGCAGGTTGCGCAATAATAATATCCTATTTGAAATTCACTACCATTATAGAAATGCCAGGTTGCTCCACTCGGTGAAAATGTATTATTGGCAGGATGAAAGTCGTCCCCTTGCATTAACTGAATACCTGAACCAAAAGCTTTCTCAACATAAAAATCAGCATAATTTCCTGTATTATTATTACAGAAATATGCCAGACCTTTCCAATGATCTTCACCCCAATTAGTCCCTGTAGCAAAATTGGCAAAGCTTAGTCCGGTAAAACTATTCTTATAGATTTCATCAACTGAATTTGTGTTTTTCACATGAATTCCATGATAATTTTCTATCGGGGCTCCTGTTGCTTTGGCAAATGAATTTTCTTCAATTGCAAACCCTGTTGAATTTTCGAGATAAATACCATATGCCGCAGCACTTGCACAATTTTCTTTATCCTTGCTGACATTTGGTGCGATGTTGAAAACTGAGTTCAGGATGATTTCGTTGTCAACTTCAAATACTCTAATGCCATACGTATTATTGTTGAAAACAGTACGGTTCACATAAAAAGTATTGTAATTGGAAATCATTGTTTGTATGGCATTAATCCCGGTATAAAAACCAGTAAAAGTACTATTGTCGTAATCCTCGCAGGGTGATAAATGTGATTTACAAATAGCATTTACACTAAATCCTGCATTGTATGCAGCAATGGCCTGATTCCATTCCGATACTCCATTGACATTGGGTGACAGATTGAAATCGCAGGCATTGAATTTGACACCTTTTACTTTGCTCAAATCAATATGCTTGTAGAATACTTCATAACCAGGTATATAATCCGAAGTGATTTCAAAAGTGCAAGTATTAAAAATAGCCTGGTAGTCCATTTCCCTACTGGGTATTGAGGGATTAAAATTCCTGTAATCAAGGGCATGTATGGATCTGGTATTATTCCTGAAAGTAGAATTATTAGCAATAATAATCCCCCCAGTCTTTGTATAATCACCCGGTTTCCATAGATCTAAAGCGCAAATTGCATTTTCAATAGTAGAATTAGTTATTTCTACGTATCCTTGAGCATATACACCATTAGTAAGCCATTGATGCATGGTACTATTACCCCATACCTGAATCCCTTGCCAGGGAGCTCCACAGTAATTTTTCAAAACAGATTCGTCAATGTATAATTTTCCACCTGGTTCCACGATGATTTTCACACTTGGGTGAGCGGTTATTTCACATTGTTCAATATTTAAAGTTCCATTGCCTTTAATTGTAACTGTCCCTGTTAGTGTTTGATTCTGGTTCCAGGTAATAACTTCATTTGCGTTGATTGTGATATCGTTATGAGACTTTGCCAATAACACAGCAGTATAAGCATTAACCCTACCATAACCTAATTGCAATGAGTGTCCTGGATTTGTGGGGTCGGAATTGTGATAATCATATCCACCTACCTGCTCGCAACTTTCTCTTAATATATTGCGTACTTCTTCATTTGTCAAACAAGGATTGACTGATAGCATTAATGCAGCAACACCTGATGCCATGGCGCATGAGATAGAAGTTCCTGAACCATTACTAGTAATAGTACTCACTGGTAATTGGGTAATTTCAACTTCATGTCCGGGAAAAGAAATTTCGGTTTCATTCCCTGTATTGGAACCATCATGGACTACCGACCAACGTTCATCATCCTTAGTTGTTCCAGACACTGCTATAACATCAGGATGGCTTGCTGGCCAAGAAACGGTAGGATTGTCTTCATTTCCAACAGCTGCAAAAAGTATTATGCCTTCTGAAGCGGCATAATTAAGTGCGTCATTAATATCTACATCAAACCAACCTTGACCCCCCCATGACATATTAATGATTCTTGCTCCTTTGTATATAGCATCATAAATAGCACTAGGAACGACATCTGTTTCAACATATGGGCCCAACCCGTCGTTTGTAATTACTTTTTGGATAATAAGTGTGATGGGAGGTGAGGTTTCTCCAAAACCGCCAGCAATACCACATAAGCCGTGTTGGTTTGATGTCCGGGCGGCAATAATTGATGCCATTGCAGTTCCGTGTGATCTATAGCCAGAGAGGGGTTCAGTATTTCCATCATTAGAGATATAATCCCATCCTAGTAAATTATCAGGAGAAAAATCAGAGTCGGACCATGCTAATCCATCGTCAAGTACAGCTACGGATACAGAAGGATGTCCAACAGACAATGACCATGCATACGGCTGTGGTTCACTCATCCAATCTTCCCAGTAAGCAACACTGGTTTTTTGTAGTTCCCAATATAAAGGTAACACTTGGTGTTCATCATCTGGTACTGTTAACGCAGATAAATAATTTGCAGGTATTAAATGACCAATGCTGATGGTCTCAATTTCATTTAATGCCAGTAACAAATTGTATGCATGAGTATAACTCATATTTTCAGGACATTTAAAAGTACACTTTTTATTAGGATAAGTGTACAACTTTTTGAATCCCTTTGTATTTACTAAGT
>Ga0105046_10009472_pt1 | contig 15236 bp, 12 predicted proteins | sample MAT03_FD_78385 | JGI IMG/M metagenome (GOLD analysis project Ga0105046, IMG submission 78385) | Freshwater microbial communities from Lake Fryxell liftoff mats and glacier meltwater in Antarctica - MAT-03 (megahit assembly) | ecosystem: Environmental > Aquatic > Freshwater > Ice > Liftoff...
AAATCCCGCCATCGCGCAACAAGGCCGGCGAGGCGTCCAGCGTGCCGACCACGCTGGCCTGCAACACCAGCCCGACCGCTTCGCGCACCGTCATGAAGTAGCGCTGCATGTCGGGGTGGGTGACGGTCAGTGGCCCGCCGCGCGCCAGTTGGCGCTGGAACAGCGGCACCACGCTGCCGGTGGACCCCAGCACGTTGCCGAATCGCACGGTAATGCAACGCATGCCGCCGCCCGAGCGGGCCTGGATATCGAGCGCCTGGCAATACATCTCGGCCAGCCGTTTGCTCGCCCCCATCACGCTGGTCGGGTTGACTGCCTTGTCGGTGGAGATGAGCACCAGCGCGCCCGCCCCCGCCGCGCGGGCCGCGTCGGCCACGTTGCGGGTGCCGGCGGCATTGGTGAGCAGGCCCTCGGCCGGATTCGCCTCGACCATCGGCACGTGCTTGAGGGCGGCGGCGTGGAACACCAGCTCGGGCCGGAATTGTTCGAACACGCCACGGATGCGCGCCTCGTCGCGGACGTCGGCGATCACGGCATGGCGGGGCAGGGTGGCGAACGTCTCGCCCAGCTCGAGGTCGATTTGCCACAGGGCGAATTCGCCACTGTCGACCAGCACCAATTGCTGCGGCCCCAGTGCGGCCACCTGGCGTGCCAGTTCGGACCCGATGGTGCCGCCAGCGCCGGTCACCAGCACGCGTCGGCCCTGCACCAGGCGGGCCATGCCCTCGCGGTCCAGCCGCACCTGCGGCCGGTTCAAAAGGTCTTCAATCGCCACCGGGGCGAGTTGCAGGCCACCGGGCGCGCGGGCGGTGTCCAGGCTGGTCAGTCGTGGCGCGCTGGCAACCCGCACGCCTTCCTGCTCGGCACATGCCATCACCTGGGCCAGCGCGGCGCCGGCCAGCGCCGGGTCGGTGACCACCAGCGTGCTCGGCAGCCCTCCCTCGTCGCGCAGCCGGGCAAGCACGGCGGCAAGCTCGGCCAGCCCGCCCAGGATCGGCTGCCCGTTGATCCGCCGCCCGGTCTGTGCCGTGCCGGTCGACACCAGGCCCACCACGTGGAAGGGCGGGTCGCGCTCGGCGGCCAGGGCGCGCAGGAACAGGTCGCTGGCGTCGCCGGCACCGATCAGCAGGATGGCCGCCCCGCCGCGGCCCGCGCGCGGTTCCTGGGTCAGCCGATAGGCCAGGCGGGGTGCTGCCAGCAGCACCATCAAGGCCAGCGCATGGGCCACCGGGAAACTCGGGCCGGGCAGGGCGCCGCCGCCTTCGCGCAGTCCAACCGAAAATATGGCTGCCGCGGCGATCGCGGCGGCAGCCAGGGCAAGCAGGTCGTGGGTGCCGGCGAAGCGCCAGTATTGCACCGAAATCCGGAACGGCAGACCGGCCAGCAGCAGGGCCGCCACCGCCCAGGGCAGCGCCCAGGCGGGCGCAGAACCCAGCGCCGGCGTGCCGCCGCCGCTCACCAGCCATTGCGCGAGCATGTAGGCGCCGGCGGCCAGCAGCCCGTCCAGCCCCACGTTCAAGCCGATCCGCACGATTGATCGCCGTGTCGCCATTCCCCTCTATACGTCCGTCCGCCGCGTTCGCCATAGCGGTTGCCGCGGAAAACCTATTCGATGGTTGCCGCGGAAAACCTATTCGATGGTTGCCGCGGAAGATTCAACGAAGTGTCACCACCGCGCCATTGTGGCCGATGCTGGCGGAGCGTATTCGGGCAACTTATGACGCAGACGACCCGCCGCCCCGCTGGACGCAGCGCGCCACTCGCCCTCCAGGCCGGTGACGGCACAGACTGGATTCGGCCGCGCCTCTCGCTGCTGCGCCGGCTGCGCCCGGTAACCAAGCTGCTGCTCGTGCTCCCCTGGACCATGGTGTGCGGGGTCGTGCAGACGCTGATGCTGCTGCTGCCCGTCGGCAGCAAGACCATGGTGCCGCGGCTCTACTGGCGTGGCATGTGCGCCATCCTGGACATCCGCGTGCGGCTGGTGGGCGCCGTTGCCCACGCCACGGCCGACCGACGGCCGGTGGTTTATGTGTCCAACCACTCATCCTGGCTCGACGTCCTGGTGCTCGGCGCCCAGCTCGATGCCTGTTTCACTGCCAAGGAGGAGGTCGGGCGCTGGCCGGTCATCCGCACCATCGCCCGCCTCGGCCGCACCGTGTATGTGCGCCGCCAGCGCAACAGCACCGCACGCGAACGCGACGAGATGCGCGATCGTCTGGCCGCCGGCGACAACCTGATCCTGTTCCCCGAAGGCACCACGTCGGACGGCGCCCGGGTGCTGGCCTTCCGCTCGGCCTTCCTGTCGATCGCCGAATTGCCGGTTACCGCGGCTGGCAAGCCGCCGATCGTGCAGCCGATCTCGCTGGTTTATGATCGGCTCTCCGGCCTGCCGATGGGCCGCGCCACGCGGCCGTACTTGGCGTGGTTCGGCGACATGGACATTGCCAGCCATTATTGGCAGCTTGCCCAGCGCGGCGGTATGCGCGCCAGCGTGCTGATGCACGCCCCGCTCGACCCGCGCGACTTTCCCAACCGCAAGGCGCTGGCCCAGGCGATCTGGCGGGCCTCGGCCGACGGTGCTGCGGCGCTGCGCCAGAACCGGCCCGCGCAGCCTGCTCCGGCGCCCCAAACGTCCCCCCAACCGGCCATGCCGCCGACCGCCGCCCCGTCAGCCCTTGCATAGGACCACCAGCCATCGCAAAGGCCCGCCAGCGCTTGCAAAGACAAGTCTGCGAATCTCTTGACACGACGCTCCCCGTACCGGCGAAACTGCTATCGGTGACAGGAGGTGCGGAAACGACCTTGCGCTTGACCCGCCGCCGGCGATTCGACATTTCTGCGCCGTTCGGCCCGGGCCCCGCCTGGCCGGAGGACGAGAGGACATGCCGATGACCGCTGATGATCCCCGCCAAGCGGGCCAGTCCCCGCCCATGGCCAAGCGCCTGCATGTGATCACATGGGGCTGCCAGATGAACGTCTACGACAGCGGCCGCATGGCCGATGTTCTGGCGCCGCTGGGCTATCGCCCAGTGGAGCGGCCCGATGACGCCGACATGATCATCCTCAACACCTGCCACATCCGCGACCGCGCCGCCGAAAAGGTGTTCTCCGAACTCGGCCGCCTGCGCTTGGTGAAGCAGGCCCGCGCCGAGGCCGGCCAGCGCACTATCCTGGCCGTTGCCGGCTGCGTCGCCCAGGCCGAGGGGGCGGAAATCCTCGCCCGCGCCCCGTATGTGGACATCGTGCTGGGTCCGCAGACCTATCACCGCCTGCCGGAGATGGTCGCCCGGGCCAGCCGCGCCGCCGGGGCCGTGGTGGAAACCGACTTCCCCGCCGAGGACAAGTTCGACCATCTGCCCGAAGCTGCCGCGCCCCAGGGCCTCGCGGCCTTCCTCACCATCCAGGAGGGCTGCGACAAGTTCTGTAGCTTCTGCGTGGTGCCCTATACCCGCGGCCTGGAAACCAGCCGGCCGGCCGCCGCCGTGCTGGCCGAGGCGCGCCGCCTGGTGGCCCAGGGCTCGCGCGAGATCACGCTGCTGGGCCAGAACGTCAACGCCTGGCACGGTGCCGGGCCAGACGGAGCGCCGCGCACCCTGGGCTGGCTGATGCGCGCGCTGGCCGACATCCCTGACCTGCTGCGCATCCGCTACACCACCTCGCATCCGCGCGACATGGACGACGAACTGATCGCCGCGCATGCCGAGGTGGGCCAGGTGATGCCGTTTCTGCATCTGCCGGTGCAATCGGGTTCCGACCGCATCCTGGCGGCGATGAACCGCCGGCACACGGTGGCCGAGTACCGCGACATCATCGCCAGGCTCCGTGCCGTCCGGCCCGACATCGCGCTGACCTCCGACTTCATCGTCGGCCACCCCGGGGAGACCGACGAGGATTTTGCCGACACCATGACGCTGGTGCGCGAGATCGGCTTTGCCAGCGCCTACAGCTTCAAGTATTCCGCCCGCCCCGGCACGCCGGCCGCCGGCGCGCCGCATCAGGTTGCGGAAGCGGTGAAGGATGCCCGGTTGCAGGAACTCCAGGCGCTGTTGCGCCACCAGCAGGCGGCGTTCAACGCGGATTGCATCGGCCGCACCGTCGCGGTGCTGTTCACCGGCCATGGCCGCCACCCCGGCCAGATCGTCGGTCGCTCGCCCTGGCTGCAACCAGTGCACGTAATTGGCCCCGATAGCCTGATCGGCCGCGAGATGATGGTGAAAATTGCCGTCGCCCACACCAATTCCCTCTCCGGCGCCCTTGCCATTCCCATCCTGTCAGAGGAGCGAACCCCCGCTTGACCGACATCGTCGCACCCCAAGGGGGCCAGACCGCCGCCCCGACCGCCGCCGCCGTCACCCTCCAGTTTGCCGACAACGCGCTGTTGTCGCTCTTGCTCGGGGACCACGACCGGCATCTGGTGCGCATCGAACAGGGGCTGGGGGTGCGGTTGTCGTGCCGCGGCAACCGGCTCGCGATCACTGGCGATGCCGCCCGCGTGGAGGCGGCGCAGGGCGCGATCAACACCCTGTATCGCCGCCTGCAGAAGGGCGAGCCGGTCGGGCCGAGCGATGTCGACGCCGCAATCCGCATGGCCGAGATCGAGGACCCCCGCCTGCCGCTGTCCGACTTGCCGGCGATCCGCACCAAGCGCGGCGCCATCGGCCCGCGCAGCCCGGGCCAAGCCACCTACATGGACATGCTGACCCGCCACGAGATGGTGTTCGCCGTCGGCCCGGCCGGCACCGGCAAGACCTATCTCGCGGTCGCCCAGGCGGTGGCGATGCTGACCGCCGGCAAGGTCGACCGCATCGTGCTCTCCCGCCCGGCGGTCGAGGCCGGCGAGCGTTTGGGCTTCCTGCCCGGCGACATGAAGGAAAAGGTCGATCCCTACCTGCGCCCGCTCTACGACGCGCTGCACGACATGATGCCGGGTGAGCAGGTGACGCGCCGCATGGCCACGGGCGAGATCGAGGTCGCGCCGTTGGCCTTCATGCGTGGGCGCACCCTGGCGCACGCCTTCGTCATCCTTGATGAGGCGCAGAACACCACGGCGGTGCAGATGAAGATGTTCCTCACCCGCATGGGCGAGGGCACCCGCATGGTGATCGCCGGCGACCTGACGCAGGTTGACCTGCCGAGCGGCACGCGATCGGGCATGCGCGATGCTCTGGACACGGTCGAGGGTGTGCCCGGCATCGGCGTTTGCCGCTTCGACAAGCGCGACGTGGTGCGCCATCCCCTTGTGGCGCGCATCGTCGACGCCTATGAGCAGCGCGCCGCTGCCGAGGGCGAAACCGCCCATCGCCGGCGTACCGGGCCGCCGGCCGCGGACACCCCCGCCACCGGGGCATCAGGACAATAGATGGACCCCTCCAGTAGACGGAGCCCGGCACAGGCCGGGTTCCCCGATCACCTTTTGCCGGCAGCCGATGCCGGTGCCGTGACCATCCTTGTGGCCGACCCCGCCTGGCGCCGCTGGCTACGGGCCCCGGAACAGGTTGCCCGCTGCGCCGCGCGCGTCGCCGGCGGCGGGGCAACCGTGGTGCTCGACAGCGACGCCGCGGTGAAGCGCCTCAACGCCCTGCACCGGGCGCGCAACAAGCCCACCAACGTGCTGACCTTCGAGCCCGCCGCCCCCGGCCTGCCCGGCGAGATGGTGCTGGCGCTGGGCACCGTGCGCCGCGAGGCCAATGCCGCCGGCCGCCGCATGGCCGACCACCTGGCGCATCTGGTCGTGCACGGCATGCTGCACTTGCGCGGCCACGACCACGCCTTGGCCGGGCAAGCGCGCCGCATGGAGATGGCCGAAACCCGTCTTCTGGCGCGTCTGGGCCGCCCGAACCCGTGGAAACCCGGATCGGTGCTGCCGGGCGGGGCGCGGCGATGAGCGCCAGCCGCAGCGGCATGCTCGACCGCATCCGCGCCAAGCTGCGCGGCCGGGCCGAGCCCAGCGTGCGCGAGTCGATCGCCGAGCTGGTCCAGGAATCCGGCGAAATCCCGGCCAATGGCGGCGAAGCCCACGAACTCGACCGCCAGGAGCGGGTGCTGATCGCCAACGTGCTGCGCCTGCGCGGCCAGCAGGCCGACGACGTGATGGTGCCGCGCGCCGACATCGTGGCCATGCGCGTCGACGTGACGCTGGACGAGGCGATCACGCAAATCCGCACCGAGGGCCACTCCCGCCTGCCGGTGTTCCGCGAACAGCTCGACGACATCATCGGCATGGTCCACATCAAGGACGTGTTCGCCTATGTCGGCCGGCCCGATGCGTTCAACCTGGAGAAGATCCTGCGCCGCCCGCTGCTGGTCGCCCCCCAGGTGCCGGTGCTCGACCTGTTGCTCCAAATGCGCCAGGCGCGCATGCACCTCGCCCTTGTGGTCGATGAATACGGCGGCATCGACGGGCTGGTCACCATCGAGGACCTGGTTGAGGAAATCGTCGGCGACATCAGCGACGAGCACGACGAGGTCGCCGGCCCGATGGTGATCGAGCGTGCCGACGGCGCCATCGACATCGACGCCCGCCTGCCGGTGGCCGATTTCGAAGCGCGCATGGGTACGATCCTGACCGATGACGAACGCAACGCCGATATCGACACCGTGGGTGGCCTGGTAATGACGCTGGCCGGCCGCGTGCCGGCGCGCAGCGAGGTCATCGGCCATCCCTCAGGCGTGGAGTTCCGCGTGCTCGACGCCGATGCGCGCCGCGTGCGCCGCCTGCGCGTGCGCCGCCCGCCGCCGCCACCCGAGGGATAAGCGGACCGCAACCACCATCGCGCATTGGACCGTTGCACCGTGCCACAAATGCGCCAGGATGGCAGCATGAGCACACCCCCTATCGGCCCCGAAGTCGACATCACGCCGCGCCCACTGCCGGTGCGTACGCGCATCAGCGGGCGTTACGTGGAACTGGAACCGCTGCATCCGCGCCACGCCCCCGAACTGTGGCATGCGGTTCAGGCTGGCAGCGCGGCCGGCGACAATTCCTGGGCCTACATGGGCTACGGGCCGTTCGCCTCGCAGGAGGCGTTCACCCGCTTCATCGCCGACTTCTCCACCACCCATGACCCTGTCGCCTGGGCCGTACGCCCGGTCAGCACAGGGGTCGCCACGGGGTGGCTGACGCTGATGGAAATCCAGCCGAAGAACGCCGCGATCGAAATCGGCAACATCTGGTTCGGCCCGGCAATGCAGCGCACCCGGGCGGCGACCGAGGCGATGTACCTGCTGCTGAAATACGCGGCCGACGACCTCGGCTATCGCCGCCTGGTGTGGAAATGCAACAGCCTCAACGCACCGAGCAAACGCGCCGCCGATCGGCTGGGCTTCATCTATGAGGGCTGCCACCGCATGCACCTCACGATCAAGGGCCGCCGGCGCGATACCGACTGGTACAGCATCATCGCCGACGAATGGCCCAGCCGGCGCGATGCGCTGGCCGCCTGGCTCGACCCGACGAACTTTGCCCCCGACGGCACGGCACGCCGGGGGTTGGCGGAAATCCGCGCATCGAAATAGTGCCAGTCGGCGCACAGAAAGAACGCTCTCTCGGCAAGGCCAGGGCTGGACCCACCAGGGCCATGCCCTGCGACCTCAAATGAAGCGCACTACACTCTCATACACCAACACCTCATACCCATCTCGCGCATAGGTCTCGCACTCCACCATTCCGATCGCCCCCAGCACTTGGCGCGAGCCGATATTGCTTGCCCGCGCCACCGCGATCACCCGCACCAGCCCGGCGCGTGCATGGGCGAACCGCAGCGCCGCCCCGGCGGCCTCGCTGGCGTAGCCGCGCCCCTGTGCGTCTGGATGCAGCGCAAACCGTAGCGCCACTCCCCGCGCATCCGGCCGCCCATGCAGCCCTACCAGCCCCAGAAAAGCCTCCCCCTCGGCTGCCCGCACCGTCCACATTCCCGCCCCATGCGCGCCCCAGAAGGCAATATCCTCGGCCAGTTCGCGCGCCGTCTGCTCGGGCGTGCGAACACCCCCCAGCATCACCGCGAACACCCTGGGATCCGCCTTCAACTCCACCAGCGCGGCAAGGTCGCCATACCCGACCGGCCGCAGCCATAGCCGCCCGGTCCGCAAGCTCCGAAAATCGCTCACGACGCGCAGCGCGTCACCGCGCCCTCCGCCGCGCATACCAACCAGCGAGGTTAGGGCGCTTGGTGCGTCGCGCGAGTGCGCGCTTCCAGGGTCGCGCGAAGGCGCGCTTGGTGCGTCGCCCGAAGGCGCGCTTCCAGGATCGCGCGAAGGCGCGCTCGGGACCTGTTCGGGGTCCAGGGGGCAAAGCCCCTTGGCCTCCCCTCCCGTCACCCCGCCGCATCACCCATGCCCTAGCGTTGCAGCGGGCGGTACTTGATGCGGTGCGGCTCGGTGGCATCCGCGCCCAGCCGGCGTCGCTTATCCGCTTCGTAGTCCTGGAAATTACCCTCGAACCACTCCACGTGGCTGTCGCCTTCGAACGCCAGGATATGCGTGGCCAGCCGGTCCAGGAACCACCGGTCATGGGTGATCACCACCACGCAGCCAGCGAAGGCTTCAAGCGCCTCCTCCAGCGCGCGCAGCGTATCAACGTCCAGATCGTTGGTCGGCTCGTCGAGCAGGATAACGTTGCTCTCGCTTTTCAACATCTTGGCCAGATGCACGCGGTTGCGCTCACCGCCCGACAGGATGCCGACCTTCTTCTGCTGGTCGCTGCCCTTGAAGTTGAACGCACCGACATAGGCCCGCGAGGGCACCGCGCGCTTGCCGATATACAGAACATCAGTGCCGCCGCTGATCTCCTCCCACACCGATTTGGTCGCATCCAGGCTGTCGCGGCTCTGGTCCACGTAGCCCAGCTTCACCGTCTCGCCCACCACCAGCTTGCCGTCATCGGGCTGATCCTGGCCGGTGATCATGCGGAACAGCGTGGTCTTGCCAGCACCGTTGGGCCCGATCACCCCCACGATGCCGCCCGGCGGCAGCTTGAAATTCAAATCATCGATCAGCAGCCGGTTGCCATAGGCCTTGCGCAGGTCGTGCGCCTCGATGACGATCCCGCCCAGCCGCGGCCCGGGCGGAATGACGATCTCGGCCACCCCGGCCACCATCTCCTGGCTTTTGGCCTGCATCTCCTCGTATTTCTGGATGCGCGCCCGGCTTTTGGTCTGCCGCGCCCGCGCCGAGGAGCTGATCCACTCCTGCTCGGCCGCCAATGCCCGCTGGCGTGAGCTTTCCTCTTTCTCCTCCTGCTGCAAGCGCTTGCGCTTCTGGTCGAGCCACGAGGAATAGTTGCCCTCGAACGGATACCCCCGCCCGCGCTCGATCTCCAGGATCCAGTTGGTCACGTTCTCCAGGAAGTAGCGGTCATGGGTGATCACCAGCACGGTCCCGGCGAAATCGCGCAGCGTCTTCTCCAGCCAGGCCACCGATTCGGCGTCCAGATGGTTGGTCGGCTCGTCGAGCAGCAACAGGTCGGGCTTCTCCAGCAGCAACCGGCACAGCGCCACCCGCCGCCGCTCGCCGCCCGACAGATTGGTCACCGGGCTATCCGGCGGCGGGCAGCGCAGTGCGTCCAGCGCGATCTCGATGCGCCGGTCCAGCTCCCAGCCATCCTCGTGGTCGATCATTTCCTGCAGGTCGCCCTGCTCGGCCAGCAGCGCGTTCATCGTCTCGTCGTCCATCGGCTCGGCGAACAGGTTCGATATCTCGTTGAACCGGTCCAGCCCCGCGCGCAGCTTCCCGAAGGCGAGCTGCACGTTGCCCGAAACCGTCAGGCTCTCGTCCAGATGCGGCTCCTGCTCCAGGTAGCCGATCCGCACGCCTTCCGCCGCCCAGGCCTCGCCGCCGTAATCGGTCTCCACCCCGGCCATGATCTTCAGCAGGGTGGACTTGCCCGCGCCGTTCACGCCCAGCACGCCGATCTTCACCCCCGGCAGGAACGACAGCGTGATGCCCTTGAACACCTCGCGCCCGCCGGCAAAGGCCTTGGTGAGGTCTTTCATCACATAGACGTACTGGTAGGCGGCCATGGAAGGCTCCTCGCGGGCAAATCAAGCGGGGCGTTGTCGGGGCCGCTGTTCTAGGGGTGCGAACGTCCCGGTGCAATCGGCCGAGACAGGATGGTGCGCCCGGCAGGACTTGAACCCGCGACCAAGCCGTTATGAGCGGCCCGCTCTAACCAACTGAGCTACGGGCGCACGCGGCGCGGACCTTTGGCCATCCCGCGCTGCGATGCAAGCGCCACCATGATGCGCCCCATCCAGTTGCCTGCAACTGCCTTGTCTGTCATATGCCGCCACCGTATTGCGGAACATTCACCCGGCGCGTGGCCGGGGCGGCCGGGCGTGGCCATATGCCCGCCGCAATCTTGGGGGACCCAACGACATGGCCTTGACCACATTCATCGTCATCGCCTGCGGGGTGATCGCCCTGCTCTACGGCGTGGTGGCAACCCGGCAGGTGCTCGCCGCCGATGCCGGCAATGCGCGCATGCAGGAAATCGCCGGCGCCATCCAGGAGGGCGCGCGCGCCTACCTCAACCGCCAGTACCTCACCATCGGCGGCGTCGGCGTGGTGATCCTGATCATCCTGGCGCTCTCCCTGGGCAAGATCGTGGCGATCGGCTTCGCCATCGGCGCCATCCTCTCGGGCGTGGCCGGCTATATCGGCATGAACGTCTCGGTCCGCGCCAATGTGCGCACCGCCCAGGCCTCGCGCGAAGGGCTCGCCGCCGGCCTCGACGTCGCCTTCAAATCGGGCGCCATCACCGGCATGCTGGTGGTCGGCCTCGGCCTGCTCGGCGTCGGCATCTACTACTTCGTCCTGCGCGCCGGCATGGCCCCGGGGGCCGATATCCGCCCGGTGCTGGAAGCCCTGGTGGCGCTGTCCTTCGGCGCCTCGCTGATCTCCATCTTCGCCCGTCTCGGCGGCGGCATCTTCACCAAGGGCGCCGATGTCGGCGCCGACCTGGTGGGCAAGGTCGAGGCCGGCATCCCCGAGGACGACCCCCGCAACCCCGCCACCATCGCCGACAACGTGGGCGACAACGTCGGCGACTGCGCCGGCATGGCCGCCGACCTGTTCGAAACCTATGCGGTCACCATCGTGGCAACCATGCTGATGGGCGCCATCTTCTTCAAGGCCGGCGCGGATGCCGACGCGATGATGCTGCTGCCGCTGCTGATCGGCGCGGTTTGCATCGTCACCTCGGTGATCGGCACCTATTTCGTGAAGCTCGGCTCGTCCAACAACATCATGGGCGCGCTCTACAAGGGCCTCGCCGTCACCGGCATCCTGTCGGCCGCCGCCATCGCCGCGGTGATCGGGCTGACCACCGGCTTCGGCACGGTGCTCACCATGACCACCGGCGCCACGATCACCGGCTACAGCCTGTTCCTGTGCGCCCTGGTCGGCCTCGTCGTCACCGGCCTGCTGGTCTGGATCACCGAATACTACACCTCCACCGAATACCGCCCGGTGCGCAGCATCGCGCAGTCCTCCACCACCGGCCACGGCACCAACGTCATCCAGGGCCTTGCGGTCTCCATGGAATCGACCGCGCTGCCGGTGCTGGTGATCTGCCTGGGCATCATCCTGTCCTACCTGGTCGCCGGCCTGTTCGGCATCGCGGTCGCGGCCACCACCATGCTGGCCCTGGCCGGCATGATCGTGGCGCTGGACGCCTACGGCCCGGTCACCGACAACGCCGGCGGCATCGCCGAAATGGCCGAGCTGCCGCCCGACGTGCGCAAGGTCACCGACGCGCTCGACGCTGTCGGCAACACCACCAAGGCGGTCACCAAGGGCTACGCCATCGGCTCCGCGGGCCTCGCCTCGCTGGTGCTGTTCGCGGCCTACACCGAAGACCTGAAGCACTATTTCCCGAGCGTGAAGGTCGACTTCGGACTGCAAAACCCCTGGGTGGTGGTCGGGTTGTTCATCGGCGGCCTGCTGCCCTACCTGTTCGGCGCCATGTGCATGACCGCCGTCGGCCGCGCCGCCGGCGCGGTGGTGGTGGAAGTCCGCCGGCAGTTCAAGGAAATGCCCGGTATCATGCTTGGCACCCAGAAGCCGGAATACGGCCGCGCCGTGGACCTGCTGACCAAGGCCGCGATCAAGGAGATGATCCTGCCGTCGCTGCTGCCGGTGGCAGCCCCGATCGTGCTGTATTTCGTGGTCAAGTGGGTCGGCGGCCAGGAAGCGGCCTTCGCTGCGGTGGGCGCGATGCTGCTCGGCACCATCGTCACCGGCCTGTTCGTCGCCATCTCGATGACCTCGGGCGGCGGCGCCTGGGACAACGCCAAGAAATACATCGAGGAAGGCAACCACGGCGGCAAAGGCTCCGATGCCCACAAGGCCGCGGTCACCGGCGACACCGTCGGCGACCCCTACAAAGACACCGCCGGCCCGGCGGTGAACCCGATGATCAAAATCACCAACATCGTGGCGCTGCTGCTCCTGGCGATCCTGTACCACATGGGCAAGTAGCCCGGCCCGAAGCCGATCCAACTGAAAACGGCCCCGGAGCATCGCTCCGGGGCCGTTGCTACTCGAACCGCCAACAAGATTGCGGCGTCGCCCCAAAAGCGCGCCTTCGCCCGACGGCCGGCGGCTTTTGGAAATCCATTTATTTTCCTATATATTTAAGGTCCAGGGGCTTGGCCCCTGGTGGGGTTTGGGGCAAAGCCCCATCCTTAGTTCGCCGAACCTGGGTATCGGGGCGCTCCGCATCACACCAGGAAAACCGCCATCAGCACCAGCAGCACCACGGTTGCCACCACGCTATAGGTCGTCGCACTACAAAAGCCGGTGAACATGCGCTCCCGGTCGGCGGTCAGCGCCTCCTCCGTCACCGGGGCGGGTGTGTTCGACGGAGCATCGGCCATGACGTATCTCGATCTGCTGCGCGGTTGGACGTTGCATCGTTTCTAAATGACCTCGGCGAAAATTGGAACCTCCCGCCCGCCTACCCCGGCGGATTGCGCAACGCCGCCGCCGGGTCCGCCTCGCCGCCATCGCCCACGACGAACCGCCGCAGTGCCGCCGGATACAAAAGATGCTCCTGCGCCAGCACCCGCGCACCCAGCGACTCCTCGCTATCCCCCGCCAGCACCGGCACCGCCGCCTGCGCCAGGATCGGCCCCTCGTCCATGCCCTCGGTCACCAGGTGCACGGTGCAGCCATGCAGCTTCACCCCCGCCGCCAGCGCCCGCGCATGGGTATCCACCCCCGGAAACGCCGGCAGCAGGCTGGGGTGGATGTTCAGCATCCGTCCCGCCCAGCGCTGCACAAACAGCGGCGTGAACAGGCGCATGTAGCCCGCCAGGCACACCAGTTCGACACCTTCCTGCTCCAGCGCCACGATCAGCGCCGCCTCATGCGCCGCCCGATCCCGCCCGAAATCGCGCTGCGGCACCGCGCGCCCGGCAATCCCTTCCGCCCGCGCCAAGGCCAGCCCGCCCGCCTCGGCCCGGTTGGCCAGCACCACGGCAATCTCGGCTGGAAAATCAGGGCTCTGCGCCGCCCGGATCAGCGACATCATGCCCGATCCGCGCCCGCTGATCAGGATCCCAACCCGCCGCTTCACGGCCATCGCCTCAGCCCGGCCAGCCCGCCGGCAAATCGATGCGGATGCTCGCCTCGCCCGCCTCCCCGGCCTCGATCCGCCCGATGGCGAACACCGTCTCGCCCGCATCCTCAAGCACCGCGCGCGCCGCCACCGGGTCGGCGGTAACCACCGCCATCCCGATCCCGCAATTGAACACCCGCAGCATCTCCTGCGCGTCCACCCCGCCGGTCCGCGCCAGCCAGCGGAACGCCGGCGGCAACGCCCACGCACCGGCATCGACCACCGCGCACATCCCCGCCGGCAGCACCCGCGGCAGGTTGCCCACCAGCCCGCCCCCGGTGATATGCGCCGCCGCCTTCAACAGCCCCGCGCGATGCAGCGCCAGCAGCGCCTTCACATAGATCCGCGTCGGCTTCAAAAACGCCTCGCCCAGCGTGCCGTCCCCGAACGGGGCAGGCGCCGCCCATCCCGCATTCCCCGCCTCGACGATGCGCCGCACCAGCGAAAATCCGTTCGAATGCACCCCGCTGCTCGCCAGCCCAAGAATGAAATCCCCCACCGCCACATCCTTCGGCAGCAACCGGTCCCGCTCCGCCGCCCCCACCGAGAACCCCGCCAGATCGTAGTCGCCGGCCCCGTACATCCCAGGCATCTCCGCCGTCTCGCCGCCGACCAGCGCGCACCCCGCCTGCCGGCACCCCTCCGCGATCCCCGCCACCACCCGCGCCGCGGCCTCCACATCCAGCTTCCCGGTGGCGAAGTAATCCAGGAAGAACAACGGCTCCGCCCCCTGCACCACCAGGTCGTTCACGCACATCGCCACCAGGTCGATGCCGACGAAATCATGGATGCCGGTGTCGATGGCGATGCGCAGCTTCGTCCCCACCCCGTCGGTCGACGACACCAGCACCGGGTCCACGAACCCCGCCGCCTTCAGGTCGAACAGCGCCCCGAAGCCACCCAACCCGCCCATCACCCCCGCGCGGGCGGTCGACCGCGCCAGCGGCTTGATCCGCTCCACCAGCGCATCGCCCGCGTCGATATCCACGCCGGCCGCCCGATAGGTCATGCTGGTCATGCGGCTCTCCGGTCCCGATGCGGCGGAAACAACCATGCGCCGCCCCCTTGCGCAACCGAGTGGCCACCCCGCCCGCCGCGCCGCTATACTCGCGCAATGCCCGATGGCACCAACACTCCCCAGGAGCAGGGTTCGGCCACCTTCACCATGGCGAACCTCGTCACATTCCTGCGCCTCTGCGCCGTGCCCGTCGCGGTATGGTTGGTGCTGCGCGGCCAGTTCATCGCCGCCTTCTGGCTGTTCATCGCCGCCGGCCTGTCCGACGCGCTCGACGGCTGGCTTGCCCGCCGCAACGGCCCCACCCGGCTCGGCGCCATCATCGACCCGATCGCCGACAAGGCGCTGCTGGTCAGCATGTTCGTCACCCTGGCCATGGTGCACGTGCTGCCCGACTGGCTGGCCATCCTGGTGGTGTTCCGCGACATCGTCATCGTCGGCGGCGTACTGGTGCTCTACGTGCTCGGCCAGGCCGTGGTCATCCGCCCGCTCCCCATCTCGCGGCTGAACACGGTGGTGCAGATCGTCATGGTCGCTGTCACCCTGCTCACCGAGGGGTTGCGCCTCGACTGGCCAATGCTCGACCGCGCCCTGATCCTCACCGTC
>Ga0105046_10009473_pt1 | contig 15235 bp, 7 predicted proteins | sample MAT03_FD_78385 | JGI IMG/M metagenome (GOLD analysis project Ga0105046, IMG submission 78385) | Freshwater microbial communities from Lake Fryxell liftoff mats and glacier meltwater in Antarctica - MAT-03 (megahit assembly) | ecosystem: Environmental > Aquatic > Freshwater > Ice > Liftoff...
GGAAAACAAATGCGTCCTATCCAACAAAATCGCCGTCGAACCCTGCTTCGAAACGCGCTGAGTCTCGCAATAGCCTTTCCGCTAATGATGTCATTGAGCGCCAACGACATTCTGGCTCAGGATCTGTCCAAGAGCAGACAAGCACCTCAGAAAAGCGTGCCAGCCGCACAAGCTTCGTCCACGCGAAAAGTCTCGGACGATCCCAACGCGGGTCCGAGCATCGTCGCCACCGTGAATGGCGCACCGATCTCCCTCGATGAACTCGCTGCCCAGTGCAAAATGCGATTTGGCGAGGATGTCCTCGAGGATCTCGTCAACAAGACCTTGATCCTCCAAGCTTGCCAACAACAACAAATCAACGTCACTCAAAAAGACGTGGACGATGAGATCTCGCGTACTGCTGGCAAATTCCAACTCTCCACCGCGATGTACCTCAAGTTGATCCAGGACGAACGCGGCATCGCTCCCGAACAATATGCATCGGACATTATCTGGCCGATGCTGGCACTGCGTGGACTATCACGAGGACAGATCAAGATCACGCCGGAGGATATCGATCGCGCGTTTCAAAGCGAGTACGGTCCGAAAGTCAAGGTCCGTATGATCGCTTGCCGCGATGCCAACAAGCTGGCCCAGTTGCAAAAAGAAGCGGCAGCCAACCCGGATGTCTTTAAGACTCTTGCAAAAAATCATAGCGAAGACCCAAGCAGCGCGAGTGTTGAAGGCCTGTTGCCGCCGATTCGCAAATTTAGCGGTGACGATGAATTGGAGAAAATTGCGTTCGGGCTACAACCCAACCAGGTTTCCCCTGTTTTCTCGGCTGGTGAATTTAGCATCACTCTGCAATGTGTTCTCCATGTGCCGCCGACCAATCCACCCGGCCCTCAAATGCAAGAGATTCAGAATCGCATCAAGCTCGAGTTGGAAGACCAAAAACTCCGAGGGATGGCCGAGACCGTCTACAAGTCGCTTCGTGAAAAAGCAGAAGTAACGGTTGTAAACGGAAAACCAGAACTGATGGCTCAGTACCCGGCCGTGGCCGCGATCGTCAATCGCCAGAGTATCCCGATGCAACGGCTTGATGAAGCGTGCGTCAAACGACACGGTGTTCAAATTCTCGAGGGCGAAATCAATCGCAAGCTGATCGAAGGTGCGTTGAAGGCCGCGCAGTTGCAGGTCACTCAAGCTGACATCGACGCGGAAATCAATCGCGCTGCCGATTACTATGGCTTTGTCAACGCAGACGGAACACCCAACGTTCAGCAGTGGATGCAGAGCGTTCTTAGCGAAGACAACATCACTTTCGAAATGTATGTGCACGATGCGATTTGGCCTTCGGTTGCACTTAAGAAACTAGTAACAGGAAAAGTTCAGGTCACCGACGACGACTTGAAAAAGGGTTTCGAGTCGAACTACGGACCACGTGCCGAAGTACTCGCTATAGTATTAAGCAGCCAACGCACGGCGCAAGAGGTCTGGGACTTGGCCCGCAACAACACCTCGGAACAGTTCTTCGGCGAGCTCGCTCACCAATACTCAGTTGAACTAAGCTCGAAGAGCAATTTTGGCAAGGTACCGCCACTGCGCAGACACGGCGGCCAACCCAATCTTGAGAAGGCGGCCTTTGACCTCAAGCCTGGAGACATCTCAGGCATTATCGAGATCAATGGTCAATTTGTTATCCTAAAGAGCCAGGGGCTAACGACGTCTGTTGTTTCGGACTTTAATGCCGTCAAGGGAGAGCTTTACAAAGACATATTGGAAAAGAAGCATCGCATCGCTATGGACCGTCATCTTTCCACGATGGTTGCAGATGCCCAAGTATCGAACTTCTTGACGAACAAGCAGCGATTGGGCGGTGCGGAAAGAAAAGCCGCATTGGAGGTCCTGGAACAAGATGGTTCGCAGCAGGCCCCTCAGCGTCAACCAACGCAAAAACGCTAACTTTTTGCGATATATACATCGTCAGCAGGCATTGGCAGAATGAAAAATACGTAGGATGAGACCAATGTTCCGTCCGTTGATTCGTTCGGGACCATTAAGTTTCCCAACATCACGCGGAGCGTGATGGGTACGTATTCATCACGCTCCGCGTGATGGTTCTCAGCATTGTTATCCTAAAATTAGAGTTTGACGAACCACTAGCCATTTCAGCCCGATGCCTTCAACAAGCCACCTATCAACACAACGGTCATGATCATGCCCGAGAAACAACTCGAAAATATGGTTCCTAACAAAGGGAGTCGTCGTGTTTTTCCTAGGTACCGTTCAACCGTTTTGGACATCATCCGTGTTTCGCAAAGCGTACCGAGTTTCCCACTCATTCGCACGATGCAGTTGGACGAATTGTGCCGCGTGCGCAGGGCGTGTCCAGTTCGGATCGCTTGGTCGGCTCTCTTTGTGAAGGCGTATGGAATTGTTTGCGCGCAGATGCCTGAACTACGTGAGCTCTACGTGCGTTACCCTCGTAAACTTTTGTACTTGCATCCACACTCCGTTGCTTCGATTTCCGTACATCGACTTGATGAAGCTGGCAACGAGCGGCTCATTTGGGGCCGATGGACGGCACCTGAGTCTACGCCGCTTGTTGAATTGCAAGAACGCCTGGATGCGTTCAGTAATGCTCCAATCGAGGAAGTGTTTGGTGAAGGACTTTGGCTCGAACGAAAGCCGGCCATTTTTCGGCGATTGGTTTGGTGGTGGGTTACTAATTGGACTGGCCGACAGCATGCTAAACGCATGGGCACCTTCAGCATATCGAGCGTCGGTGGGCATGGAGCACTCAACCTCCACCATCCGCTGATTACTACGTCCAGCTTAGCGTTTGGTCCGCTTAATGCATCTGGAAGCTGTGAAGTCGTGTTGATATGCGACCACCGAGCTCTCGATGGTGTACTGGGTGCACGAGCGATGGAAATGCTCGAGAGAACCCTTAACTCGAAGATTATCGAGGAGCTTTCACAGTTAGAAAGGCTAACTGCAAACGAGGCCGCCTAAGATGCCAGGCGCTCTATTCACTACGCCTGAACTCGTCTCACTTTCGGAGTTTTTTTCGCTGGCCCCCGACGAGCTTGTCTCGTCGGAGCCTAAGGTACACTGCTAGATAGCGTCTCCCCCAGGGACAACCGCATCCCCTCTCAGGCCAACGCCTGTGGCGTTGGCCTGAGATAAGCCCATCGGGGGTGGGCGGCCTGCGGGTTTAGCCAGAAAGCCTGAACGATCCGCAGCACAAGACATGCGGGATTCGAACACCACCGGCTTGTCCTGGACTGTTGAAAAATTGGTATTGCTGCAACACTTGTTTGCCCAGATTTTGTTCCGTGGGAAACCCCGCCGGCCTCGTGAACAAGGTTCGTATGCTAGAAAAAGGGACCGACCGTTTCGAAGATCCCCGTGACCAAGCGCCGCTGGGTGGCTAGACAGTTAGACCATGCACAGCTTTACCGCGTCGGTTAGCCCTGTGAGTGGGTCGCCTGCCGGAATGAACTCATGCGCAAAGAAACCATCGAAGCCTGTATCCGCTATTGCCTTGGCAATTGGCGGGTAGAACAGTTCCTGTTGGTCATTCAGTTCATGCCGCCCCGGGTTCCCACCCGTGTGGTAGTGGCCAAAGTACTGGTGATTCTTTTGAATCGACCGAATGATGTCTCCCTCCATGATTTGCATATGATAGATATCGTAGAGTAGCTTGAAGTTGTTCGATCCTACTTCTTTGCAAAGTTCGATTCCCCACGCGGAGTTGTCGCACATGTAATCTGCGTGATCAACGCGGCTGTTGAGCAGCTCCATGTTGAGAATGACGTTTTTCTTTTCGGCCACACCTACGATTTTTTTCAGGGCTGCAGCACAGTTCTTCAAACCTGTCTTGCGATCGATGCCTCGTGCGTTTCCTGAAAAGCAAATGACGTTGCGAAAACCCGCCGCCGAAGTCGCTTCGATTGCTTCGTTTAGTTTCGTCAAGGACGCGTCATGGTACTTCTCATCGCACAGCCCATCGGTGAGCGCATGGGATGAAACCATGGTGCAAACCAAACCGTGCTTCTTAAGTGTCGCAAAGTCCTCCGGTTTCAGTAGATCGATCCCAACTAGGCCCAGCTTCACGGCCTCTTTGCACATATCTTCGAGCGAGATTTTGCCATAGCACCATTTGCAAACGGATTGCTTGAGTCGTCCCTTCTTGCCATCGACTTGGGCCGCAGCCTGGGCGTTCGAAGCGGCAACAGTGATTGCGGCCCCTGCCGCCACGGCACCGACGGCTCCTAGACCGAAGCTGCGGCGGGAGATCGAATCGTCTTCTTGGTTGTCTTGGTTTTGCATTTGCATTTTCTTTGTTGAGAGGAAGGAAATCAGTTCGTCAATGGAACACAAATCAACTTTTCGTCGTTGCGTACGTAGATGCACCCGTTCGCAAACGCAGGTGCACACCAGACAACATTGCGACCAGACGATTCGTTGGTGGGCTCAATGATCTTCTCACGGGAGATTTCTTCGTATCCCTTCGGAGTCATACGAGCAATAATGAGTTCACCCAATTCATTGAAGAGATAAAACAGCTCACCGCTTCGAACGATGAAAGCCGTACCGCTTTGAAGCGGACGTTTGCCGATAGGTTTTGCGGTTTCCCATATCCGCTCGCCAGTATCAATCTTGAACGCGATTAGCTCGCCGCTTTGATCGAATCCATAGATCACGTCGCCAATCCCCATCGGCTGCGAGTTGACTGGCGAAATTGCCTTCTTGGCTTGATCTCGCCAAACCTGTTTCGCGGTCGGTGTCTTTTCGTCCAGTTCGACCAGCATGTTTTTATCTGAGTAGCCACCGACAAACAAATACTTGCCTGATTGAATGGGTGACATAATGATCGATCCGTTGCTCGCCTCATACGGAAGTGTCCAATAAAGTTTGCCTGTCTCTGGATCCACCGAGTTGATCGCAATCGGATTGGGCAAAATGAGTTGCCGCTTGCCACCTGCTTTGATGATGGTAGGCGGCGAATAGCCTTGTTCCGGAGCCGTTCCAAATCGCCAAATTTCTTTGCCTGTCTTCTTGTCTAAGCAAACTGTGTGCGACCCTTCGCCGCCAGCCAACGTGATCAGGTGTTCGCCATCGATCAGCGGATGGGCAGCATAGCCCCAGAGGGCTGAGTTTGTCTTGTATTGCTCCTTGAGTTTAATGGACCAAACGACGTTTCCTTTCGCAGCCTCAAAGCAAATTAAATCGCCTTCTGCGCCGAGCGTATAGAGGTACTTTCCATCCACAATCGGAGTGCATCGCGGACCACCTGAAAAGGAGATAGCGTAAGTAACTGGGGTTTCGTGTTTCCAGATTTCCTTTCCGGTTTTGCTATTGAGGCAAAGTACCCGTTCCGTTCCTTCAATGGAACGTCGTCCCCAATTAGCGTCTTTTGCGTTCGCTTTCGTTACCAAATCCGTTACGTAGAGTCGATCACCAACCACGGCTGGCCCGGAATACCCGCCTGCGACGGGTGCGGTCCAACTCGCCTTGAGACTTCCGGGTGCGAAACTCTGCGGTGGCTTGGCAACGTTCCAAACGTTATCGCGATTTTGTCCCATCCACTGAGGCCAATCCTCAGCAACACCGACAACCGTCAATGCAGAATTAAGACCACAAAACGCCATTAGGAAGACAAGGCTTTGACGATACTTCATAGGTGATTGCTTTCGTGGAGTGGCGTTTCTTGGTGCTATGGTTGAGTGCTGGTTTCCGCCCATTGTACCAAAACAGCCGCCGAAGGTAACAAACCTCCTATGCGACGGGTGGCACGCTCAGAGGCTATGATTTTATAGTACCGATCACACTCCGTGTGATTGCCGCAGTTCAAAAACCTTTGGTTTTTGAGACAACATCACACGGAGTGTGATGGGTACTTTCTTCGGATCCAAAAAAAGTACAGCCTCTCAGAGCGATCGCGATGGGCGTGGGAATCGCGGCATAGATTTCTAGCGACTCACACGCCCTTCGTACCTCAGGGCGTGCCACCCCTCAGGGCATACCACCCAATCTACAGGTCGATTTCAAACTGCCGCTCGCCTATCAACAAATCAGTTGGGTTCTGTTGGGCCGTTGAGCCCGCGGTTTTGGCTCATGGCTGCGTTGAATTGGTCGAGAAGCTGTTGATGGGTTATAGGAATTGCCGGTACGGCCATTTCAAGTCGTTGCACCTGAGGTGCATTGCGATTGTTATGCAGTACTCGATCCACTTCTTCCTCAAGCATCAATAGCCAAGCCGGAATATCGAGGCCAACTCCCGTTGGCTCGCGCATCATCAAATGAGATTCTTGAATGAGCAGTTCAAAGGCGCGGCTGTCCTCATTGTCACTTGCACGCAACTGTCGCATGGCTGGTCGGATCAGGGCTCGCATGCGGTCGATAGTCATCGGCTTGACGAATCGTTCATTCAAACGGTCCGCTACGGTTGGCATCTTCATCGCATATTGCTGCTGCAGTTTCGCCAGCTTTTCCAAATACTGATCGGACTCCTTCGCGACCCGTTCGGCCAAAGCACGACGCCATTGTTGCGCGGAATTTTGACATCCAGAATGCACCAGGACCTCGTGCGCCCAGAACACCGGCTTCAAGTTCCAGCAAACGCGATCATACCGAACCCGAAGCCTCAAAAAGTCCAATAGCATGAACAGCATTTCGCCGCGATCAGACTGTGTTGTCGTGCTGTTGTAGTCCTTGTACTCCGCGTAATGATCGATGATCGCTTCGAAGACAACCGATAGCCATCGTTGCGCTTCCTCCATGGGAATCTCGCCGCTCTCAATGGCGTCGAGGAGCGGACGCACTTCCTCACTGTCCTGATTTTGGCTAGCTTGCTCGAGGTAATTCCCAACGCCCTGGTGCAAAATGGCCCGGACATTGGACAGCTTCAAAAACCCTTGCGTGAAGATGCCTTTGCCGTACTTTTGAATGAACTGCGACAGTTGCTTCCAAGTCCCAGAGCCATCGATTGTCTCTAAAACGCTCAGTCGAAGTGTTCGCGAATGTGAGAGCCAGCTCCCCAAAAGGATCTCGGTAAGCTGTTCGAGCAAGGGCACGAGCTGGTCGTTGACGGGTTCCGGCGGGTTTTGGTCGACGAGGCGATCCAGCTCCAGCTTCGACCATTCAGGATGAACCACCGCTTTCTTCGAACGTCTCTTATCGGTGCTTGGCTTACCAGGTTTCTCAGCTTGCCATTGATAAGCGTTTCGGACCAAGCAGCGGACCATCGATTTAAAGGCGATTTGGAATAGGTCATCAAACTCGGTAACGGCACCATGCCCAACCGGATTGTGATGCTCCATATGGCGAGCTGTGTCAACGAGCCGACACGCTTGATAAAAAAATCCTTGACGCGGTAGCCAAGTCAATAGGTGCGTCAATGCTCGGCGACGAACCCGCGCGCTGAGAATGTCGCTGGGCTGTCCACCGCGAGTCAGGGAAACGTAGAGCAGCTTCTGCTCGCGAAGGGCCGCGACGAAACTTGGAAACGTTTCTTCGACTCGACTTCGACGACCAGCCATCAAATCGCCAAACAACTCGACCGTCAAAATTTCGTCTTTGGGAAGTCCAGCCAGTAGTGGCTGGCAGCTTGCGAGATCGTCTGTGTGTGCCAAACTGGCTCCGATCAACATCCTACCTGCGTCCGCCGTCTCGACCGCTGCGGCCAAGATGCGTTCCATCAAGGACTCTTTGACGACACGTTGGCGATCGTAACGGGCCATCGAATCGGTATCCGTTCCCCCCCTCGCGATTTTGAACGCCTGAATCTGGTCAAGCAAGTGGACCAAAGCGATTCGATTGTGAAGGCACTGTTCGCTCCATCGCCTGAGCGCCGCAACAACTCGAGATCGACGAGCTGACTCGGAATTTCCCTTATCCGAGGGAACGAGCGGATCGGTTTCGAGTGTTTGCGTCGATTGTGAAACGAGTTTCCACATCTGTGCGAGGGCTGCCAAAAACGTGAGATGTTCGCCCAATCGCTTTGACTCGGCGACCAGCTCCTCCGAAGTGCCCTCGTCCATTTCAAAAATTGGACCTTCGACGCCATCGTCGGTACTATCCGAATAAACCACCCCTTCGTAAGCGGCGTCAAACAGAGATGCCTTGTCGCTGGCCTCATCGCCATCTTCCGTCGCCTCGTCGTCAGGTGAATCGCCGCGTTGATCGCCGGCAGACTGCATACCCCTTTCTTCGTCGGATCGCTTCTTTGGCTTTCCTGGCTTACTAAGCCGGAATTGCGGTACGTCCCAGAACGTTTCGCCGTTTGCTTCCAAGTAGTCGAAGAACTTCTCTACCATCGACCAGACAAAATGAGGAGACCTAGGCGCATCCACTTGTTTCGGTGCGTCCGAGATGTGCCCGAGTATCTCGCTGGATTGCGGCTCACTGGAATACTCGAACAGTTGTTCTAGCCAGATTCTAGCCAGATCGGAATACGAGGTGTTTCCGCTTTGCAAGCCGACTCGACCCGCTTGACTAAGCCAGTGGACGAGCAATGCCATACTACCAACAAAATCGCGGCGATCGAGCAGTGCTTCGATGACCAGCGCGTAGGCCTTGGGTGAGTCGAACAAGTCCGCATGCGGAGCCCAGAACTTCAAGTCGCCAGCAGCGGCCCCGCCCTTATGCCAAAGCTGCAATGCTCTCGCCACCAATTGCGATGACTCGAGTGTTTCCTGTGAATCCGTCGCTGCCACGTCGCTAACTTGGTGCGCTGCGTACTTTCGCCACCAATCGGAAATCGTTTGAAAACGTTGTTCGGTCCGTTTGGCCAGTTCATCCTGATTCGTCGCTGCCGCTTCACGCCATAGTCGCGAAAGAAATCCAAACGTCTGCTCCATGATTTGGACCAACTCTTCTACGCGTTCGTCAACGACAGTCGAATCGGACCCAATGAACCTTGGGAAATTTCCAGCGAAGCCGAGTATATTCCAGGGATCGACGAGCGCTCCACATTCGACACCGCGTTGAATCAAATCAAAGATTTGGTCCGGTACATCGCCGGCCTTGGCGAGTTCGCCCCGGCGAAGCAGTTGGTTCCCAACGGTCAGTAAGCAATCGATTCGGCATAGGATGCGAGCCGAAGGCACTTGGACATCGTCGGCTTCTTCTTTGGCCGCGGTAGCGCTACCCATTCTCGCAAAAATACGAGCCAGTTGGACATGTTCGACTTGCGAGGCTCGCAGGCGTGCGAGAGTTGTGTTGAGTTGTTGTCTCGCACCGCCGAGCGGCTGTCGACGAATGGACGCTTCACTACGTAATCGATCGGAATGAACGCCTGTCAGCCCTTGCAAAAACTCCGTGTAAAACGAGTCTCGATACAAGGCGATTTGAGCCAGGAGGTTGACCAAGGTCGTCGTGGAGGAAAACGAGTTTGGGCTACCACCTGAGATGCCGGAGGCCATCAACATCGTACCTGCCAAAACGACGGCCGCCTCATTCAGCATCTCAGCGTGCGGCAACTCCTTTTCCTTGGCGACTCGATCTAGCAAAGCGTCCACGGTGACTTGCTGCAAAACAAACCGTCGATACAAACCGCTTTGATCGATCAAATGCGGATCCCATTGCCCGAAGTAATAATTGGGGCGTTTGTTAACGGGATGATCAAAATCGTAGGCGCGTGCATCGAGCGCCAATTCGTCAAGGTTGTTCGGATCGAATTGAGCATCGCGCAAGATGTCTGGCGAAGTATTGCGAAGGATCTCCAATGCTTTGGAAATGATCTCACAGTAAGGACCAAACGCTACGCCGACATCGCGCACATAAAGCGGAATCGGTCGAAGCCACTCGTGAGAATTGGGTTCGAGACGCCGGCCCTCCAGAACAGCGACTGGTCGAAAGCCGACGTAATCGTTCAGCTGATCGATGGCCTTGGCAACGATGCGGTCAATTTCATCCCACGGGGCACCTTGCTGAAGCACGCATTCGAGAGCTCTGCCTAGGAACAGGCCGTTGAAGAGCCCCTCCGGTTCCTGGTGGAAAAGCAGATCGCTGTGGTAATCTAGGTAGTCTGGCAGGAGATAGAGCCAAACGATCTGCAAAACTTGGCTGGCCTGATCGCTTTCGCGAAAGATCGCCTTTTCGTCGCGCAGTTTGCCAAGCCGGTCCTGAAGCCACTGCTGAATCGTCAACCAAGGGGGCAAACCGGCATAGGGGCTAAACTGACCAGGAGCACCGGCCAAGGCGAGACCATAGAGCCGGTTTAAGGCGGCAAGGGATTTTGGGTCGGACTTTCCCGAAGAAAAATTGAGGTAGCCCACGACATGGTCTAAGTCCTCGTCTCGTCCGTCCGTTCGATTTTCGTTCGCCACCAGTTCCCCCAGGCAATCCGTACCACGATTTCGCTCACGCACCCACTTAAGTGCGTTTTGCCCGCCAGAAAGGTCTATGGTAAATCGGCATGATGAATCGCGGAAGTGCCAGAACAGCCAACATGGTTGGCATATGCAAAGTTTGTTCGCAGGGTTTCGCAAGGATTTTGGAGGGCTAAGGAGCTCAACGGTCGTTCATCCCCCCACGTTCCCTCTACTTAGGCCAGAGGCAGTTGAAATACTACCGTAGCCGTCTCGTGGCACGGGCGTCTCGCCCGTTAGAACATGGGCGGGACGCGCTACCAGCCTATCATTTTCAAATCGACAGGCTGGAAGCCTATCCCACGAATTGATCTACCACAGCCAATTTGCCATTCTGGATATCCGTGTCGAGGGTATCCCCTGCGATCCAACCGCTCATCATGACCATCGGCATGCCTGGACCTGGATGGGCAGCGCCGCCGGCAAGATACAGTCCCTTGAGATCCCGAGAACGATTAGCGGGCTTGAACGCGCCTAGAAACCGACCGTGACTGGCCAGCCCGTAGATAGCCCCATTCAAAACTCGGTATCGCTTATGAATGCCCTCTGGCGTGAGCGAGTTCTCGGTTACGATTCGGTCGCGAATACCCTTCATGCCAGCTGTGTTCTCCAATTTGTCCAAGATCACTTCGCGGTACGCTGGCAACATCTTGGTCCAATCGTGATCTGGCCGCAAATAAGGTGTGTGCACCAAAATATAAAGCGACTCGCCCCCTGCCGGTGCAACTCCCGGCTCGGTCGAGGCTGGTGCGCAAACGTATGCCGTTGGGTCTGGCGCCGGCTTGCCTTGTTTGTAGATGTAGTCGAACTCCTCGTGCGGGTCCTTTGAGAATACAAAATTGTGGTGCAAGAGATGCTCGTATCGTTCCTTTAGACCAAGATAAAGAACGACCCCCGAACAAGCCGGTTCGTAGCTGCGTCGCTTCTCAAACTTCTTGTCAGTGACGGTACCCTTCAGCAGTTCGCGGTGAGTTCGAACAGCATCGCAGTTCGACACAACGGCATCAAATTCATACTTCTCGCCAGTCGTTGTCGTTACGCCACGAACCGACTTACCATCCGAATCAATCGACGCAACATCGACCTGTGTCTTAATCTCAACCCCCAATTCACGAGCCAGCTTCGAAAGAGCCTCAGGCACGGCTCGCGTACCTCCAATCGGGTACCAAACTCCTTCTTCCGTTTGCATATGAGCGATACCACACAGGACTGCAGGGGACGCTTCGGGTGACGAGCCCACATACTGCGTGAAGTGATCTATCATTTGAGCCGCGCGGGCATCCGGAACGCACGATCGAACCAAACCCGCAACAGACCGCCCCATTCTCAGACTCAACACATCCTTGAGAACCGTTGCCGAAAAAGCACCGCCCACTTCCATCGTGTCGGCGATTCCACCAACGCTTCGCCAGAAGAAAAACTTGTCTGAAACCTCATGCAGCCTTTTCGAGATCTGCATAAACCGTTCGTATCCCTGCCCGACATTTGGTACCGGCGAAAAGCGTTCCAGGTTGGCCTTCATTTTGGCCAAATCCGGCACAAGATCCAGTACGCCACCGTCATCGAAGAAGCATCGCCATTGCGGATCAAGTGCGACTAGGTGCATGTAATCCGCTAAATTGCGATTGGCCTCACGGAAGATTCGATGCAGAACCGAAGGCAGTGTTAGAATCGTAGGCCCCATATCAAACCGGAAGCCATCTTGATGAAGCACAGCCGCTTTGCCACCGACCCATTCATTCTTTTCAAGCAACGTCACCTTATGGCCACGCGCCGCCAACGTACAAGCAGCAGCCAAACCAGCCAAACCGCCCCCGATGACCCCTACGTTCAAAATTCTCGCTGAGCGCTCTATCATGAAATTCTCATTTTGATGTTGGTTTAATTTAAAGTGCTTTTCGATTCGGACGATGCTCGATCGTTTCCCTTGTTCGATTTTCGCTGCGACATAGCGGCTCGTACGGTTTGGACAAGCCCGCGCAATCTAACTTTAATCCGATTGTGGTGACTGAATTGTAGCAGGCCGTCTAGTAATTCCTCGTCGGATGGTTCCGGCAGTTTGGCGTGCGGTAACCAAGATCCCAGCCGGGTTGAAACAACTTTTGGAAACGTCATCTCCAAAAGCCCCTCATTGCCTCGCGTCACGCCAAAACCACTTTCACCCCTACCGCCAAATGGCAATCGCGGATCGGCAGTCGGGACAATCAGGTCATTGATAGAAACAAAACCTGCCGACACAAATCGGACGAGGCGCAGCGCATCCTCGATCGGCCCAAAAATCGAGGCCGACAATGCGTAGGGACAACGCGAGTCTGCTCGCAGCGCATCCGACCAATCGTCGACCGGAATAATCATGGCCAACGGAGCAAAAATGTCCGCCGAACACAGTCGCATCTCGGTGGTTACATCGGTCAAGACGAGATGACCACAAGAAACCGATTCCGGATTTTCGGCAGGAGAAGAAATCGCGGCTCGAGGCCCACCCGAAAAAACTCGAGCCCCTTTCCGAACCGCATCTTCCACCCCCTCCCATAACTGATGATACGTTTGCGAGGAGACATAAGTCGTCCAGCTCTTTTGCCTCGAGTCCTCCAGACGCTGTTGCAGCAACCGATGAAAGACCTCGGATGATTTCTTCGGTACAAAGACGCGTCTGGGTGCCATGCAGGTCGCTCCCCCATTGAGCCGAAGTCCGAAGACTAACAGGTCACAAACGCGATGCATGTCCGCTCCCGGCAAGACATACACTGCGTCGCAACCGCTCAGCTCCATAACAGCCGGCGTCAAATGATCAGCCAGCGCGTGCAACACCGTTCGGCCAGATCGGCTACTGCCCGTCATGATCACTTTGTCCACGCCGATTTCGATCGCATGCTGCGCCGATTCCACGGAACTATCCAAAAGAATAATCAACTCCTCTGGAACCCCAGCGCGTTTCATTAAGCTCACAAGCAGATAGGAGATACGGTCACACTCCGGAGCTGGTTTAAAGACAACGGCATTGCCAGCCGCCAATGCATGCAGGATCTGAACTCCCGGCAGGAACAATGGATAATTCCAAGTGCCAATAATCATCACCAGCCCGTGCGGAACACGATGCACAACCGAGCGAAGTCGACCAAGCCACGAGGGCGAACCGCCGCCGTCTAAATACCTTGGAGCCAGCACCCGCTTGGCGGCCTTGTTCAGCCACTTTGCCGAATCGGCCAGCGGCATCAACTCCGACGCGATCGTCTCGCGATAATCTTGACGCGATTGAGATTCGATCGCTTCCGATATCAAATGCCGCGACTCGACTAGCAGAGATCGCAACTTGGCAAGAATTGCTGTGCGTTCACCGATCTTTCGTTGACTCCAAGCCAACTGAGCTTGATAGGCTTTCGAAAAATCCGATTCCATCTTCGGATTCGTCTTCGAAGCACTGGTAAGTTTGGCATTGGAAACGAGGGACGTATTCATGCCACCAACATAGCACTAGTTTTCAGAGAGTAAATGACCAGAGGACGGGCCACACGACCCGTCCTCTGTTAATTATTGTTCATCTAATTGTTTTTCAATACAACAGACTAAAATCCGCCGCCCGGTTGGCCAGCTTTAACTCCAGCTCCAATTGCTTTCATAACTCCATCTTCAAGCGACAATCGAACGACGACGCCACGCTCCATCGATATGCTGTCGATCATGATGCGATCGTTGCCTACAGCGGCAGATGCTGCATTGAGCATTGCTTCGGAGACGGGCGATGCTTCGATCGATTGGATGTAGTTAAGCAATTGCGATAGAACCAAACGCATTTTGAAGGCCTCTGCCGGTGCGGATGGCTTCGCTAAAGCGCGGTCAATCGCGGTCTTGACGCTTGCATCACAGTCCTTGCCGACGGCGATATGAACCGACTTTGGACCGGTGGCGATCGCAAACGTGATTGCATTGCCAAAAATTTTCTTAACTGCCCCCGGAGCATCCGATGGTACAGTCACCTTGCCGGAGTGCAGATTGAATCCAGCGTGCTTTCCGGAATTGATTTTCAACTCGGCTGGCACCCTTTCTTTAACCAATTCAGCAGCAATTTTGGCAGCCAGAGCTTCGATCTTAGCTCCATCGGCAACAGATACGCTAGTAACGATGTTGAGTGCGCTTCCCACACTCACGTCGACCGCCGACTCCATTTTGCCAAGCTTGACGCTTTCAACCAAAATGTCGACCGCTTCTTCTGCGAGCTTCTTCATGTTTTCGTCAGCGTCCTTGAGAGCTGCCTTGAGCCCGACGTCTAGACTCTTTTCGATCTGCTCGATCTCGTCGGTCGCGACCAATTGGAAGGCCTGCAGGATCATCATCGAACCATCCTGTGGGATTCCAGCCACAGTCGTCTTACTGGATTTCAGTTTTTCGATCTGCTTGGCGTACTTGGAATCGACTACGAACTGCGAACCAAAGTCGAGGATGGTACGCTTTTCTTGCTTGTTGATTGCTAAACCAACGACCAATTTTTCCGTTCCCTCGAGGGCTTCTTGCATCTGCTCCATCATTTTTTCCGATGCCTCACGTGTCGACTCGGCATCGGCTGGGTCAACGTTTCCGCTTTGCTCCATGCCCCTGTCCAAGCCTTCTTGAGCTTGGGCCATTAAGAACTCGACAAGTTCATCTGGTATGTTTTGCGGATTGACCTGAATTTTAAGGTCGTACTTTTGAATCATCTTCGGCAGCACGTCGGCCATGTTTTCCGGCAAGTCGTCCAGCGACTCTTCGGTTTGGCCAACATAGAGCCATTTGCCAATCTTTTTGGCGTAAATCGTGTTTCCGCCAAGGCCCAACTCATAGAGTCCGTCGCCGAGGTCGTTGGGTTCACCAATCACGGTGCCCAGCTGTTCAAAGAA
>Ga0105046_10009475_pt1 | contig 15233 bp, 11 predicted proteins | sample MAT03_FD_78385 | JGI IMG/M metagenome (GOLD analysis project Ga0105046, IMG submission 78385) | Freshwater microbial communities from Lake Fryxell liftoff mats and glacier meltwater in Antarctica - MAT-03 (megahit assembly) | ecosystem: Environmental > Aquatic > Freshwater > Ice > Liftoff...
CGGCTTGAACTTCACCGTGCATCCCTCTGATGTCGTTGCCAGCCAGACCGGCTTCAGGGTGGCCGTCCATGTACGCCACCATGTTGCGCAAAGACTGGGTGTCAGCGAAAGCATCCGAGTTCAGTACGTATAGATACTGAGGCACGTTGGCTTGTTGGAATCCCCATTTGGCACCTACGTTGATACCATATCCATAGCCACCGTTTCGGGGGGCACCAATGACGGTTGCCCGTGTTCCCCATCCACGCTTGGAGGCTTCGCTGTGCAAGACTTCTAGAGATCCATCTTGAGAGTCATTGTCGATGATCAACAAATGACTGTCCCCAACAGCATCGAGTTCGGCCAACAGGCAGTCCGCAGCCTTGGCGGTAAGCTCGGCTGTCCGGTAGTTGATCATGATTCCTAAAACGCGCATGTGTCCTCTTTACGTGTGCGTTACTTATACTCGATCAATCCCGATCGCTGCCCCACCAGTCGGCCCCGATAGTACGTAAGAGCGCCTTGGCACTCTGCAAATTTTCCCAGGGTCAGGAACATAGCGGTGATTAAGGCGTGTTGAAGTGGCTTGCCGCGGCTGCGCAGATAGCTAAAGGCTCGCCACGTGGAAAGGGGATACGCAGCAAACATCAAAAGGCTTAACCCGGCCGTGGGGATAGCGGCAACCAAGGCCACACTAGGTACAACCGCGCCCCAAAAACAGGCGCGCCTCGTTTCACGAACGAAATGCCCGGTGGCCTTGCCATGTATGTGAGCACCTTCGGCAAAGGCGTGGCCCCCGCGCACGGTGCGGCGCCACCATTGCGAAAAGTGAAGCATGGCGGCGTCGTGCAGGGTCATTTCTGCGTCCAGTCGCACCACTTTGTGTCCCGCTGCGCGAATGCGAACGCAAAGCTCGGGTTCTTCACCTGCAATAAGCGAGTCTCGATAGCCTCCCGCTGCTTCAAGGGCGGAGCGTCGAAACACGGCATCGCCGCCACAAGCGAGGGCCTCTCCTATGGGCGTGTCCCATTCTTGATCGCACATCCGGTTGTAAATGGATCGTTCAGGGAACCGTTCTCGGCGTCGGCCACACACAACGCCAACACTGGGGTGGGCTTCCAAAAACTCGAGCGCTGTTTCAATCCAACCCGGCGAAAGTTCGCAATCACCATCTAGGAACTGAAGGTATTGCGTTTGTGGGTGTGCAGCCAACAACGCACGCCACCCTTCGTTTCGAGCGCGAGCCGCCGTGAAGGGGCGCGACATATCCAGTTGCACCACAACGGCACCAACACTCTCGGCGAAGGCGACGCTGCCGTCTTTAGAGCCTGAATCCACGTAAACCACCACAGCTGACCCACTTAACAGGGAACGCAGGCACCTTTGCAACCGTTCGCCTTCGTTACGACCGATGGCCACACAACCAATGGCGGGCAGGGGATTTGTGGCCATCCTTACTTCACTCCGTCGGAACGTCGTTGGCGACGCTTTTTCCAGGCACTTAGGAACAAGCTAGCGACGAAGGGCAGATCATCTACGAGGTAACGTTTTGCCAGGCGTCCCGGTTCTTGGGCCATCCGGTGCATCCATTCTAACCCCGCCTTCTGCATCCAAAGCGGCGCTCTGTTTAGATCTCCAGCGATAAAACTAAACGAAATTCCAACGCCAACCATAAATGTGGATGGCAAATGAACGCGAAGCCTCTGAATGAGTTGTTCTTGTTTTGGCGACCCCAGACCCACCATCAAAATGTTGGGCTGCAACGGCACTAACAAGGCAACGAGATCGTTGACTTCCGCATCGGACGGTGGGCTTGCCACCATGGGACTAGAGGCGCCTGCCACTGCCAGGTTTGTGAATCGAGATTGCATCTTCACAGCTGCCCGTTGAGCGGCGTCACCGTGACCGCCCAGCAAGTAGATAGATCGACCTTCCAAAGCCGCTCGTTCTGCCAATTGCAATACCAAACTGGAACCTGCGACGCGTTCAGGAACGTAATCACCTTGGAACCGCGCTGCCCAAACCAAGGGCATGCCGTCGGCCACGCGAAGATCCGCTTCGGCGTACAGCGCGCGCGCTTCCGCATCTTTTGAGCAGCGGTGCAGGAAATCAAGGTTCGCGGTGATAAGCCATCCACCTTTGCCTTGCGACAAAGCTGAGAAGATCTCATCAACCAGATCCCCTGCCTTCACGCACGCCAAGTCCATCCCTATCAAATCGCACCTAGCGATGCCCGACCCAAGTTGCGTCGACGTGGTCATGGGTTGGTCCTAATGGTTGTGTTGTGCGCATCGAAAATCTGAGCCACCTGTAAAGGCGTTGCTTCTTGCGCAGCAAACAGTTCGCTAAGCAGCCGAGCAGAATCGCGAATGTCATGCCTGGCATGCACGCGGGCGCGCCCTTGGTTTCCCATTTCAAACAATACGTTAAGCGAAGTCTTCATGGCTGTCCGAATGGCCGCGGCAAGGGCCTCGACGTCACTTGCGGGTACAAGCCAACCGTTAACACCGTCTTTTACGAGTTCGGGAATGCCCGCTATGTAGGTTGTGATCACGGGTCGACCCAATGCGAGTGATTCCATTAGCACGACCGGCAATCCTTCGGCAAAGCTTGGCAACACCAAGGCGCGTGCTTCGCGCAGCGCTGCTTTGACACCTTCACCGTCTTTCCATCCTGCCAAAGTAACGTTGTCTGCAAGCTTGTGCTGCTGGATGAAGTTTTCGATTTCCGCGCGAAGCTCGCCATCTCCAATGAAGGTAACGTGAAAGGGCGCGCTTTCTTCCGCAAGCAGCGCGGCGGCTTTGCAAAGAATGATGTGTCCCTTTTGTTCCGAAAGACGACCCACGCACACCAACCCTCCGTTGGGAGGCACGGGGCATGGGGCCTCATTGAGAAAACTTTCATCGAGTCCGCAGGGGACAATCACTATCTTGTCCCAGTGTCGACTGTCGCAGTGACGGTAAAGTTGGCTGCGACCAAAGCTGCTGATAACCGCGACAAATCGTGCGCGAGCCACTTTTTCACCCAAAGAAAGTAAAGGGGCTTTGTCGAACTCTTCGGGACCGTGGATCGTGAAACTATAAGAGACGCCCCACACTGAAGCGCAGAGCATCGCCACCACGGTAGAGTTGGTACCGAAGTGCGCATGAACGTGACGGACCGATTGCTCGCGTAGCCAACCACCCAAGACACAGGCTTCTGCAAGGTAGATGAAGTGGTACAAGATTCCCTTCTCTGAAAGGCGTCCAAGCCGAATCGCGAGGAGGGCACTTTGGACAAAGGCCACAGGTCGCAGGATCAATGCCTTGCACATGGCCGCCAGCAGCCCAGCCGCACCAACAGCCAGAATGGCTCGCGTGGTTTTGGCTTCGAGCACATCCTGAGGATCCGAAATCGCCTCGCGGGTTGGCCTGACCGTGAAACGAAGCACCCGCATACCCAACGCCTCAAGTGCGAGGATCTCGCGGCGGACGAAGGTGTGGCTACCCTTGGGATACTGGTTCACCAGGTAGGCGACGGTGTGGTTTGTGAAGGAGCTCGACATATCGACGGCTAAAAAAGGAAGGAAGAACCTGCTCCGCGAACGTTACTCCTTGAGTTAACCAAGCGCGACAAAGACCTTTGGATACAATTGGACATAACTGCTTCGTTGCATGCCTTGGGCCCACATCGTCCTTGTCGTTTCTGTAATTTACGCGTAAAACGGTGGTCAGATAATCTGTAAGGAACCAACATGAAAAGCGCAAGGGGTGGGGTTTTGAGGGGGCATGAGGACGCGGTTGGCGCGTTCCAGCGGATTATTGACAGTGTAATCATCGTTGTTGCCCACGTTGTTGCTTGTCAGCTTTACGGAGAGGTGTGGCGCACTTCGTTAACCAGTGCCACAGCTATCGCCTTGGTTTTGTTCAGCTTTGTGGCTGAATTCCGGGGTCTGTACAAACCTTGGCGGGCCGAGCTTCTTTCCAAAGAAGTGGGTTCAGCCGCGGTGGCTTGGATTTTGGTGGCTCCTTTGCTGGTGTTTGCGGCCTTTGCCACGAAGACCTCTGCCTCATTTTCGCGTGTTATTTCAATAAGTTGGTTCCTTTCCACGCTCGGCGGATTGGCCATTGTCCGCATGCTTATTCGTCTGGTACTGCGGCAGTTGCGCGGCATGGGGCACAACACCCGAACCTATGCGGTGGTGGGCGCCACAGAGGCGGCAGAACGCGTCATTGAGGCCTTCAACGAACGCCCATGGATGGGCTATCGATTGACCGGCGTCTACGATGACCGTTCCGCAGATCGGCACCACCAGTTCACCAAGGTTCAGGTACCGTCGGTGACTGGCGGAGTTACCACTCTGCTGAACGCGGCACGTGACGGGAAGATAGACGCTATTTACATTGCCTTGCCACTGCGTGCCGAAGCCCGGGTAGGTGAGATCTTAAGGGAACTTGCAGATACCACCGTTACGGTTCACCTGATTGCCGATTTCTTCATCTTTGACCTGCTACACGGCAGATGGGGCCAAGTTGGTTCCTTGCCGGTCGTCAGCATCTATGACTCGCCCTTCAGTGGGAACAATGGATGGGTTAAACGAGTTGAAGACGTTGTCTTAGGCTCGATCATCTTGGCCATCATTGCTCTTCCTATGTTGGCGGTGGCCGCGGCCATCAAACTTACCTCCCCAGGGCCAGTGTTCTTTCGCCAACGTCGCTACGGCCTCAATGGCAAAGAGATAAGAGTTCTCAAATTCCGCAGCATGACTGTTGCTGAAGACGGGGCCAAGGTTGTACAGGCCACGGTAGGTGACAAGCGGGTGACACCCATCGGGAAGTTCATTCGCAAGACCTCGCTCGACGAGCTTCCGCAGTTTCTTCAGGTGATTACCGGTGAAATGTCGATTGTTGGACCCCGTCCCCACGCGGTTTCACACAACGAACAATATCGATCGCTTATTCACGGATACATGTTGCGTCACAAGGTGAAACCGGGAATAACGGGCTGGGCACAAGTGAACGGGTTCCGGGGCGAGACGGACAAGATTGAAAAGATGGAAAATCGCGTTCGACACGATTTGGACTACATTCACAATTGGCACCTGCTCTTAGACCTCAAGATAATTTTTCTAACCGTATTCGGCTCAAAAACACGCAGCAACGCCCAATAGATCTCTCGAGATATCTTGCTCGTTAGATACAGGGTCGAATTGCCCGCCACTAGTTACATGTCCAACAAAGAGTCATCCTCAGGAAGCGAATCGCTTGTCTCGGTCCGATCGGGTGGACTCGACGCACAGCTTGATCGTGCGGTGCCGTCCGAATCGGCTTCGGCGTACCTGATGGTGACCAAGGGCGAGGCTCTGGGGCGAATCTTCCCTTTATTGCACAACACGGTTGTTATTGGTCGTGGGGTAGATTGTGACATCCAGCTGTCTGATCCCTCAGTCTCGTCACGCCACACGCGAATCCTGAACCGCCCTTTTGGTTTTGACGTTGAAGACCTTGGTTCAACAAACGGAACCTTTGTAGATGGCCACCCGGTTACGAGTGGCACTTTGTCCTCAGGTCAGGTTTTGAAGGTCGGCGGGGTGGAACTCAAGTTACTGCTTGATCGTCGCACCCTACCTACGATGGTGCTGGTACCGAATTTGGTCGTCGATCCGATGCGGTCGCAGCCAAGCGCTCCATCGCGCAGGCAGCGCAACGAAGACTCTGAGGAGGCTGGGCCTTCTTTCCAGGAGATTCTTGGCAAGATCATTCGGGTTTACCGGGTTGCGCGAAAACATTTTGTGACCGCCGCTATCGTGGCCGCGGTTAGCCTAGCGGCCGCAGCTGTGAGCGTGGTCCTACTGCCGCAAGGCTCAAGTGCCCAATGCGAGATCAAACTTAACGCTGAGGCCAGCAGCAATCCCGCCGATCCAACGGCGCAAGGTTCCGGGAAAACGCATGGTTTATTTGAGTTTCCCGAGCGAGGTTTTACCAACCTTGGCTTGATAGCAACCACGTTGCAGGCGTTGGGAAACAGCGCACCGTCGACGGAGGAATCCCTCGCGGTCTCTGCAAAGCTTAAATTAGAGAGAATTAGCGACAGCAACTTCATTGCTTCCTTTTCGGAAGGCATGCTAACGCGAGGTCGTTACGACCTTGTAAAGCTGCTGACGTCGCACATTGCAAACTACGTTCGGGTCGAAATGGACAAGGCCCTCGCCACGTCGGTCAAAGAAGCCGAGTTCCTCCGTTCGCAAACGAAAGTTGCAGAGACGGAATTGTCTGGAATTGATCGGGAGCTGCAGAAGTTCAAAGAGGAAAACCTCAGTTCACTGCCTGAATCGGAAGCGTTGACTTTGGGCTCCCGCGCGCAGATGGAATCGCGGCGGACAGAGTTGAGCGCTCAGTTGTCCCGTTTGGAGGGCGAGATCACTGGCGTAAGGAACCAGATAGCGAGCGACGGCCCGCTCTCTTCGGGCCATACACAGACGTCCACCGTTTATCGATCGCGGTTGGCAGGGATAAATGAAAAGCTGATCGAACTTCGCGCCAGTGGCCTAACCGATGTGCATCCATCTGTCGTTTCACTTAGCGAAGAAAAGAAGCTTGCCGAAAAGCTTCTGGACGACGAGATGCGCACGGGAACCAGCGAGATTGAGCGCAAGACCAGCCCTGAACGTCACGCGCTGGAAGCTCGTTTGCAATCCCTACAGAGCGCTGCTGCGTCAGCTCGCACTGAATCCGCGGATCTGGCGGGGCGAATTCAAGTCGCGAAAACTTTGCTTACAGCGATGCCACGCGTGTACGCCCGCCTCGAAGATCTTCTCCTGAAGCAGAAAGATCAACGCAAGTTGTATTCCGAGCTCTTTGAACAACTGAAAAAAGCAGAAGTTCGCTTGCAGCTTGAACGCGTTTCGATGTCGTCTCGGCATGAGTTGGCGAGTCCGCCGTTGTTGCTCAAACCCAACAAAAGCAAAACGGCTATACTACGTTTTGCGATCGCATTCGCTGTTGCGTTCATGGTCACGGCATTGGTGGTGCTTATCCGAGAGTTGCGGCCCATGCTGCAAGCGGCGTGGCAGGAAGCCGAAGCCAGCGCACAAAAGAACGGTGGGAAGTAGTTGTGCACAAGACCCTTGCCTCGATCTGCATTGCCATCCTTGGCGCAATAGGGTGTGCGACGCCGGGTCCCTTTACGTGGGTTAACGATCTGCCTGCGGTGCAATCCACGATCGCACCCGTTGTTCAACCTCGAGATGTCCTTTCGGTTGCGGTGGCTGGCCAGACCACTCTGGGGGGCGACTTCCTGGTTCGTGACGATGGCACTATTCTCGTGCCGTTAGTGGGGAAGGTCGCGTTGGTAGGATTAACAGCAGAACTTGCCTCGGCCCAATTGGCGCAGACGTTGAAGAAAATGGTCGTGGATCCCACTGTCAGCGTAATCATTGGAAAATCAAGCAATCGTCGGATCAACGTCGTCGGAGAAGTAAAAACTCCTGGGGTGTTTGAACTTGTGCGCGATCACAGTGTTCTGGGTGCCTTGGCAGCCGCAGGGTGGATTACTGATTTTGCTCGCAAAGATGGCGTTTACGTTATTCGTCGAGGCAACCGTGACCGGCGTGTGCGATTCACCTTGGCAGACATTACGTCTGCTGAACCGAAGGCGGCCGCGTTCGAGCTGAACGATGGCGACAGCGTCGTCGTGGAATAGCGTTCGGTCGTGTCCACTGTTATCTGGACCGCCCTGTTTATTGCGCTGGAAACCCGCGCTGCTGGCGGCATAAGCAGCGAGCTTCGTGTAGGCTACGCGCCCACAACCTTGGGAGCTACTTCCGAAGCTACCGTTGTTTCCTCGACCAACCCTTCGTTAACCCTCTTCGCGTTTGATACCGTGAAGACCGTAAGTTTGTCCTACTCGCCGCGCATTTTGTTCCGTCAGCCCAACATTCAAAACGAGTTGGGTCCGGTAATATTTCACCAAGCGGCGTTCAATGCATCTCAACGACTAAGCCGCACGGCAGTGGCAGGCGCAGGTGCGACGGGCGGGGTGGGTGAGGTTGACTATACCGGGTTGCAGCAGGCGTTAAACAACACGGGCGTTAACGTCCCCCGCACCAATCGGATTGCGCAGGCGGCAGGACACGCTGAGCTAAAGCTCACTGTCGGTCCGAGCGTTATTGCGATAAACGATCTGCGCGCCAGCTTGTTTGCTCCTTTGACAGGAACTTCATCAGGTGCCACAGCTGCGGATGCGAGCGCCCCGGCGCAACCGGGCGCATTGTTGCCTACGCAAACCATGGTAGACGCGGGCTCAATCGTGACAACGCAGGTTTCTGCAAATAGCAGTGTCGGCGCGGGCGCACGGGCGGCTTTTTACCATTCAAACAATGGCCTACGCCTGTTGGTGCTTAGTCCGGGCGTTGACCTTGTTACAATATTGGGCCGATATCTTGGCGAGCTGCGCGTTTCGATGGGCCTTTCATTCGTGCGCGATCTCAGTGAAAATGTTCCTGGGAAGCGCTCAGAATCACGTGCGCTTCCTATCAGTGGCGTCTCGCTGTTGAACCGTTTGGTTGACACCACTGGGATAAAACTTTCGAGCGAATTGGGGTTTTCTACAACCTTCTTTGTAGACCCAACGGTTGGCAAAGGTCGGCTGCGCGGACAGGCAGACGCACGTCTACGTGCAACTTTCTCGCGGCAATGGAGTGCGAGCCTTGAAGCCATGTTTGTAACTTCTTTGATGAAACATCCATTGTTGCAAGGTGATCCTGCACTATCGATGATCGATCCCACCACGTTCCGATACCCCTTTGAAACGCAGTTGATGCTAGTGTTGCCTGTGCGGTGGCAGCCATCTGCCGACTTTTCGATGGAAGCGGGCGCCCGCTTTATTGAACGAGGGCCACACCTTGCTGCACCTTCGTTTGGTCTTAGGGAGCGCGAGTCGTGGATCTATTTGCTAGCCACTCTTGGATTCGATTTCACCCGCAGTCGGCCGGGAAGCACTCCGAGATAGAAAAAGTGAAATGACCGTTGAAGAAAGTGGATGGGTGGGGCGGTGGAGTCCCGGCATTGGCGATCCAACCGTTGCAGGTTGGGTCACTGTTATTGCTTATGCAGTTGCTTTGTTCCTGTGCCTGCGAGCGTACCGACGCTGCAAACTTTTTCCCGAAGCTGCGGCAGAACGTCGCATTTGGGGGCTGCTTTCAGCGGGGCTGTTGGCCTTGGGTATCAACAAGCAGCTGGATCTGCAAACCGCACTGACGGAAGCGGCTCGAGGTCTTGCCAGGCAACAAGGGTGGTATGAAGGACGTCGCCCAATTCAGGCCGCTTTTGTGCTTGGTGTAGCCGTGCTTGGAGCACTAACAGCCATATGGATGTGGCGCCAAGCCCGCAAAGGCGGCCCGGCTTTAAGGCACGCAATTCTTGGAGCCGTCGTGCTGACAGCTTTTGTTGTGATTCGAGCGGCTTCATTTCACTACGTGGATATCTTGATTGGTGAAAGTCTCGTTGGGTTGCGCCTCAACGTGATACTTGAGCTTGGGGGAATCGGTTGGGTGGCCTACGGGGCCTCGAAGGTCAGCGAAGCGCGTCGCTTATCGTAGGTCCACACCAGCGTCGAAGACTACGGATTCTTTTTTTGTGCCTGGTGCCGCGCCCACCGAAGCTGAGCGTTCGTCGTCTTTGCCGGCCGCGTCGGTTCCCGAGCGCAGAGCGGTCTTGAAAATGCCCGTGCCGCCAATCAAGAACGCTGCAACTGCAAAGACGATGGCTCCCACCACCGCAGTGACGATCCATGATCGATGTGATCGGGCGGGAACGTCGGTGTCGTCTGTCGCGTTCGGGGAGCGAAGCGCCGTTTCGATCGTTGTGCGCTTCGGCACTTGAACACCCATGCGAGGCGTGCCGCCTTGTCGCGGCAACACCATGGTATTGCTGCGTCCGCCACCGGTGGGGCGCCGTTCCTCTTGGGGATCCGGGTCGGGGGAAACGCCGCCCATCGCTGCTTCTACAGCGTCTTGGGCTATCAATCGTCTTCGTTCCGAAAGCTGGTCACCTCCTGCGTCCCGTACCCACTCCGCCACTTCGGCTGCCGTTGACAACAAGCCACTTGATGCAGCGGCTGTTTGCAACGCGAGACGCATTTCATCTGCCGACTTGAAGCGGCCATCAGGACTGCGGGACAAGGCTCGCAAACAGATGCCATCGAAACACGCGGGCGCTCCGAGTTCACTCGGCCGTTCGACAGGTCGACGCAGGATGTTCATCACTGTCGCTTCAAATGTGCTTTCCGCGAACAGATCCTTTCCGGTAAGTGAAGTCCACAGCACGATCCCAAGCGTGAAAAGATCTGTGCGGTGATCAATTCTTTTTCCCTGAAGCTGCTCTGGTGCTGAGAATCCCGGCTTTCCCACCAAACCGTTCGACGCCGCTTCTGAGACGGAACCAGCCGATCGCACACGCCCGAAATCTGTGAGCCGTGCGGCTCCGTCGATTCCCACCAAGATGTTGTCAGGTGACAAGTCGCCGTGAACAAGGTTCATTGGGCGGCCATCGTCGTCGACAAGGTCGTGAAGATATTGCAATCCTCGCAACACGTCGCAGATGACTGAAACGATGAGTGCCGGCGGGTTTTGTTTCCCCGTGCAGTGCAATTGGTAAAGGTTAAGCCCTTCGACGTAGGGCATGATCAGATACGGTTGTTGTTCGTAAAGTCCCGCATCCAATACGCCATTGGTATTGGGGTGGCATAGCTTTCCGCCAATACGAGCTTCTTCAGCGAAGGATCGTTCAGCATCAATGTTTTGATCGAGATGCTGGCGAATCACCTTTAGGGCGAACATGCGTCTAAACCCAAACGGTCCGCCACGCGAACACAAGTACACCGAACCGACACCGCCTTTGGCGAGCCTTCCCACAACCCGGTAAGGACCGACGTGAATGCGTTTTTCTAGACCGGACGGTGTCTCAGGTGGCGGGGCATTTTCGAGGGGAGGGGGAACAGGATCCATAGGCGCCACAGCAGACACAGGGTGCTCGATGTCAGGAACAACTAAAGCCGCCGCGGGCGTGACAGGCGCGGGTGTAATTGGCGCGGGTGTGACAGGCGCGGGTGTATTTCCGCCGTCTGGATAAACGAAGGAGGCATACGGTGAGCCGCGGCGTTGTCGGGGCTCGGAGGGTACCTGAAACTCACCCGAAGTGCTTCTTGCGCTTTCGACAACGTGAACAGGCGGCGGAGTGTGTGGCTCGGTGAACGATATGGGAGCCAAGTAAGTGGAGGGTTGTTCTGGTTGTTCTGGCGCGGGTGAGCTCTCCTTGAGTCGACGTTCCGCGGCCGCAACGGGGCCCTGCAAGGTACGCCGCTGGCTAAACAATTCGGAAAGGTCAAGTGTTTGGCCTTTTCGTGGGCTTGCCGGGGCTCCCACTATTTCTTGATCACCCGGAACTTCGGCGATGCCGCGATCCATGAGGGCTTGCAAAACCATCGTCGTGACGAAGCCGGGCAGGCTGCTTGCCTTGATGATCTCGCTGACAGAACGCTGACCATCAATGTAGGCGCATACGGTTTTTTCATCTTGGCCGACCAATAGCGATGCAACTGCACCCTGCTTCCGCAGGCGCAGCACCACATCGCCGGGGGGGCGTTTTGATCCTGTTTGGTTCTTTGGCTTCATCGCGACAGAAATGGGCTCACGGCGATTTTGTTTTGCCGGTGACTATACAGCAAAGGGCATTCGCACCTCGCGCAAGACACTTCATATTTTTACACTCGCCGATTGATTCAATTACTCCTGGTTGACTCTATGAGCAAGTGGTGTCCCCGCATAGCTTCGAGATCGAAACATTGCCGAGCGTCTCTGGTTACCACGGGGATTACCAATTCGCGTTCGCCGGAAGTTCCAAGCCGACGGAAGGAAGCTTCCTTGGCAACGCTAACACAAGCCTGCCCTCGCACGGGTTCGGCCCGAAAGGGGAGCTTGTCGCCAGCGTCCGGTTCAGCTTGGGCGACAGAAGAAAATAGAATCTTTCGTGATTTTGCCAAAGGCAATCCATCCAAACTACTGAAAGCCACGGCAGCGCTGGTGGTAATGAGTTTAAACTGCACCGCCCTTAACGTGATGGTGCGGCCTCCCATTCGCCCTGCAGCGGCCTGAGAAAGCTCAGTGTTAACTGTATGAAATCCCGCAGTGAAATGCCGTTTCAGTTCACCTGTGTCCGAGTTCACCTCGGTTTGGCTTGAAAGTAGGTAATCTTTGTCTATGTCTTGTACTCTTACTACCTTGGTTGCGGGGCGTTTCCCGCTGTTCGAGGCCGGCAGTGCAACCACCACTCGGCTTTGTTCCACAAGAGTGCGCAACGCCCGGCTTTTGCCTGCAGAGGATGTACCCGAATAGATCTGGTTGCTGTCTAAGGCCAATGCAAATGTCTTCCGGGCCAGATGCACGTCCCCCCGCCGAAACAGCAACGCCGCCGCTGGCATCATGACGAGCAACGACGGATCTACCGAACTGGCCCATCGATCGCGAACATCGGGAGGATCAACAGAAGTTTGTTGGTAGGCGAAATGCATGACCGCATTCCATCCCTGAAGCGCAGCCACAGCCGCAAAATGCAGGGGAAGGGTGAAACGGTCGCGAATGAAGCTACCGTCGAGCCCCCATTCAGACACCGACAAGGGTCTCCCCTGGATGCGGGCGCCGGCCACCCACGTAAGCAGCCCTGGCGTAAGGTGTGGGTTGATAAAAAGCTCGTTCTCGCCGCCATACGAATGAACATCAATCAGGTCTCCGCCCGTGAGGGCAGGCAGAAGATTCCAACCGGCGGCTCCCCACGTTGGAGCCACAGCGACCATCGATTTCCAGCCGAATTCGCGCAGGCTTGCGAGCGCCCGATCGAAGAACTGTAGCTCGATGTCCGCGAGAACTTGTTTTCCGGCCCCCGCTTTCCACGTGTCCTTTCCACGTACTTTTCCAAGACCCAAGCGGGCGCTGGTTTCTTCAACCAATTCCTCGAACAAACCCTCATGAATAGGGTGACCACCTCCTGGATACAAGGTGGGGCCATAGTGAGTGCCGAGGTCCGTTTCATTGAGGATCTGGACGGCAAAAATGCCTGCATTTTCCACATAACTCTGTCCTGTGGCTGTGTTCTTGCGATCAAGATACTGGCGGCCGAACTCGTGCAATCTTCGTTCGATTTGAGGGTTCACAAACGCGAAAGCTCGAGCCAGTGTCTCGTCTTTAACTTCGCTGCCGCCTGCAAGATCGTCTTTGGGAAGGAAGGTGCGACCCACATGCAAATCAAGCCAAATGTAAATGCCTTCGTCATTGAGACACTTGACCCATTGATCCAAGATGACCAACGATTCCGCTCGCAATTTCCGGGTTGTTCCCGAACTCATGTCGAAAACGTTCGGAGTGACCCAGCTTGAATCGTGGTGGTGCAAACGAACAAGGTTGAAACCCAAGGCGGACAGGCGTTTTGCTTGCCCACAGATGTTCACGGGTGTTCCGTTGAAGAGCATGTAGGCCGTGAGGTTGGTACCCCAAAGGCGCACTTCATGACCATTGCCATCGACGATGGATTCCCCGTGTGCGCGCAACCTGCCGTGAGATCCGGCGGGGCGATCAGCGGCGTTCAAGAAGGACAAGTCAACGGGGGAATCTTGCCAAACCACGGTTCCCGGCAGCCAATTCTCTTTGGTTTGGCCATGCGCCGGAAATGGCAGGCATAACCAAGAGAGAAGGACGGCTAAGCGCAGTGTGGCTGTCATTGGTTTTGGTGTTCTGAAAATTCGGTCGTTGGCTGTTTTTGCGCTTTGTGATATGAACACAAGCGGTTCGCATAATGCACCATCGACAGAGCAGATTCGGTTGAGCGTCGGATACTACACCAACTGCGCCCCAAAGGGCTTGCATGCAGGCCTTCGGGCTAGGCTTGCGCGGCTCCAAACCCTATGGCTGTTGCACAGCCATGGCGTTCGCTTTCGTTCAGGCATCTTCGCGGACGGCGTTCCCCAGATTCATTTCACCGACTTTCTCAATGAAAACGTCACGGTAAAGGATTTTGCAGGGCGAATCGAGCTTGGCGATGAGTGCACTTTGAGCTCCTCGGGAATCTCACCTTTTCCCTCAGGAGCTGTTCGATTATCGGTTATCAAATGGGGGACTGGACCCAATGATATGGGGATGATCAAGTGCAATTCCCGGCTTTCCGGAACCTCGATTGTTTCAATGTCACAAGTCACCATCGGATCGCGGGTTCTCATGGCTCCGAATGTGGTGATCATGGACACCGACGGTCATGTGTTGTTCGCCAACCCAGAGGATCCCAAGGCGTTGCCCACCACCTATCCTGTGGTGATCGAGGATGACGTTTGGATTGGGTACGGCGCGGTGATTTTGAAGGGAGTTACGCTTGGTCAGGGCTGCGTTGTGGGGGCCGGGGCGATTGTGACGAAATCGGTTCCGCCGAAAGCCATTGTGGTGGGCAACCCTTCAAGGGTGATTGTTCCTCGTTAGCTCGCGTGCCTTCGGGCTTATTCTTACCGTACGCCCGTGCGCGGATCGTGGCTAACAACCTCCCAAACGAGGCTTGCCAGTCGTCGCGCTACATTGTCCGGTAGGCCGCTTACGAAGTTTGGTAAGCCTTCGGGGCTGCGAGAATACAACGTTGAAAAGTGTACAAGACTGGAAATATACACACCGAGTTCGCTAGGGTGGATATCGTCAAGGGGCTCATCAGGATATCGACGAGTTAGCTTTGACAGCGCCGTCTCTTCCTCTCCTTTTTCCAAAGCTGTGCGCAGGGGCCAAGCTTCTGGCCAAGACGTGTAGGCGTTTGCGAAAAGATCTCCGATGGTAAGTCGCCGACCTTGATATTCGAGGTGTTCACGTTGAAGCAGGCTGTCTAGTTCCTTGAACACTGTGCCGACGGGGACGATGAAAATGGGGCCGCCGTTTTCGCATTGGCCTTGTCGCCCCAGTATTCGAGAAACGCGAGAGATGATCCCAGGGGCGGGCACGTTTCCGGTGGCTGCTAGATCGGCGAGTTGTTCAAAGTAGCCTCTGTCTTCTGACATGCGCCGCGACCAATTGAAGGTACTTTGTGGACCGTACCCGGTTTCGGCATTGCTGGCATTTAAGTGGCTCCATGTTTCGTACACATAGACGCGGGCTTTGGGGTTCGCTCGCCTAACGGTGCAGGAGAACATTTGAGCATAGTAGGCACTGTGTTCGCTCTTAAGGGCAACGCGTACCGCGAGCACTTCGGTCATGA
>Ga0105046_10009476_pt1 | contig 15233 bp, 8 predicted proteins | sample MAT03_FD_78385 | JGI IMG/M metagenome (GOLD analysis project Ga0105046, IMG submission 78385) | Freshwater microbial communities from Lake Fryxell liftoff mats and glacier meltwater in Antarctica - MAT-03 (megahit assembly) | ecosystem: Environmental > Aquatic > Freshwater > Ice > Liftoff...
CCATCTGCAAATGAAACAGAATAGGCTCTTGATTCAGTAGATTGAGAAGATGACCAATATTTTTTAGAGGTATCGAAATTGCCAAGACCCCTTTTTCCCAGTGTGTCATATATTAATTTTAGTGCATCCCGGCTGGGAATATTCCACGTATTGTTTGAGGAATTTGAGGCTAGTGCTCTGCACTTTTTTGCGGCAGAATTCGGATCAGAGCAAGCATTTGCCATAATGGTTGTGTTTGCTTTTCCAAAATCCTTATTGTTGGTGGTGGTCCCAATCGAATCGCCATTGCAGCCCCAATAAACTTCATCATTTAGGTCAAGTTTCGACACAATTGCGCCGTCTGTGTTCTTTTCAGGATCAACCCAGAAAATATATCCTTCCTGAAGTTCTCCGCCTATTGGAAGGTATCTGAATTCATAAATTGCATCCTTATCTGCATTGCCAACAGGAGCATAAGTTATTCCCCTTAAATTTCTTGTAAAAGCCCTGAACTTATAAATTTCACCAACAGTAAATTGGCTCGGGTCAAGAGAAATGACGATCTTGTCTTTCTGAAACAAGCTTATGTTGCTGACGGTCAGGTTTGCATTGCTTATATTAAGGTTGCTGTTATTTGAAGTAATCGCAGATTTTGGACCCCAAACAAATCCTTTTTCTAAAATTGGCAAGCCTCCACCTATGTTTATTCTTGCATCAAGTTCTATTGCATTGTTTTTGAAATTGTATCCAACATGAGAGATTACAGAAAGTCCAGGTGTTGTAATCTGGCTTTCATCACTGTAGGCCACACCAGCTTTATTTTTGGAATATGCCTTCACAAAATAGGTGGTATTCGATTTGAATGATGTGGAAGAATAAGTCCCCGAAAAGTTGCCCACATCCGAACCGCTTTTTACAACAATACCCCCATCACTTATTGATTTGTTGGCAGAGAGGGATAAAATGACTCCCCTTTCAAAAACATCAGTACCCCCTTTGGATAGCACAGTTGCATCAAAAAGAAGTGTGTCTTTTTCGTTCTTTGTTGTTGAAATGCTGTTCAGTTTTATGGATGAAAGAGGCCCATATGTAGTAGCCACCCCCATTGGTTCGCCATAAGCGGTCCCTTGACTATTTTTGGCGTACGCACGGAAGTAGAAAAGCGTGCCCTCTGTCAAACCTTCAATTTTTATTGAAAATGGTCCAGACCCTACTGAAGTTGAGATTTTAGTTTCATCTATATTTTCCAGCGTTTTGCCATACGTAAAACCCCTTTCGGTCACAGCATCATTGCCTGTGCTGCTTAGGCTACCTTGAACGGTAATAGAAGTCTGGTCCCAGGCGATTGCATTCAGGGTTGAAACCGTAACCAGCCTTTTCGGACCCACTACTTCTTTAGCAGAATCTTTACACTGTATAAATAAAATAGTCCCGCCAAAGAAAATAAACAGAGATCTGTAGGCCAAATGTTTACTAAATATTTTATCTATGAAACGCATCTTGAATGAACTAACCAACTACTAAATTTAAACTTGTACAACTTTCGATATGAAGCAAAAAAAGCAAAAAAGAACCGAACTTTCATTTTTTGATTAGAAAAATAGGCAATTGTTTTCGCAAAATACTTGGATGTGCAGCAATTGTTTTGACTTAATCCGACCGACTTCTGTTTTAAAAAGTATGAATGGTGTGAAATGTGGTTTCTCCGGAAATGATTTCCAGGTCCACTTTTTGTTCGATTTGCTTCCCGTTTTTGTGTTTAATTTCCAGAACGATGGTATGCTTTCCAGCTGGCAGAGAAACCCTTAGCACTTCAATTTCAGCAGGAAGCGTTTGCCAATTTCTGGTGTCTGCTACTTCAGTGGCGGTGTTCGCAATTGTAAAAACCAGATTCACCAGAGATCCTGCCAGGTCCGCTTGTTGGTTTTGCTTCTTTTTGTCTTTTTCATTGTTGTTTTTCACAGCCGCTTCAGTAGCCTGTGTTGCCACAAATTGTACCGCCTGTTTGATGGCCACTCTACTGATTGCAGTCGCAAGTTCCTTTCCTGTTCTGTCGGCAAGATCAGCTTTTGCAATTTCTTCAATATTAGTGCCTTTTTGGAAATTGTATGATCTGCCATCCACTTTAGCGCCCATACTTTGCCAATACCAATTTCTGTTGACATATTTTGGCAAAGCCATCGTAATGATCTTTAGATTATCAAATCGGTTTGGATTTGGCAGCTCTCCCGGTGGCAGGAAAAAGGGGAAGGAAAATCCCATTTCTTCATTGTTAAAGGTAACTGCACCACCTGCGCCTTTTACCAAATGAAAAGTTATTCTGTTTTCATCCTTTACCGGACCTAAACCTTTGTGCCACAACAACAAAGCAGTTCCATTTTTTGGATTTTCTATCAGATTTTTTATTCCGTTTTTCGCTTCAAATGATTGTGCTTCTGTTTCAAATCCAGCCAGATAAGCAACTCTTACCAGGTCGTATTTTAATTGATCCGGCGCTGAGGTTTTCACGATTCCGCCAAAATTGTTTTGGTAAGATTCAACAGCCTTTTTGTAATAAATATAGGCATTGTTGATTTCGCCTGTTGCTTCAAAAAAAGCACCAATCATCCAGGCGATAAATCCATCTTCATTGTATTTGTCGGTTTTGCCCTGGTCTTTGAGCACAGTCAACTTCCGAATCAATCTTCTGGCTTCCACCAGCGCCGATTCTTTGTCCTTACTTTTCAATTGATTTAATGCCTTGAAATAATTCAACAGCAATATTTCATGCCTTTCGCCGTGATAGTCAATCCGTTTTGGATTGGTCAATAGGGAAGCGATTTGTTCCCCTGTTTTTTTTTGATAGTCTTCTGCAATCAGAAAAGCTTGTTCGAATGCCTTGTTCGAGACTTCTCTTTCATTCTGAATAAACCCGATCATGCCTAGGTTGGCTTGATACAGAAATTTGGTTTTTGATCTCTTGCCTGGCTTGTGTTTGTTTAGCCATGACTTACAAAACTCGAAATTTCCAGCCTGAAAAGCAGAGTTAAATTCCTCATTTGCAAAATAATATGATCTACAGCCGTTTATAAAAACAGTAAGCAGTCCTATTATTATCCAGACGAATGTCTTTTTCAATGGCGAGCCTACAATTTTTCAGATTTGAACCAGCTACAAACCCATCAATTCAATCTTGATGGGTTATAGATCTTATGATTGAATCAACCGACCATGTGCTCTCGCTTAGTTGGTTATGTATTTTTTAATCTTTTTGTTACCAGACCAAACCAATTCGTTTGTCTCCATGTCAGCAAAGGTTAAATCGACCTGATACACATTCAATTTCTTTTTACCTTCCTGGTCTGGTGTGTTGATTACGGTGCCAAACATCATGAAATCAGCACCTAGTTCTTTGCCGAATTTTTTGGCTGTTTCCTGAGATGAAAACTGTTGCTGATCGCCCCTTTCCTTTCGCATTGCTTCTCTCAAAACAGAATTTTGCACAATTCTCACCATGCCCGAGTTGATCAATTCACGCTGAATGTCATTTATAAAAGTCTCTGGTTGAATGTATTCGTCTGTTTTGTTTGATATAATTCCAACAATGACAACGGGTTGTTTTCCTTTCGCTTTTGTAAAATTACTCAACCAAGGTCTGGATAAAACATCTTTCATCATGGCCTCAGCGGTTAGTTTGCTGTCTGTATCATTCCAGCGACCACTCAGGTCCACTTGCTGGTTTGGATCAATCCTGGTCACCACTTTTCGGGCGCAACCTGCAGCAATCAAAATAACGATCGAGAAGAAAAAAGAACGAAGAAATAAATTATTAAGTGTCATAAGAATTATTTGGTTTTCAAAATGGATGATGCAAGTAGTGTGGAAAGAATGAGATTGAAAAGCTTCATTGATCCTTTTTAACAATTGTTGACAAGAGCCTATTTGATATTGAATTCAAAAGGCATTCTTGCCTGAATCCCTTCCATTTGTTTAAGCTTTTTTAACTGGTTCACAAGCGGATAGTACTCGCCCAGTTCCGTCTTCATAAATCTCGTTTTGGCCTCACCACCCAATTGCTCCATGATTTGCTCGAAGAAATTCTTCTCAACCGGCAAAAGTCTGATTCGATAATCTTTACCTATTTTAGCCTGAGCAGCAGCCAGTTCAATGGCTTTTTCAATTCCGCCCAGTTCATCCACCAATCCATTTCCTTTGGCTTCTAATCCAGACCAGACACGCCCTCCCGCTATCTTTTTAAGTTCTTCAATACTCATTTTCCTTCCTGCTGCCGCTTTCGAAGTGAAGGTTTCATAGATCTTATTGACTTCATTTTGGATAATTTGTCTCTCTCCATTTGTGAAGGGCCTGGTTCCGTTGCCAATGTCTGCATATGCTCCTGTTTTAACGCCATCGAATGTGATGCCCAATTTGTTTTTAAGCATTTTTTGGGCGTTGAACATCAAGCCAAAAACGCCAATAGATCCGGTAATTGTATTTGGATGTGCAACGATCTTGTCGCAGCCCATCGCCATATAGTATCCGCCAGAGGCAGCCACATCAGACATCGAAGCGATAATTGGTTTCACCTTTTTTGTAAGTTGGATTTCTCTCCACATCACATCCGAAGCAAGTGCCGAACCACCTGGAGAATTGATCCTAAGTACCACAGCCTTAACCTTTTTGTCATTTCTGGCAGTGCGTAAAGCTTCACAAATTTTATCCGATCCTATAGATTCATTGCTGCCTTTTCCAGATCCTATTTCGCCCTGTCCAAATATGACCGCAATCTTATTTTCTGATACGTCCTTCTCATCTTCATTTTTCGATTTTCTATATTTTCCATAGCTTATGAAGTGAATGTCTTCTTCTTTTTCTACCCCAAGTTTCTTTTTTATGCTGCTTAAAACCTGATCATAATAGGCAACTTTTGAAACCAAGCCCATATTGACCGCATCAGCCGCACTGCGTACTTTCATGCTGTCGGACAATAGTTTTACGTTTTCAACACTCAGTTTTCGGCTTTTTGCAACCTGACCAATGTTGAAATTGTTGATGCTGTTCAGGAACGAAGTGGCTTGCAAACGGTTGGCATCGCTCATGTTTTCTCTAAAAAAGGGTTCAACTGCCGATTTGAACTCCCCAACCCTAAATATTTCTGGTTGAATTTCAAGTTTCTCTAATGTTCCTTTGAAAAAAGGAATGTTAGAAGAAAGGCCATTGAACTCAATCAAACCTTCGGGATTGAGAAAAATACTATCAGCAACGGAGGCAGTGTAGTAGGTAGCCTCTGAGAAATATTCACCATAACTATAGATGAATTTCTTCGATTTCTTGAATTCTTCAAGCGCAGATTTTAACTCTTCATTCGTTGCGAAGCCAATGCCATTGAATGATCCTTCAATGAGAATGCCTTTAATATGCTTGTCATCCTTAGCCTTTAAAATCGCTTTTTTGAGCTCGTAAAGGCCCATCGTGGCTTGAGGAGCACCGGGTATGTCAAGGTCAGCAAAAGGATCATCAATTTCTCGCTCCACAATTGGCAGATCAAGTTTGATTTTCAAAACAGAGTTGTCTTTGACAGAAACACCACCACCACTGCCGGCTGCAGCGCCAATCCCAATGAGAATGACAACGCCTAAAATTGAAAAAAGGATCAGACCAAAAATGGTCGCAAATGTATATTTGAAAAAACTGCCCATGTAAAAACGTTAACTTGTTTGGATTCAAAAGTATGGAATTTAAGTTCCTCATCGAGATAGACTTATTACAAGTGGAAAAAACAAAGGTTAATCTGCTCATTGAGAAGAGCAATGGTTGAAAATATTGGCAGCCTTTCCGCTCAATTATGCCAGAAATGTGATTCTAATGCATAACCTGCTTCTACTAAATAGCAATACAAAAGCATCATAGACCATCAGGCCAAACAACTAAATTACAGTTCAGGCTTATTGGGAAAAATCATAATGCATCACTTCAATTGGCATAATCACACTTCAACCAAGGACACGCATTTCTAAACGTAAATATTACCCAAGAGCCATATCTTTGAGTCAAGTCTCGAAATGAAATCATCAGCTTCTTCCAAAAAATCTTGTTTCAAAATATCTCACTTGGACATTGCTTTGTTAACCAATACAAATATAGTTTGTTTCCAAAAATAGAAACAAGAATGCATTAGAGAATTTCAACATCGGTTTCACTTTCATGGGGTGCGCAACGAAAACAGGGTGTTATTGGCTGGCTTTTTTTCGATGTCAAACATTGGTCTCAAAAATTGTTATTTCCAGGTCCATTGTCGAGATGCCCAATTCGTTTTCAAGTCTCTCAAACAAAAGGCGGTGAAGTTTTTTTTTTGCTTCAATGCTTCGACCATCAAAACACTGATTTCTATAATGGTGTGTTTTCTCCGTCCCCCCATCAAAATAAAAAAAGCTGTCCTTGTCTATGTAAATAAATCTGTGTGCCTTTTTCTTTTGTGGTTATTGAAAAGCATTCATCATACACACATGTACAATTTCCGATAGGTGCACTCTGATCGGATGCAAATGTTCTTTGATCCCGAACACTTTAATTTGTCCCATTCTGATTTTATTTAAAATGTTTGTTTTTTTTTATAAGGACAGGCAGTTGTAATGTAAAGACAACCAGTGCAACTCCGCCATATCTGAAGTCCATTATTCCTTTTAGAAAATGGTGGACAGCAGATACTTATTGTTTCGGATGGGTCTTTTTGTAAATTATATCTCTTTCGGAAATGGATCATCAAATTTTATTTTCTTGTCAAAAAGCTTTTGTTCCTTGTCTTGAAGTAAACACTTTTTAAGTTCGGCAATCATACTTTCCTTTTCTATATCTTGACCGATAAATACAAGTTCATTCGTTCTATCACCCCATTGTTTGCTCCATTTACTTTCAATATATGCTCGGTTATCCGCAAAGGATTGATAGGTCAGTCGTTCTGAAAAAGTCATGCTTGCCCACCAAACACCTGCTCTTTCCAGTCTTGTTGAACCGCCTGCTTGACTGAAATTGATTGCATCATCAGGTCGAGATGCCAACCAAAACAATCCTTTGGTTCTGATTACACCAACAGGATATTCCTCGTTGAGATATTTCCAAAATCTTTCAGGATGAAATGGTCTTTGACTTCTAAATACAAATGATGAAATTCCGTATTCTTCTGTTTCAGATGTGTGTATGCCGCCCTCTATTTCCTTTTGCCAACCTGCCGAAGTTTGTGCTTCTTCAAAGTCAAAAAGTTTAGTGTTTAAAATTTCTTTGGGTTCAACTTTGCCGAAATTAGACTTGATGATTTTTGCACCTGGATTTAGTTTTTGAATGGATGCTTTTAAAAGTCCAACAGTTTTTTCATCCACAAGGTCTGTCTTGTTGAGTATAATAACATTGGCAAATTCAATTTGGTCAATCAGCAGATTTACAATTGTACGATAGTCGCCTGCCATATCTGTAAGTTTTCTGTCTATCAACATTTCGTTTGTGCCAAAGTCTTTGAAAAAATTGAAGCAGTCCACCACTGTTACCATTGTGTCTATAAAGCTGAATTTTGAAAGGTCAATTCCTTTTTCATCATCCACAAAACTAAATGTTTGGGCAATTGGTACGGGTTCGCTGATGCCTGTGCTTTCGATAAGTAAGTAGTCAAACCGACCTTCATTTGCAAGTTTTTCTACTTCTATCATCAAGTCTTCCCGAAGTGTGCAGCAAATACAGCCATTACTCATTTCCACTAATTTTTCTTCAGTTCGAGAAAGTACATTTTGCTCGTTTACAAGTCTCGCATCCACATTTACTTCGCTCATATCATTTACAATTACAGCTACTTTTAAACCTTCTTTGTTGTTTAAGATGTGGTTAAGCAAGGTGGTTTTCCCTGCGCCCAAAAATCCGCTTAATACCGTTACAGGTAGCTTTTTTGTGTCAATCATTTTAATCTTTTTTTGTTAATGCAATTCATTTGCAAAAGTAATACGTACTTTTGCAAATGCAAATTAGTTGCATTAAGATTGATTCGCATGAAAGCAGAAAGAAACACAATAGCAAAAATTCAGATACAGGATTTGTTGACAAAATCTTCTGAGGCTCTGTCGCCAAATGAAATACTTAAGCTGTTAAATGGAGTTTGCGATAAAGTGACAATTTATAGAGTGTTGGATCGTTTGTTGGAATCAGGCCAAATTCATAAGATTGTCAATTTTGATGGCGCTCTGAAGTATGCACGTTGTCATTCTTGTTCTATCGTTCACAAGCATAATCATATTCACTTTAGCTGTGAAAGGTGTAAATCAGTCACTTGTTTGGAAGATGTTGAACCGACTTTTAAATTGCCAAAAAACTATAAAGTAAGTCAAGTCAATTTTATGGTATCTGGGTTATGTCCACTATGTTTTTAATAGTTCATTGGGTTGGTTTCAACTTTTATTCAGCAGCAATATTGCCCATATTTTCAAAATCTTAGAGTTCAAGACAAAACAGAGGCACTCATTTCCCCAATCAAATTTTGAGCTATGCCGATTTGCTTGTTTTTGCAGCCTTTCAGAAAAAGATTTCTTTGTAGAAATCCAAGCTTCTGGTTTCATCCGTACATTTTGCCAGAAAATTTATCGCACGTCTATTTATGAAAAAATCATTATTATCACTCTCTTTCATTTTTCTATCCGCTTTTGCCCACAGCATCATTTAAGGCCGCATTGCCAACGAATCAGGCCAGGCACTGCCCAATGCCTTGCTTCAACTTTCTCCCACCGGATAAAATAACATACGCCGATGAACGGGGCTATTTTCGTTTTGGTGATTTAAAGGCTGACAGTTATACCTTAGTAGTAACTGACCTCGGATTTGCGAAAACCGAATAGATTGGTTGATAGTCAGGGTGCTACTGAGGCAGTTGGCACACCTGACACCCACCTTCTTGAGATTGATCTGCGAGCCTCAGACCAATGAAGAAGAGAGAAAATCTGGATTCCTCAATTTTTAATCGTAAATTTAAAAACCCTAAAACCAATTGAGCTTCAATCGGTTTCATAGGAATGCAAACGAAAATCATCCTATTTTTCTCCCTTTTACTTTTATCAGCATTTATCTCTATGTCTTTCTCCAATGGAAACGAATCTGAAAACCAGGATTACACGATTGTCAAAAAGTTTGAAGCTTTTGAAATCAGACAATACAATCCTGTTTTGATGGCAAGCGTTGTCAAAAAGGGCCAAATGATGGACATAGGAAATGCCGGTTTTAAAGACTTGGCCGGTTTTATATTTGGGCAAAACGCAAAGTCCCAAAAAATCGCCATGACCGCCCCCGTAACCTATAAGCCTTCCAATGGAAATGCCGATTCCACCGAAATGAGCTTCACCATGCCCAAAGAATTTAGTTTAAGCAACATTCCACAACCCCTTGAACAACAAGTCAAAATCCATACATCAAAAGCGTGCACCAAGGCCATTTTGACATTTGGAGGATTTGCATCAAATCAAAAACTGGAAGAAATGGCAAATCAGTTTAGAGTCCATCTTAAAAAGGAAGGAATAGAGTGGAAAGAACCCTACCACTTTCTGGCCTATGATCCACCCTTCAAGATCACAAACCGAAGAAATGAAGTTGCATTTGAGCTTTAACCATTCCCATACAAGAGATTGAAAAAGAAGTTCCTAAGCGCAGATTGGAGGAAATTAGCCATGGCCAATTATGTAATCGACCCTGAAATTCTAAAACCATTTTTGCCATCCAAAACAGAACTGGATTTTTACCAGGGAAAATGCTTTGTAAGTCTCATCGGATTTATGTTTTTAAATACCAAACTGAAGGGCATTCCCATTCCATTCCATCAAAATTTTGAAGAAGTAAACCTCAGATTCTATGTCAGGCATCAGGATGGAAATGTATGGAAAAGAGGCACAGTTTTTATCAAAGAGATTGTGCCAAAACCCATCATTAGCCTCGTAGCCAATGCCATTTATGGCGAGCACTATGAAACCAGAAAAATGAACCACTACTGGCAAATAGGAAGAGATGAACTTGAGGTAGAATACAACTGGAAAACCACCAAATGGAATCAATTTTCCATAAAGGCCTCCAATCAAATGATAGAAATGGATGCTGAATCTGAACCTGAATTTATTACAGAACACTATTGGGGCTATACCAAATTGGGCCCGGAAACCACCTCAGAATATGGCGTAGAACACCCCAAATGGAAAATTTACCCCACCCTTGGATATAATATCGATGTTGATTTCGAGGAAAACTACGGCAAAGATTTTTCTTTCTTAGACGCCGCCGTGCCAAATTCCGTATTTCTGGCCGAAGGTTCAGAAATAATAGTAAGAGAAGGCGGGAATCTGAAGTAAAGTATTTTCTAACATTCGCTGTGCAAGATGTTAGCAAAGCACATCTTGAACAAACAGATAATGCGGTCTGCGTCTGCCTCTGGAACATTTGCAATCCGTACAAAACGACATCGCCTGGTTTGGATTCCCCTCAAACCAATACTTCCGCTGCGTTAAAACCCACTCCACCCCAACACGACCCCTTTATTTTTGCCATTTAACCCATTCTAACTTTTATTTTTGAAACCGTCCTTATTTTCGCCCTTCAATTGCACACTTAGAATAATGAAGCAGACCTTTCTTTTGATTGTTATATTATTGACATTCAATCACATAAACGCCCAGCAAAAGAAGCTCATCACCTTAGATGACGTATGGAAGAATCCGATATGGAGGGAAGAAGGCATAGAAGATGTCAACTGGTTTAAAAACGGAAACACATATTCAGCCCTAAAGGATGAAAATATTGAAGTCTATGACATCAAAACTGGTTTGAAAGTAAAAACCTTGGTTGAAGGCAAAGACCTGAAACTCGATACAGCTCAAATAGGAATTCAAAACTATTCCCTCAATGCCGATGAAAACATGATCCTCATCGAAACCGGAATTGAACCCATTTACAGAAGAAGCTCAAAAGCAAACTATTACCTCTACAACCTCAATACCAAAAAGTTGAGCCCAGTTGCATCAGGTAAAAAGATATCGCTTGCAGATTTTAGTCCCGATGGGAAAAGCATTGCCTATTGCTTTAAGAATAACATATATGTAGTCGAGATTGCTTCAGGTAAGGAAACGGAGGTTACCAACTCTGGTAAATTAAACGAGATCATTCATGGCAGTTCCGATTGGGTCTATGAAGAAGAATTTGAATTCTGGAAAGCCTTCCATTGGTCCCCGGATTCTAAGAAAATCGCTTTCCTAAGCTTTGATGAGCGACAGGTGCCAACCTACAATATGCAGAAATGGACAGGTTTATATCCCAAAGATTATACTTTTAAATATCCAAAGGCAGGAGAGAAGAATTCCAAGGTGGACATCGCCATTTATGACCTGGTTTCGGGCAAAACCCTTGACATTCAGGAGGGTTCTGAAAATGACCAATACATAGCACGGATGCAGTGGACCAAAAACGCCAACCTGCTTTCTGTGAGAAGGATGAACCGCCTCCAAAACAAAATAGAATTGCTGCACGTGGATGCAAGCACAGGCGCCATCGCCAATGTGTTGACCGAAAATACAAAGACCTTTTTCGAAATCAACGACGATCTCATCTATCTGGACAATGGTAAGGAGTTTGTTTACAGCACGGATGTGTCAGGCTTTCAACATCTCTATCTGCATGGCATGGATGGAAAATTGATCCGTGCCATTACGTCCGGCAATTGGGAAGTAGCCAAGTTTCTGGGATTGGATGAGAAAAAGGGCACTCTGTTTTTTATGAGTACCGAGGATGGCTCTCTACAACGTCAATTGTATGCCATTTCCATTTCAGGCAAAAACAAGAAAAAACTTAGCCAGGGCGCAGGCACACATCAGGTCAGTTTCAATCCAACTTTCACCTTCTACATCGACGATTTTCATGCTGCCGCACAACCATCGGTTTACAGCTTATTCCATTCAGATGGCAAATTGGTGAAGGTTTTAGAGGACAACAAAGCATTAAAAACCCGTTTGGACTCCTATCAGATAGCCCCAAAAACTTTTATGGAAATCACCACGGAAAAAGGGATAAAGCTCAATGCCTGGATGATAAAACCTGCTGATTTCGACTCAAACAAAAAGTACCCTGTCCTCATGCATTGCTATGGCGGACCTGGCCATCAAACTGTTACAGATGCCTGGGGCGGTCCAGACTTTTTCTGGTATCAAATGCTGGCAGCCAAAGGCTACATCATCGTTTCTGTGGACAATAGAGGCACGGGCGGCAAGGGTTCAGATTTTAAAAAAGCAACCTATGCCCAGCTGGGAAAACTGGAATGTGAAGACCAGATAGACGCAGCCAAATACCTGGCAAAGCAAAGTTATGTAAATGCCAGCCGCATAGGCATCTGGGGATGGAGTTTCGGTGGTTACCTTACCAGTCTTTGCATGACCAAAGGTGCAGATGTTTTTAAGACAGGCATCGCAGTAGCTCCAGTTACGAATTGGAGATTTTATGATTCCATTTACACAGAAAGATATTTGAAATTACCTTCCGAAAATGCCTCCGGTTATGATGAAAACAGTCCGGTAACATTTGCCGACAAGCTGAAAGGCAACTACTTACTGGTTCATGGGACAGGTGACGACAACGTCCATTTTCAAAATGCAGTTACCATGGTGAACGCCTTAGTGAAGGCAAATAAGCAGTTTGATTCCTTTTATTATCCAGATCGAAATCATGGAATTTATGGTGGAAATACCCGCAATCACTTGTACTTCAAGATGACCAATTTCATTTTGGAGAAATTGTAAAGCTAATTTGGGAGAAGTGTTCAGTGTTATTTAGCCCTCATTCGATTAATAATCTTACTTAACTTATTAATTTAGTTCTTGGCAGGCTTGTAAATCAATTGTTTATAACTTATTGCACAGACAAGGAGCAGCTCCATCGATGGAAAAGGCAATCTGGGCAATACAATATTTATTTTTCTTAATAAGGAAGACCTGGCTCATTCCTGTTTTGGCGTTGATACAGGCTCTTAGTTTGTTGATCGCTCCTCAGGGAAGAGACGTATTAATGGCATTAAATTCTGATAATGACCTTGTTTTTCAGAGTTTTATCTTTCAAATATCAATTCTGTTTTCGGGTGTTTTGTACTTTTCCGGAGCCTATTGGCTGCTGTTTTTTTCAGGTACAAAGGGGAATCTATTTGAAGATTCTGAGCATTATCCAGATTCTGGTCTCAAAATAAAGGCATGGCATTACCACGAGTTTATTCAGAAATATCGGGAATACCTGATCCGGCTTTACACTGGCATTTTACTTTTTTCGCCCTTTTTCATCTTTATTGCAAGTTATTCATTTGTCAGTTTTTCTTCATTAAGGTGGTTTTTTGGCACTGCAATTCTTTTTTTAAGCAATGTTTCAATTCTGTATTTCAGGAAGAACCGAGCGTCTTTTCTACTTAACGCAATTGTTGTTTTTCATTCAGGCCTTGCACTTTGGTTGGAGCAGCTTGCGCTTGGAGTAAAGAAATTCGCCATTAAAGTAATCCTCCCAGATCATTTCAAAAGTTATAAACAGAAGCAGATCAAAGGCCAATTGCCACTAACTATTGATCTAAAGGCGGAAAGTTTGTTTCAGACTACGCCTCAAATCAGAGGTGCATTTTATACCCAATTGGCTATTGGTTTGGTGCTTTTTTCGTTCTTGATTAGTGTGGATGTTTCCATTCTTGAAGTTTTGGGGCCTGCCGCAGTCATGCAATTTGGACTTTGCTGCTGGGCCATTCTGCTCATTTGGCTTGCCTATCTCAACAAGGTTTTTCTATTTCCTTTCAATCTTATTCTGGTTCTGTTGTTTGCTTTCAACAGCTATTTCAACAAAGACCATCCAATTCTGTATTCAAAAAATGTGAATGAAATTCCCAAATTGAAAGCGATTTCCATTGAGAATCAGTTTGAAAACTGGCTTGGTTCACGGTCAAAATTTAAAATAAAGCCGGACGGAAGCTTTGAATATGACAATCATAAATTTACCAGGGAAAATCCTTTTGTCTATTTAATTATCAATGCCGAAGGTGGCGCCAATCGCTCTGGCTACTGGACAGCCTTGATGTTGGATTCATTGAGGAAAAAGATTGGGACAGAATTTGATGAAAGGCTTTTTGCCATTTCCTCTGTTTCGGGCGGTTCAATGGGCGCTTTGGCTTATGCCACAGCACGGGCCACAAATGCAGAGCCCACAGTTAGCAAATCAATCCACGACTTTTTTAAGGAAGATTTTTTGTCAGGCTTAACCAATACATTAATTGTTGGCGAAACCTTTGGCGCACTTTTGCCTTTTTACTCCAAGATAATGGACCGTGCAGTTTCTTTCGAAACCTCTATTGATGAGAAGATTAACAGGCATTTCTTCGACTCTGCCTTGCCCGATTTTTCCTTCGGCTATTTTTCAAAAGGAGAAAGAAAGTCTGCTTTCAATCCACTTTTCCTTCTTCATGCCACCGAGGTGGAAACAGGAAAACGGGCCATTCTTTCCAATCATCGATTTAATAGCCAAGGCTTTCCGAATGCGGTTCAGGTAGGGGAGAAGCTTCAAAAGGATATTTCTATCGGTACCGCAATACATTTGGGTGCTAGATTTCCAGTCTTTTCACCATCGGCTTCTGTTACCGACTTTCAGGGCCTTACCCGGCATTTTGTGGATGGCGGTTACTATGAAAACGGCGGTTATGAAACCACTTTTGATCTTGTAAACGCAATAGAAAAATCAAAGTTTAGCGGACTTGTTAGGCCTGTTGTTATCTCGATTTCGAATTCATTTGAAGTCCAGAATTCTTTCGTTTTACAATCCAATCAAGGCGATAGAGGGGCCTTCCTTTTTAATGAAATTCAATCTGTGATAGGTACAATGGTCAAAATTCGCTATGCCAATCTGGAATGCCACAAAGAAAGGTTGATCCAATATTTGAATGAAGGAAATCAATCCCATAATTCATACATAGAGCTTGACCTAAAATCGAACGGTGATCAGATTCCAATGAATTGGTATTTGACCAATCGAGCCAGAAAAAACATCCAGAAAAGAGCCATTGAAGTTCTAAAATCAAATTCCCGACCTCTAAACCCTGATTCGCTATTTGAAAAGATTCAGGTTCTTGATAAAATAGATTTTATACCAATAATTTTCAAAGATTCTAATTCAAAAGGAGAAAATCCACGCTCCATAAAACAAAGGCGAACCGATACCAAACAGCAGCAAGTGATTTCCCCTGCATCGAATTC